>Ga0190274_10000018_pt1 | contig 297051 bp, 223 predicted proteins | sample Popmic531T_FD_133002 | JGI IMG/M metagenome (GOLD analysis project Ga0190274, IMG submission 133002) | Populus adjacent soil microbial communities from riparian zone of Yellowstone River, Montana, USA - 531 T | ecosystem: Environmental > Terrestrial > Soil > Riparian zone | place: USA...
CGCCCGATGGAGCGAGTACGGCGGAGCCGCACGGAGCTGCATCGGCGGGGCACGGCGGCTGGCAAACGCAAAGACATCAGAAGGGCGGGTGGGTGTGGAATGGGCGTGGGCGTCCCTGGAGGAACGGAGGCCGGCTGTTTGGCCGCAGGCTCCAGGGCGGCCACCCCGGCCTTACAGGATGGAAGGCTCTGACGGCGACGAGGAGATGATCGAGCGCGGGCGGGAGCAGTCTGGCGAGCAGCTTGCGCGGAGCCAGTCTGCGGGGCGGGAGGCTGGCAGACGGCGAAGGCTTCACCGCACGATGGAGCGAGTACGGCGGAGCCGCACGGAGCTGCATCGGGCGGGACACGGCGGCTGGCAAACGCAAAGACATCAAATGGGCGGGCGGGTGTGGAACTGGGCGTGGGCGTCCTTGGAGGAACGGAGCCGGCTGTTTGGCCGCAGGCTCCAGGGCGGCCACCCCGGCCTTGCAGGTTGGAAGGCCTCGACGACGACGAGGAGATGATCGAGCGCGGGTGGGTCGCAGTCTGGCGAGCAGCTTGCGCGGAGCCAGTCTGCGGGGCGGGAGGCTGGCAGACGGCGAAGGCTTCACCGCACGATGGAGCGAGTACGGCGGAGCCGCACGGAGCTGCATCGGCGGGGCATGGCGGCTGGCAGACGAGGAGGTGGGGCCCGTATCGTGCCCGGTCCGGTGGCAGGAACAAGCGATGAGGTTTCGCACCGTGCGGGCCCCGGGGGGAGGTTGCCGTCCACGCGGCGGCCGGAGTTCGAGAGGTGGAGATTGCGCAGCTTGGATGGGGGAGGCTGGTGGTCCCGCGGTTGGCCGATCTCGAGCGGGTGGGCGGGTGGGTAGTTGTCCTGCGGCGGCCAAGTGCTTGCGCGGTGGAGCTTGCGCCAGCCGGCTGGGCGGAAGCTGGTGGTCCTTCGGCCGGTGGACCTTGAGCGGGCGGGCGGATGGGTAGTTGTCCCGCGGCGGCCAGGCGCTTGCGCGGTGGAGCTTGCGGCGGCGATATGGGGGAAGGGTGCCGTCCCTCACGGATGTCGATCACGAGCGGGTGGACGGATGGGTATTCATCCCACGGCGGTCGCACGGTGCGGGCGAGGCCACTTACACGACCAGCGCGCGATTCGCCAAGTCACCAGCCGCCACCGCGATGGGGCCGGGAAAGGGGGGCGCCGGCGCCCCCCTTTGGAGAAGAAAGGGTGGCGTCAGCGCCCCCCTTTTTTGACGAGAGCGAGCCTGAGCACGTAAGTTGATGGGCAAGAGGGCCCGCGTTGAGCACGATCTGTGATGGGCTGGCAGGCCACAAGGGCTTCTACCGTCGATGGGGCGAGTACGGCGAAGCCGCACGGAGCAGCATCGGCGGGGCACAGTGGCTGGCAGACGAAGAGGTGGGGCCCGTATCGTGCCCGGTCCGGTGGCTGGAACAAGCGATGAGGGTGCGCACCGTACGGCCCCGGGGGGAGGTTGCCGTCCCCACGGCGGCCGGAGCTTGAGAGGTGGAGCTTGCGCAGCTTGAACGGGCGGAAGCTGCGCTCCCCCACGACCGGCGGACCTTGAATGGGTGGGTGGATGGGTAGTCGTCCCACGGCGGCCGGAGCTCGCGAGGCGGAGCTTGCGCCAGCTGGTCGGGGGGAAGCTGGTGGTCCCGCGGTTGGCCGAACTTGAACGGGTGGGCGGGAGGGTGGTTGTCCACGGCGGCCGGAACTCGAGCGGTGGAGCATGCGTCAGCTTGGCCGGGGGGAGGCTGGTGGTCCCCGCGGTTGGCCGATCTTGAGCGGATGGGCGGGAGGGTGGTTGTCCCGCTGCGGCCAGTGAGCTTGGGAGGAGGAAGGAGGTCGTCCCTGCGGCGACTGGAGTTGAGGGGGTGAGAGCCGGCGGAGCGCAGTCGGTACTCACCGACGAAAAGCGCGAGACCATCTCTAACCATAGGATCACCTACACGACCCATCGTGCAGTTTGCCCAGATCACCAGTCGCTACCGCGATAGGGACCGAAAAGGCGTCGTGGGTGACGCATTTTACGGAGAAAGGCGTCGTGGGCGACGCATTTCGATCTTCGCAGACGAGGGCGGGAGCAGTTCGGCTCACAGCTTGCGCGGCGCCGATCTAGGGGGGGCGGCGCCGCCTGCGGACGGGCAAGAAAACTGGAAGCCCACAGCCAGTTTCCAGCACAAAAACTGGAAGCTCACAGCCAGTTTTCCGGTGAAAACCGGAAGCCTCCTCAGGGCGGTGGACGAAGGCGACCCGATCGGCGTCTTGCTCGATGGCGCCGGACTCGGCGAGGTCGGCGAGATGGGGGCGCGGGTCGCTGCGCCGCGGGGTCGAGCCGAGCCGGAGCTTCTCCAGCGGGGCACACTGGCTCACAGGCAAGGGTGGTGGGGCCCGTACCATGCCCGGTCCGATCTGGGAGCAAGCGCTGATGCTTCGCATGGTACGGGCCCCGGGAGGAAGTTGTCGCTCCCCACGGAGGTCGGAGCCTTGCGAGGGAGGAGATTGCGGCAGCGTGGCCGGGCGGATGCTGGCCAACCTGCGGACGTCGATCTCGAGCGGGTGGACGGATGGGAAGCCATCCGCGGCGGCGGCCGAGCTCGCGCGGGTGCCAGGAGGTGGCTCAGAGGCTCGAAAACATAGAAAAGTGGCGATTTGCGGTTTCCTTCCTTTTCTTCTTCCACTCTGCCTCCTCGTCGCCGAGGCTGGTCGCAGCTGTGGGAATCCCGGGGCGGAGGATGGAGGCAGGGATTTCCAACGGTTGTGGGAAGATCCCGGGGGCGGGCGGCCGGTGGCCCGGAGCTTTCCACATCCGGTCAGCTTCCACAGCCTGAGCGGGGGGAAGCCTCGCCTGCCCTGCAGCTCCAGGGAGTCGCCCATGGCCCCGACCAGGCCTGCGTGCGGGCCTACGTGGCGGCGTGCGGACTTGCGTGCAGACCTGCGTACGGCTGTCCAGGGCTGCGTGCGGACTTGCGTGCGGCTCTGCGCGAGCCGCGTGCGGACCTACGTGCGGCTTTGCGCGGCCAGATTCTGCGGCCCCCACCCCCCTTCGCCCCCTTCGGATTGGCTCTCTCGCGGATGGGGAACTCAGAAGGGCGGAACGAAACCCGGCGAAGCAAATGGATAGACGATCTAAAATCTTCTCACTGTGTATCAGATGGGCTAGAGTGGAAAGCCATGGCGTTCTGTCCAGCCACGACCATAAGGTTGTAGGCTGCCGATGGGTTCATCTGGTGAACAGGCGGCGGATCGACTGGTGAGCAGCCGAGCGGCTGGGCAAAGTGACCTGGGGAACGAACAAAGCGGCGACTACAACCGCCTCCGCAAGGCCCTCCATAGCGTTTTCCTGGCCGTTGCCGCCTACCCGCCCCCTGGGGCAGCGCAAGCGGTTCTGCCAGCCTCAGGGGAGCTGCCAGAGGTCTTGGTATTGGTCAGGCTGCAGGAGGGAGCAAGACCGCGAAGCCGGACGAGGTTAAAGTCGAAGGTGCTCCGGCCGGCGATGACATGGCGGCTTGCCCGGAGGAGAATCTCGGGGGCAGAGGGGCCGCCCAGAGGCGCGGCCTGGAGAGCCGCAAGGGGTGCTCTCCAGCACTGGCCGCCGCCCTGTGCGGGCTCAATAGCTGGGCGCGGCGCTCCCCTGCGAGCCGCCTTGTTTCGCTTCGTTACCCCCAAGTGACCCTAGAGCGACAGAGAAAAGCTAGGATGCTGAAAACAAACAACTTAGTCGCAACGATCGAATCCGCTCCCCTCTCCCGCTTGCGGGAGAGGGGCCGGGGGTGAGGGTCCTCCTACTCATACCGCAACGCCACCAGAGGACTCACCCGCGCCGCGCGGCGGGCCGGCCACCAGCAGGCGAGGAACGCGACGAGGGCGAGGATGAGGATGACCAGGCCGAAGGTGAGCGGGTCGGTGGGAGCCACGCCGAAGAGCAGGCTCGCCAGGACCTTCTGCAAGGCCAGAGCCCCCGCGACCCCGAGCGCCAGGCCGATCCCCACCAGGACCGCGCCCTGGCTCAGGATCATCCGCAGCACCTGGCCGACCTGCGCTCCCAGCGCCATGCGGATGCCGATCTCCCGCGTGCGCTGCTGGACCGCATAGGAGAGGACGCCGTAGGTCCCGATGGCCGCCAGCACCAGGGCGACCGCGGCGAACAGCATCACCAGGACCATGAGCAGGCGCGGGCTCGCGACGGCCTCGAAGAGGACAGTCGTCATGGGACGCACGCCGGCCAGCGGCAGCGCCGGGTCCATCCGCCGGACCTCCTGCCGTACCATGTCCACCAGGACGAGAGGGTCGCCCTGCGTGCGGACCACCACGTTCATCGTGTCCGCCGAGAAGCCGACGGTCTGCGCGGTCTGGTCCTGCAGGAAGTAGAGCTCGGTGCCCGTTTTCTGATCGAGGCCGCCCTGCTTCACGTCCGCCACCACGCCGACGACGGTGAGCCAGGGTTGGGGGGCGTCGTCCGGCCCGGGCGATCGCAGGCGCTTGCCGATGGGGCTCTGGCCGGGCCAGAAGACCTTGGCCAGGGTCTCGTTGACCACCACCACACCCGGCGTGCCGGCCGCGTCCGTGGGCTCGAAATAGCGCCCCGTGACGAGGCGGATCTTCATGGTCTTGAAGTAGTCGCCGGTTACGAACTGCCAGTAGTCCACGTTCTGGATCGGCCCCTCGGGCGGCGCCGGCAAGCCCTCGAACTCGGTGTCGTTCGCATTGACGTCGCGCTTCGGCGGCAGGCCGGTCATCGCGGCGGCCCCTTCGACCCCGGGCAGCGTCGCCAGCCGCACCGTCAGGTCCCGCCAGAAGGCGATCACCTTCGGGTCCTCCGGATAGGTGGCGTCGGGGAGCGCGACCCGGAAGGTCAGCAGGCCCTCGGCCTGGAACCCGGGATTCACCTGCTGCAACATCCAGAAGCTCTTGAGGAGAAGGCCGGCGCCGATCACCAGGAGAGTGGCCAGAGTGATCTCCACCACGACCAGGGAGCGCCGGAACCACTGGGAGACCCGGCCCGCCGTGGACCGCGCGGTCCCCTCCTTGAGCGAGCTGAAGAAGGCCGCGCCGCGGACGTGCAGGGCCGGAGCCAGGCCGAAAAGGAGGCCGGTCAAGAGCGAGATCCCCAGGGTGAAGGCCACCGCCCGCGCGTCCACTCCGATCGCCTCGACCCGTGGGATGCTCGCGGCATTCAACGCCACGATGGCCTTGACGCCCCAGACCGCCAAGAGCAGGCCGAGCACGCCGCCGCACAGGGCGAGCAGCACGCTCTCGGTGAGGAACTGCCGCAGCAGGCGCCCGCGCGCCGCTCCCAGGGCCGTGCGGATCGCGATCTCCCGCTGCCGCCCTTCGGCCCGTGCCAGGAGGAGGTTCGCCACGTTCAAGCAGGCGATGAGCAGCACCAGGCCCACGGCCACGGCCATCACCATGACCCGCGAGCGTACGTCGCCCACCAGATCCTCCAGGAGCGGCTTGATGACGAGGCGGTGGTTCTCGGGATGCGGCGCGTGGTTTCCCGGAAACTCCCGCTGCCAGCGGGCGATCAGGCCCTCGATCTCCGACCGCGACGAGGCGAGGGTGGCCCCGGGCTTCAGTCGGCCCACCAGATAAAGGAAGTGGCCGCCGCGGTTCCCCGGACTGGCCGGATCGAGAGCCAGAGGAGCCCAGACCTCGATGCGCTGGCCGCCGATGTCGAAGGAGGGAGGCATGACCCCCAGGATCGTCCGCGGCTCGCCGTCGATGATCACCCGCTTCCCGAGGATGCCCCGGTCGCCCGCGAAGGCGCGCATCCAGAGCCCGTGGCTCAAGACCACAGTCTTCTCCGCGTTGGGCAGGTCCTCGGCCTGCGTGTACGCGCGACCCAGCACCGGATCGACCGCCAGGGTGGAAAAGAGGCTCGCCGTGGCCGCCGCCGCACGCACCCGCAGCGGCTGGTCTGTCCCTTCCACGTTGACCTCGCCCGTCACGTAGGCCCCGACGTCCTGAAAGCTCGTATTCCAGCGCCGGAACTCCAGGTACTCGGGCCCCGAGACCCAGAACTTGTCGAAGCCCAGGCCTGGGAACTGGCTGTAGACGGCCATCAGCCGGTCGGGAAGCCGGTATGGCAGTGGCGTCAGCAGGACACCGTCCACGACGCTGAAGATGGCGGCGTTGGCGCCAATCCCGAGGGCCAGGGTGAGGACGGTCAGAAGGGTGAAAGCGGGGCTGCGGACGAGGAGACGGCCGGCATATTGGAGATCCTGGAGCACTGATCGCATGAGCCCTCCTTCAAGCGGATCACCTCTCTACGACCGAGGTCGTTGAAAGTTTCAGCCTCTCGACGGCCTCGGCGAAATCTTCCGGCGGAGGTTCCGTAAAGCGGATCTCCTTGCCGCTGCGCGGATGGACGAACCCGAGCTCGGTGGCATGGAGCATCAGGCGGGGCGCGGGCAGCCATGGACCCGCGAAGTCCCGGACGTAGACAGTCTCTCCCAGCAGGGGGTGCCCGGCCTCGGCCATGTGGATGCGGATCTGGTGCGTACGGCCGGTCTCCAGCCGGCAGGCGACCAGGGTCGCTCCGCGCAGGCGCTCCTGGACGGCCACGTGCGTGATGGCCTGGCGGGACCTCACCCCCTGGCCCCCTCTCCCATCGCCCCCCCATCCACCGGGAGAGGGGGAAACGGAGCCCCGCAGGCCGTCTCCCCGGTCGGGAACCAGAATGGAATCGTAGACGGCGTCCCGGGCCAGGCCATGGACCACGGCGAGATAGCGGCGCAGAGCGGTGTGCTCGGTGAATTGTTGCTGCAGATCCCTCTGGGCGGAGATCGTGCGGGCGAAGACGACCAGGCCGGAGGTGTCCTTGTCGAGACGCTGGACCGCGCGGAGGCTCGGATTGTGCGGCGCACCGCGTCTCGTCTCCAGCCGGCGGATGGCCACCCGCGCCCGCGACAGGAGGGTGTCGCGGTCCGTCCGCTCGAATGGGACGGTCATCAGGCCGGCCGGCTTGCGGACCACGGTCACGTCGGCGTCCAGATGGACGAGCAGCTCCGGCTCGCGGCGCGGTTCACCGCGCGAATGGGGGCCACCAGCGCCCACCTCGATCCGTTGACCTTCGCGCAGCCGCTGGGTCGAATCGGTGACCGATCGGCCGTCCACCCGGACCTGCCCGCTCCGGACGAGATCGCGGGCCTTGCTCCAGGAGAGGCTCGGAACCAGCTCGCGGACGACGGCGGCGACCGTCTGCCCCGCCTGGGCCTCGGCCACCGTCCAGCTTTTCTGATCGCGCTCACTCACCGGAGCTCTCGGTACACTCCTTCGCACGTGCCGCGGACCACGTCGTCGAAGATCAGGCGGCTCCGCGGCTCGATCTGGATCGCTCGATATTTTTCCCGGATACCATCGTCTGGGACCCCGTCGCCCGGGGCCATCTCGTCCCGTGTCAGGCGGACGGCGTTCAACCGATGCGATTCCGTCGCGCGGAAGAGGCCCCGGAACGACGCGTCGCGCAGAGCGAGCTTTCCGTTCTCGACGTGGAGGCCACCGGGCCGCAGCGCTGAGTCCAGGCTCAGGAGACTGGCCGCGACGTCCCGGTCCCGATCGGCTCCCCCGCGCCGGTGCGCATCGACGCCGAAACGCGTACAGAAGTTCGACGCGATCAGCTTCCCCGCGTTCTCCTCGCCGATCATCCTCCCGGCGAGCTCGAACGCCACGCCGTCGGACCTCCACTCCTCGACGGCGCCATGCCACCAGCTTGGCATGAGGTGCTCATTGAACTTGCGGGTCAACCCGACACCCGCGGCATGCCCGGCTTCATGGAATTGATATTCCACATGTTGAACGGTCATCTGCTCGGCAGGCGTCCGATAGACGTCGAGAAGGAGATCGGCGGTCTCGGAATCGAACATCCTCCGGATGCAGGTGCTTCCACTCTCGACGAACCTGCGCCTCTGCTCTCGCATGTCATTCAGGGCCGGTCCCTCGACGCTTCCAGGGATCTCCCAGCCATCCGGTACGATGAACGCCTCCCCCGCCTCGGTTCCGAGATGGCCGCAGCTCGCATCGCAGAGAATGGGAAGGATTCTCGTCACCGGCTGCTTCAGCTCGTGAAACATTTCCTGAACCGCCGCATCGAGATCCGGCAGGTCCTGATGCGGCATCACCGAGCCGTACACGGCGCTCAACACGGAGCTGATCGATCCCTCCCGGTTGACCGTATACGGGGCGACGATCAGGAGCCTCCCTGTTGCACCAAGAAACTCTGCTTTCTTGAATCCTTCGGTGAGAAGCGACCAGTCGTTCTCTCGCAGCGCCGAGACCGTCGCCAGCAACCACGCCTGCGGCAGCTCCCAGCGCGCGTGATTCCGTGCAAGCGCAAGCAATATCTCAACAGCCGCGTCAGTCGCATCTCGATCACCGGGCCCGCGGTCCGCCTCGATCGTCCGGACCAGGATCTGAGGAAGTGAAATCTCGTCCTCGGACAAACTTTGTGGCTCGACACTGCGTGCCAACATCGCGACCTCTCCTTTGCGCCGACCGGCCTCGAGCCCTTTGGCGAGTCGGTGGACGTAAGTCAATGTGCCACATGCACATAGCGAAGTCAACCGCGTGAATTGCTAAGCGACTGGAGAGCGGATATACTCCCGCCCCATGCATCTCAACGTCTCCGAGGAAGTGCTTCATCTATTTCCACGCATTACCCTGGGCATCCTCCGCGGATCGATCAGCTCGGCTCGCAGCGATCTGCTTGACACTGTCGTCGACCTGCGCGCGAAGGCGCTGGCGTCGCTGAACGCTCTGGCCTCCACACCCGAGGCTCTCGCGGAAGTGAAAAACGTTTCTGTCTGGCGCGAGGCGTACAAGACCTTCGGAGCCAAGCCCACCAAGTTCCGCCCGACCCACGAAGCGATGGCGCGGCGTCTCTTGAAGGATGGCGCCTGGCCGGACATCAATCCGATCGTCGACATCTACCTGACCAATCAGACAGATCATCTGCTTCCCCATGGCGGCTATGACGCGACGACCCTGGCGGGAGATCTCTCGCTTTACGTGTCCCCCGGCAACGAGCCTTTCGAGCCTCTCGGCGGGGGCCAGGAGGCGACCGAGCCGGGCGAGATCGTCTACAGAGATCAGCAGCGCGTGCTGACGCGGCGCTGGAACTATCGGGATTGCGACGCCACAAAGATCACGGAGCACACGACGGAGTTTGTGCTCATGATCGAAGCCCCGGGAGAGATCGAGACGTCTTTGGTCGAGAAGGCGTGTTCCGATCTTGCCCAACGCTACGCGCGCGCTTTCGAAGGCCGCTTTACCCCCCTGGTCTTCGAGGTGAGCAAAGACTCCCGCGAGGTGGAGATTCCGTAGGGCTTCGCGGGAACCGCATGTGGGCTGACGGCTACGACATCATCGATCTCTCGCTCGAATTGAACGAGGCTGGAATCTTCTTTCCCGGCGACTGCGCGCCGAAGGTCCAGGGGCCGTTCTCCTTCGTCCCGGGCGAGCACCGGGAGTTCGTCTACGAGGTGGAGATGAGCACCCAGGCCGGCACGCACGTTCAGGGGCAGCACTACTTTGTGGAGGATGGCAAGAAGATTCAGCAATATCCTCTCGCTCGATTCGAGGGCCCCGCGCGCGTCGTCGACTGCCGAGGGAGGAACCGCATCGACGAGGGCTTCCTGCGACGCACGCTCCCCGAAACCCGCCTGGATTCGCTGATGCTCTTGTTCTTCACCGGCTTCACCGCGGAGCTCCTGGCGCGGAAATCGGCCCGGAGAGGTGGCCTGCGGATCGATGATCTCGCGGACAAGCCCGGCCTGACGGCGGGCGGTGCGAATTTCCTACTGGAGCGCGGAGCCCGCTTTCTGGGGATTGACTCGGTCGGCTTCGAGCCACACCCGACGTCTGATCATGCGATCAACCGCCTGCTTTGCGCTCATGACGTTTTGCTGCTGGAGAACCTGACGCGGCTGGAGCTCGTGCCCAAGACCGGAGCGTGGCTGGAATGTTTTCCTCTTCCTTTGCCTGGCGTCGAGGGGACCCCCTGCCGGGCGATTGTCAAAGTCCCGAAATCACGCTGACCGCAGCAACCCCGCTATACTACCTGACCCTCGCGGGCCGCTCCCGCGGGGATTCCCTTATGACTCGGACCGACCGCTTGCGCCAGGAGCTCTCCGCCGCGGTGCGCCTCGCCGCCCCCGTGGTGCTCGTGCAGCTCGGCCTGATGCTCATGGGCGTGGTCGACACCATGATGCTCGGCCACCTCTCCGCCGAGGCCCTGGCCGCGGGCGCTCTCGGCCACATCGCCACCATCTTCCTCCTCATCTTCGGGACCGGTGCCCTGTCGGCGCTCGATCCCCTGGTGGCGCAGGCGCACGGCGCGGACGATCCCGAGACGGTCAGCGCCCACCTCCAGCGCGGCATCGTCCTGGCCCTCGCCCTGGCGATCCCCATGGGGCTTCTCCTCTGGGACGTCAGTCCCGTCCTCCGCCTGCTGGGCCAGCCGGAAGCGATCGTCGGCAAAGCCGCGACCTTTACCCGCGGGATCATCTGGGGACTGCCGGCGTATCTGGTCTTTGTGGCGCTCCGCCAGACCCTTCAGGCGATGAGCGTGGTGCGCGCGACCGCGGTGGCGATCGTGGCGGGCAACCTCACGAACCTTCTGGGCAACTGGCTCCTGATCTTTGGCCATCTCGGCTTCCCGGCCCTGGGAGTGGCGGGCTCGGCCTACTCGACCTCGCTGAGCCGCTGCGCCATGCTCGTCTGGCTCCTCTGGGCAGCGCGCAGACCGCTCGCCGTCTACTGGCGCGGCTTCACCCGCGAAGCCTTCGACCTGAAGCGCCACCTGCGCCTGCTGCGCATCGGAGTGCCCATCGGAGTCCATCAGTCGGGCGAGATCCTCTTCTTCACGACCCTCGCCCTGCTGGTCGGGCGGATGGGCGTCGTACAGCTGGCCGGCCACCAGATCGCCATCAACATGGCGAGCCTCTCCTTCATGGTGCCGCTCGGGATCGGTGGCGCCGCGGCCACCCGGGTGGGCAATGCCATTGGGAGAGGGGACACGTCGGGAGCCCGCCGCGCCGCCGCGGTCTGCCTGGCGCTCGGCGCGGGCACGATGCTCGCCTTCGCTTTCCTTTTTGCCTTGCTGCCCGAGCCGCTCGCCCGCCTCTACACGCGCGACCGCGACGTGATCGCGATGGTCGCTCTCCTTCTCCCCATCGCGGCGGCCTTCCAGGTGTTCGACGGCGTGCAGACCGTCGGGGCCGGCGTCCTGCGCGGTGCGGCCGACACCAGCTTCCCCGCCGCGCTCGCCGTCGTGGGATTCTGGATCATCGGCCTGCCGGCGGGCTGGTACCTGGCCTATCCGGCCGGCATGGGAGCGGCGGGCCTGTGGTGGGGAATGACCGTGGGGCTCGCGGCCGTCTCGCTGCTCCTCGTGGCCCGCGTCGCCCAGCGCTTCCGCAGGCCGGTCGAGCGGACGTAGGAAGGGCAGGCACAAGGCCTGCCCCTACAGGTGCCCGTTCGCGCGTAGGGGCAACCCTTGTGGTTGCCCTCCTTGAGGGACCTCAGAGCAACGGCTGGATCAGCAGGTACGCCACCCACGACGCCGCGGCGGCGATCGGGATGGTGAGCACCCAGGCCCAGACGATCCGGCCGGCCACGCCCCACTTGACCGCCGACAGCCGCTTCGTCGCTCCCACGCCGATGATCGCGCCCGTGATCGTGTGGGTCGTCGACACCGGAATGCCTCCGATCGTCGCCCCGAGGAGTGTCAGGGCGCCGGCCGTCTCGGCGCAGAAGCCGCCGAACGGCTGCAGCTTGGTGATCTTCGTCCCCATGGTCTTGACGATCCGCCAGCCGCCGAACATGGTCCCCAGAGCGATCGCCGCGTGGCTGATCAACACCACCCAGAGCGGCACGTCGAAGGTTTTCAGAGACCCCGAAGCGACCAGCAGCCCTGTGATGATGCCCATCGTCTTCTGCGCGTCATTGCCTCCGTGGCCGAGGCTGTAGAGACCCGCCGAGATGAGCTGCAGCCGGCGGAACAGATGATCGAGGCGCGACGGGCGCCACTTGCGGAAGATCCAGGTCACCAGGACCATCAGGAAGAACGCCACGAACATCCCGATCATCGGCGCGAGGACGATGAACAGCAGCGTCTTGGTCCATCCCGACACCAGGATCGCTCCCATTCCCGCCTTGGCGACGGCGGCGCCCCCATAGCCGCCGATGAGCGCGTGCGACGAGGAGACCGGCAGGCCGTAATACCAGGTGAACAGGTTCCAGAAGATGGCCCCGAGCAGACCGGCGAGGATGACATCCTGGCTGACCACCGCCGGATCGATCATCCCCTTGCCGATCGTCTTTGCCACGCCGGTACCCAGGACGAAGGCGGCCACGAAGTTGAAGAACGCCGCCCAGAGCACGGCGCGCTGCGGCGAGAGCACGCGCGTCGACACCACCGTGGCGATCGAGTTCGCCGCGTCGTGGAAGCCGTTGAGAAAATCGAACGTCAGTGCAACGAGAATGATGAAGAGGACGACACCGGAAACCGAGGGCATATCCATCCGCTCGCGAGTCCTAGGAGTTCTTGACCAGCAAGTTACCGATGACATGGGAGTAATCGCGGCAGTGGTCGCACGCGTCCTCCAGCCCTTGATAGACCTCTTTCCACTTCAGGATCCGGATCGGCGGGCGGCCGTCTTCGCGGAACAGGTCGGCGATCACCGTGTTGTAGAGCTGGTCGGCCCGGTTCTCGAGCTCCGAGATGCGGACGATCCCGGCCTGGATCTGTTTTTCATTGGACAGATCCCAGATGAACCCGGTCAACCGGTGGATCTCGGCGGTCATGTCCACGAGGATGCGGGCAAACTGGCACAGCCCCTCGGGCGCGTCCGACAGCTCGAAAAGGACCAGGTGTTGGGCCACGCTCTCCAGGGCATCCAGGATATCGTCCAGGTCCGTGGCGATCGCCCGCAGGTCCTCGCGGTCGAACGGGGTGATGAACGTGGAGTTGAGGGCGTCGAAGGTCAGACGGGTGATCTCGTCCCCCTGGTGCTCGATCCCCTTGAGCTCGACGGTGAGGACCCGGCGCCGCTCGAGGTTCTCCGCATGAGCGATGTCATTGAAGAGCCGCGCCGCGGCCACCAGGTTTTCCGTGTCCTGCGCCAGCAGGTGCTGAAACCGCTCTTCCCGCGGCATGAACCACTTGATGATCGCATCCGCTTTCATGGGGGCTCCTGATCGTCACGCGGCGGTCACCGGAGGTGACAGCCCGATGGCGGCGGGATCGTAGCACACCACCTCGGGAGTAGCGCCGATTCCCCCAATGCGCTACCCTGAGCGCACCTTGACGGCACACTTGTGCATGTATGCATTCGCTTTCGGGAGATGACTCCATGTCCTTCAAGGACCACTTCTCCGGGCACGCGGCGAGCTACGCCGCCTACCGGCCGGGCTACCCACTCCGGCTCTTCGAGATCCTCGCCGGCCTGCCCCAAGAGCGCCACCTCGCCTGGGACAGCGGCACGGGCAACGGCCAGGCGGCCGTGGCGCTGGCCGAGCACTTCGACCGCGTCGTCGCCACCGATCCGAGCGCCGAGCAGCTCGCGCACGCTCTCCCCCACCCGCGCGTCGTCGAATACCGGGCCGGCCGCGCGGAAGAGTCGGGCCTCGCGGACGGCAGCGTCGATCTCGCCACCGCGGCCCAGGCCTTCCACTGGTACGACTTCGACCGGTACTTCGCCGAGGTCCGGCGCGTCCTCGCTCCCGGAGGGGTGGTGGCGGTCTGGACCTACAATCTGGCGCGGGTGGACCCCGAGGTCGACCGCTGGACCGACCGGCTCGCGCGGCAGATCGTCGGCCCCTGGTGGCCCCCCGAGCGCCGCTGGGTGGACGAGGAGTACCAGACGATCCCCTTCCCCTTCGACGAGATCGAGATCGCGCCGCTCCGTCACGAAGAGAGCTGGGATCTCGACCGACTGACCCGCTACCTGCGCACCTGGTCCTCCTTCCAGCGCTACCAGAAAGAGACCGGGCGCGATCCGCTGGACGAGATCCAGGAGGGATTGACCAAGGCCTGGGGCGAGCCCAACGAGGAACGGACGATCACCTGGCCGATCTTCATCCGGGCCGGGCGCGTGGAGACGAGCGGCAGCCATCGAGCCTCATGATCACTGCGATGATCAGCCGGAAGGGGGGCGTGGGCAAGACCACGACCACCGTGAACCTCGCGGCGGCCCTGGCCGAGCAGGGGCAGAGAGTCCTGCTCGTCGACCTCGACAGCCAGGCCTCGGCCTCCCTCTCGCTCGGGGTCAGCCCCCAGAACCTCGCCCCCTCCTCGGCCGACGTGCTCCTCCGGACCGCCAAAGCCGCGGACGTGCTCCGCCCGACCACCATCAAGAACCTCGACCTCATCACAGCCTCCGTCGACCTGCTGGACGCCGACGCCCAACTCGGAGTCTTTCGCGGCCGGCACCTGCGCCTGCGAGCGCCGTTGGCCGCCGTCGCCGAGCACTACGACCAGATCCTCCTCGACTGCCCCGCCGGCCTCTCCGTCGTGCCAGGCAACGCCATCGCCGCCGCCGACGCCTTTATCGCCCCGACCACTCCGCACTTCCTCTCCATGTCCGGCCTGCGCAACCTGATCGACGCCGCCGAGCGCATCGCCTGGGACGCCGGAACCCGCATCCGCCTGATGGGCCTCCTCCTCACCATGGTCGACTACCGCACCAAGCTCACCCGCCGCTCCGTCGACCAGATCCGGGAGGAATACGGCAAGCAGGTTTTCGCGATCGAGGTGAGGACGAACACGAGGCTGGCGGAAGCCCCGGAGATGGGGATGTCGATCTTTCAATACGACCCCCGCGCCAAGGGCGCGGAGGCGTACCGGTTGCTGGCGGATGAGTATCTGTTGCGGGTGGCGGAGGTGGGGCGGCGGGGGTAGGGGGCTCATGATTTGGCGAGCTGAACGCACTCCGCCGCATCCAGGAAAGGGATCTCCGCCGTCTTGTAGTCCTTCTTGTTGCGAGTCACGACTGCGTCGAGGTTGTGCGCGACCGCCGTGTAGTACTGGATCGCGTCCTCGAAATCCGCGAACGAGGAGGCGAGCCCGCGATCGATCGTCTTCTCGTCGACCGCGAGCACTCCGAGAAGGAGTCGAAGCTTTCTCAAAGAGATGAGCGCCTCGGGAGGAGACATTCCTTGCCGGAGGATGTAGAAGAGATTGGCAAACACGACGGGAGACGTGTAGCCCTCGATCTCGCCATCCTGGATGAGCAGAAACAGCGCCGCCGCCGCGGGAAAGAATGGCTCCCGGGCGAGCAAAAGATCGAGGATCACGTCGGTATCGACGAAGACCCGCCGGCTCACGAGTGCTTCCTGGCCAGATACCGGGCGCGCCCTTCCTTGGATGTGTCGATCTCTTTCCCAGCCAGGATCCCGGCGAGCTCGGCCACTACACCGGTCGGCACAGGACGTGCCGTCTCTTCCTGCCCAGCGAGACTCAGGAAGTATGTCTCGACCATCCGAGAGAGACTCACCCCTCGGCGGCCGGCGTACTCCTTGGCCTTTTCGATGGCCTTCTCGTCAAGCTTCAGGGTGAGCTTGGTGTCCATGTGCGGCCTCCTGTGTACGTACAGAAAGTAGCAGAGCTGTACGTCCTGGTCAATGGCTGGAGCGGCGGGGGGGCCAGGTCAAACAATCTGACCGCGCCCACGTAGAATGGCTGGAGTTCACAATGCTCCGGCAGACCCTCTCCTCCATCGCAGCCGCCGCTTTCCTTCTCGGGGCTTCCATCGCCGCTCACGGACAGGAACCGGATCCGGCACCGGTCTCGGTCGCTACGCTCGCGGAGGAAGGGCTGGTCAAGCTCGTTTACGCGTGGCGGTACCATCCCGGCGACGATGCGCGCTGGGCGGACCCGGCCTTGGGTGACTCGGATTGGGAGCTCGTCGAGCCGCAAATGGCTCCCGGCGGATTGCTCCCGCGGAGTGGCCGGCCCGGGACGGGTTGGTTCCGCCGGCATCTGCGCGTCGAGCCCGCGCTGCAGGGCAAGCCGGTGGTGATCCGTGTCGAGAGCCCCGGCGCGGCCACTGTCTTTCTCGACGGAGCGCCGTTGATGGAGACCACAGCTCCGGGTTCCGCTTCGTGGACTGGCGGTGCTTGGCGGAGTGTGGTCTTCTCGCCCCGGCCCGATCACGTTCTGGCGGTCCGCTACACCGTCTCCCCAGCCGGAGCGCAGGTCCGGAGTGGAAATCCCGGTTTCCTTCTGACGATCGAGTCTCCGAATGCCGCGGCGATCCAGGCGGCGGCTCAGGGCGCCGCTCGGGACCACGTGATCACGCTGCGCGCTGTTTTCACCGCTGTGCCGGCGCTCCTCGCGCTGCTGCACCTCGTGCTGTTCCTGTTCTATCCCAAGGCACGGGAAAACCTTTTCCAAGCTTTGGGGATGGCCTCCATGGCCGCGATCGTCTTCTTCGATCTTTCTGGCTTCACGAGCGGGCTCTCGGTGGACCTGACCGTCCGCGTGATCATCGCGAGCAGCTTGAGCGCGATCTTGTTCAGCCTCTTCACCTACTACTCCGTGCGTGCCCGAGCCTTCCCGCGGACCTGGATTGCTTTGACGGCGGTGGGGGCGGCGCTGGCGGGGCTCACTTTCTTCGCTCCGGAGACTCCGTCTCCGAAGATCTGGTTCGTGTACTTCGGCCTGGTGGTCGCCGAGATCATCCGGCTGGAGGCGATAGGCTGGACGGTCCATCGGGAAGGAGGCGCGGTCCTGCTCGGCGGGTTCGCGGCCCTTCTTGTCCTGACCACGCTGCACATCCTCGGCTTCTTTTCTTTCGCACCGATGGCCTTTCACACGGTCCCGTACTATCTCCTGGGCATGCTCGTTTTCGAGATCGCTCTGTCGATTTTCGTGGCGCAGAATTTCGCCCGGACCAGCCGCCACCTCGACGAGCAGGAGATCCAGCGGCGGCTGCTGGAAGCCCAGAACGCCCGCACGACCTCGGAGATCGAGGCGGCGCGGGCTCTCCAGGTTTCGATGCTCCCCGCGGCGTTGCCCGTGGTGGAGGGGCTGGAGACCGCCGCGGTCATGGCCACGGCGAGCGAGGTAGGAGGCGATTATTACGATTTCCGCATCGCGCCCGACGGCAGCCTCGTGGTGGCGTTCGGGGACGCGACCGGGCATGGCGTGGCGGCGGGGATCATGGTGACGGCGGTCAAGGCGCTCTTCTCGACGCTCGGCGGCGGGGAGAGCCTGTCCGCCGTGCTCGCGGAATGTGACCGCGTGTTGCGCGAGATGCAGGTCAAACCCCTCCATATGTGTCTGATGCTCGCCCGCCTCACACCCCGCTCGGTCACGCTCTGCTCGGCCGCCATGCCGCCGGTGCTGATCCATCGCGCGGACAGCGGTGCGATCGAAGAGCTGGGGAGCGGCGGCCGGCCGATCGGCTCCCGGCTGTCCGGAGCCTGGACCGAGCACAGCTCCCCTCTCTCTCCGGGCGATACCCTGCTGTTTGCCAGCGATGGCTTCGCCGAGCAGCTCGACCCCGCCGAGACTCCCTTCGGCTACGAGAGGATGGCCGACGCCTTCCGCGCCGCGGCGGGGGTCTCCCCGGGCGAGCTCGCCGAACGGCTTCTCGCCGAGGCGGCGGCCTGGCGCGGCAATCGGGAGCAGGGGGACGACCTCACTCTCGTCGTGGTCCGCCGCGGGGCGCTCCCTACCTGAAGCAGGCCGAGAATTCCGAGGTCCCCTGCTCCGTGGTGGCCGTCACCGTGTAGTACCCGGCGACGAAGATCTTGTTGGTGGTGAAGGTGAACGCCGCCGGCTGCGTCGCGCTCGGCGAGCCGATCACCTGCATCGAGCCGAGATAGCTCGCCCCTTCCCCGTATCCGGATGGATCGCACGCGGAGCTGTAGAAAAATTCGAGCGTGATCGGATCGGGCGAGCGTTGGTGAATGACTCCGGAGATCTGCGTCCTCTGCGGGACGAGCGACATCGTGATCCTCCAGATTTCCGGGAAATTCGGGGGCCGGCGATACAGCGTCGCCGCCGGGTTGTTGGGCGTCACCCCGTCCTCCGCCCGATCGATGCCGAGCTCGCCATTGCTGGAGATGCGGTTCGCGAGAATGGTGCAGACGTTGTAGCCGGCGTCGACGCCGTCGCCACGGTTGTAGAAAATCGTGTTGCCGAGGATCTCGCAGGTGGCGCCCGCGAACTGGCCGCCCGTGACGAAAATCCCATCCAGATCATTGGGCAGACTGATGTTGGTGGAGCTGAGCCCGGTGCCGATCTTGTTGTTGATCACCAGGTTGTTGACCCCCTGGAGCAGCACACCATGCCCGCGGTTGCCGGAGATCACGTTGCCCGACTTCGCGTCCGCGCCACCGATCATGTTTCCGCTCGTGAGCACCACGATGCCGGCGGACTCCTGTCCTCCCCTGCCGTTGGGGACGGCTGCGCCGCCGGCCGCGTCGGTCCCGACGAGGCAGTCGATCACCGTGTCGCTACCGCCTCCGGTGCCGCCGAACGTGGAGGTATCGTCGCCCGGGAACCCTCCGGGCGGCGGACACTGGTCGGGGTCGGAGGGAAAGGCCTTCGGCCCGCAGGGGTCGCCCGGGAGCTGCCCGGCAACCTCGTCGGGACGCTCCGGCCTGGAGGGCGTGACGATGACGCCGTCGCCCTCCTCGTAGCCCAGAACGATGCCGCTGCCGCTGAAGCCGTTGACCACCAGGCTCTTGAGGGTCGTGAACGTGCCGGTGACCACGAGCCCGTCGACGGGTCCATAGAAGCTCCAGATGTTTTCGCCGGAGACCTCGACGCGGGTCGCCCCGCCGGTGGCGCCGTTGATGGTGACGGAGTCCGTAATCGGCGGGAGCCCGGTCTTGAGCACGATGTCCGGCGTGCCGGTGCCTACGCTGAAAACGATCTGGTCGACGTCCTCTACGCGATTGACCGCGACCAGCCGCGCCCTCTTTCCCGCCGGGCACCCGTTCACCGCCTGGTTCGTGTTGGCCGCCTGGATAGCGTCGCGCAGCCGGCAGGGCAGGGGCTGCCCCGGCAGGACGAGGATGGGGCCGTCGAAGACGGTGTTGACGGTGATGGTCGTCCCCGGGACGATCGTGGTCTGCGCCTCCGCGCCAGGTACCGGGCCGAAGGCCAGGGCCGCCGCGAGGACTGCGATGAGATGGATGCGAAGCTTCATGCCTGTTCTCCTTTCAAGTCGTTCCCAGGTTGAGGCGACGCAAGGAGGCCGGGCACAACAGGTGACGTAGAATGCGGTCAGAACGCCCGCAATCCAAGACAGACGAGGGGAGGACCTGATGGGAATCGCCGCAAACGTCGCCGTGGGCCTGGTGGCCGCGCTCCACGTGTATTTCCTGGTGCTGGAGATGTTCTTCTGGAAGAAGCCTCTCGGCCGGCGGGTGTTCGGCCTGACGCGCGAGCTCGCCGAGTCGACGGCGTCGCTCGCCGCGAACCAGGGGCTCTATAACGGCTTCCTGGCCGCGGGTCTCCTGTGGGGGCTCAGCCTCGGCCCCGACGGCTTCTCGATCCGGGTGTTCTTCCTGATCTGCGTGATCGTGGCCGGCATCTTCGGCGCGGCCACGGCCAACCGCCGGATCCTCTGGGTGCAGGCGCTTCCGGGCGCGGTCGCTCTCGCGTTGACCTGGCTGGCCCGGTAGACATGGCTGACGCGAAAGGGCCCCGCGCTCTACTGGAAGTAGCCAGTCACGTCGAGGAGGAAGTGCACCGTCCCCGCCGAGCCGTTCTTCACGGTGATTCCACCCGTGCCGTCCGTGGCGAGCCCGAGGATCGCGTTGTTATTCCGCGCGAGATCGGGCACAAAGTTGATCGAGCTGGCGACCGGCTCGGTCTGGTTCGAGGGGAAGAGGGTCAGATAGCCCATGGCCGTCGACTGGACGACCGTGAGGTTGACCGCCAGGGCCTTCGCGCTCGCTGGCACGTTACAGCCGATGCCGGACAGCACGAACGTGCGGTTCGCCGACGGCTGAAGAGCCGGTCCGCCGGTGGCTCCGTTCGGGTTGCGGGTGTCGACCAGACGGCAGGAGACCACCGAGTAGAAATCGAGCCCGGGCGAGACGGCTGCCGGCGTGCAGGCGCCGGCGCTCCCGACGTTCGAGATCATCACGGAATCGACATACCACCCCACTTCGGAGAAGCTCTCATCGTCGCCCTGATGCCAGCGCAGCTTGGCGCTGGAGCCCGCGTAGGACGAGAGGTTGACATTGACCTGCGTCAACGCACCGATCGTGCCCTGGCACCAGGCGCGCTTGCCGCCGAGCGGGTTCAAGAAGCCCGAGCTCACCGTGCCATTGAAGCCGCCCGCCGAGAAGGCGGCGTCGGGCACGACAGACCAGGTCGAGCCGCCATTCGTCGAGATCTCGAGCGTGCCTGCGTCATAGCAGGCGGTCCCGGTGGAGCCGTCCGTCTCGAATTCGTAGGTGTGCCAGAACGTGAGCGTCGAGCCTGCCTGCGGCAGGAACGACGGTGAGACCAGGACACGGTCGGACACGACCGCCTGGCTGGCGGAGAACCAGGAGTGCGTGGGCGTCTGGGACCGGGCCGTGGAGTACGCCCAATCGATCACGCCCGCAACCGCGTTGTGGGTCCAACCCGCGTTGTCGAAACCGCCGCCCGAGAGAGCACCTTCGAAGGTTTCGGTGAACGTGCCTCCGGTGATCGGGCCGGTGGGCGCGGCGTTGCGGAGCACGGAGTTGCCATCGCTCACATTGTTCGAGAGATCGACCGCGCGGACGGCGTAATAGTAGGTCGTGCCGCTCGCCAGCGTCACGGAGCCGTCGGCGTAGCTCGTGCCGGTGATCCCGCTGGCGATCAGATTGCCAGGCCCGGGCGTGAATCCGGGTGAGGTCGAACGGTAGATCGTGTAGGCGACCGGGCCGGCGCAGGAGGGCGTGGCGGCGGCCCAGGAGAGGGTCAGCCCGCAGGTGGCCGCCGCGTTGTTGGAGACGCTCGCGAGACCGGCGAAGACCGGCGCCAGCGTGCAGGCGCCCGTCGCCGTGGCCTGGACACACGCCGACTGTGCCGACTCGCAATTGCCGGTGCTGTCGCGGCCGGTGACGCGGTAGGCGTAGGTCGTGCCGGCCGAGACCGCGCTGTCGGTGTACGGCGAGCCGGCGACGGCGGGAGCGACGACGCTGAAAGTGCCGGGCGCGGCGCAGGTGCCGATCGCCCGGTAGACGTTGAACGTCGTCGAGGCGGGCGAGCCGTTGCCCCAGGTGACCTGGATCTGGTTCGGGCCGGTCGCCGAGGCCGTGCCGATCGCCGGAGCCCCGGTGGGCATACAGGCGGTGTCGGTGATCTTCGCCGTCCAGATCTCCTCGGCGGCGTTGTTCCGGCGGTCGGTCCAGGACGGGAAGAACACGCCGGCGTACCCGGAGAGGCTGTTGTAGTCGCCGAACTGGTTGCCCGTATCGGCGCCCGCGACCGTCTCGTCCGTCTGGGCGGACGTCACCTTGACCGCCGCCTCCCAGGTGGCTCCGTCGTCGTACGAAGACTGGTACCAGACGTCGACCTTCTTGCGGCCGGCGTTGCCGACCGTGTCGTAATAAATGATTCCGAGCGCCCCGGTGGTCTCGTCGACGACCAGCGCCTGGTTGAACTGATCGTTCAGCGAGGCCTGGTTGTTGATCATGACCGGCGTCGACCAGATGGCTCCTCCGTCGGTCGAGCGCGAGAACCAGATGCGGGTCTTGCAGATGGACGACACATTGGACCCCGGCTCGTTGGCCGAGGAGGTGCAGCCCGTGGCGCCGGTCAGGTCGGACCAGGCGGCATAGACCATGTTTTTGGACGCGGTGCGATAGGCGCCCCCCGAAACATAGATCAGGATGCGGCGGCTGTTGAAGGACGGGACGCCGATGTCGTAGCCGTCGAACGTCGTCGCGATCTGGACTGGCGTGCCGTAGGAGACGCCGCCGGTGGTCGACTTGACGACGAAGATCTTGCGGCTGCCCGTGGTCGGCCAGAAACCGAAAACGTCGCCATAGGCGTTGGTTTTGACGTCAGCCCCGATCGCGGTGCCGGTCGATTCCGCGCCGCTCACCTGGATCGGCGTCTGCCACGAGCCGGCCGGGCCGGTGCGCCGGTTCATGTACGCCGGATTGCCGTTGTGCCAGATAACGTAGATGTTGTCCTTGTACGGCGAGGTGGCGCTGTGGTCGACCCACATGAGCTGCTTATCGGTACTGGTCTGGGCGCCGGAGAAGGTCGCATCGAACGTCCAGGTGGCGCCGTTGTTGACCGACTTGTAGGAGTGCATCTGGAGCACGGTGGCCGTGGCATTGAGGCCGATCGTGGTCGACCAGGCGGTACCGTCGGACGTCCAGTCGACGGTCGGGTCCGAGTGGAAGGAGTCGGCCACCTGAAGCGGCAGGGTCGTCTGGCCCCAGCTCGCGCCGCCATTCAGCGAGTAGAACTGAGCCTGATTGCCGCTGCCCCCGAGGTTGTTCGACGCGCCGACGATCTTCTGCGAGTCCCAATAATTGACCCGGATGTCGGACTCGCTACGCGGTGTCGACTGCGCGCCCGAAATCCGGAGCTCGCCGCTGAGCGTGGCTGCCCGGTCGGGTACCTCATCCACCTCCGGCAGACCGGGCTGGAGGTCCTGATGAGTGATCATCCACTCGTAGGCTTCCTTGAGGACCAGCGGATAGCCGCCCGTCGGGTCATCGCCCGAATACTTCATCTCGGGATGCGCCTCGCGCCAGAGCACCCGCAGCCAGAGGGGAATCCGGATCCCGTCCTTCACCTCCTCCGGCCGCAGCAGGGAGAAGTCCTGGTTTGCGACGATCAACGCCTCCAGGGCGCTGCCGGGCACTACGTCCCCGGCGAGGAGCTGCGCGTCGAGAGACGGCCACTCGGGGGTTTTTGCCCCCATTGCCTTGCCGGCGGGCAGGAGAAGGACGAGAGACAGGAGGAGCACAGACGACCATCGGACCATGAACCGTTTCCTCGCGGACGGAGTTGAGGGGAGGAAGGTATCACATTCGTCCCTCTTGGGGACGGCGCCCAGAGTGGCGGACGGGCTACAATCGAGCTCCTTTCAAGGAGGTCGCCATGGAGCTCGACCAGCCCATCTCGCGCCGGCGGTTCGCCGGCCTTCTCGGAGCCGGAATCGCTTCGGCCGCGCTGCGTCCCGTCGTCCCTGCCGCGGCGGCGGCTCCAACGCCAGCAGCGTCTCTCGATCCCAATGGCATCGTCCGCCTGAGCTCGAACGAGAACCCGTACGGTCCCCCGCCAGCCGCGTTCGACGCCATGCGCCAGGCGTTCGACCTGGTCTGGCGCTATCCCGACGAGGCGGCCGACGGCCTCATCGGAGCGCTCGCGCGGCTCCATGGCGTCGGAAACGACCAGGTGCTCCTCGGCAACGGCTCGGGCGAGATCCTCAAGATCTGCGCCGCGGCCTTCACCGGGCCGGGCCGGCCGGTCGTGATGGCCTCCCCCACCTTCGAGGCGATCGGCCGGTATACCCGCGCGGCCGGCGGCGAGGTGATCCAGGTCCCGCTCACCTCCGACCACGGCCACGACCTGGCGAAGATGCTGGAAGCCGCCCGCTTCGCCGGGCTCGTCTACGTGTGCAATCCGAACAATCCGACCGGGAGCGTGACGCCGGATCTGCGCGGCTTCCTCGACCATCTCCCCGCCGGCACGGCGGTGCTCGTCGACGAGGCCTATCACCATTATTCGGACGAGAGGGCCGAGGGAAATCCGTACGAATCGGTCATTCCGCTCGTCGCCGGACAACCGAATCTGATCGTGGCGCGCACGTTTTCGAAGATCTATGGCATGGCCGGGCTGCGCTGCGGATATGCGATCGCTCGCCCCGAGACGCTTGAGCGCCTGCGCTTCCATCAGGCATGGGACACCGTGAACATCCAGGCACTGGTAGCCGCCCGGGCGGCTCTCGACGACACCGCGCACCTGGAGCGGAGCCGCCGGCTCAACCGGGAGACGCGGGCCTGGGTGACCGGCGAGCTGGCCGGGCGCGGGTATGCCACCATCCCCTCGCACACCAATTTCCTGATGACCGACCTGCGGCGGGACGTCGGTCCGGTGATCGATGCCCTGCGCCAGCGTCGGGTGGAAGTCGGCCGACGCTTTACGGCTCTGCCCACGCACCTGCGGGTGACTCTCGGCACCCGTCCGCAGATGGAGCGCTTCCTGGGCGCGCTGAGCGAGGTGCTCGCGGCTCCTCCTGCCTGAAGCGTCGGCCGGTCAGCCCTCGACTTCCGGCAGGATCCCCAGCTGGACATACATCGGCCGGACCTCCTCGCGCAGGCCGGGCAGAAGTCTCGCGAACCACAGGGCGGCGGCGAGGCATCCCGCACCTCCCAGGACGAGCGTGGACGGCGCGCCGATCCGGCTCGCCAGGCTGCCGGCCAGGAGGCTGCCGAAGGGGGTGGTGCCCATGAAAGCCATGGTGTAGAAGCTCATCACCCGGCCGCGCATGTCGTCTTCCACCAGGGTCTGGATCAGCGTATTGCTCGCCGCCATCTGCACCATGAAGCCGAGCCCCGTGGCGAGAAGGAGCAGGAGGGAGAGCCAGAGCTGGCGCGACAGCGCAAAACCGATCAGTCCGGCTCCGAAGAGCCCCGCCATCATGGGGATGACCTTCCCCAGGCCCAGCACGGACCGGCGGTTGGCGAGAAATAAGGCGCCGAGGAGCGCCCCGACGCCGCTCGCCGCCATCAGGAATCCCAGCGTGTGCGGTCCGCCGTGCAGGATCTTCGAGGCGAAGACCGGCATCAATACCGTGTAAGGCATGCCGACGAGGCTCACCACCGCCAGGAGCAGGAGGATGCTGCGGATCGGGGGCGAGCCCGCGACGTAGGCCCAGCCCGCGCGGAGCTCCCGCAGCACTCCGGCCCTCGCCGCTGCGCGGCCCGGCCGCGGCGTGACCCGCATCAGGAGGAGCGAGGCGATGACGGCGACATAGCTCACGGCGTCCCAGAAGAAGCACCAGCCCTCGCCCACCGCGGCGATCAGCACGCCGCCGATCGACGGCCCGAGGAGACGGGCGGCATTGACCATCGAGGAGTTGAGGGCGATGGCGTTCGAAAGGTCCTCCCGCTTCTCCACCATCTCGACCACGAAGGACTGGCGCGCCGGCATGTCGAACGCGTTGATCACCCCTTGGAACAGGCTGAGCAGCAGAACGTGCCAGATGTTGATGACCCCGGTGAGCGCCAAAGCCGCCAGCGCCGCCGACTGGAGCAAGGCCAGAACCTGGGTGGCCACGAGCAGGCGGTGCCGGTTCCAGCGGTCGATGAGAACGCCGGCGATCGGCGCAAGGAGAAACGACGGGATCTGCCCCGCGAAGCCGACCAGACCGAGGAGGAGCGCCGAGCCGGTCAGCCGGTAGACCAGCCAGCTCGTGGCGATCCGCGTCATCCAGCTGCCGACGAGCGAGATGCTCTGGCCGGCGAAGAAGAGACGATAGTTGCGATGGCGCAGAGCGCGCACCATGAAGCCGGGACTGCCCGCGCTCATGGGAGAATGCCTTTCCCGTTCATGGGGAGGAGCTTGCTGCAAGGGTTGTGCGCAGGGATGGGCGGCGTCTCGCCGGCTATTAAGATATTGGGCCGAAGGCCCGGCCTTCTTGGGGGGGCGGCGGAGGCGAGGTCGGTGTCAGTCGGGGCTGTAGAGCCAATGGCTGGCCACCATGGTCTCGGGGAGTGTGGGCCGGCGAGACGCCGGCGGTCCCAGGGGGGCGATACTCGGGCTCTCGTGCCGCCATTGGCGCTAACTTTGCCAGCATCATTTGCGGGCTGGGCGGAAGCGCCTCCGGAGGAGGCGCGGGCACGTAGACCCGGGTTTCAACCCGGGGCGGGCTGAGCGGTAAATTCTTGCCTGCGCGGTTCGCGAACCGTGCCAGCGCCGCTGAAGAGGCTCGAAAACAAATCGGGGCCTCCGCAACCCCGGGTTGAAACCCGGGGCTATTTGCCTGCGTCCTCCTCCGGAGGGCGCTCAAGAGGGCAAAGGACGATGACCTGCTCAACGACAAGCTGACCGCTCCCACCGCCACAGATCTTTGACGGCGGCGGCGCGACTGGAGTCCGGCGCAACCGGATCACGGTCGGGTTCGACCCGAATCCGGTTGGCCTCAATGCTGTTCGGTTAGCCCTCACTAGCTGGGTCTTGCGCCCGCTGGGAGCGCCGGCATCCTTGCCGGCCCACGCTCTCCGTGACCACGGCGGCCGGCCATGGGCTCCGCAGCCCCGAACCCCGCATCGCCCCCCAAGAAGGTCGGGCCTTCGGCCCACTTTCTTGTTGCTGCCGGCAAGATGCCGGCGCTCCCAGCCGCTCATCCGTTCAATCGAGCGTTGAGGGATATCATCAGAGGGTGACGGTAGAGACTCCGTTCGATGGCGAGCGCTCGCGGCGTATCGCGCAGATCGTCAGCGAGGCGCTGGACGTCCCGCCGGCGGAGCGCTCCGCGTTTCTTGCGGGGGCCTGCGGCGGCGACGCCTCCCTGCTCCGCGAGGCCGAAGCCCTGCTGGCGGCCGATCGCACGGAGGATGGCTTGGCCGCTCCCCTGCCGCAGCTCTCCCAAAATCTGATCGGTCTGACGCTCTCCCACTACCGGATCGTCGAGCGGATCGGTGCGGGCGGGATGGGCGAGGTTTATCTGGCGGAGGATGAGAAGCTCGGCCGGCGGGTGGCCCTCAAGGTGCTGCCCCGGGAGGTCGCCGGAAACCCGGAGCGGCTGGCCCGCTTCCGGCGCGAGGCGCGGACGGTTGCCGCGCTCAATCACCCGAACATCGTTACCCTCCATTCGGTCGAGGACGCGCGGGGGCTCCATTTCCTCACGATGGAGCTGGTCGAGGGCGTCATCCTGCAGGAGAAAATCGTCCCCGGCGGCCTGCCGGTCGACGAGCTGCTGCGCCTCGCGCTGCCGCTCGCCGACGCCGTGGCCGCGGCGCACGCCCAGGGGATCGCCCATCGTGACCTCAAGCCCGCAAACGTGATGATCTCGGGCGACGGCCGGCTCAAGGTGCTCGACTTCGGCATCTCCAAGCCCGCCGCGGATTCCCGGGACCGCACCGCCTCGACGAGCATCACCCGGGACGGTCGGGTGCTCGGCACGGTGGCCTATATGGCGCCCGAGCAGTTGGCGGGACACCCGGCGGACCGCCGCTCGGACATTTTCTCCCTCGGGATCGTGCTCTTCGAGCTGGCGACCGGCGCGCACCCGTTCACCGCCCCGAACACAGCGCTCCCTCCCCGTCTCCGCCCGCTCATCCATCGCTGTCTGGACAAGGATCCGGACCGGCGCTACCAGGATGCCCGCGAGCTGGCCGAGGACCTGCGCGCCCTTCAAGGCGAGATCGACACGGGGCGTTTTCCCGGCCTGCGCCGCCGCGGGCTCGCGCTAGCCGTCGGGTTGTTGGTGCTTCTGCTGCTGGCTGGGCTCGCCGGTATCTCCCTGTGGACCGGCCGCGCGCCGCGAGAGGTGCCGGAGGCGGCGGCTCCCGCCTCGCCCGTGCCGGCGCGCAAGACCCTGGCGGTGCTCCACTTCCAGAACCTCACCGGCGATCCGCAGCTCGATTGGCTGCGCGCGGGCCTGCCCGAGATGCTGGAGACCGATCTGTCGCAGCTCCCTCAGCTCGACGTCCTGGAGACGGACCGCCTTGCGCGGATCCTCGCGGAGCTTGGAGAACCGGGAGATCTGGAGGCGCGTCCCCTCTCGCTCGAGCAGGTCCAGAAGTTGGCGCAGCGCGCCGCCCTGCAGCAGGTGATCCGCGGCAGCTATGCGCAGGTCAACGACAGGGTTTTGATCTCCTTCCGGATCGAGGATGCAGCGAGCGGTCACATTCTTGCCAGCGACCGGGTCCAGGGCCAGGGAGAAGAACAGTTATTGTCGCTGATCGACGAGTTGGCGATGGCTGTGCACCGCAAGCTGAAGGTCGCGCGCCCGTCCGCCGCTCCGGCGGCGATCCAGGACGTGACCACCTCGTCGGTCGAGGCCTGGCGCCTGTACACCGAGGCGCTCCGGCTCACCAACCAGGCCAAAAGCTCCGAGGCCATCGCGCTGCTCGAAAAGGCCGTGGAGCTCGATCCCGGCTTCGCCCTCGCGCTGGCCGACCTGGGCACGCTGCATGGCAATCTCGGCCACCAGGACCTCTCCCGGAAGTATCTGGGGCGGGCCATCGCGAAAGCAGAGCACCTTCCGGTGCATCTGCGCTGGTTGATCCAGGGACGGTACTACTCGGGCCAGTGGGGGACGTATGGCAAGGCGATCGCGAGCTTCCAGGAGACCCTGCGCCTCTATCCCGGCCGCGATGCGCCGCGCAACAGCATGGCCGCTCTCCAATCCTTTCTGGAGCGCTATGACGACGCGGCCCGCGAGTACGAGACGCTCCTGGCGCAGGGGACGCGTTACGCGCCGACCACCGTGTCCGCGGCCTACGCCTACGCCGCCCTCGGCCGGCTCGAGGAGGGGCACCGGCTGCTGCTCGACCTGGCCGCGCGCGAGCCGGACAGCTGGAGCGCGCAGGCCGGCCTCGGCTGGCTGCTGACTTTGTGGGGCCGGCTCGACGAAGCCGGCGCGGCCCTGGAGCGGGCGGCGGCGCTGCGCCCCGGCAGCGACGTGGTCGGCCAGACCCGATGGCGCATCGCGGTGCTGCGTGGAAACTGGGAGCAGGCGGAGCGCGCGGCCCGGGAGCTCGAGAGCCTCGGCGATCCCTATACCCATTGGCGCGGAGCCCTCTCGCGGGCCCGGAACGCCCAGCTCCGCGGCGACTTCGCGGCGGCCCTGGACCATCTCGCCGCGGCGGCGCGCGCCTTTCCGCGGCCGGAGGCCTACACGGCCATGGCGCATTGCTGGACGGCCGAGCTTCTCCTGGACATGGGCGAGCCGGCCCGGGCGCTCGCCGAGGCCCGGCGCGCGCAGGAGATCGTGCCGGGCGACTGGCCGGAGCTTCAGGGGATGTTCCTCGCCGCGCTGGCCCAGCAGGAGCTGGGCCGGCCGGCGGAGGCGGATGAGCTGCTTGCGGAATTGAAACGGCGGGCGGCCGTCAACCCGAACGCGGTGGAAGAGCGCCAGATCCTTCGCCTCGAAGGGCGGCTCGCCCTCCCGCGCGGCAATCCGGAGAGCGCCGTTGTCTCCCTCCGGCAGGCAGCGTCACGGCTGCCTCCCCGCGGCGTGGAGATCCACCCGTACGTCCAGCCCGACCACGTGCCGATCTGGTATGACCTGGGAAGGGCCGAGCTGGCAGCCGGCCACCCCGGGCAGGCCCAGATCTGGTTCGAAAAAGTGGCGGCGAGCGGCGCCGAGCACATCGAGTCTCCGGTGGCTTACGTCCGCGGCGCCGAGATCCTGAAGCGCCTACGTTCCCCCCTGCCCTGAGCCCTGCCCCGAGCCCGGCCCGGGCTGGATCTCGGTGATCGGCCGCTGGCTGCCGCCGAGATATTTGCAAATGATCTGGAAGTCGCCCTTGCGCAGCACTCCCTTCTCTTCCTCGTTCAGCCCGACGTCCTCCATCACGGCCTCCGGATCCTGCCGGTACCGGTCGAGCAGCCGGGAATTCAGCGCCAGCTCAGCGATAAAGTGAGAAAAAAGGTCCAAACCATCCATGATCGTTTCCCTCCGGTGATCTCGAATCAATCGGGTTTTCGCGACGGCGGTTGCTGCTTGGCTTGCAGGGCCTGAATCTGGCGCCGCAGGCCGTCCGCCTCCTTCTGCCGGCCCTGGGCCTGATAAACGTCGGCCAGGTTGTTCATGGCCGATTGCGTGTAATTGCTCTCATCCCCCAGCGTCTTTCTGAACGCCGCGAGCGCCGGGCGGAGCAGGCTCTCGGCCTCGGCAAGGCGTCCGCGCAGGTGGCAGAGGACGCCCAGATTGTGCATCGATTGGAAGGTGGCGGGGTTCTTCGGACCGAGCACGCGGAGCTGCCGCGCGAGCGTCTCGCGCAGCAAAGATTCCGCCTCATCGAGCCGCTCCTGCTCCTGATAGATGGCAGCCAGGTTGGCCGCGGTCTTCAGAGTGTCCGGATGATCGGGTCCCCAGAGGCGGAGGCTGGCCCCGTAAGCCTTGCGGAGCAGGGCTTCCGCCTCCTTTAAACGCCCCTGATTGCCAACCATGGCTGCCAGGTTGTTCATCGCCGCAATCGTGTCCGGGTGAGCCGGTCCTACGTTCTTGCGGTACGAAGCGAGAACCTCGTGGGCCAACGTCTCGGCATCGGCGAGGCGGTTCTGCTCGTAGAGGACGTTCGCCAGATTCTGCTTGTACATCAACGTGTCCGGGTGCTCGGGCCCCATGACCCGCCGCGAGACCTCCAGCGCTTGCCGATTCAGCTTCTCCGCCTCGGGCAGGCGGCCGAGATCCGATACGATATTGGCGTGGATGGTCATCGCCGCGAGAGTCTCGGAATCCTCCGGACCCTTCTCGCTGCGCAGATCCAGAACCCGGCGGCTCAGTTTTTCCGCCTCGGCCAGGCGCCCCTGCATCGCGTAGATGTTGGCCTGATTGCTCATCGCCTTCAGCGTATCGGGGTGCCGCTCGTCGTAGATGCGGAGAAAACCCGCAACAACCAGATCACTCAGCTTTTCCGCTCCCTTCCAGCGGCCCTGATCGCGATAGATCGTGGCCAGATTGTTCATCGCCTGGAGCGTCTCCGGGGCCTCCAGGCCCAGGTTGCGGCCGCGGCTGTCGAGCACCTGGCGGTACAAATCTTCGGCTTCTTTGCGGCGCGCTTCGGTGGCGTAGACATTGGCCAGCTCGGTCTTCGCGGTGAGCGTGTCGGGATGCTCCTCGCCGAGCGTCTCGCGGCGGAAGGCGACGACGCTCTCCAGAAGCTTCTGCGCTTTGTCGAGCCGGCCGAGGTTGAGATTGGCAACCCCGATCGTCTCGCGCAGCCGGTCCTGCGCCTTCTGCTCGCCCGCGAGGCTCTGGTCGATGCTCGTCTGGCTCCGGTCCAGGATCTGCGGCAGACCGTTCTTGTCGAGAGCGATCCGGTACGGGTCGAGCTCCTCGAACATATCCGCCAGCAGATCGGTGACCCGCTCGGCGCTCCGCGCCTCCTTCTTGGCCCGCTCCCACTGCCACCAGGCCAATCCGCCCGCCGCCGCGATGACGGTGACCGCCAGCACGGCGGCCGCCAGCAGGCCGCGCCGCCGCCGCCTGCGCCGCTCCCTCTCCTGCCGGCTCCTCGCCACCAGCCGTGCTTCGTCGAGGTTCCAGGCGCGCATCCCCTCCGCTCCCTTCTCGACCGTGGAGAGATCCACCTCGTCGAGCGGCGCCCCCTCCTTCCCCCCCATCCATTCGAAGGCGCGCTGCTCCAGGATGCGCAGCGCCCGCTGCCCCGGCAGGTCCGAGAGCTCGAAGCGACGCCGCACCAGCGGGGCCAGGGTGTCGTGGGCGAGGCGCGTGTCCTCGCCCGCACAGGAGAGGAGATAGCGGTCGTGGCACTGCCGGAGGAGCTCGGAGATCTCCGTGCGTCCGCCGTAGCGGGCGGCAACCTCGGCGGCCTTCCTCGTTTCCGCCGTCCCCAGCGCGGTCGTGTGGTGGCCCAGCAGGTCGAGCACCAGGCCTGAATCCACCAGCTCCGGCCGCCATTGCCGCAGACTCTCGAGCTGCTCGCCGAGGAAGTCGTCGAGCAGGATGCCACCGCGCTTGAGGCGCCGGTACAGCTCGACCGTGAAACGCGGCGCCTCGGGATTCTCCTGCGTCGCCAGCGTCCACATCTTGGTCAACAGGATCTGCAGCGCCGGGGCGATGGTGGCGCCGGGATCTTCCAGCAGATCGTCGGCGATGATCTCAGGCAGCTCCGGCTCGACCTCCAGGCGATAGTACCGGCGAAGGCTCTCCGTTTTCGCCGGACCGGCGATGGCTTCGGCGACGGCATCGCGGTCCAGATGGGTGACCTCCACCCGGAAGCGCGGCAGCCCCTGGCCGTCGACGAGCCGCAGCATCTCCGCCAGCCACTCCTTGCGGAAGCCGAGGATCAGCCGGCCGCGCGGCCGCTTCTCCCGCACGCCAAAGATCGACCGCAGCGCCGCCGCCAGCTCCTCCGTCCTGCTCCCGCCAGATCCGCCCGCGACAGGCCGGGTCCACGCCTCCTCGGCCTGGTCCAGGATGAGCACGAGCGGCTTGCCCGTCGACTCCTCTCGCGCCCGCCACGCCGCGCCGAGGTCACCGCCGGTGGCCTGATCGCCGAAGGCTTGCGCCAATTGTTCCCCGAAGGCTTGCGCCAAAAGGCCGGCGAGCCCGCGGATGCCGTCCCGCCGCAGATAGAGCACCTCGTGCGTCGCCTCCAATCGCGGCACGAGGCCCGCGGCGAGAAGCGACGACTTGCCGGCCCCGGTGGCGCCGAAGAGGAGCACGATCGACTCCCCGTCGGGCCGGGTGACCGCCTCGTAAAGGTCGCGGATCTCCCGCCCACGGCCGAAAAAGACGTGGGCGTCCTGGCGGCCGAACCAGGAGAGGTGTTTGAACGGCGCGGCGGGCAGGTCCATCGGCGGCAGCGGCGGGAGCCCGAAGAGGGGATCGCGCGCCGCCAGCGGCAGGCTCCAGCGCGCGAGGCGCTCCTCGGCGCCCGGCGCGACGTAGAGGTCCCAGGGCCAGCGGTCGTCCGCCACCTCGTCGGGCACGAAGGAGCGGTAGGTCCCGCGCGTCTGCTCCCCCTGCCGGGTCTGCACCGCCCCCTGGGCCTCGGTGTAGGCCGTGCGGACCGAGGCGCCCGCGGCGAGGGCCTTGTAGAAGCGCGCCGAGAACTCCGTCGCCACTCCGTCGTCGATCGCCTCGGACGTGGCGATCACCGCCGGCACGCCGGCATCCAGCAGGCCCTGGACCTGCCCGCGCGAGGAGCAGCCGTTCAGGAACACCAGCTCCAGCCCCCGCTGCGTTCCCAGGAAGCGGGCCAGCCCGCCCGCGTGCGCCACCGCCGCCGCGCCGCTCGCCGACTCCATCAGCAGCTCGGCGCTCCCGGCGTGCCCCCCGAAGTGGAAGACGGCAATCCGGTCGCGGTAGTCCGGATGCTGGAAGACGTCCAGCACCTCGTCGACCGTGGCGTTGGACCGCTCCACCACGTCGCAGAGCCCTGCCTCCACCGCCGGCTCCATGGCTTCGCGGACATGGCGCTGCTCTTCAGGAAGGTTGCGCAGATAGCGGGCGCTGCCGGAACGGTCGTTGGCGAAGGCGAAGAAGACGGCGATGGGGCGTAGGGTGCTCATGGGTGTTTCCGTATTGTGCGTCGAACTCCTATGGGCAGTGTCACCGTCGTCCACTCCGTTTCGGGGGCCGGTTTCGCTGGCCTGGGGCGGAAGCCCCGCGTCCCTTCGCCGGCCGCATAGAGGAAGGCGATCTGCTCGAGCGGGTGAGGCCCCAGCACCAGATCCTTCCGCGGCGCCTTTTGCCCCAGGAATTCGAAGTCCGCGCTCGCGGAGGTGACCAGGAGCTTGAGCGTGAGGAGCCCCATCTCCATCTCCTCGCCCGGCTCGGCGGCCCAGGGAAAACCTTTCGGAAGATGGAGCGGCAGGCCTTCCCGGACCCTCTCGGCGTAGCCCGGGTCCTGGCGGTAGTAATCCGCGGCCAGCCGGAGCGTCTGCCCCGGCTCCAGCCGCATCCCTCCCCGGGCATAGGTCGCGTGTTTGGGCCGCGGCAGGAGCAGCGCGATCCTGCCGTCGCAGCCGAATTCCAGCAGGGTGACCCAGACCGCGGCGTCGTGACGGCTGGCGATCTCGAATTCGGCCTTCTCCCCCTCCTCGAAGACGATCACTCCGTCGCCCGCTTCCGGCACGGCGTCGACGAGCGCCGCCAGGACGGGGCTCCAGCGCCGCGCCCGCAGGGAGACGCGCCCGCGCAAGGGGCTCTCCGGGTCCGGATTGTCGAGATCGAGGAGCTGGCGATAGCGGCCTACGGCCAGGAGATCGTCGATCAGACCCCGGATCTCTTCGCGCCGGTCCGGCCGCAGGTGCACGGCGAGGCGGCCATCGCGGCCGACCGCGAACCAGGTCGCGGGCTCGCGATAGCGGACCTGGACGTCGGCGTCCGCGGTCTCTTCCGCCACCTGGAGGAGCGACTCGCCCATCAGCGCCTCGACGAGCCGCGCCCGCGGACCGGCGGGCGCCTCGATCGCCAGGCGGAGACCAGGCTCCGGGAGCCGCAGCTCGCGCAGGAACGCGCGCAGCCCGGCCGCGAGCCGGCGCGGCTCCGCGGCCTCCACCACCTGCGCCGTGGAGGTCGCCGCGCGCACGGTCCGGATCTCGACCGTGGCGACCTCCTCCCCCTCGCCGAGGTTGTGCGCGCCGGGCGAGCGGACCGTCCAGAGCGAGCCGGAGCGGAGGCCATGCGCGGCGCCGCCCGCCAGCTCGACGGTGTCCTGTTCCACCGCGAGCACCTCCAGGTAGGAAGCCGGCCGGATCTCGCGGGTCCCGAAGAGGATCTCGTCGATCCTCCCCTCCAGCTGCGGATGCTGGCGGCCGTACTTCGACGTGAGGGCCGGCGCGGCCTGCTCGAAAACGTCCCGCCAGGTGGCGCCCGGTTGCGCCTGCCGCAGGGCCTGGCCGAGGAAAAAGGTGAGCGCGCCCTGCACGACCACGTCGTCGCCGGTGAACGCCTTGTGCTCGTTGGCGTACTCGTCGGCGCGGCAGGCGGCGACCGCCACCGCCCGCCGCCGGCCCGCGAGCCACCCCGCCATCCCCTTGTCATGCGCCGCCGCGGAGCTCCGTGCGGCGAAGATCTCGGGAACCGGCGCGCCGGCGAACATGTCCCCCGGCGGGCGGAAGTCGGCAGGAGCCTGGCGAACCGCCTCGCCGAAGGAATCGCGGGTCATCGAGCCCGAATGGCAGCAATCGAAGAGCAGGGTCACATGGGGCGTCTTTTCGTTGACCGCCTGGACCCACCGGTCGATCTCCTCGTCGATGATGTCGAGGTTGGGCTCGGCGCCGCGCCCGCTGTCGGAGGGGACGATCGACTCGATGAGGTGCCCTGGCTGGAGGGGATCGGCCATCCGCGCGCCATGGCCGGCGTAATAGAGAACCACGATGTCGTCCTTGCCCGCCAAGGCGGCGATCTCGGCGAGAGCGCCGCGGATCGCCGCCGCGGTCGCCTCCCCGTCGCGCAACATCCGGGTGCTCTCGGCGGGAAACCCGAAGCGATCCACCAGCAGCGAGCGCATCAGCTCGGCATCGCCCACCGCCCCCTGGAGGCCCGCGTTCGGGATCTTGGGATACTGGTTGATCCCGATCAACAGCGCGTGGCGTGCTGCGGGCATTCTCCCTCCGGTTACAACCCCTGCCGGATCACCTGCGAGAAGTCCGCCCGTCCGGCCGCGCGGAGGGCGTCGTCGTCGATGCGGAAGCGGCGCTTCGCTTCAGGGAACGGCAGCTCGGTGTCGATCAGACCCAGCCCATAGGCCAGCTCGTCCGAATAGCCGGGGAGCACGACCTTGTAGCTCCAGGGGACCCGCCCCGGCACGAGCTCGTTGACGTGGCGGACGATGTTCGTCGTGCAGGTGTTCGTGAGGGTGTTGTAGTGCTCGGGCTCGTCCCGCAGGTGATTGGCCCGGCGGAGCATGCTCACAAACATCTGCTCGATCCGCTCGCGCGAGGCCCGCACCGGATAGAGGTAGACCGGATCGCGGCGGTAATTGGTCCGAAGCTGGATCAGGTCCCGCTCGTCGCCCACCACATACGTGACCTCGTACTGGCGGAGCAGTCCCTTCCAGGGAGAGAACTCCTCCCCCTTCTCCTTGCGGATCTCGACCGAGATCCCGAGGTAGTCGCCCCCCGCGAACCCGAAGCTCATCAGCGTATGAGCCGGCCCCTGCCAATCGCGCTCGAAGGGCTCGACCACGAACCAGGCGGATTCCAGGCGGTCGAGGTCGTAGGAACGGTCCTGCCAGGCGACGGTGTAGTCGTCCGCCGAGCGATAGCGGGCATAGCGGACGTTGTGAACGTCCACCCGGCGCCCCGCGAAGTCCGCCCAGGGAAGGCGCTCCTGGTCGGTGGTCCAGTTGCGATCGTTGGACGGTTGGGGGCCGAAGAACGAGAAGAAGAGAGCGCCGGCCGTCAGGAGGAGGACGGCGAGGAGGGCGAGGCGGAGGAGGCGTCGGAGCACAAGGAGATTGTAGGAGAAAGCACGACGGCGTCGGCCGGCCCCGCCAGCACCAGCACCGAAGGCACCCGCTCCGGCGCGGCCAGCCGCAGCAGCCCATAGCCGATTCCGGCATAGCCGTTCATCAGAGCGGGCGATTCCACGTCTCCCCGCGTGCCGCAGAGCCAGCCGTCGCGCTCGATGCTGGCGAGGACGGTCCGGGTCTGGCGGTCGATGACGTCGTCGAGATCCGGCCTGCCGAGCGCCTGGCGGGCCTGGAGGAGGAAGTCGAGGTTGCCCAGGTCGCCGTGGCAAAGGCAGTGGTTCTCGCCGAAGCCTCGGGGCACGGTCTGCCGAACGGCTTCCTCGGCTTCCGCGAGGAGCGCGCGGTGCGCTTCGGGATCTTGCACGTGCGAAAGAGCCTGGAGCCGGGACAGCCCGACGCCAGGTGCGCCGTAGCACCAAGCCATGGCGACCGTGCTCTCCAGGGGAGGGGGCTCGGCGCCGCCTCCCGCCAGCCAGCGCCGCAGCTCGGGCCAGAAGGCTTCCCTCTCCCAGGCGAAAGCCGCCAGACCTGCGTCGAGGAAACGGGCGTCGCCGCTGGCCGCCGCCAGCTCCACGAGGGCGATGCCGATGCCGGCGTTGCCGTGCGAGAAGCCGATCTGCGGCTGCTCCGTGGCGAGACGGGTGAGCCAACCCAGGCCTGGACCCACCGGATGGGAGCGAGCGAGCAGGTGCTCGCCGCAGAGGATTGCCACCTCCAGGGGGCGCTCCGATCCTGAGGCTTGCCTCAAGGCGAGCAGGCCCAGGATGGCTCCGGCGGCGCCTCCGACGATGTCGAGATCCTCGTCCTGCTCGATCCGGGGCGGGATGCGCTCGGCCATGCGGCCGGCAATGGCGAGGAGATCGGCATCCCGCCAGAGAGACCCCAGGCAGGCGGCGGCGTAGAGAGGGCCGGCCCAGCCGATGAAGGCGCCGATCGCCGACGGGCCGGCCTCGGACGTTTCGCTGTCCAGGTCCAGCCGGGCGATCAGGCTCGCCAGGGCCGCCCGGGCGAGCCCGGTCCAGCGCGCCTCGCCGGTGATGGATCCGAGATGCCCGAGGAAGAGGGCGATGCCCGGCAGACCGGCGTATAGGTCCTCCGGCGTCGGTGCCAGCGACCAGACACGATTGCGGAAGTCGAGGCCGATCCAGGTGGCGTGGCGGTCGTCGCGCAGGGCCATCCCCTCGAACCAGGCACCCACGGCGCAGGCATGGCCGACGAGCCAATTGCGCAGCTCTCCGGCGGCGCAGGGCGGGCCGGGATCGACTGGGGCATAGCGGGAAAAGGTGACGTCATCGCGGTTCAGGAGCTGCGTGCCCAGCGACAGCCGGAGCAAGGTGAGCTGCTGCCACAGATCCTTCTCGCAGAGAGCGTGGAGGCGGCGCCGCACGGCCGTGAGAGCGGGCTCGCGGAAGAACTGCGGGATCCGCTCTCCCCCGCTGGTCCACAGGTCCGTCGACGACGGGAGCGCGCTGAAGGCGGGGATGTCCCCGGCGTGCAGCTCGCGGTGCTCCACCGCCACGACGCGGGCCAGAGCAGGCTGGTCCTCGACGCCGATCCAGAGCCGGTCGAACAGCAGGTCACGGTCCAGGGCGTCCCGCAGCACGTCGGGATGGAAGCTCTCGGAGAGCAGCAGGCCGTAGATGCGGGTCGACCGCAGCACCGCGCGCACCGGGTCGTCCGCGAAACGGTCGAGGAGCGGAAGGAGATCCTCCCGATGCCGCACCAGCAGGCGGTAGACCTCGGCGAACCCAGCGGCCATGTCCTCCGTGAATGCGGCGGCTTCGACTTCGCGCCCATCGAGAGACGGCCGATTCCTCCCACCTTCCATGGGGACCCGCTCGCGGACGACCCGCATCTCGTCCGTGCCGATCCCCTGCCACTGGAGCACGGGCTGGGGCGTGGGCCGGCCGGCCACGATCGCGACGCCGCTCAGATCCGCTCCGGGCACCTCATCGCTCTCGCCGACGCGGAACGGGAGGAGGCCAATTCGCAGCACCGACTCGGCGAGCGCATGGCCCGCCAGCCGCTCATCCGGCCGCGGTGTGTCCCGGACCTCAGGCCGCGGATGGAACAACGCCTCCAAGTCCACCACGACCGGCTGATCCCCCGCCGCGATCAGGTTCTCGAAGTGGCAATCGGTGGCTTCGAGGACATAGAGGAGCGCAAGCATCCCGCCAAGGCGGCGGTGGTAGAGCGCCACCTCCTCCCGTGACGCGCAGCCGGTGGCGGCCACGTATTCCATCCAGCCGTACTCCCCCCGATCGAGGATGCGCAGGGTGCGGAACGAAGGGAGCCCACCCCTTTCGTTGACCCAGGAGAGGACCTCCTGGAAATGGACATCGACGGCCAGGGAGCGCGGCTTGTAGACGAGCCGGGCGCCCGAGGCGAAGCTGGCGATTCGCACGGCGCGGCCGCCACGGTGGCGGTCTCCGGCCCCGCCGTCGAGCGCGGTCAGGGGACCGGGATTCTCTCCGTTGAAGAAGGCGTCGATGAGGTCCGGCCCGTCGGCCGCGAGGCGCTCCAGACATTCGAGGGACGTCGCCACCCAGAGGTCCAGCTCCTGGACCGCGAGGCGGGCGAGGACGGTGTATTCCTGGAGAATTGCGACGGTGGTTTCCGGGTCCCGCAGGCGGCTGACAAACGAGGCGAAGCGCTCCTCGGATGTTTCACCGGACAGGAGATCCTGAAGTCGCGCGACGTGGAGCTCTAGGACCAGGGTGCGGCCGAGGAGAGGGAGGAGGCGGAACGCGAGCGGCTCGGTGGCCAGCCGCTCCGCCTCGGACGCGGAGAACAGCGGGGCTCCCCCGCAGTCCCGCAGGATGCGCTCGATGCCATCCCGCAGCCGGAGGCGCGCCCGGTCCATCAGGGGCCGGACCAGCTCGAGGAAGCCCACCGCGGCATCGCCGCGCAGCTCCTCGGGAAACACCAGCGGCTCGAGACCCTCCGGAGCGGGCTCCGCGAGGGCCTCGGTCCAGGCGGCGATCCAGTCCGCGGGAACCGCGAAACCGGCGCGCTCAGCGAGCGTCAGCGCGCGGTACCAGCCGGCGCAATCGAAGACAGGCGCGATCGCTTCCTACCGCGGGCAGCAGCGCCTGAAGTTGTTGAAGCTGAACTCGGTGCAGGTCTGCGCGGTGGTTTCCGCGAGACCGGCGATGCCCCGGAGCTGCTCGTCCTGGATCTCCAGGATGCCGGACGGGTGGTCCGGAAGCTGGGCCAGCTCCTCCGGGCTCAGCGTGGCGCGATAGACCGGATCTTTCCAGGCGCGGATGACGTCGACTTTTTTCATGACGTTCCTCCTTCAACAACAGCGCGAGATGTAGGTGTACATGGTGCAGGTCCTGAAGGTGGTCTCGAGCACACCTCCAGTCGCCTCCCGCAGCTCGCGCTCCTTCAGCTCGATGAGCCCCGCCGGATGGCTGGGGAGCCGGGCCAGATCCTCGGCGCTCAAGGTGGCGCGGTAGGCAGGATCTTTCCAGGCACGGATGACGTCGGCTTTGTTCATCAGCATCATCCTCCTATAAATAAGGGTACAGCCCGGGCTCCGGACCGGGACAGAGGCGGGCGGTCAGGCCTATCCCTCCCCAGCGAGCCGAACGTCCGGTAGATGATCGCAGCAGAAGGCGGACAGCCGGGTGAAGAACAAGATCCGCGCGCCCTTATGCTCTCGCCACTCCTCTTCCAGGAACGGAGAGAGCCGGCTGCGGTCGATCCGCGAGGCGAAGTCGCGGTCGCGGGTGACGAGGTGGAGGTTCTCGCCTTGCGGCACCTCGGCCAGCAGGCACTCCCAGTTGACCGCGTCACCGTAGGAGCCTTCTTTGCCCGGGGGATTCCCCAGGTCGTAGCGGTATTGGGCGCGAGCGAGGATCTCGCCGGTGACGGCGATCCTCCGCCCCGCGGCGAAGAGGCGGTCGATCAGGGCGTCGGCCGGGAGGCGGCCGTGCTCGAAGTCGTCCACCAGGCGGGCGATCAGGCGCTCCCGGGCCTGCTCATAGTTGCGCCGGGTCTTGGCATAGGACTGGTACTCCTGCAAGCCGAAGAAGATCGGCGGGACCTCTTCCACCAGGATCTCGTTCCGCAGCTCCTGGATGTCGTTGGCGATCTTCTTGTCGCGGTTGCGCCGGACCTCGTTCACCACCTGATCCGGCAGGAGGAGCACCACACGCCCCTTCTCCACCAGGCCGACGAGCTTGCTCAGCTCTTCCAGGTCCTTGCGCGAGCTGTCGTAGAGCGCGAGCCAGATGTTGCTGTCGAGGAACAGGTTCATGCGGACCTCCAGGAGCTCGCGGCATCCTGCCTCACTTCCCGTAGTGGAACCGGCAAGCGATGATGGTCAGCTGGTCGGGATCAGCGGTGTAGACGCGGCGGTGCTCGTCCGTAATGCGGCGAGACCAGTATCCTGCCAGGTTGGCTTTGAGTGGCTCGGGTTTGCCGATGCCTTCAAACGGAGTCCGAAGGGCATCTCTGATCAGCAGGTTGACCCGCTTCAGGAGCTTTCGATCATGCTCCTGGACCCAGAGATAGTCTTCCCACGCTGCAGGCGTGAAGACCAGCCTCATCCCTCGATGAGCTCCCGTTCCTCCACCTTCCCCGCCTGGGCCTCGGCAATGGACCGCCGCAGGTGCTCCGCGTTGGCGGGATTTCCAAGCAGGTACTGGGTTTCCTTCCAGGAGTTGTACTCATCGAGAGGCAGGAACACAACCTGGCCTCCGCTCTCCGAAACGACGATCGTCGGCTCGGCGTCCGCGATGACCTGCTCGACGAGCTGCTCCAGGTTGCGCTTGGCTTCTTTCAGAGTGACAGCGTTCATGGTCTCCTGCTTTCCCGCACGGCCTTATCCTAGCAAACCCGCCCCGGAGCACTTGGGCGACCTGCCCCTGAGGCGCGAGCACCGCGAGGGCGGACTGGCTCATAGCGCTCCCTTGCAGAGTCGTTGTTTACTGGGATCTAATTCCACATCGCCAGTAAAGAAAAGAGGGCGGCGGGCTCCCGATCCTCCTCCTGGACGACAGGATAGCACGAGCCCGGAGGCCGGCGATGCGCACTACTCCGAGAACCAAGTCCATAGCCCCAGCGGAGGACGACATGGCGATCGCAGAGCCTGAGATCCGTACAACCCGGGAGGACTTTGTGCGCATGGTCGAGGCCGGCGTGTTCCGAGACCGCCGGGTCGAGCTCGTCGACGGGGTGGTCTACGAGATGACACCCCAGCTGAGCCCGCACGCGTCGGCGATTCGGAGGAGCCGAAGGGCGCTTCAGGCGGTCTTCTCTCCCGAGGAGTACGAAGTCGACGCTCAGTTGCCTCTGGACCTAAGCGGCCGCGACATGCCGGAGCCGGATCTCGCCGTCGTCCCTCGGGAAGCGACCGACTACTATGCCTCGCATCCCACGGGAGCCGTGCTCGTCGTGGAGGTGGCGGACACGTCTCTGTCCCATGACCGGAAGCGCAAGGGCCGCATGTATGCAGAGGCTGGTGTCGAGGATTACTGGATCCTGAATCTTGCGCAGGACGTCCTGGAGGTCTACCGGAATCCCACAGAGGGCGACTACCGCACCCGTCGCATCCTCCGCCGCGGCGAGCAGATCGCGCCCCTCGCCCGCCCCGACGCGCTCATCGCGGTCGACGACCTTCTGCCTCTCAAGCTCTGAGCGGTGGTGTGCCCCCAAGCTTTAGCGGGGCGCGATAGTGAGCGGAATCCCTAAAGATTGTGAGAAATCTGCCAGCTTTTTCTTGATCTTCTCCTCGGTGACGCCCAATTTCTGGGCCGCTTTCTGGATGTGCTCCGAGCTGACTGGTTCCAGAGGATCGAGGAAGGGGTTGTTCCCGTCAAGATCGTGCGAAAGGAGGACCTTCAGATCTTGATCGGGTTGTACTCTCAACAGACTTCCCAAAGAAGAACACCGAGTATCTGGGTCGCTATCTTGCAAATATTGCAGAACTTGCGGCAGGACGAATTCGCGGACGCCCGCCTCACCCGGCCAGACTTGCGCCAGGGCAGAGAGCGCCGAGGAGCGAACCACGGGGGCCTCGTCTCGCAAAGCCCTCTCCTGAATGAGCTCACGGACGCCCGCCTCACCCGGCCAGACTTGCGCCAGGGCAGAGAGCGCCGAGGAGCGAACCACGGGGGCCTCGTCTCGCAAAGCCCTCTCCTGAATGAGCTCACGGACGCCCGCCTTACCCGGCCAGACTTGCGCCAGGGCAGAGAGCGCCGAGGAGCGAACCTCGGGGATATTATCTCCCACAACCAGCTGCTGAAGGACTTCCCGGACGCTCTCTTCGCCCGGCCAGGTTCGCACCAGGATAAAGAGCGCCGAGCGGCGAACTTGAGGAGCCGCGTCTTGCAGAGCGCACTGCTGGACGAACTCGCGGACGCTTTCCTCGTCATGCCAGCCAATGGCCAAGGTATAAAGCGCCGTATCGCGCACCGACGGGTGCTCTGCATTAAGAGCCAGAGAGGATAGATTCTTCTTGAGATCTCGATCTCCAGGAAACAAGATCGTCGCCAGGAGAGCATAGCCATCAAGGTATGATGTATCGGGTATCTTGGCAGCCAAACTTTCGACAAATTGACTTCGAAACCATGTGCTCCCTGGCCAGACCGAGCCAACTTCCTTCGCCGCTTGCGTCAAATCTACTTGCAACTCAAATAGTGACGGGTCCGGACTCTCATACACCCCTACGATCGCCTGGAGGAGCCCTAGGCACACGTCCTCGATCAAATGCCGGTTGCGCACCTCGCTCAAGCACCGCGTCGCCACCACGAGATTTGTGGGAGGGCGGCGTTGCGGGCCAGCCTGCCAATCTGGGTTGGCCTCGCGGCTCAGGTACTCGATGATCCTACCGGCATACAGGTCCCCTACCATGCCGCAAATCAAGCGCAGAACCTCGTGCCAGGCAGGGTCCTCCCAGTGCTGGCCCACGACTTCTTCGATTAGTCGCTCGATTGTGTACTCCGGATCTTCATGGAGGCGCCGGGTCAGCTCGACCGCGCAGAAATATTCGAGAAAAGTCCGGTGCACGAAGCCGTAGAGCCCGGGACCATAGAGACAGAGAACGTAGTTGCGCGAGCGGAGCTGGCCGATCAGTACCTCTGCGAGCCGCTTACTTTCACCAGGGGTTAACTGATACCGCTGTCGCAGGTAACTCTCCAGCTCCTCGCGGAGATCGGTGGCTGCAATGAAGTTGCCCGCAATCCCTTCCGGCGCGCTCTGCATCCGCCATGCAATCCGGCGGAGAATCTCCCTCTTGTCATCGAGGCCCAGGTATTCCGCCTGAACTCCGGCATCTCGCAGGTGACGGTTCACATCCCAATGATGACAAAGGACATCGGCCGCATACTCGTAAAAGCGCGCCCGTTCCCGAGGAAGCTCCTGCTGCCGGGCCATGAGCGCGATGATGGTGAGGAGCATGGGATTTCCAGCGAGGAGACGGACCGAGCGCGACTGACTCGTGGCCCGGAGGATGCGGTCAACGCGTTCGGCAGCCTCCTCAGGCCGGGTGGGGATGGTCAGCCGGAACCAACCATGAACGAAGGTTTTGATCTGATCATCGTCCATGTCTTGCAGAGCGAAGTGGCGGAAGCCGGCTCCCTTGAGGACATGGTCTGAATAACCGATCGGACGAGACGTCACGATGACGCGCGCCAGAGGGTACTGGTCGACAAATCCGGCGATCTCCTGACTGATCCGGGCCCGCTCGGCGGGATCGAAGATCTCGTCCAGCCCATCGAACAGAACCAGAGACGGATCGTCCCGGAGCCGCGCATCGAGCCAGACCTCATCGAGGTGGTAGCTCTGGGTTCTTCCCAAGTGGCCCAGGAACTCCAAGAATGTCTGGCAACGGCCCGAGGCGCGTTCCGCCATAAGTTCTCGGAGCTCGATCAGCAGAGGGAGGTGTCCGGCAAACAGGGCAACCCAGGAGACGGTCTGGCCCGTGGCTGGGTTGCGAGGGGGCTCGAGGACGGACAGGAGCAGGTACCGGGTCAACGTGGACTTGCCGGACCCTGGGTCCCCGAGGAGGACCATCCGACGATGGTCCGGCCGGCCGATCGCTTCGAGGAGCGGCTCCCGACGCTGTTCAGCGAAGGTGCGCTTCCAGGCCTCCTGCCGCTCGACGATCTCCTCCGGCAGCTCTCCTCCTTCCTGTCTCCACCCCTCCTGCTCCGCGAGCTTATGCAGAAGATCCCGGGGCAGCTCGATCTGCGGCGGATTCTCACGAACATCCGGAGCGAGAAATACCTCCCGCAGTTGAAGAGGGCCGGTCTCATCCGTCGTGGCCGGCGCCAGCGCGGTGAGATCCAGGATGCGGTACTTCTGGCGCATCCGCTCGGCGTAGCGGCGTTCGTTCCCCTCCGGGCGTACCCCGCCCTGCCGCCGGACTTCTTCAAGGAGCGCCTGGAGATTCTCGGCGTTCAAGGTGGCCTGTAGCTCCGGCGTCACGACCCGCTGCTTTTGGACGTGCCTGCGGAAGGCCGACAAGGCCACCGGCCATTGAAACGTCTCGGGCAGGGGCTCGCAGGCGTTTCGCCTCCAGGCCTCCTCGAACGTCAGAACGTCAAGCCCTTTCCATCCATCTCCGTGGAGCAGCGGCTTCGCGAGCTCGTCGCCAAGCGCATCGTCCTCCAGGAGCCGAGCGAATGAGTCCTTATAGGCTTCGAGATCTTCCTGCTCGTAGCCAAGACCCTTCAAGTAGGCGAGCGTCGCCTCGATCCAGTAGCCGTAGGCTCTCTCCAAAGCCTCCTCGACAGGGCTCTCCTTGCCGAGGCTCCCGGCCTTATCGAGGAGGTTTCCGAAGTACTTCTCGACGTGGCTTTCAGCCGCCTTCTTGAGGAGAGAGCCTCCGACCTGGCCGAAGAGGGCGAAGAACGCAGGAAGGAGCGCGGGATCGAGCATGGTTGGAGAGAATTCTATCCCGTGTCGACCAAACGCGGCCAGGGCGAGCGATCAGCAGACGCCAGGCACCGGGTCCTCGTTCTCGCCCTCCGCGGAGCACCCGAGATTGTTGGTGACCAAGACGGCGATCAGCGGCAAGCGCGTGATGCCGTTGCAGATGGGCGAGCAGCTCCCGCGGATCCGTTTGCGACCCTCCTCGTCCCGAGGCTGGATCGTCCAGCCTCTCAGCTGAGCAATCCGGCCTCGTAGCTAAGCCCTCTGGTTTCCCTGCCATATCTTCCAGCCTTCGAGCTGAGCCTTCCAGCCTCTGAGTCGGATGATTTAGCCTTTAGGCTGGACGATCCAGCCTCTGAGCTGGACCATCCAGCCTTGAGGCTAGGTCGTCCAGCCTTTAGGCTGAGCGATTCAGCCTCTGAGCTAAACCGCTCAGCCTTTTGGCTGAACGGTCCAGCCTCTTAGCCAAACCATCCAGCCTTTTGGCTGAACCACCCAGCCTTTTGGCCGAACCGTTCAGCCTCGTAGCCGAATCATCTAGCCTCCGAGCCAGGCTGTTCAGCCTGCAGGCCGGATGACCCAGCCTTTTGGCCGAATCGTTCAGCCTTCAGGCCAGGTCATCCAGCCTCTGAGCCAAGTCATACAGCCTCCGAGCCGGGTGGCTCAGCCTTCAGGCCGGATCGTTCAGCCTCCGGGCCGGATGCCTCAGCCTCTGAGCCGAATCATCCAGCCACTGGCCGGAACACCGTCGGTTTAGACCATTGCGTCGGAGGAAAGCTCGGGGTGCACCCGCATGAAGGAAACCAGGGTCGGGAGGTAGCTGCGCAGCAGCGGCACCTCGATCCCGGTCCCGGCCAGGTCGGCGCGGGTGTTGGCGGTGTCGTAGTAGGTGGGGTGCACGAAGTAGTCGATGCTCGAGGAGGGGATCTGCATCAGGCGGTAGACGCCCGGCACCCAGTCGATCGCTGCCTTCGCCAGCTTCACCGAGAGCGGCACCCGGACCATCATCCGCCCGGTCGCCTTGGCCACCGCGGTCAGGACCTCGTGGATGGTCAGCGGCTCGGGGTCGGCGAGCTGGTAGGTCTTGCCCAGCGACTTCTCCTGCGCGCTCAAGTAGGAGATCGCCTCGGTGACGAAGTCGCGCGGCACCAGGTTCAGACGGGTGCGGTGCGTGTCCCCGACGACCGGCATGATGGCGATGCCGGGCTGCTTGAGGAGCCAGCGGATCGCGAAGTACGGGCCATCGTACTTCTGCGTGTCGCCGGTCCGGCTGTCCCCCACCACGATCGCCGGACGGTAGATCGTCGCGGGCATCCCACGCTTCATCCGCTCCCGTACCTCGGCCTCGGCGAGGAACTTGGTCTCCTCGTAATAGTTGTTGAACACCTGCCCCTTCGCCAGGTCGGCCTCGCGGTAGATGCCGGCGAACTTGCCGCTGACGTAGCAGGTGCTCACGTATTGGACGCGGTGGAGCTGCGCGCAGCCTTCGGCGAAGTCGAGGACGTTCTTGGTCCCCTCGACGTTGACCTTCATCCCGACCTCGCGGCGGACGCTCAGGTCGTAGATCGCGGCGAGATGCCAGACCTCGGTGACCTCCGCCTGGAGCGCCGCGGCGACCGCGAGGCCGAGGCCCGAGACGGTGATGTCCCCTTCGACGAGGCGGATGCGACCGGCGGTGCGCGGGTCCCGCGTCTCGATCTCGCGGACCCGCTTGTGGGCCAGGTCGGCGAACTTCTTCTGGATGAGGCAGACGACCTGCTCTTCCGGCGAGCGCGCGAGGACCCGCGGGACGAGCTCCGATCCGAGGAAACCGGGGAACCCGGTGAAGAAATGGGTGGCCATGATGTGCTCTTCCTCCCGGCGCTAACGCAGGCCGGGGATCCGGCGCAGGGCCTTGAGCGTGGTGCTCATGGCGCGGCTGAAGACCTCGTCGGGCATGCCCGCCGGAGCGGCCAGCGGAAGGCCGCGCTGGATCGCGATGGTCTGCGGCTCGGTGTATTTGAGAATGCCTTCGGCGCCGTGCCGGCGGCCGAGGCCGGAGTCTTTGAACCCGCCCATGGGCGCGTCCACCGAAGCCCAGGCCGCGGCGTACGCCTCGTTGATGTTGACCGTACCGCATTGCAGGCGGGTGGCGATGCGGTGTCCCAGGTCCAGATCCTGCGTCCAGACGCTGGCGTTGAGGCCGTAGGAGGAGGCGTTCGCCCGCTCGACGACCTCGTGGATCGATTCGAAGCGCGAGACGGCCACGACCGGGCCGAAGGTCTCCTCGGCGAACAGGGTCATCTCCGGGGTGACGTCCGCCAGGAGCGTGGGCTCGTAGAAGCACGGCCCCAGGTCCGGCCGCGCCTTGCCGCCGGCCAGCACCGTCGCCCCCTTCTCCACCGCGTCGCGTACGTGGGCGTCGACCTTGGCGAGATGGTCGGCGGAGATCAGACTGCCCATGTCCGCCTCCCAATCGAGCCCGGCGCCCAGGCGCAGGGCCTTGGTCTCCTGGACCAAGCGCTCGACGAAGCGGTAGTAGATCGACTCGTGGACGTAGAGCCGCTCGATCGAGATGCAGAGCTGGCCGGCACTGCTGAAGCAGCCGCGGACCGCCCCGGCCACGGCGGCTTCGAGGTCGGCATCGGCGAGGATGATCATCGGGTTCTTGCCGCCCAGCTCCAGCGAGCAGTGGATGAGCCGCTCGGCGGCCTGGCGCGCGACCTTGCGGCCGGTCGCCGTGCTGCCGGTGAACTGGATGGCGTCGCAGCTCTCGATGAGGGGAGTGCCGAGCACCGACCCCTCGCCAGTCGTCACCTGGAAGAGGTCGGCCGGCAGCCCGGCCTCGCGCAGCAGCTCCACGGCCCAGAGGGCGGTGAAGGGCGTCTTCTGGTCCGGCTTCAAGACCACGGCGTTGCCGGCCATGAGAGCCGGGATGGCGTCGGTGATCGCCATGGAGAGCGGGTAGTTCCAGGGAGCGATGATCCCGACGACGCCGACCGGCTGGTGGTGCTCCCAGGCGACGGTCAGCCCGGGGAGCGCCCCCTGCCGCTTCTTGGGCTCCAGGTGGCTCTCGGCATGGATCGCGTAATAGCGGGCGACGATGGCCGTGTCCGCGACTTCCTCGAAGCCGTGCTTGCGGGCCTTGCCGGACTCGACCTGGATGAGGTCGAGGACCTCGTCCTGCCGCTCGATGATCAGGTCATGAAAACGGATGAAAATCTCGGCGCGCTCCGCGAAGGTCTGGTGGAACCACTCCTCCTGCGCCTTGCGAGCGCGGCGCACCGCCTCGGCCACGTCGTCGGGTGTAGTCCGGGGGACTTCGCCCACCCGCCGCCCGTCGAGCGGAGAGCGGATCTCGGTCCTCTCGCGCGGCGCCGCGGTCGTCACCATCGCGGCGAGGCGCTCCAGGTGGGCGGGACCGACACGTGAGCTGACAGGCTCCACGGTGGCGGTCACAGCAGGAGTTTCCAGGGAGAGATCGGCCATCGGGATTTCACCTCCTCAGGGGCCAGGATACGGCCCTCCACAGGTAGGGTGCCACAGGCTGGAGCGCTACGTCAAGCTGCGGCATGAATTTTTGACGCGGCACGGCAAAGAGGTTTCCGCATGCTTTTTACACTGTCTGCCGGCGCGAGGAGATACAGTGCCTGCGCATGGAGCCCTTCCGACGCTGCGCCACGGTCGCCAGCCTTGTTCTCTGCCTCGGGAGGGCCGGCTTCGCCTCCCCTCCCGAAGACCAGAGCTTCTCCGACGAGGTCACCGTCACCGCCACGCGCACCGAGCAGCGCCTCGGCGACACGGCGGCGAGCGTGGTGGTGCTGTCGTCGGAAGAGCTGGCTTCGAGCGCGGCTCCTACGGTCGATGACGCTCTCCGCCAGGTCCCGGGGTTCAGCCTGTTCCGCCGCGCCGGAAGCCGCTTCGCCAACCCCACGGCCCAGGGGGCGACGCTGCGCGGGCTCGGCGGGAGCGGCACCAGCCGCGCTCTCGTGCTCGCCGACGGCGTGCCGCTCAACGATCCGTTCGGCGGCTGGATCTACTGGGCGCGCGTCCCCCGGGCGTCGCTGGAGCGCGTGGAGGTGCTGCGCGGCGCCGGCTCGGACCTCTACGGGAGCGGGGCTCTCGCCGGGGTCATCCAGCTCCTGCGGCGCGACGCGGCCGCGCCGGCGCTGATCGCGGAGGCCTCGGCCGGCGAGCTGGGCACGTTCGACGGCTCGGCGTTCGGCGCCTGGACGCGCAACGCCTGGGGCGGGAGCCTCGCGGCCGAGGGGTTCGAGACGGACGGCTACATCCTCGTCAATCCCGCCGAGCGCGGGCCGGTGGACGTGCCCGCGAGCTCCCGCCACTCCTCGGCCGAGGGCACGGTCGAGCGACGGCTGTCCGCGGGAGGGCGGCTCTTCGCCCGCGGCTCGTGGTTCGACGAGGACCGCGGGAACGGCACGCCTCTCCAGGAAAACGATACAGAGATCCGGGCTTGGAGCGCCGGAGGGGACTGGTCGGCGGGCTCGGGCGCGTTGTCGCTCCGCCTCTCGGGGGGAGATCAGGATTTCCACCAGACCTTCACCGCGGTCTCGGCCGGCCGGACCTCCGAACGGCTGACGCGCTCCCAGAGCGTCCCATCCGACTTCGCCGGCCTGTCCTTCCAGGCCTCGCGGCCGCTGGGCGACAGGCACGCGCTGGTGGGCGGGCTCGAAGCGCGAAAGGTGCGGGGGACGAGCGACGAAGTCTCTCCCGGCGGCATACCGGTCTCGGCGGGCGGGAGGCAGCACACCGGCGGATGGTTTCTGGAGGACGTGGTCCGCGCCACGCCGCGTCTGAGCCTGACGCTGGGAGGCCGGCTGGATCTCTGGACCAACGATGAGGACGGCGGCGACGCGCGCGACGAGTCGGCGTTCAGCCCGCGCGCCTCGCTCCTTTTCCAGGCGACCGAGCGCTGGGCGTGGACCGCGTCCGCCTACCGCGCGTTCCGCGCTCCGACGCTGAACGAGCTCTATCGCGCCTTCCGGGTGGGCGACGTCCTGACCCTGGCCAACCCGGAGCTGGAGGCCGAGCGCCTGACCGGCGGCGAGACCGGCGCGTTGTGGACCGCTCCGGGCGGCCGGATCACGGCACGGACCACCGCCTTCTGGATGGAGGTCGAGCAGACGATCGCCAACGTCACCCTCTCCACCCAGCCGGGCCTCATCACCCGGCAGCGGCGGAACCTGGGCCGGACGCGCTCGCGGGGTCTGGAGACCGAGGCCACGGCCCGCACCGGTCGCTGGACCCTCTCCGGCGGCTATCTCTTCACGGAGGCCCAGGTGGAGAGCGCGCCGGAGGAGCCCGGGCTCGAAGGGCTGCGCCTCCCCCAGGTGCCGCGCCACCAGGTGAGCTTGCAAGCACGGTTCGACGATCCCCGGCTCGCTTCGGTGGGTCTGCAGGCGCGCTGGTCCGGCGGGCAATTCGACGACGACCAGAACCAGTTTCGGCTGGGGAGCTTCACCACGGTCGACGCCCTGGTCGAGCGCCCGCTCGGCCGCGGGCTGTCCCTCTTCGCCGCGGCCGAGAACCTGCTCGACGAGCGCTTCGACATCGGCCGCACGCCGGTGCGGACCGTGGGGCCGCCGCGGACGGTGCGGGTGGGGGTGCGCTCAGGATGGCGCCCGGCAGTCCACCGTTAGCGTGTGGTACACCTTCACCGGCTTGCCATAGGACATCGCCGGCTTGAACTTCCACTGGCGAACCGCTTCCTGGGCGGCCTTGTCGAGCCCCATCGGCAGCCCCTTCAACACCCGGGTGCTGACGACGTTCCCTTGCTCGTCGACGACCGCTTCGACGATCACCACTCCATTGATCCGGGCCTTGGCGGCCGCTTCGGGATACTTGACCGGGACCGACGAGACGAGCTCGGGACGGGAGACGGCGCCGCCGGCGCGCAGGATCTCTCCTTCGGCGGCAACCCCTTTCCGCTCCTCCGCGAGCTGGTTCCGAAACCGCTCCTCCATCCGCGCCAGGTAGGCGTGGTATCCCTTGGAATCGATGAACGGATTGGGGGACTCCCCCTTCCGCAGGCGCTCCGCTTTTGCCTGGAGATCGAAGAACGATCCGTGGGAGGACAGGAAGACGTCGCAGGGAAGCCCCTTCAGGACGTCGAAGGTATGCGCGTAGTCCTCGGCGATCCTCGGGTACTTGGGATTGACCGCCAGCGTCACGCCGGGGTTGACCGAGACGCTGCCGGCGAACACCACGTCGAGTGTCTTCCCGCCGTCCTTCACCTGCATCGTCCAGGTGGTGCATCCCTTGGTATGGCCGGGAGTGACGCGCGCGGTCAGGGTTGTGCCGCCCAGGGAGACCGTGTCGCCGTCCTTGATCGTGCGGTCGGCCTGGACCGGCGGAAACAGAAACTTGTCGCCGAAGGCGAAATCTCCCTGGCCGCCGGCGGCCAGGAGCGGCGCGTCCCCCTCGCTGACCACCAGCTTCGCGCCGCTCAGCTTCTTGAGCTCCGCGAGCCCAGCCGCGTGGTCGTAGTGGGCGTGGTTGTTGAGCAGGAACTTCACGTCCTCCAGACGGAAGCCGAGCTTCTTCACGCTGCCGCGGATCAGCGGCACCGTCTCCTCGAAGCCGCCGTCGATCAGGATGTGCCCCTGGGGCGTCGTGATCAGGAAGGACGTGATGTCGCTGGCCCCGACGTAGTAGAGGTTCCCGGCGATCTTGAACGGCTCGACCGGCTGGTTCCAGGAGCGGGAGGTCTCGTCCGCCTGGGCGGCGGCGAGGGTCGGCAGCAGGGAGAGAAGGAGGACGAGAGGAATCGGACGGAGCGCTCGCATAGGTAGGGGATTTTAACCTCCCGGAGAGCCGCCGCTACGGCGTGAACGTTGTCCTTGAAGTCCTTGGAGTCCTTGAAGTCCTTGGCTTTCACGTCCTCTGGGCCGCCAGGTTCCGCCGCTCCAGCAGGCGGGGGGCCACCCGGCGGATCTCGCGCTCCAGGTCGGCGAGCACGCGCGCGGTGCCGTCGAGGGTCGCGCTCCGGCCGCGCTTCTCCAGCTCGGCGCTCAGAGCGGCCACCCGCGGAGCTCCGACCTGGACGCTGCTTCCCTTGAGCGCGTGGGCCGAGAAGGCGAGCCTGTTGAAATCGCCTTGGGTGAGCGCGTCGCGCATCTGCTCCATGCCCCGGGGCGCCTCCGCCAGGAAATCGTCCACCAGCTCGCGCACCAGCGACCGGCCGGTCATGATTTCGAGCTGGTGGATCTCTTCGAGGCGCGCCGGATCGAACGCTGGCGCCTCGGTCGTGACGATGGACATCTCCCCGGTCGGCGAACGGTCCCCGCCCACCCGCACCAGGGCGGCACGGAGATCGGAGAGCAGGATCGGCTTGCTCAGAAAGTCGTCCATTCCCGCGGCGAAGCAGGCGTCGCGGTGCTCGCGGAGAGCGTTGGCGGTCATCGCCACGATGCGCGGCTGCCGCTCCCGGGGAGCCTCGGTGCGGATGCGGCGCGTCGCTTCCAGCCCGTCCATCCCGGGCATCTGCACGTCCATCAGGATGAGGTCGTAGCGCTGCCGCCGCAGCGCGTCCAGGACCTCGAAGCCATCGGCCGCAACGTCGGCGACGTAGCCGAGGCGTTCGAGCATCAGCAGCGCGACGCGCTGGTTGACCGAGTTGTCCTCCGCCACCAGGATGCGCAAGGGGAGCCGCTCGGCGAGCGGCGCGCCGGCGAAGTCGTCGCCGAAAGCGGACGTCCGCTGCAGCGGCACCTCCGCAGGGCGGCAGCGGAGGGTGCAGGTGAACGTCGAGCCGCGGCCCGGATCGCTCTCCGCCCACATCCGGCCCCCCAGCCTCTCGGTCAGCCGGCGGCAGATCGCGAGGCCGAGACCGGTCCCGCCGAACAGGCGCGTGGTCGACGAGTCCACTTGCGTGAACGGCTGGAAGAGGCGCTCGATCTGGTCCGTCGGAATGCCGACTCCGGTGTCGTGCACGGCGAGCCGCAGCTCCAACTCCTGGCCGTCGCTCGGCTCTGCCGCGACCTCGAGGCGCACCTCGCCCCGCGGCGTGAACTTCACCGCGTTGTCGAGCAGATTCACCAGGATCTGGCGCAGACGCGCCGCGTCACTCTCGATGGCGATCGGCACCCCGTCGCCGACCTCGCAGGAGAGGACGAGCCCCTTGGCCGCCGCCTTGGGCGCGACGATGGTCACCGCCTCGTCGAGACAGGTGCGCAAGACGAAGGGCGCCAGCTCGACGTCCAGGGCGCCGGCTTCGACCTTGGAGAAGTCGAGGATGTCGTTGATCACGGACAGCAGCGCCTCGCCGCTCTGCCGGATCGTCTCGACGTGCTCGCGCTGCTCGCGGGGGAGCGGCATGCCGAGCAGCAGGCTGGTCATCCCGAGCACGGCGTTCATCGGCGTGCGGATCTCGTGGCTCATGTTGGCCAGGAACTCGCCCTTGGCCAGGCTCGCCTCTTCGGCCCGCGCCTTCTCGCGCTCCAGGTCGCGCGTCCGCTCCGCCACCAGGTGGGCCAGCTCGCGCTCGCGTTGCCGCACCGCGCGCAGCCGCAGCCGCAGGGCGCCGAGCCCTCCGCAGAGCACCAGCCCGGCGCAACCCGCCACGAACCACGAGGTCTCCCAGAAATGCGGCGCGATCTCCAGCCGCATCTGCGCTCCGGTCCGGTTCCAGACCCCGTCGTTGTTGGTCGCCGCGACGCGGAACGTGTAGGTGCCCGGCGGCAGGCTGGTGTAGGCCACGGTGCGCTGGTTTCCGGCTTCCACCCAGTCCCGGTCGAACCCTTCGAGCCGGTAGCGGAACCTCACCTTCTCCGGGGCGAGCAGGCTCAGGGCCGTGTAGCGGATCTCGATCTTCTCCACCCCGGGGACCAGGGCGAGCCTCCCGCCGGGCTGCGGCGCGGCCGGCTTCCCGTCCGCCAGGATCTCTTCGATCACCACCGGCGGCGGCCGGCGATTGGCCGGCGTGTGGTCGGGATCGAGCACGGCGAAGCCCTGGAAGGTGGGAAACCAGATCCGGCCATCGGGCCAGACCAGGGCCGAGGGATGGCTGCCGCCGTTGCATTCGGCGCTCTTCATGCCGTCGGTGTCGTCGTAGCCGACCGTCGGGATGGTGGAGATCCGCTTTTGCGAGAAGGCTTCCAGGTCGGCCTTGCGCACGCTGTAGATGCCGCGGTTGGAGCTCATCCAGAAACGGCCGTGGCGGTCCTCGATGATGTGGTACGCCGTGTCCTCGAACAGGCCGTCGCGCTTGCGGAAGACGGCCAGGCGGCCGTCGCGCAGCCGGAACAGGCCGGAGCGCTCCGTACCGAACCACAGGGTCCCATCGCGGTCTTCGTGCAGGGCGATGAAGCTGACGGCCTGGCTCCCCGGGAACCGCTCGAAGCCCCGGGGCACCGCGCGGTAAAGCCCGGACGTGGCGCCGACCCAGAGGGTGCCGCGGCGGTCGCGCGCGACCAGGGCGATGCGTTCCCGGGGAATGCCCTCCGCCGGCCCGAAGCTCCGCAGGCGCCCGTCGGCCCAGCGGGCGAGGCCGCCGTTGGTCGCGATCCACAGGCTCCCGTCGCGGTCTTCGTAGACGACCCGGACGTAGTCGTCGGGCAGGCCGTCCCGCCGGGTCCAGGTCTGAAGGTGGCCGTCGTGCAGGCGGCTGAGCCCTCCCGAGGTGCCGAGCCAGATGTCGCCGGAGCTGTCCTGGAGGATGGTCCGCACCCGGTCGTGCGGGAGCCCCTGTTCCGTGCTGATGCTGGTGACCTCGCGTCCCCGCACCCGCAAGGCTCCGCGGTCGTTGGTGCCGAGCCACAGGGCTCCCTCGCGGTCCCGGTACGCCGACCAGACGCTCCCCAGCTCGCCGCCGAACGTGAACGTGGTGAAGGCGACGTCGCGCAGGCGCGCGATGCCATGCGTGTCCGTCCCCATCCAGAGGCCGCCCTCGGCGTCTTCGAACAGCGACAGGACGCCTGCCGGGAAGGAGCCGTAGGGCGGCGGCAGGCTCTCGAAGCGTTCGCCGTTCCACCGGGCCAGCCCCCGCTGGGTGCCGATCCACAGGTTGCCGTGGCGGTCCTGGAGCAGGACGTTGATGAGGTCGCTCGGCAGGCCGTCCCGGGTGGTGAAGGTGGTCCACCGTCCCGCATGGAGGCGGCCGAGCCCGCGCGACGTTCCCACCCACAGGTCGCCGCCGGCTCCCGCCGTGAGGGCGCGGATCCGGTCGTCGGGCAGGCCGCTGCTGGCCGCGTCGAGCCTCTGGACGCCGTCGAGCAACCGCACGAGCCCGCGGTCGGCGGTTCCGATCCACAGGGCGTTGTCGGGAGTCCGGGTGAGCGCCGTGACCGTGGTTGCCTCGTCCACCCCGGGCAGGGAGATGAGATCCAGCGCGTCGCCGCGCTGGCGCGCGAGCCCCTGCGAGGTGCCGGCCCAAACGGTGCCGTCAGGGTCCGTGAACAGCGAGTGCACCCGGTCGCCGGCGCGCCGCGACCAGGCGATCTCCCGGGTCTCCCCTCCCGCGCCCAGCTCGATCAGGCGGCCCCGCGTGAAGCCGACCCGCACACGGCCGGCCGGGTCGGAGGCGAGCTCTTCCGCGATCTCGCTGGCGTCGACCTGGATAAAGCGGACGCCGTCGAACCGCACCAGCCCGATGCGGGTGGCGATCCAGAGATAGCCGTCCGCCGTCTGGCCGATGCCGTTGATCGTGTTCTGCGGCAGACCCTCGCGGGAGCCCCAGCTCTGGAAGCCGTACTCGCTGATCGGACGCGCGGGGTCGAGGGCAGCGGCGGGACCGGCCAGGCAGAGGGCAACACAGAGGATCAAGCCTCCGAGAGAACGCACGGTCATCATATTCTCTCACGAAGCCTCACGTCTGGCTCTCGAGCAGGAGAGACACGCGGGCCGCCTCCGCCTCGATCTCGGTCAGGAGCCCGGAGGCGCCGTCGAGATCCTCGTTCCTTCCACGTTTTTCCAGCTCCTCGCTCAAAGCGGCCACGCGCAGGGCGCCGAGCTGTCCACTGCTCCCCTTCAAACTGTGGGCGACGAAGGCGAGGTCCTCCGCGTCGCCGCGGCTCACCGCCCGCCGCATCTGATCCACCCGCCGGGGTGTCTCGCGCAGAAAGCTCTCGACGACCTCCTGGGCGAGCGGCCGGCCGGTCAGCTCGGCGAGCCGGCGCAGGCTGGCGAGCCGGGCCGGGTCGAGCGCCGGGAGCTCCCGCGGACGCAACGGCTCCGCCACGGTCTCGTCCTCCTCCACCGCCGCCTCTCCTCCGGCCCGCAGCAGAGTCGCCCACAGGTCCTGGAAGAGGACCGGCTTGGCAAGGAAATCGTCCATTCCGGCGGCGCGGCACGCGTCCTGGTGCTCGCGCAGGACGTTGGCCGTCATGGCGACGATGCGCGGCTGCCGCTCCGCCGGCAGGTCGGCCCGGATGCGGCGCGTCGCCTCCAGACCGTCCATCCCCGGCATCTGAATGTCCATCAGGATCAGGTCGTAGCTCTGCCGCCGCAGCGCGTCCAGAACCTCGAACCCGTCGCCCGCCACGTCGGCCCGGTAGCCCATCCGGTCGAGCATGAGGAGGGCCACCTTCTGGTTGACCGAGTTGTCCTCCGCCAGGAGGACGCGCAGCGGATGGCGGACGGGCGAAGGCGGGCCGGACGGCTCTTCGCGGCCGATCGCCGGCCGCGAGGGGAGAGTCGGGCTCGCCACCGGCCGGCAGCGGATCGTCCAGGAGAAGGTGGAGCCATGGCCCGGCTCACTCTCCACCTGCATCGTGCCCCCCAGCCGCTCGACCAGCCGCCGCGAGATCGCCAACCCCAGGCCGGTCCCGCCATACAGGCGCGTGGTGGACGAGTCCGCCTGGCTGAAGGGGCGGAACAGCCGGTCCATCGCCGTGGCCGGGATGCCGATCCCGGTGTCGCGGACGGCGAAGCGCAGCTCGATGGCTCCGTCGGCCCCATCGTCGCGGGGCACCCCGGCTTCCACCTCCAGCCTCACCTCTCCCGACGCCGTGAACTTGATCGCATTGTCCAGGAGGTTGACCAGGACCTGCCGCAGGCGCGCCGCGTCGGTCTCCACCGCGGGCGGGACCTCCTCGCCGATCCGCAAGCCGAGGGCGAGTCCCTTGCCGGAGGCCTTGGCCGCCATGATCCCGACCGCCTCCTCCAGGCAATCGCGCAGCACGCAGGGGGCGACCTCCAGGTCGAGCACTCCGGCCTCGATCTTGGAGACATCCAGGATGTCGTTGATCACTCCGAGCAGGGCCTCGCCGCTGTGCCGGATGGTCTCGACGAAGTCCCGCTGGTCGGGCGAGAGCCGCGTGCCGAGGAGCATGCTGGTCATGCCGAGAACGGCGTTCATCGGGGTACGGATCTCGTGGCTCATGTTGGCCAGGAATTCGGTTTTGGCGCGGCTCGCCTCCTCGGCCCGCGCCTTTTCCCGTTCCAGATCCCGCGTGCGGTCCTCGACGAGGAGGGCGAGCTCGCGCTGCTTGTGCTGGGCGGCCCGGACGCGCAGACGCACCGATCCGACGCCGACGGCGAGCACCAGGGCCGAGCTGAGCAGGGCGAACCATCCCGTTTCCCAGAGATGCGGCGGCACCACCAGGTCGAGGTGCGCTCCGGTCTCGTTCCAGACCCCCTCGTCGTTGCTGGCCATGACCCGGAACCTGTAGGAGCCCGCCGGCAGGTTGGTATAGACCGCCTCGCGCTGCGCCCCGGCGTCGACCCAACCCGCATCGAAGCCTTCCAGCCGGTAGCGGAACCTCACCTTCTCCGGTGCGACCAGGCTCAGGGCGGTGTAGCGGAGCTCCAGCTTCCTGCGGTCCCGTGTGAGCTCGAGCGGGCTCTCCCCGGCCCAGGGGACCCGGACTCCGTCGGCGAGCACCTCCTCGATGGCCAGCGGCGGCGGCCGGTCGTTCCCCCGCACCCGTTCCGGGTCGGTGACGGCGAAGCCGCGGACCGTCGGGAACCAGAAACGGCCGTCGCGCGACACCAGGGCGCCGGGCTGGCTGCCGCCGTTGCATTCGGGGCTGGTCATACCGTCGGCTTCGCCGAAGAAAGCGCCGGGGATCCGGCGGATCCGTCCGGCCGCGAACGCCTCCAGGTCCGAGCGGAGCACCCGCTGGATTCCCCGGTTGCTGCTCATCCAGAAGCGGCCCCGGCGGTCTTCGAGAATCTGGAAGACGCTGTCGTCGAACAAGCCGTCGCGCCGGCGGAACGCCACCCACCGTCCGCCGCGCAGGCGCTGGAGGCCGGCGCGTCCGGTGCCGACCCAGAGAGTGCCGTCCGGGTCCTCGCGGAACGCGAAGATCTGTGCCCTCCCCGGGCCGCCGGGCACCGGCTCGAACCGCCCGCGGACCCGGTGGAACAGCCCCAGGCGCGTGCCGACCCAGAGAGTGCCTTGACGGTCGCGGTGGATGGCGTGGACCGCCTCCCGCGGGAGCCCGGAGCCCTGCCCGAAGGTCTCCAGGCGTCCGCCGTGCCGGCGGGCGAGCCCCTGGCTGGTGCCGATCCACAGCGCGCCGTCGCGGTCCTCGGACAGGACCAGGACGTAGTCGGACGGGAGGCCGTCCTGCCGCGTCCACGTCTCGAAGCGGCCGCCGCGCATGCGGACGAGACCGCCGGTCGTCCCCAGCCAGAGATCTCCATGGCGGTCCTTGAGGATGGGACGGACCTTCTCGGCGGGAAGCCCGTCGGCGGCCGTGAACGCGGTGAGCTGGCCATGGCTCAGGCGCAGGAGACCGTTCTCGTTGGTGCCGATCCAGAACGATCCTTCCGGATCCTCCAGGATCGACCAGACGGCGCCGCGGACGCCCGGGGTCTCCTGGCTGGTGAACGGAGCATCGCGCAGGCGGACGAGCCCCCCGGCTTCGGTCCCCACCCAGAGGCTCCGCTCGGCGTCCTGGTACAGGGCGACGATCGCCTCGGAGCGCAGCCCGTCGCGCTCGGTCAGGCTCGCGAAGCGCCCCTGGCTCCAGACGGCGAGACCGCCCCGTGTGCCCACCCAGACGTTCGCGTCGGAGTCTTCCAGGAGCTCCGTGACAGCGTTGCTGGGCAGGCCGTCGCTCATGGTGAGCGTCTCCCAGCGCTCGCCGCGGCGGCGGCCGATCCCCCGCGGCGTACCGACCCAGAGGTCGCCGCTCCGGTCCACCAGGAGCGCTCCGACCTGGTCATCCGGCAGGCCGTCGTGCGCAGTGACCTGCGAGAGGATCCCCGCCGCGAGGCGGAAGACTCCCGCGTCGGAGGTCCCGATCCAGAGCCCGCCGTCCTGCCCCTGGGCGAGCGCAACGACCGAGCGGCCGGCGAGACCTCCGACCGGTTCGAACCGGTCGCCGTGCCAGTGGGCGAGCCCTCCCGACATCGCCAGCCAGACGACGCCCTCCCGGTCCTGGAAGATCTGATAGACCCGGTCGCCGGGAAGGCCCTCCCGCGAGGTCCAGGTGGTGGCGCGGCCGTCCGCCACGCGGGTGACGCCCCGGCCGAAGGGGGCGTACCAGAGCGCCCCCTCCCGGTCGCCGAGCAGAGAGAGAGGCCCGCCGCGCCCGTCGATCACCGAGAAACGGACGCCGTCGAAACGCACGAGCTCGGTCTGGGTGCCGAGCCAGAGATAGCCGTCGAGAGTCTGGGTGATGGCGCGGACCGTCGCCTGCGGAAGCCCCTCCTTGAACCCCCAGGTCTGGAGAGCGCGTCCGGCGAGAAGGCCGGGCGGAGCCTGGGCCTGGGCCAAAGCCGGCGCGGCGGCGACAAGAAGGCCGAAGGCGAGGCGTCGGAGGGGGCGGAGACTCATAGCCCGGTTCGCAAGCTCTGGTTTTCGGGAAGCAGGGAGTATTGTGCCACGACTTCAGGCGCGCGAGACTCCCCGTCCGGCATTCCGCGCGAGCGCCTCGCGCAGATCTTCGAGGCTGGCCGGCTTGGCGAGGAAGTCGTCCATGCCCGCGGCCAGGCAGGCCTCCCGGTTCTCCTCCAGCGCGTTCGCGGTCACCGCCACGATGCGCGGCTGATGCTCCGGAGGGAGCTCCGCCCGGATGCGCCGCGTCGCCTCCAGACCGTCCATCTCCGGCATCTGCACGTCCATCAGGATCAGGTCGTAGCGCTGCCGCCGGACCGCCGCCAGGACCTCATTCCCGTCCGCCGCCACGTCCGCCAGATACCCCATGCGCGAGAGCATGAGGAGAGCCACCCGCTGATTGATCGCGTTGTCCTCCGCCAGGAGGATACGCAAGGGGGGCTGCTCCGTGGGCGGCGGCTCGGCCGGACCCGCGAGACCGTCCCGCGGGATCGCGGGCACCGGCAGGTCCGCCGGCCGGCAGCGGATGGTGAAGAAGAACGCCGAGCCGCGGCCGGGCTCGCTCTCGACCCACAACCGGCCTCCCAGCCGCTCGGCGAGGCGGCGGCAGATGACCAGCCCCAGGCCGGTCCCGCCATAGACCCGGGTCGTCGACGAGTCGGCTTGGCCGAACGGCTTGAACAGCCGGTCCATGCGGTCCGGCGGGATGCCGATCCCCGTATCGCGCACGGCGAACCGCAGCTCGATCCCTCCCTCCTCCGCGGCCGGCGCCCCCTCGAAATCCACCTCCAGACGCACGCCCCCCTGGGCGGTGAACTTGACCGCGTTGTCGAGCAGGTTCACCAGGATCTGGCGCAGGCGGGCCGGATCGCTCTCGATCACCGCCGGCACGCCGCCCGCGATCCGGTAGCCGAGCGCCAGCCCCTTGCCGGCCGCCTTCACCGCGACGATCCCGATGGCTTCGTCCAGGCACTCGGGCAGGCCGAAGGAAATGACCTCGACCTCGAACATCCCGGCCTCGATCTTCGAGACGTCGAGGATGTCGTTGATCACCCCGAGGAGAGCCTCGCCGCTGCGCCGGATCGTCTCCGTGAAGTCGCGCTGCTCGGGCGACAGGCCGGTGCCCAGGAGCATGCTGGTCATGCCGAGCACGGCGTTCATCGGCGTGCGGATCTCGTGGCTCATGTTGGCCAGGAACTCGCTCTTGGCGCGGCTCGCCTCTTCGGCCCGCGCCTTCTCCCGCTGCAGGTCCCGCGTGCGTTCCTCGACCACGCGGGCGAGCTCGCGAGCGCGCAGGCGGATGGTGCGCAGCCGCAGCCGCAAGGCTCCCGCCCCAGCCGCCAGGACCAGGCCGGCGCAGAGCACAGGGAACCAGGGTGTCTCCCAGAGGCGGGGCACGACGGCCAAGGCCAGGTGGGCGCCGGCCTCGTTCCACACGCCCTCGTTGTTGCACGCGGCCACGTGGAAGGTATATGAGCCCGCCGGCAGATTGGTATAGACCGCCGAGCGCGCGGTCCCGGCATCCACCCAGTCCGCGTCAAACCCCTCCAGGCGATAGCGGAATCTCACCTTCCCGGGAGCGAGCAGGCTGAGCGCGGTGTAGCGGACCTCGAGCTTCCTCCGGTCCGGGGAGAGCTCGACCGGCCCTTTGCCTGTCCAGTTGACGGGCCTGCCCCCGGCGAGCACCTCTTCGAGCACCACCGGCGGGGGCCGCTCGTTGTCCCGGGCCCGCCGGGGGTCCACCACGGCGAGGCCGCGGATCGTCGGGAACCAGAGCCGGCCGTCGCGCGAGGCCAGAGCGCCGGGAGAGCTGGCTCCGCTCCCCTCGGCGCCCGCCATCCCGTCGGGCTCGCCGAACGAGGCGGAGGGAATCCGGCGGATCTTCCCGGCGGCGAACGCGTCCAGATGGGCCCGGTGGACGCGGTAGACCCCGCGGTTGCTGCTCATCCAGAAACGGCCCTGCGCGTCTTCGAGGATGTGATAGGCGGTGTCGTCGAAAAGCCCGTCTCGCTCGCGGAAGACGGTCCAGCGGCCGCTCCGGAATCGCTGAAGGCCGGCGCGCGCCGTGCCGACCCAGAGGGTCCCGTCGGGGTCGGAGCGCAGCGCCAAGATCGGCACGGCCGGGCTGCCAGGCACCTGCTCGAAGCGCTCTCCCACCTGACGGAAAAGGCCGGCGGTCGTGCCGGCCAGGAGCGGGCCGGGCGCGGCGCGGTGGAGCACGAGGACCGGAAGATCCCGCGGCAGGCCCGAGCCTGCGCCGAATGCTTCGAGGATCGCGCCGCGGAGGCGGGCCAGGCCCCGCTGCGTGCCGACCCACAGCGTCCCGTCCTCCTCCAGGCGGAGAGACCGGACCTGGTCGTCCGGCAAGCCGTCCTCGTGGGACCACGTCTCCATCCTCCCGCCATGCAAGTGGGCGAGGCCTCCCATCGTGCCAATCCACAGGTCCCCATGGTGCCCTTCCAACGCAGTCCGCACCTTGTTGTCGGGCAGGCCATCCGCGGTGGTCAGGTACGAGGCCTCGCGGCCGCGCAGACGCAGAAGGCCTTGATCGTTCGTCCCGATCCAGAGAGCCCCCGCTTTGTCTTCGAGGGCCGACCAGACCGCTTCTTGCGCGCCGGGAGGGTCCACGGTCTTGAACAGGGCCGGCCGCAGCCGGGCGAGCCCGCCCGTATCGGTTCCCACCCACAGAGCGCCTTCGGCGTCTTCAAAGAGCGACAAGACCCCTTTGATTCCCTTGTCTTCGGTCACGCTCGAGAAGCGTCCGTCCCGGAAGCGCGAGAGGCCGCCTTGCGTACCCACCCAGAGATTCCCCTCGCGGTCTTCGAGAAGAGCGTTGACCCGGTCGTGGGGCAGGCCGTCGCGCGTGGTGAACGCCGTCCAGCGCCCACCGTGCCAGCGGGCGAGCCCTCGGGACGTGCCGGCCCAGAGATCCCCGCGATGGTCGACGGCGAGAGCCGTGACACGGTCATCCGGCAAGCCGTCGCGGGCTGCCCAGAAGGTGAGGGAATCGGTGAGACGGGCGACCCCCGCGTTGTCCGTACCGATCCACAGGGCGCCGTCCGCGCCCTGGGCGAACGCGCTGATCGGGTTGGCCAGCGCTCCGAGCGTCACGATCTTGCCGCCGCGCAGGCAGGCCAGGCCCTCCGTCGTACCGATCCAGACGGTGCCGTCGCGATCCTGGAAGACCTCCTGGACGAGATCGCTGGGCAGACCGTCGCGCGACGTCCAGGTGACGCTCCGGCCGCCGGTTCGCCGGATGAGCCCGCCGCCGCCGGTCGAGGCCCACCAGAGCCCCCCGGAGCGGTCGCTGATCACGTCGCTCACCCCCCGCTGATTTTCGAGGACCACGAAGCGGACGCCGTCGAACCGTACGAGCTCGCTTTGCGTGCCGAACCAAAGATAGCCGTCGCGGGTCTGGGTGATCGCCGGGATGGTGTTCTGGGGAAGCCCCTCCTCCGAGCTCCAGGTCTGGAGGGTGTAATCCTCGAGGACACGGACAGCCGGGTTGTGCGCCGCGGCCGGCGCGCTCAGGAGCAGAAGGCCGACGGCAAGGCGTCGGAGGACTCGGAAGCTCATGGCCTGGATCACCCTGCTGGACAGGACAGCGCATTGTGCCACGAGCCGGAGGCGGCGTCAGGAGGGATGCCAGGCCCACCCTAACTTTCGCGGATCGAAAATTCCACCTTCGATCCGCGAAGGTCCGGAGACCTCAGGCTCCTCTTCCGCGTTCCCTACTTCGAGGCCACGGCTTCCATCTCGGCATCCCCTCGCGATATCTTTGACGAAACTCGGGAGACTTTCTATACTCGCCCCATGGCCGAGCCCGTCCGAGTCACGCGAGACCGCGATCCCGGCGGAAGGCTTCTCGACCCGGAAGCCCGTGGAGGTTTCGTCGAGCGGCTGCGTGAGAACCAGGATGGCAGCTGCGAGCTGGTGGATCTCCCCCTGACTCCGGAACGCTTCCTCGATCCGGACCTTGAGGACAGGATGGTCCAGGGCGGTGCCCACAATCTCGCGGTGTCCTCACTTCAGGCACTGCTGCTCCATCACTTCCGATCTGAGAAGGGCACGCTGGTGTTTTCCGATGTCCAGCTCCGGCTCGGACAGGGGCTTCCCTCCCCCGTCCCGGATCTCTGGATCGTCCGGGGGCATCCCCGCCCGAGCCTGAAGATCCGGAGCTACGACCTCGCGAAGGAAAAAGTGCTGCCGTGCCCGATCGTCGAGGTCGTCTCGGACGCCGCCGATCTCCGCCGGGTCGACGAAGTGGACAAGGTGAAGCTCTACGAGAAGGCCGGTGTCCGCGATTATTTGTTGGCGGAGCTGCCGCGTTCGGCGACGGGCGACCGCTTCCGCCTCCAAGGCTTCCGGCTGGGATCGGATGGCCGCTACAAGCCCATGCAGGCGGACGATCAGGGCCGCCTCCTCTCGGAAGCGACGGGTCTGTGGTTCGGAGTCTCTCCGGAGGGAGATCGTATCGAAGTCTTCGACGACGAGACCGGAGAGCGGCTCCGCACCCTGGCCGACGCTGAGGCCGAAATCGAGAGGCTTCGGGCGGAAGTGGACCGGTTGAAGAGCTCGCGGCGTCGCAAAGACATCTGAGAGCGGTCTAAAGATCTTCGAGCTCGGATATAGGTCTTCGGCAGGCTAAAAAGAGCTGTTGCTCCAGAAGTTGCTCTTTCGAAACCTCAAAAGGGCTTTACCTCCGAGATTCCGGCCTCTGGCTCCCGAAATGGACTTTTGCACGGACCAGAGGCCAGCAACTCGCACCGAAAGGTCGATTTGAACGAAGAAAAGGGCTCTTCCGCGGGAAGAGGGCCGATGAGCCGAGGAAAAGCCTTTTGGGGACGTTTGTAGGTTCGTCGAGCCCAGGAAAAGGCTTTTCGCCTCTCCACACGTAGATCTCCGCCACCGCTCTTCCGGAACTCCTCCGCCTTCTCCTGCCCGACCAGGGGTGCGTGGAACTGGCTCACGTCTGTGGCTCCGGAGGCACTAGGCGGACCGCCGGATCTCCCAGGATGATGTAGTTGCGGGCATCCTGGCAGAGCCATAGCCGGAATGCCGTTTCTTGATCGGGCACCTTCCCCCGGCGGACCGCGAACAACTCCTCGCTCAAAGCAATCGCGAGCGCGGCATAGCGCCGGCCGAGGATCTCCATGGCCGCGCCCACCGGATAGCCCTGGAGGATCTGCTCGACCATCTGCTGAAATCCCGTCAGACGTTTGAGGGGCGCGCGCGAGCCCGGCGCATGGAACGAGTCGACCCAGGCCAGATCCACGTGGCCAATGACCGCGAGCGCGCCTGCCTCGAATCGCCCCAGGAGAGCGCGGGGGAGATCCGCGACGAAAGGATACGGAGCCGTCACCCGCATCTCATTCAGGTCGTAGCTCCTCCAGACCGGCGCGCCCCCGCTGAAGCAGGCGAAGAAGAAGGCGATCAGCGAGCCGGCCGCCCTGTCGAGATCGTCGCTCGAGAAATAGAAATCGGCGGGGATCCTCTCCTTCCAGTTGGGGCCCGGCCATTCGCTGCACACTAAGGCCCCTTGATTCCGGAGTTGGCGGGGATTTTCGGGCCCGAACACCATGCCATGGCCGGCGGTGAACAGGAAATCAGGCGTCTCCGGTCCTCCCAAAACGCGCGAGAGCTGCTTTTTGGATGCCTTATCCCCAACGAAATTTCGGACCTTCCATCCTGCGCAGTTCCGGGACGCGTGCACCGCGACCGGCTTCACCAAGTGGTCGATACAGAGGCTCGACTCCACGTCGTCGGCGTGGCGCGGCGCGAAGAACACGGCCCGCCGCTCCCGCGTGGTCAAGGCACTTTCCGCGGCGACCACGCGCCGGGCATAGCGCGCGTATTCCTCGATGGTGTCGAAATAGAGGCGGCCGACGGCCCTCTCGAAATCGAGAGGACTCTGGAATTCATACGGAATGTCGCGAGGATCACCGATGATCAGCAGGTAGTACGGCATCTCGTCGGGATTGACCTCACCGGCGGTTACGCCATGACGGTCTAGAAATGCACTCGTGCTTTCCCCGGCCCAATACCCCCTTTTCCCGCGATACTCACGGTAGCGATGTGTGGCGATACGTGACGCTTGTTCGCGGCGGAGGTCCAGGAGGGGCTTCAGGGCTTCCCGGATTTCGTCGACTTTCTTATCGTCTTTTTGGGTAAAGAGAACTCCCCAACCTGCCTGCGCGAGATCGCATGGATCGCCATGGTCTCTCACCCCACGGCCCACCCAGTTTCGAAGGGCGTGGGTCTCCTCCCGCTCAGGCGCCCCCCCGCCCAGAAGCGACATGGACTCGCCCGGCGTACTGGGAGGAGCGACATAATGCCCTGTCTCGCTATGAAGACCGCTGAAATGAAGCACCGGGGCACTCGCCCTGTCATAATGCTTAACGATATTTAACGTTGCGGCTTCGATCTTTGACACCGTAATTTTGATCGCGGCCGATCGTTCCCTTTGCTCAGCCGCTTCTCGGTAGTCCCGTTTACGATACTTCTCTTCCTGAGTGGCTTTTGCCCCTTCAGACATTGGATCGCGGGCAGACCACCGAACATCCCGTAGGGGACTAACCCAGGCATCTAGGATCTCGCGGCCATGGAGCATCTTCGACCTGCGCAAAGATTCGGCCAAGAACTGATTGATGGAAGCTTCGGCGGCCAGGCAAAGGACGAGATCCCGAAAGAGTCCTTCCCGGACCGCGACAGAGCGTGCATTCCTTCGATCTTCGTCCGCTCCGAAGATCGGGGCCGGAATCCTTTCCCAGGCAAGGTGGACCTCGGCAATCGGCCCCTGGAGTGAAGATAACCTTTGAAGAAATCTTCTCGATTGCTCGTTTGCCGGCGCGCAAACGGCGAAAGCTCCTGGGAGATCGACGTCCTCGGGAAGAGGGTGGCCAAACAAGACACTCTCGACGAATACAGAGATTGCCTGGACTTCCAAAAAATCCTGAAGCTCTCCAGCCGCCTCCTGGCGAGTGTCAAGCGTCAGGCTCCCATCCAAGAGGATCAACGCGGTGTGGAGGGCGTCCATCTGCGCGGTCGCGAGCTCAAGGCGGTGCACCACCTCCTCGAGCTCCACGTCTTCCAGGACCTGGAGGTCCATCGCATCTCCGAGAAGGAATCGAACCTCCGAGGGATGGCGCCGGACGACTTCCGTACCGCGGCCGGCATGGAGAGAGGCTAACTCCCCCGCGTGTACAAGGATTGCGACTCCAGACTGGCCCGAAACGACGGCGTTCACCTTCGCCATCACTGCAAATTCTCCACCTTCACGCCCTCTTTCTTCAGGCGATCTCGAATCGCCTTGCTGACCGATCGACCTCCCTTGCTCGGTGCAGTCAGCAAGACCTGCTCCACGGTCTGAATCGACATAGGCCCCCAGATGTGCACCTCAATGAAGCAATCCTCCTTGGAAGTCGCTCCCGGCTTAAGAACAAGACCTGCAAACTGCTCTGGCGTCACGGCCGCGTCGAGATCTCCTCCATGCTTGGCGACCGCAAGCTTCGCCCGTTCTTCCCAGGTGGCCCGGTGCCCCGGAGGAGGTGCATACTCGTGCTTTTTCAAGAAGTAGGCCGAATTTTCCTCATAGGCAGACGCCCGATGAGCAATCATGCTCTCGCGAAAGACGAACGAGCAATCTCCATAGTGAGGCAGACCAGCGCCGTTCAGGGAGAGAGCGGCGAACCGTATGTGCTTCCTGCAGCCCGGAAACAACTTCGTATCGGCCATCTCCCGCAGCTCGTCCATCTCGTTCCCGTGAGGCAGGTGGACCTCTCCTTCCAGCAGGTTGTAGTAGGTCGTGAAGAGCCCCTCGGCTGAAGAGAGGAGGCGGTCCAACTCGCGGGCCGAACGAGCCATGACGGCTTTCGATTCTCGTACCGCCGCTTCGAACGCTTCGATTGTCTGCCGGGCCCCCCTGCTTTCCGCGTCCTGGAGAGCGGCATAGTAACGGCGATCTAGAGCCTGCCGTTCCTCGGCAGTGCTGGCAGCCTTGACGTTCGGCGGAGGCCCCTGGTGTCCACAGTGAGGGCAGAGCTCATGTGAAAGCGGAACCTCCTTTTGGCAGGTCGAGCAGGGACTGGAGTTCACAATTCGATTCTAGCCCAGTGCGTGTCGGGACGGAACGCGCTGCCTCTACCGGTAGATCTCCGCTCCACCCTTCCGGAACTCCTCCGCCTTCTCCTGCATCCCGGCCTTCAGGGCCTCCGCCTCCTCCACCCCCTGCTTCGCGGCGTACTCGCGGACCTCCTCGGTGATCTTCATCGAGCAGAAGTGCGGGCCGCACATGGAGCAGAAGTGGGCCACCTTGGCTCCCTCCTGCGGCAGGGTCTCGTCGTGGAAGGAGCGGGCGGTGTCCGGGTCGAGGGAGAGGTTGAACTGGTCTTCCCAGCGGAACTCGAAGCGGGCCTTGGACAGGGCGTTGTCGCGGATCTGCGCTCCAGGGTGCCCCTTGCCCAGGTCCGCGGCGTGGGCGGCGATCTTGTAGGCGATCACTCCCTGCTTGACGTCGTCCCGGTTCGGCAGCCCCAGGTGCTCCTTGGGCGTCACGTAGCAGAGCATGGCGCAGCCGTACCAGCCGATCATCGCAGCTCCGATCGCCGAGGTGATGTGGTCGTAGCCTGGGGCAATGTCGGTGGTGAGCGGTCCCAGGGTGTAGAACGGCGCCTCGCCGCAGGATTCGAGCTGGCGGGTCATGTTCTCGTGGATGAGGTGCATGGGGATGTGCCCCGGTCCCTTGATCATCACCTGGACGTCGTGCTTCCAGGCGGTCTGCGTCAGCTCGCCCAGGGTGTCGAGCTCGGCGAACTGGGCGGCGTCGTTGGCGTCCGCGATCGAGCCCGGGCGCAGGCCGTCTCCGAGGCTGAAGGCGACATCGTACGCCTTCATGATCTCGCAGATCTCCTCGAAGTGCTCGTAGGTGAAGTTCTCGCGGTGGTGCGCCAGGCACCACTTGGCATGGATCGAGCCGCCGCGCGAAACGATACCGGTCATGCGGTGCGCGGTGAGCGGCACCCAGCCGAGCCGCACGCCGGCGTGGATGGTGAAGTAGTCCACCCCCTGCTCGGCCTGCTCGATCAGGGTGTCGCGGTAGATCTCCCAGGTGAGGTCCTCGGCCTTGCCCCCCACCTTCTCCAGGGCCTGGTAGATCGGAACCGTGCCGATCGGGACGGGTGAGTTGCGGAGAATCCACTCGCGCGTCTCATGGATGTTCTTGCCGGTGGACAGATCCATGACCGTGTCGGCGCCCCAGCGGATCGCCCAGAGGAGCTTGTCGACCTCTTCCTCGATCGAGGAGGTCACGGCCGAGTTGCCGATGTTGGCGTTGATCTTCACCAGGAAGTTGCGGCCGATGATCATCGGCTCGCTCTCCGGGTGGTTGACGTTGGACGGGATGATCGCGCGGCCGCGGGCGACCTCGTCGCGCACGAACTCCGGCGTGATGACCGGCGGAATGGCGGCGCCCCAGGCCTGCCCCGGATGCTGCGCCACGCCTCCCCCCCACGCTCTTCCTCCTGCCGCCTCCCGGACCAGCTCGCGCCGCTGGTTCTCGCGGATGGCGATGAACTCCATCTCGGGGGTGACGATCCCCTTCCGCGCATAGTGCATCTGAGTGACGTTCGACCCCGGATGGGCGCAGAGAGGCTGCCGCGGATTTTCGAAGCGGATGCCGGCGAGCTTCGGGTCGGCGGCGCGGCGGCGGCCGAACTCGGAGGAGACGGCGGGAAGCTCCCCGACGTCGCCGCGGTTGAGAATCCACTCCCGGCGCAGCGGCGGCAGGCCCCGGCGCAGATCGATCTCCACGTCCGGATCGGTGTAGGGACCGGAAGTGTCGTAGACGATGACGGGCGGGTTCTCGACGGTGAGCCCGGCGTGGGTCTGGGTCGAGGCCACGCGGATCTCGCGCATGGGCACGCGGACGCCGGGATGGGTCCCGTCGACATAAACCTTGTGTGAGGCGGGGAACGGCTCCGTGGAGAGGACGGTGGACGCGGTCTGCTTGGACTCGTTGATCATCTGCCTTCCCTTCGCTGGCATTACCCAGATCAGGTTCTGAGGGTGGTCCCGGACGGGATCTCAGCCTTGCGGCCCCCCTGGCGTTCAGCTCATCCTACACTGTGCGGAGGGGGAGTCAACGCACCCGCGGCCAAATCCAGCGAGCGAGCTTCTCCCAGCAAAAAGACATGCCTTCCCACGATAAAGAAAAGGCGGTAGACTCCGATTCAGGAGGTCGTATGGCTGAGCCCCTCAAGAGGCTGTTCACGCGCGACGAGTACTACGCGATGGCGGAGGCCGGGATCCTGAAGCCGGAGGATCGGGTGGAGCTCATCGAAGGAGAGATCTACCGCATGACTCCGATCGGAAATCCCCATGCAGGATGCGTCAATCGCCTGGTCCATCGGTTCTCGGCTCTGACGAATGCCGAGCGGGCCGTTCTGTCGCCTCAGAATCCGGTGAGTCTGACCGACATTTCGGAACCGCAGCCTGATATCTCGCTGCTTCGTCCTCGCGCCGATTTCTATGGCGAAGCCCATCCGATGCCGGAAGACGTGCTGCTCCTGGTCGAAGTGGCGGACAGCAGCGTTGGATACGACCGGTACACCAAGATTCCTCTCTACGCCCTCTGCGGCATTCCGGAGGTCTGGCTGGTCGACCTTGGCAAGAACGTTCTCGAGGTCCATCGCTCTCCGTCGCGCGATGGCTATCGCAACGTGCAGCGCTTCCGCCGCGGCGACCGGATCGCGCCGCAGGCGTTCCCGGATTTCGAGATCGCGGTCGAGTCCATCCTTCCCTGACATCTCCCTTCTTCCACCACGGCGCGTATGATCCGCCGCATGGATCACGGACGCACCCGGTTCGCGGCCGCCGTGACCTTCGCTTTCGTGGTGGCCGGCGGCCTGGGGATGCTCTGCCACGAGATGTGGAGGGACGAGCTCCAGGCGTGGCTTCTGGCAGCCCAGAGCGGGTCGCTGCCCGAGCTGTTCCACAACCTCCGCTATGAGGGGCATCCGGCTCTCTGGCATCTCCTCCTCTTCTGGATTTCCCGGATTACGGGCGCGCTGTGGGCGATGCAGGCGCTCCACCTGGCGATCGCGGCGGCGGCGGTGTTCCTCTTCGCGCGCAATGCGCCGTTCTCCCGCCAAGCCCGCGCTCTCTTCGCCTTCGGCTACTTTCCCCTGTTCGAGTATGGAGTGATCAGCCGGAGCTACTCGCTGGGGTTGCTGCTCGTCCTCGCCTTCGCTTCTCTCTACCCACGGCGTCTCTCCCACGGATACGTACCTTTGGGGATCGTCCTGGCCCTGCTGGCGAACGCCAACGCGTATGGCTGGCTTCTCGCGGCGGTGCTGGCCGGTGGCCTGGCGGTCGAGGTCCTGACCCGGGCCGAGGTCCGGCAGGATCTGAAGGTACGCGAGGCGCTGCTTGCGGCGGGGATCTGGCTGGCGGGCGCGGCGCTCGGGGTGCTGCAGATGCTGCCTCCGGCGGACGGCGGGTTCGCGGGGCGCGGCGCGGTGGCGTGGGAGCCCGAGAAGCTGCTCCTCACCTTTGCCTCCGTGGCTCAGGCCTATTTCCCTCTGCCCAATGTCGGAGGCGACGCGGTCTGGAACTCGCTCCTCCTCTGGCGTGTGCCCCCGGCGCTGAGCGCTCTTCTGGCGGTGGCGGCCGTGGTCGGGCTGGCGATGCGACTCTCCCGCTCCCGGGTGGCTCTCGTCGTCTATCTCACGGGGACGCTCGCCCTCCTCGTCTTCACCTATGTCTTCTATTTCGGTTGGCTGCGGCACCACGGCCACCACTTCATCCTGGCGATCGGCTGCCTCTGGCTCGCCCGCCGGGACGACGGGATCGAGCCCAACCGCGCGGAGCCCCGGCGGGAGCTCCTGCCGGTCCTCTGGCTCACCATTCACCTGATTGCCGGCCTGACCTTGTGGGGGCTCGACCTGGCGCTCCCCTTTTCGAACGCGCGGGCCGTGGCCCGGCTGTTGGCGGACGCGCCGCTCCCCGTGGCGGCGAGCCCGGATTACGTGGGAACGCCGGTGAGCGCCTATCTCGGACGCCCTCTCTACTACCTGGAGACGCGGCGGCCAGGCACGTTCGTGCTCTGGAATCAGGAGCGGGCCCGCCCCCTGACCGCGGAGGACATCTGCGGACGGCTCGGGCAGCTCGCCGCGAGCGATCCACGGGGCGCGATCTTCGTCGTGGCCTATCCGCCCCCGCCCTGCCATCTCCGAATGAAGGTTGTCGCGAGCTTCCAGCAGAGCCTTGCCGTGGACGAGAGGTATCTCGTCCTGCGGGTGCTCCCTCCCATGGCGCGGTGATTTCGGGCGTATCGTTCTTACATAGCAAGAGGCGTAATCGACAAAAGAAGGCGTCCCTTTTGTGCCATTCCCGCCGTCCGAGAGGCCTCCTTTCTGCTGGCATGGTTGCTGCTTTCTCTTCACACAAGGCACTTCTGCCGATTCATGCGATTCATAGGAGTTGATTCCTCTGACAGGGTCTCGCGTCTTGGTTGTGGCTCCGCAGCCGTTCTACGAGGATCGTGGGACGCCGATCGCGGTGTGTCAGGTGCTCCAGGCGCTGTCGCAGCTCTCGTATAATGTCGACCTGCTGACCTATCCGGTCGGACGCATGCTGGAGATTCCGCGCGTCCGCTACTTCCGGGCGGCGAACCCATTCCGCGTGCGGCGGGTTCCGGTCGGGCTCTCGCTGGCCAAGCTCCTGCTCGATGCGGCGCTGGTGACCGAGCTCGCCCGGCGGCTGGCGAGCGACGACGGCTACTCCTGCATCCATGCGGTCGAAGAGGCGGCCTTCCCGGCCGTGTTGCTGGGCCGGCGATTCGGCATTCCGGTCATCTACGACATGCAGTCGAGCCTGCCGGAGCAGCTCGCGCGCCATCTCGCGTTCCGCAACCCTCTGGCTCAGAAAATCCTGCGCTGGCTGGAGAGGTGGCTGCTGCGCCGGGCCGACTCGGTGGTGAGCAGCTCGGGCCTGGCGGCGCGGGTGCGGGCCCTCGCTCCTTCGGCGAATCTCCGGGAATGGCACTATGCCGGAGCGCTCCCCCCGGCGCCCGCTGAAGACGCGGAGGCGCTGCGCGCCGAGCTCGGGATCCCGGCGGAACGGCCGGTGGTGCTTTACTGCGGCACCTTCGAGCCGTACCAGGGTCTGCCGGAGCTTCTGGCGGCCATCCCCCTGGTGAAGGCCGAGGTCCCCGAGGTCACCTTCGTCCTGGTCGGCGCCAACGAATCGGGAGGCACCTCGGTGAGCCGGGCGCATGCCGACCTGGTCCGCCAAGGGAGCCTGCGGGTGGTCAAGCGCCAGCCGCGGGAGCGCATCCCCAGCTTCCTGGCCCTGGCGGACGTGCTGGTTTCTCCGCGGGCGTACGGGGACAACCTGCCGCTCAAGATCTTCGACTATCTGGCGGCGGGCAAGCCGATCGTGGCGACCGACATCCCGGCGCACCGGGCGGTGCTCTCGGAGGACCGCGCCGTGCTCACCGGCCTCTGGTCGCCCGACCTCGCCCGCGGCATCGTCCGCCTGCTGCGCGACCGGGAGCTGGGGGCGCGTCTGGCCGCGGCCGGCAAGGAATACGCGACGGAGAAGCTCGGCTGGTTCACCTTCGTGCATGCGGTGGAAGAGCTGTACCGGGAGATCGAAGGAGGCAGGAGGGAACCGTGAGCCACATGCGCACGGATGTCATGGACATCGTGCTGGTCAACCGCAACACCCGCGATCAGCTCCTGGCCGCCCTCGACACCGTTTTCGCGGAGGTGCCCGGACAGGTGGTGGTGGTGGACAATGGATCGTCGGACGGCAGCGCCGAGGCGGTCCGCGAGCGCTTCCCCGAGGTCCAGGTGATCGTCCGGACGGACAATCCGGGCTACGGGGCCGGGGCCAACCAGGGGATCGCCGCCTGCCGAGCCCCGTTCGTCCTCGCTCTCAACAGCGATGCCCTCCTGCGGCCGGGAACGCTGGCGGCCCTGTCCTCGTATCTGGAGGACCACCCCCGGGCCGGTGTCGTAGGGCCGCGGCTGGTCAACCCGGACGGCACGCTTCAGCACTCCTGCTTCCCGTTCCTGGGGTCGTTCCAGATGATCGTCGAGAAGAGCCCCCTGGGGCGCCTGCTGGCCCGCGTGCCGCCGGTGCGCGAGCGGTGGCTGCTGCGCTGGTCCTCGCACGACCGGCCGCGGGTGGTACCGTGGCTTCTGGGGGCCGCTCTGGCGTTCCGCCGGGAGGCATTCGACCAGGTCTCCGGCTTCGATGGGTCCTTCTTCATGTACGGGGATGAGGTGGACCTCTGCTGGCGCCTCCGGGAGGCGGGCTGGGAGTGCCACTTCGCGCCGGTGGCCACGGTGATGCACGTCGGAGGAGTCAGCACCGCGGCGGTACGGGCCGAGATGGAGCTCCGCCGGATCGACAGCTCCCGCCGCTTCTACCGGCTCCACTACTCCCGAGGTCACGTCGCGGCGCTGGAGGCGATGATCCGCGCCGCGATGGCGGCGCGCTGGCTGCGCGACACGCTGCGCCTGCGCCTGGAGCGCGAGCCCGCGCGGCGCGGGCGCCTCGCCGAGGATCTGGCGGTCTGGCAGAGAGCGCTGCGGGGAGGCCGGCCTTGAACCGGATCGAGGGAATCGAGCTCGCGGTGGTCGTGGTCAACTACAACACCCGCGACCTCCTGCGGGAATGCCTGGAGAGCGTGCGGGAGCAGGGTGCCGGCGCCGTGGCGGAGGTCTGGGTGGTGGACAACGCCTCGCAGGACGGCAGCGCCGAGATGGTCCGCGAGCTCTTCCCCGAGGTGCGGCTGATCGCCCGCACCGACAATCCCGGCTACGGCGCTGCCGCCAACCAGGGGATCGCCGCCTGCGCCGCGCCCTCGGCGCTTCTCCTCAACAGCGACACGCGGCTGCTGCCGGGTGCCGCGGCGGCCCTGGCCCGCCATCTGGAGGAGAATCCGCGCGCCGGGATCATCGGCCCACGCCTGCTCAATCCCGATGGCACCTTCCAGCCGTCGTGCTTCCCGTTCCTCACGCCGCTGAACCTCCTGGCGCTCAATACGTGGCTGAACCGGGCGGCCCGCGCGATCCCGGGCTGGCGGAGCCGTTTCCTTCCGACCTGGAAAGGGACGCCGAGCCGCGCCGGCCATTGGGTCAAGGGGGCGGCGCTGGCGATCCGCCGCGAGTCGTTCGCCGCGGTCGGCGGATTCGACGAGGACTACTTCATGTATTCCGAGGAGGTGGATCTCTGCTGGCGGGCTCTGGCCGCGGGGTGGGAGGTCCACTACGCGCCGGAGGCGTGCGTGGTCCACGTCGAGGGGGCGAGCACGTCGCAGACGCGCGACGCCATGACGGCTCAGCTCTTCGCCAGCATGGAGCTCTTCTACCGCCGCCACTACCCGCCGGGTGCGCTGACGCGCCTGCGCTGGGTGGTGGTGCTCATCCTGTTCGAGCGGATCGCCCGCGACACGATCAAGTTCTGGCGTTACCCCGAGCGGCGCCCCCGTCTGTCGGGAGACCTCCTGCTCTGGCAGCGCCTCCTCCGCGAGCGGCTGTGAGCCCCTCCCCCGACCTCCTGCGGCGCCTCGACTGGCGCTTTCTGCTCCCGGTTTCCCCGGAGGGGGGTTGGCGGCGGCTGGCGCTGTTCGGCGGCCCGGCAGGTCTGGCGGACGTGGCCCGGAGCCTGGGGATCGCCCACGAGGTGAGCACGGAAGCCGGGGGGACGGCGACGACGGATCTGCTGGCGATCCTCCGGGGAGGGCCGAGGCCTCCTGCAGCGGTGCTTCGCTCTCTTCGGCCCGGGGGGATCGTCTACCTCGAGCCGAACGAGCGGCGCTCCTTCGCCGCGCCGGCGGCGCCGCTGCGGAGCCCCCTCGCCCTGTTTCGCCGCCGCGGCCTCACCGTGACGGGGATCTGGGCCGTCTGGCCGGCGCCGGAAGACTATGCCGTCTACCTTCCCCTGGCGGCGCCGGGCGCGGTGCGCTGGTTTGCGCGGACGCTCCATCCGGCGCCCACCCTGCGCGAGCGGCTGCTGGAGGCGGGTCTGCGGCTGGGGCGCGGACGCTCCTCCGCCCTGCTCCTGACCCGCTCGTTCGCCTTCATGGCGATGGCCGGGCCGGGGCCGGCCGGCCGCCCCGCCCTGCTGGCCGATCCCGGCCTGCCGGCGGAGCTCCGCCGCGGCGATCTGGAACCGGTGCTCGTCACGCACGGCGGCGAGCGGGTGCTCGTCCTGCCGTTCCCCCGGCGTGGAAGGGCGCCGGCCGGCGTCCTCAAGGTCTCGCGGTGCGCGGCTTTCAACGGCAAGACCACGGGAGAGCAGGGCTCCCTGGCCCGCTTCCGCCCCGTGCTCGGCGACGACCTCGGCCGGGCCGTCCCGGCGGGACGCGGCTGCTTCGAGCACGGCGGGCTCGCCGTGGGAATCGAGGAGTATGCGGCCGGACGGCCGCTCCTCCTGTCCGGCAGCCGCTGGGGAACGCCGCTGCGCCGCAAGGTCGCGGACCTGCGGCTGGCCGTCTCCTGGCTGACCGGGATGAACCGGCGCGGCGAGCTGCGGCGCGAGCCCTGGAGTGAACGGGAGGTGGGAACCTGGATCGCGGAGCCGTGCGCCGCGTTCCTCCGCAGCGCCGGCGGGGCTCCGGAAGAGAGGCTCTTCGCCGCGGCGCAGAGCCGGGCGCGCGAGCTGTGCGGCCGGCCTTTCCCGCTCGTCCCGCGCCATCGCGATTTCACGCCGTGGAACCTGCTGCGCGACGGCCGCCGCCTGCGGGTGCTCGATTGGGAGGGGCTCCAGAATGGCCCGCCGGCTTGCGACCTCTTCCACTTCCTGACCCACTGGGCGGAGCTGGCGCACGTCGCCGAGGCGCCGGAGGCGCGGCTGCGCGCCTTCCGCGAGACGCTCGTGGCTCCACGGCCAGGCGATCCGGTCGCAGCCGCGGCAGCCGAGGCCCTCGCCGCCTATTGCACGGAGCTGCGGCTCGATCGCGACTTCCTCCCTGTGCTCCTGGTCCACACCTGGGTCGAGATCGCGCTGCGCGGCGGCGCACCGCGCGATGCGGCCTACGTCGGGGTCCTCGCGGAGCACACCGAGACGCTGTTCCGGGAGGCGGGCCATGCACGCCGCGTTGCCTGAGTCGGTCCGGCCGCGGCGGCTGCTCCTCCTGGCGCCGTATCCGCCGCACCCCGACGCGCCCCACGGCGGCGGCCGCGTCCTGGCCCACCTGATCACCGGCCTGGCGGAGCGGCACGAGGTGGCGCTCCTCTGCCTGCGCGGCGACGCCGACGAGGGGATCGATCCCCGCCTGCGCGAGCTCTGCCGGATCGCCGAGGAGCTCCCGCGCGCCGGCCCACGGCGCTCGCCGAACCTGCGCGCGCGGATCGGCAAGCACGTCCACGCCCTCGCGGCGCTGGCCGCCCTGCGGCCGAAGTGGGCACAGTACTGCGCCGTGCCCGCTCTGGCGGAGCGGCTGCGGTACCACCTCCGGACCTTCCGGCCGGAGGTGGTCCAGGCCGAGTACCACGTGATGGGGCAGTACCTCGCCGCCGTCGATGATCCACGGGTGAGGCTGGTGCTCAACCAGTACGAGCCGGGCGCCGCGGCGGCCCGCGAGCGTTGGCGGTCCCATCGCGCAGGCCTGGGCATCCGCAGCGGTCTCGAGCTTCTCGCCTGGGAGCGGTATGAGCGCGCGGTGGCGCGCCGGGCGGATGCCGTGGTGGTGTTCACCGAGCGGGACCGCCGGGAGATGGAGCGCTGCGCCCCGGGCCGGCCGGTGGTGACCATCCCGTTCGGCACGGTGCCGCCGGAGCGCCCCTCGGATCCCGCCGGGCAGACGCCGCCCGCCATTCTCTTCGTCGGCAGCTACGCGCACCCGCCGAACCTCGACGCGGCCCTGCGGCTCGCCCGTTCGATCTTCCCCCGCGTGCGCCAGAGCGTCCCCGATGCCGTCCTCTGGCTGGTCGGCGACGGTCCGCCGGAGGAGCTGCGCGCCGCGGCGGGTCCGGGCGTCCAGGTCACCGGCCGCGTCCCCCGGGTCGAGCCGTGGCTGGACCGCGCCGCGGTGGTGGCGGTCCCGATCGCCCTGGGGGGCGGCATGCGGGTCAAGGTCCTCGAAGCGCTGGCCGCGGGCAAGCCGGTGGTCGCCTCATCCCGCGCCGCGGAGGGGCTGGACGGCGCTCCTCTCGTCCTCGCGGAGAGCGACGAAGAGACCGCCGCGGCCCTGGTCCGCCTCCTGGAGGACCGCAAGGCGCGGGTCGACCTGGCGGGACGCGCGCGCGCCTGGGCCGTGGCGCACCTCGGATGGGACCGGACGGTCGCCGCCTATGAGGCGCTCTACGAGCGGCTGCTCCAGGGAGAGGCGCGATGAACGGGAGCCCCGAGCTGACCGTGGCCGTCGCCACCCTCGACCGGCCGGAGGGTCTGGCGCGCTGTCTGGAAGCTCTCGCCGCGGATCCCGAGCGGCCGGCCGAGGTGATCGTGGTCGACCAGGGGAAGACCAGCGTCGAGAGTGCTCTCGCCGCGGCGCGGGCGGCCGGCCTGGACGTGGTCTACCTGCGCCAGGAGCGACGCGGTCTCGCCGCCTCGCGCAATCTCGCCCTGGCCACGGCGCGCTGCCCGGCCGTCGCGGTCACCGACGACGACTGCATTCCCGCCGCAGGGTGGGTCGCCGCGCTCCGCCGCGCCTTCGGGGAAGACCCTGAGCTCGCGGCGGTCACCGGCAGGGTCCTGCCGTGGGGGCCGGAGAGCCCCGGCCTGTACGCCGTTTCGTCGCGGACCGCCACCGCGCGGGCCGAATTCACCGGCCGCACCGTCCCCTGGCGCGTGGGCACGGGTGCCAACTTCGCGGTGCGGCGGGACTGGATCGACCGGGTCGGCGTCTATGACGAGCGGCTGGGCGCCGGCACGCGCGGCGACGCCGGGGAGGACATGGACCTCCTCTGGCGCCTGCTGCGCGCGGGAGCGCGCATCCGCTACGAGCCGGACGCGCTGGTCTATCACCAAAGGCAACCGCGGGAGCGGCGCCTGGCCACCCGCGCTTCCTATGGCCGGGGGATGGGCGCCTGCCTCGGGCTCTGGCTGCGCGGCGGCGATCCGGGAGCCCTGCCGGTCCTCGCCCGCTGGCTCCTGCTGCGCGGCGGGCAGGCGTGGAGAGGTCTGCGGCGCGGTGAATGGTCCGCCCTCCGCGAGGAGATGCTCGTCCTGCGCGGCACCGCGGCCGGGCTCATCTACGGCCTGCAGGGAGGGCGGCGGGCATGACCGGAGCCACTCCCTGGCGGAAGCGCCTGCGGCGCTGGCTGCGGCCGGCCGCCCCGGGCCTGCTCCGGCGCACGGCCCCGGTGAGCGACGTCTGGGGGTTCGACCGCGGTACCCCGGTCGATCGCCACTACATCGAGGGCTTCCTCGCCGCGCACCGGGACGACGTCCGGGGCCGGGTGCTGGAGGTCAAGGACAGCGCCTACATCGACCGCTTCGGCCGCGGCGTCGAGCGCCGGGAGGTGCTGGACATCGACGCGGCCAATCCGCAGGCCACCCTGATCGCCGACCTGACCGATCCGTCCGCCTTCCCGGAAGCCGGCTTCGACTGCTTCATCCTCACCCAGACGCTCCACCTGCTCTGGGACGTGCGCGCCGGAGCGCGGAGCGCCCACCGGCTGCTGCGGCCGGGCGGCGTTCTGCTTGCCACCGCTCCGGCCGTCAGCCGCATCAGCCGGGGCGCGGGGACCGAGGGCGACTTCTGGCGGTTCACCCCGGCCGCCTTCCGCAAGCTGCTGGAAGAGCCTTTCGGCGCGGGGCAGGTGACGGTCCAATCCTATGGGAACGTGCTCGCCGGGATCGCCGCGCTCACGGGGTTGGCGCGGGAGGAGATTCCCCGGCGGCGGCTCGACGTGCGCGACGAATTCTTCCCGGTGATCGTGGCGGCCCGGGCGGTGAAGGCATGAAGGAGCTCCTGCTCTCCCGCCTCTACCACCCTCCCCTGCGAGGGCTCGCCCGCCGTGTCCGGCCGCGGGCTGCGATCCTCGTCTACCATCGCGTGGCCGCGCCGGTGGACGATCCCTATGGACAGGCCGTCCCGCCGGAGACGTTCGCGGCGCATCTCGATCTCCTGACGCGCGCCTATCGCGTCCTCCCCTTGAGCGAGCTGGTCGATGCCCTGCCGCGGCGGCGCTACCTCGACCGCAGTGTGGCGGTCACCTTCGACGACGGCTACGCGGACAACCTCACCGCCGCCTGGCCGCTGGCCGCGGAACGCGGCGTACCCATCACGGTGTTCGCCGCCGCCGGGCCGGTGCTCGACGGCGACGGCTTCTGGTGGGACGAGCTCGCCGCCCGCGTGCCCGAGCCCGCGGCCCGCGGACGTCACCACCAGCGGCTCAAAAGCCTCCCCTGCGAGGAGCGCCGGAGAGCCCTCGGCAAGCTCGGGACAGCATCCGCCAGCGAGGCGGCAGGCCGGCCGCTGACCCCGGGCGAGCTCCGCGACCTCGCGGGACGGCCGGGCGTGGAGATCGGCGCCCATACCCTGAGCCATCCGGCGCTCGCCGCGCTTCCCGCCGAGGAGCAGCGGCAGGAGATCGTCCAAAGCCGCGAACGCCTCGAAGCGCTGCTCGGCAGGCCCGTGCGGTTCCTCGCCTACCCCTTCGGCAAGCCGAAGGACGTCTCGGCCGAGACCATCGGCCTCGCTCGGGCCGCCGGCTTCCGCGCCGCCTTCACCACGGTTCCCCAACGGATCGTCCCTTCCACCCCTCGCTTCGCCCTGCCGCGGCTGACCATCCATGCCGTGCCCGCGGCGGCGCTGGCACGGCAGCTCGATCAGATCCTGGGAGAGCCCGGCTCTTTCAAGCCGTGAGCCAGCGGCGCAGGGGGAGGAGAGCGCGGTCGAGTCGCGGATAGCGGCAGGCCCAGAGCTCCTTGCGCAGCGCCCGCCAGAGCTCCGGGTCGGAGATCCCGCGCTCTTCCAGGGCACCAGCGAGCCAGGTCAGATAGACCCGCCGGGCCTCCCGGACCGTCCCCTCCCGCTTCGCGACTGCGCAGCAGGACCCCGGATGCTGGCGGTAGCGCTCCCAACATCCGCCATCCACCAGGACCGGCGCGGCCAACGCCAGCTTGGCGTAGAAGACCTGGTCGGCGTACATGCTGCGAAATGCCTCCTCGAACCCGCCGGTCCGCTCCAGCGCCTCGCGGCGGACGAGCAGCCCACAGGTGCAGGGAACCGCGGCCTTGCGCCGCAGGAAGCGGGTCAGCAGGTGGGGCGGCTCGAGGAGCGTGCCCGGCGGCAGCCCCAGAGGAGGAGCGAAGTCCCGTCCCGCGTCCTCGGGCGCGCCGGTCCAGCTGAACCAATACTCGGTGTTGCCGTAGAGCATCCCCGCCTCGGGCCGGGCGGCGAGGAGCGGCACCTGGCGCTCGAGCTTGACCGGGAGCCAGACGTCATCGGCGTCGAGAAACGCAAAGAAATCTCCCCGCCCCGCCCGCAGGCCCAGGTTGCGCGAGGCGCTCTCGCCCCGGTTGACCCGCCCCGGGTGCTCCAGGCAGCGGATCTTCCCGGGATGGCGCGCCGCCCAGGAGCGGGCGATCTCCGGGCTCGCGTCCGTCGAGCCGTCGTCGGCCAACAGCAGCTCCCAATGCGGCCAGGTCTGGGCGAGCACGCTCTCGATCGCCTCGGCGAAGAAGTTCTCAGCGTTCCAGACCGGGATCACCACGGAGACCAGGGGATTCATGGCTCCTCCACCTCCACCGTGAACCGGCACGGCACGACCCCGTCGGAGATGGGCCGGATCCCCGGCCCCTCGCTCTCCAGGTCCACCACCTCCAGGTCCAAGGCGGCATCGGTGTAGTCGATCACCCCCCCACCGCTTCCGGCGAGCCAGAGGCCGAGGACGTAGGTGCCCGGGTTGAGCAGCAGCTCCTCGATGCGGAAGCGCAGCCTGGTCAGGCCGGGCCGCAGGAGGACCACCCGGCCCAAAGAGAGAATGTCGGCATTGACCAGCTTGGTGCCGTGACGGTCGTAGAAGGTCAGAGCCAGCCCCGAAGCCGAGAGGGTCGTATCGGCTTCGATCACCACCGTGACCTCGAGCGGGCCGCCCGTGTACGGCTGGCCGGAGACCGCCTCGAGGTCGCTGCCGTAGCGCAGCGACCGGAAGCGGGCCTCGCCGCTTCCCGAGCGCTGGATGCCGGACAGATCGATCCACCGCGACGGCTCGGCCGCCGCGCTTTCGGTCAGGTAACGGGCGACGATCTCGGCGGTGGGGCCGGCGGCGGTGAGCTCGCCGTCGCGCAGGAGGAGACACCGGTTGCAGAGGCGCTGCACGGCGCTCATGTTGTGGCTGACGAACAGTATGGTGCGTCCCTGGCGCGAGGAGACGTCCTGCATCTTGCCCAGGCACTTCTTCTGGAAGCGGGCGTCTCCCACCGCCAGGACCTCGTCGATGATCAGGATCTCGGGCTCGAGGTGAGCCGCCACGGCGAAGGCCAGGCGGAGCCCCATGCCGCTGGAGTAGTGCTTCACCGGCGTGTCGATGAACCGCTCCACCTCGGCGAAGGCCACGATGTCGTCGAACTTGCGGGCGATCTCGGCCCGCCGCATGCCCAGGATGGCCCCGCTCAGGAAGACGTTCTCCCGTCCGGTCAGCTCCGAGTGGAAGCCGGTTCCCACCTCCAGGAGGGAGCCCGCGCGGCCATGGACCTCGGCCAGGCCGGTGGTGGGCTCGGTGATCCGGGCGAGGATCTTGAGCAGCGTGCTCTTGCCCGCGCCATTGGCGCCGACGATCCCTACCACGTCGCCGCGGTGGATCTCGAAGGAGACATCACGCAACGCCCAGAAGGTCTCGGAGCCGGAGCTCCTGGCCGCCGCGCCGCGCAGCCGCGCCCCCAGCCCCCCGGCGGCCGCGCGCGCCGAGCCGGCCAGGGCGTCGCGCAGCGTGTTGGGCCGGCGCCGCACGGTGGCGATCCGGTACTGCTTGCCCAGGTCCTCGGCGCGTACGGCGATCTCTGCCACAGGTTCTCCTCGATCAGATTCGCGACGGCTGCGGCGCGGGGAGCCGGTCCTTCAGGTCGAGAAACGGCTTCTCCCAGAGATGCCAGCTCAGCAGGGCCAGGAACACGGACACGCCGATCCCCGCGGTAACGAACAGGAGCCAACCGGGCAGGCGCGAGCCCAGGATCAAGGGAAAGCTGTCGAAGGACCACCCCGCGGGCTTCAGGAAGAGCAGCGGATGGTGCAGCACGTACAGGCCATAGCTGTAGCGGCCGAAAAAGACGAGGAACGGCGCGGCGAGCCAGCGGCGGCCCCGGCTCTCGGGCCCGGCCGCCAGAGCGAGGGCGAGGACCGCGGCGAAGCAGAGCGCCAGGAGAGCCTGGCCGGCCACCGACACCGCCGGGTCTTCAGCGGGCAGCCCTCCCTTCCAGACGAACAGGGCGAGGAGACCGGCCGCGCCGGCGATCGCGGCCGGCTTCGCCCACCGGACCACGGCGGGCAAGCCGGCGGGCCCCCGGACCGCGAGGGAGAGGAGGGCTCCCGCCGCCAGCGCGTCCAGGCGCGCCGGCGCCAGCACGAACGCGGCCGGCGCATCGCCGGCCAGATGGAGCGCCAGGCGGGTCGCCACCGCCAGCGCCATGCAGGACGCAGAGAGCGCCATCAACGGCCGGCGGCGCAGCAGGAACACCGCCAGCGGCCAGAGCAGGTAGAACTGCTCCTCCACGGCGAGAGACCAGAAGTGCCCGAGAGCGCCGAAGTCAGGCCACCCCTGCGCTGCGATCCGGACGTTGATCAGGTAGGTCCAGTACCAGAAGCCCTCTTCCCGCAACCGGGCGAGCCCCTCGTGCCATGGCCACAACGCCGGGAGGAGACCGAGAAAGAGGATGAGCGCCCCATAGTAGAGCGGCGTGATCCGGAGCAGCCGCCGGACGTAGAAGGTCCGGAAGTACCCCTCTCCCCCCTTGGCGTCGTACAGGATGCCCGTGATCAGGAAGCCGGAGAGAACGAAGAAGAGATCGACGCCGATCCACCCGGTCAGGGCGATCCGCTCTACGAAACGGCCGGCGCCAGCCGCGGGCATGGATCCGCCGTACATCGTGAAATGCAGCACCAGGACCAGCAGGATGGCAATCCCGCGCAGACCGTCCAGCGTCGCGATCCGGGCTTGCATCAGATCACGTCCGCGAAGGTCCGCTCCATCCGGCGGAAGTACAGGGCTCCACTCAAGAGGAGCGCCAGGGCCACGGCGGCGGACACCGCGAGCATCGGCCCGGGGGCCGTGCCGGTCCCCAGCAGAGCCCAGCGAAAACCCTCCACCACACCGGCCATGGGGTTGATCCCGTAGAGCGTCCGCCACGGCTCGGACAGGAGGCTCCCCGGATAGGCGATCGGCGTGGCGAACAGCCAGAGCTGCGTCACGAAGGGGACGAGATACCGCACGTCGCGGAACTGGACGTTGAGCGCCGACAGCCACAGCCCCACCCCGAGCGAGGTGACGAAGGCGAGCAGCAGGAGGAGCGGCAGCCAGACGACCTGCCAGGTCGGCGTGATCCCGTAGCCGAGCATCAGGAAGAGCAGCACCACAAACGCCAGCGCGAAGTCGACTACCCCGGCAAGCACGGTAGCCAGGGGAATGGCCAGGCGCGGGAACCAGACCTTGGTGAGCAGGTTCTGGCTCGCGACCAGGCTGTTGGCCGACTGGAGGAGCCCCTGGGAGAAGAACGTCCAGGGCACCAGCGCCGCGAAGCTGAACACCGGATAGGGCAGGCCGTCGGACGGCACGCCCGCCAGGCCGCCGAAGAAGAGGCTGAACACGATCATGGTGGCGACCGGCTGCAGGATGGCCCATCCCACGCCCAGGACCGTTTGCTTGTAACGCACCTTCACGTCGCGCCAGACCAGGAAATAGAGAAGCTCCCGGTAGCGCCAGAGCTCCCCCAGCTCCAGCGATACCCAGCCGCGCGCGGGCTCAATGCGCACCACCGGCCGTCTCTCGTGAGACGGCGCGCCGCGGCGGGTCGATTCCAGGTTCAGCTCCATCGCGGAGCCCAGGCGGCGTCGCTGTCGCCGGACTTGCGGCGGCGCAACCACTGCACGCCGCCGGCCGCGAGGCCCGCGGCATAGGCGAAGCGGGAGACGAGGATGGCCGGCAGCATCCACACAGGCTCCAGCACCCCGGCCCGCAGCCAGCAGCCGACGATGAAGCCGGTGTGCGCCAGGGCGAGCGGGAGACTCGCGGCGATCAGCAGGCGGGGGTTGCGGTAGAGCCAGGCGAGGCGCGCGGTGCCCGTCTGCGCCTTGCTCGGCACGGCCGTGTAGGCCCAGCGGTAGTTGCGGCGCAAGAGGTTCGCGAACCCCGGCCGATTGTGGTGAAAGACCCGCGCCGCGGGCTCGAACCAGATCCGGTGCCCTTCCCGCCGCAGCTCGGCCTGCCAGAACCGCTCCTCGTTTGTGTAGGAGTAGGGCTGCCGCTCGGCGAACCCGGAGGTGCGGAAGAACGGCTCCCGGCGCACGCTCAGGTTCGGCGGCGGATGATGGGGCACGGGCCCCGCCGGGCGCTTCGAGTGCACCAGGTACCAGCCGCAGTAGTAATCGCAGCGCGCCGTGGCCGAGAGGCCGGCCGGCAGGTCGAGCGATCCGCCGACGGTCACCTCCCCCCGGCCGTGCGCCGCGAGCAACGCCGCGAGCCATCCCGCATCGGGCGTGCAGTCCGCGTCCAGGAAAATGATCGGGTCGCCGGTCGACGCCGCCGCGCCCTGGTTGCGCGCCGCCGCCGGATTCCCCCCCTCCTCCCTCCGCAGCACCCGGGCGCCCGCGGCGCGCGCCGCATCCGAGGTGCCGTCGGTCGACGCGTCGTCGACCACGAGGACCTCCACCTCGGTCCCCGGCGGCGCCTGCGCTTGAACCGTACGGACCAGGGCGCCGATGCCGGCGGCCTCGTTGTGAGCCGGGATCACCACGGATACACGGAGCATCCTGATTTTCTCAAGCAAAAAGAAAGCCAGCTCCCCCGCCATATACTCAGCTCATGCCGAGCAGTGACCTGCAATCTCTCCGTGAAGCCATCGAAGAGGCCGACCACCAGCTCCTCGCGGCCCTGCGCCGCCGCATGGACCTCGTCGAGGAGGTCGTCCGCGCCAAGCTCGACTCCGCCTGGCCGTTCCGCGATCCAGCGCGCGAGGAGCAGATCCTCCAGCGCGTGCGGCACGCGGCCGTCGAGCAGGGCCTCGATGCGCACGAGGTGGAGCGCCTCTACCGCGTGATCCTCGACATGTCGGTGGCGCACCAGCAAGCCCACGTGCGTACCCTCGCCACGACGCCTCTCCGCGTCGCTTACCAGGGGGTCGAGGGCTCCTACAGCCACCTCACGGCGCAGCGCCGCTACGCCGGGCGGCCCGAAGGCGTCCTGCTCGAAGGGTTCGAGACGTTCCACCTCGCCGCCGAGGCGGTGCGCGGCGGCAAGGTCGACGTGGCTCTCCTCCCCATCGAGAACACGACCGCGGGGAGCATCAACGAGATCTATGACCAGCTCGCCGAAGGCGGCCTGACCATCAACGCCGAAGAGGTGAGCCGGATCGAGCACTGCCTGCTGGCACTGCCGGGCACCCGGATGGAGGACGTGGGCACGATCCTGTCCCACCCGCAGGCCCTGCGCCAGTGCGAGGCCTTCCTGCGCGCCCTGCCCCAGGTCCAGGTGGAAGAGGCCTTCGACACCGCGGGCGCCGCGCGCAAGGTCCGCGAGCGAGGGGACCGGAGCCTCGCGGCGATCGCCAGCGAGTCGGCGGCGCAACGCTACGGCCTGGAGATCCTGCGCCGCGCGATCCAGTCGGAGGAGGGGAACTACACCCGCTTCGTGGAGCTGGCGGTCCACCCGGCCCCCTGTCCACCGGGAGTCCCGGTGAAGACCTCGCTGCTGATCGCGCTGGCGCACCGTCCGGGCGCCCTGGCCGAGCTCCTCGGCGTCTTCCGGCGGCGCGGCGTCAACATCTCCAAGATCGAGTCGCGCCCGATCCCCGCGACCCCCTTCCAGTACCGCTTCTACCTGGACCTGGAAGGGCACGCGGCCACCGACACCCTGCGCGCCGCCCTGGAAGAAGCCCGCGAGCACACCACCGAGCTGCGGGTGCTCGGCACCTACCCGAGCGCCGAGGCGGAGCGGCCCGCGCGGCCGTTGTAAATCAAGGCTTATGAAAAAAGACTCCCAAGATTTTCCGGACCTGACCCTCCTTCGTGGCATCGTGGCGCCTGAGATTCTCAAAGCCGTGGAGCTGGCTTCCCAGAAGCTTCGCGAAGCCAACATCCCTCACAGCCTCGCCGGAGGGCTCGCGGTGGGCGCACACGGCTATCCGCGGACGACCGACGATGTGGACTTCCTGGTGGGCGATGAGGCGTTCATCAAGCACGAGGGCGGCTTCGTGACCCTGAAATTACCCCTGATCGCCATCGGGGGCGTCCGAGTCGACTTCGTCTCGATCGATGAGTCGAAAGGGGAAGAACGCCAGCTGCGGCCGGCCGTGGAACACCCACTCGAGAGCGACGGCGTGCCGATTGTGCCGCTGCCTGCACTGGTCTACATGAAGCTCAAGGCAGGGAGGCAGAAGGACACGGCCGATCTGGTGGAGCTTCTGAAGCGTGGCCGAGTCGATCTGGAGGACATTGATCTATACCTGGCAGAGTATGCACCCGAGCAGATCCGCCGCTGGCAAAGGGTCAAGGAGATCGCCGCGCGCGAGGAGTAACTTCTTTATACAGATGTCCGTTGTGAGGGCCTCTTTGGTAAAGTCTGCCCGCCCGGAGGTCAACCATGCGCACCCGCGTCCGCCCGCTCTCCGTCCTTGTTGTCCTTGCAGTCCTTTGTGTCCTTTCCGCCCTGCCCGCCACCGCGCAGAGCCAGCCCGCCGCCATCCCCACCGAGTGGCTCACGCCAGCCGAGCTGGCCAATTTCGAGGCCACGCCGAGCACCGAGGAGACGCTCGCCTTCCTCAAGAAAATCCAGGAACGCCTGCCCGAGATGCACCTGGGCACCTTCGGCACCTCGGCCCAGGGCCGCCCGCTGCCGCTTGTCGTGGTCTCCAAAGAGAAGGCCTTCACCGCCGACGCAGCGCGCAAGCTCGCCAAGCCGATCCTGCTGATCCAGAGCGGCATCCACGCGGGCGAGATCGACGGCAAGGACGCGACCCTGATGATCCTCCGCGATTTTGCTTTGGGTCGGGCGCTGGGCCGCCGCCGCGAGATTTTGGACGCCGTGACCCTGGTCTTCGTGCCGATCTACAACGTGGACGGCCATGCGCGGGTCTCCCCCTACAACCGGCCGAACCAGGACGGGCCGCACCAGGGCATGGGCTTCCGCACCACGGCCGACGGGCACGACCTCAACCGCGACTTCCTCAAGCTCTCGACCCCCGAGGCGCGCGCCCTGATCGCGCTGGTCAACGACTGGCGCCCACACCTCCATGTGGACAACCACGTGACCGACGGCGTGGACCACGACTGGGTGCTCACCTGGACCTGGGCCGAGGCGCCGCAGGCGCCCGCGCCGGTCGACGCCTGGCTGCGCGGCCACATGCCCGCCGTCCTCGCCGCTACCGAAAAGGCCGGCCACCGCAATGGCCCCTACGTGGACCTGGAGGACCGCGACGATCCCACCAAAGGATTCAACTCCTGGGTGGGCCAGCCCCGCTTCTCCTCCGGCTACTTCCCGCTGCGCAACCGGCCGTCGATCCTGATCGAGATGCACTCGTACAAGCCGTACCGCCAGCGGGTGTTGGCCAACCGTGATTTCCTCCTGGCTCTCTTCGAGGAGGTGGCGCGCGATCCTTCCTCGTTGACCAAGGCGGTGCAGGAGTCGGAAGCGGCCACGGTCGCCCTCGGTAAGCCGGATGCCCCGCCGTCCGACGTGGTGGTCGAATTCGATGCGAGCCCCGAGACGGATCGCATCCGCTTCCCGGTCTACGCCTCCGAGATGCGGCCGTCCCTGGTCACAGGAGGCTCCGTCCTCCAGTACAAGCGCGGCGAGGTGCGGGAGATCGGCGTCCCCTGGCGGCACAAGGCCCGGATCGTCAAGGCCGTCCCCCGGCCGCGCGGCTACTTCGTTCTGCCCGGTTGGCCGGACATCGAAGAGCGGCTGCGCGGACAGGGGTTGCGCGTCCAGCGGCTCACCGGGCCGGCCGAGATCGAGGTGGAGGCGATGCGGGTGGCGGAACCCGAGTTTGCGCAGCGCTCCTACCAGGGGCTCACGCAGGTGAAGGCTGGCGTCGAGCGCCACGCGGAGCGCCGCACCCTCCCCGCCGGCACGCTCTGGGTGGGCGCCGACCAGCCGGATTTCGAGGTCGCCGTCCAGCTCCTGGAGCCGGACGCCCCCGATTCGCTCCTCTCCTGGGGCCTCCTCTCCACGGTCTTCGAGCAGAAGGAGTACATGGACCTCCGGAACCTCGAAGGGCTCGTCCAGGAGATGATCAAGGTCCCACAGACCGCGGCGGCCTGGAAGAAGGCGCTCGCGGATGAGAAATTCGCCGCCGATCCCTTCGCCCGCGCGCAATGGTGGTACCGCCGGACGCCCTATTGGGACGAGACGATCGGGCTCATGCCGGTGTTTCGGGCGATGAAAGCGCCGGATGGGGTGAAGATGCAGGCATGGGAGTGAAGCCCGCCACCATCGCCCTCGCCCTCTTCGGCCTCCTTCTCGCCGTCTCCCTCGCCTGGTCGGCTGGCCGGTCGGTGCGGCGTATCTACTGGGCGTTCGCCTATGCCGGCGAGACCCCGATCGAGGAGCGCTCCCGCCAATTCGATCCGCAGTATGCCCAGGCGATCGAGGACATCCGGCGCACCATCCCGCGTCACGCGGTGTATGCGCTGGTCGACGCCGACCCTGTGGAGGAAGGAAGCGTGCTCTGGGTGAGGTTCGATCTGGCGCCGCGCCGGGCGGTCTATCTTGGGTTTCTCCACGAGCTGCGCAACCCGAAGACGGTCCGCATGCGCCTGATCCGCGAGGCGCGCTGGATCGTCGTGGCGTCGGTGCGCCGGCCGCCGGTCCTCTATGAGCGCCACGAGTTCCTGCAGGCGCTCAAGGCGGGGAGCTTCCGGTGAACGGCGTCCTCCCGAGCCTCGGAGGAGTGGCTCTCTTCGTGGCCGCCGGCCTGGGTCTGGCCGAGCTCGTACCGTCCGTGCGTTCGCTTCCATGGCCGCGCCGGCTGGCCTGGGCCTACCTCCTCGGTCTCGCCGGCCTCGCCGGAGCCCTCTATGCGCTCTCTCATTTCCTCGACGTGCCGCTGCGCCGTCCGGCGATCCTCGGGACCGCCGCGGCCCTGGTCCTCTGCGGGCTCGCCGCCTGGGGGCTGCGGCAGTGGCGAGGGAGAGGTGTCCGGTCCCCCCTCTCCCGGCGGAAGGGGGGGCGATGGGAGAGGGGGTTAGGGGGTGAGGTCTCCTGGATCCAGCTCGCCGCCGCCGCCCTCCTCGCCTTCATCTGCCTCGGCCTGCTCGCCGATGCGCTCACCGATCCGGTCACCGGCTGGGACGGACGGATGACCTGGTCGACCCAGGCGCTCTGGGTGCTGGACGACGGGACGGTCGATTCCGAGGTGCTGCTCCGGAAGAACCTGTACGTCACGCACCCGCAGTATCCGCTCCTGATGCCCGTGGCCCAGGTGGTGGTCCTGGAAACGTTCGCCGTGCCGCAGGACGTCCATGCCTTCCGGGCGCTCTACACCACCTGCTTCGCGGCGTTTCTGCTGCTCCTCTGGGACGGCGGCCGGCGCTGGGCCGGGCGGCTCCCCACGCTGCTCGCCGGGCTCGCCGCCGCAGGCGTACCCGCTCTCACCTTCTTCGAGGACAGCGGTGCGGCAAGCGGGTACAGCGATCTGCCGCTGGGCTGCTTCTACGGTGCCGGGCTGCTGCTCCTGCTGCGCGGGAGGCGGAGCGTCGCGGACACCCTGGGCGCCGGGCTGCTCCTCGCGGGCGCGGCCCTGACCAAAAACGAGGGCGCGCTCCTGGCGTTCTTCGCCCTGGGCATCACAGCGCTGTATCTCTTGGGAAAAAAGTGCCCTCCCCGGTACCCTAAACTGCACCGACTCGGCCGCCTGGCGGCGGCCGCGGTCCCGGTCCTGCTGGCTCTCGCGCTCCTCGCCTCCTGGCGCGCCGACATTCCGAACCGCCAGGACGAGCGTTATGACGTCCTCATCGGGTCAGAAGAGATCTGGCCGGGAGCGGTCACCCGCCTACCCGGTCTCGCTGCGCTGGCTCTGCGTCAGATGTTCCGGTTCGAACATTGGACCGTGTTCTGGATCGTCATTCCGGTAGTCTTCTGGGTGGGACGGCGGGGGTGGAGCGGGCGCCGGAAGGCTTTGGCCCTGGCTTTGGCGGCCGGCGCGCTGGCTCCTCTGGTGATCGCCTGGGGCGCGTACTCGATCCATCCCCATCCGGACACGCTCATTCCTGTCACCTGGACCCGCTTCCTGGTCCAGGGCTCGCTCCCGCTGTTCCTTCTGCTCGCGCTTGCGCTGCGCGACGTTTTGACCCAGGCAGCCCCTCTGGCGCGCGTCTCGCAAGAGAAATCCTGTTCATGAGAGCGTCTCCCCGCTCGTGAGGGCTTTCCTTGCGCTCGGAGGTCGCGCTGGACCCCAGATCATGCCGAATCGATCGACCTCCCAACCCGCTTCCTGGCCTGCGGAAGGGACGACGATGCCTCCTTCAGAGAACGCTTCTTCGCGCGAGTGGCTGCGCACGACGTTCGACAGCCTCCGCGATGCCATTGTCGTCCTCGACCCCGCCGGGCGCATACTTCAGCTCAATCTCTGTGCCGAGGGACTGCTGGGAATCGACCGTTCCCTGGCCGCGGGACGCACCGCGGGCGACCTGCTCCGCCTGCGCGATGCCGAGACCGGCCTGACGATCGACCTGCCTCCGGCCGATGATCCTCTTCCCACCGGCGCGACTGCGGCGCCGCTCCACGCGATTCTGCTTTCGACCCGCTCCGGCAGCGAGCGGCCGATCGACGTCTCCTTCGATCCCCTCCTCGACGAAGGCACGGCGAGCGGAACCATCGTCGTGCTGCGCGACGCCGCGCCGCGCCTCGCCGCCGAGCGCGCCCTGCGCGAAAAACAGGAAGCCGCCCAGCGCAAGATGGACGAGGAGCTCCGCCGCCGCGCCGAGGAGATCGCCGCCGCCGACCGCCGGAAAGACCAGTTCCTGGCCATGCTGGCCCACGAGCTGCGCAACCCGCTCGCCCCGATCCGCAACGCGGTCGAGCTGATGCGCCAGATCGAAACCATCGACCCGTCGTTCCAGCCCTCCCGCGAGATGGTGGAGCGCCAGGTCAAGAACCTCGCCCACTTGGTGGACGACCTGCTGGACGTCTCGCGCATCACCCAGGGGAGCATCCGCCTGCGCAAGGAGGTAATCGACCTGAAGACCATCCTCGAGCGCTCGGTGGATGCCACCCGGTCGCTGATCGAGAGCCGCGCCCATGCGCTGATCCTCAACCTGCCGCGGGAGCCGATCCGCCTGGAGGCCGATCCCACCCGTCTCGAGCAGGTCGTGGCGAACCTGCTCAACAACGCCGCCAAGTACACGATGCCGGGGGGCTCGATCACGCTCTCTGGCGCGCTCGAAGGCAAGGAAGCGGTGATCCGCGTGCGCGACAACGGGATCGGCGTGCCGCCGGACGTTCTCGGCCGCGTCTTCGAGCCGTTCGTGCAGAGCGACGGCTCGCTGGCGCGCACCGAAGGGGGGCTGGGCATCGGCCTCACGCTGGTGCGCAGCCTGGTCGAGATGCACGGCGGCGCGGTCGAAGCGAACAGCCCCGGCCTCGGCCAGGGGAGCGAGTTCGTGGTGCGCCTGCCCGTGCGCGTGTCCCAGACCGCCGAGACCACGGCCGCGGAGGAGCCGGCCCCGCGTCCCCTGGCCCGGCCGGTCCACGTCCTCGTGGTCGAAGACAACGTGGACGCCGCCGAGAGCCTGGCGACCCTGCTCCGCGTCTGGGGTCACGACGTCCAGGTGGTGCACGACGGCCTCGAAGCCATCGACGCCGCCCGCGAGCAGCGCCCCGAGGTCGTCCTCCTCGACATCGGCCTGCCCGGGCTCGACGGCTACCAGGTGGCGCGCCGCCTCCGCGAGGACGTGGGCCTCGACTCCTCGCTCCTCGTGGCGATGACCGGCTACGGCCAGCCCGAAGACCGCCGGCGCTCCCGCGAAGCGGGCATCCACCACCACTTCGTGAAGCCGGTCGAGCCGCTGGTGCTGCGGAACCTGCTGGCCGACGTGGCGGCCCCCGCGGGCGCAGGGCACTGACGAGAGACCAGGGCACCCACAAGGGGTGCCCCTACAACCGTCCACTGTAGGGGCAGGCCTTGTGCCTGCCCTTGGTGTCCTTGACGTCCTTGGTGTCCTTGTCGTCCTTTCAGGTAGACTGGTTCCAGGCTCGCCCACACCATGGACCCCTCCGCCGAAGGCCGCCTTCTGCGGCTCGCGATTGCCAAAGGTCTCCTCACCTGGGACGACCTCGACCGCGTCGTCGATACTCTGCCCGAGGAGAAGGGCCGGGAGGACCCCCGGCGCTCATGGCTCTCTCTGGTGCTCGCCGCCGGGCTGCTCGACGCGGCCCAGGTCCGGAGTCTGGAGGCCGAGCTCACGCCCGAGAGCACGCTGGGGGCCGGCTCGGCTGTGTTCCCCCCGGAGCACCGCTTCCTCGCCGGCTGGCCGCGCTACCGCGTCGAGCGCCTCCTCGGCTCCGGCGGCATGGGGACCGTCTTCCTCGCCTTCGATCCGACGCTCGACCGCCGCGTCGCTCTGAAGCTCCTTCACCGCAACGATCCGGAGCAGACCGCGCGCTTCTTGCGCGAGGCCCGCGCCCAGGCGCGCGTCGAGCACCCCAACGTCTGCCAGGTCTATGAGGTCGGCGAGGTCGAGGGGCGCCCGTACATCGCCATGCAGCACATCGAAGGGAAGAACCTGGCCGACCTGCGCGGCCAGCTCTCTCCCGAGGCCCTCGTCCGCCTGGTCCGCGACGTGACCCGCGCCATCCAGGCCGCGCACAAGACCGGCCTCATCCACCGCGACCTGAAGCCGGCCAACATTCTGGTGGCGACGGACGACAAGGGAGGGCTCCATCCCTACGTCGTGGACTTCGGCCTGGCGCGCGACCAGGAGGACACGGAGCTTTCGCGCACGGGGATGATCAGCGGAACCCCGTCGTATCTCTCCCCCGAGCAGGCGCAGGGAGACGTGCTGGACCGCCGCAGCGACGTCTACAGCCTGGGCGTGGTCCTCTACGAGATGCTGGCGGGCCAGCCGCCGTTCCAGGGGGCCAGCCCGGCGCACGTTCTGGTCCGCCTCCTCCAGGAGGAGGCGCCGCTGCTCCGCAAGATCGCGCCGTCGGTCCCGCCCGATCTCGAAACGATCATCATGAAGTGTCTGGAGAAGGACCCGGCGCGGCGCTACGACTCGGCCCGCGCCTTGGGGGACGACCTGGAGCGGTGGCTCGAAGGGGAGCCGATCGAGGCACGGCGGGCGGGCTGGGCCTACCGCGCCGGCAAGCGCCTGCGCAAGCACCGCCTCCTCGCCGCGGTCTCCGCGGTCGCCTGCGTGGCCCTGCTGCTCCTCGGCGTCACGGTCCTGCACACCCGGTGGCTGGCGCGCGAGCGCGCCGAGATGGCGCAGCGCTTCGGCCAGCGCGTCGAAGAGCTCCAGTCCCACATGCGCTACTCGGCCTTCCTCCCCCGGCACGACATGCGGTCGGCCAAGCAGGAGCTGCGCAAAGAGCTCGACGAGATCGGCCGCGAGATGAAACAGCTCGGCCCTCTCGCCGCGGGACCGGGCCATTACGCTCTCGGCCAGGGATACCTCGCGTTGCGCCAGTACGAGACTGCCCGCCAGCACCTGGAGCAGGCCTGGAATGCCGGCGAGCATCGCCCCGAGGTCGCCGCCGCGCTGGGCCGGACCCTGGGTTTCCTCTATGAGAAGGCCTTGGCGGACGCGTCGCGCGGCCGCACCGCCGACGTGCGCAAGGCCTCCCGCGAGGAGCTCGCCAAGACGTATCGCCGGCCCGCCCTGTCCTATTTGAAAGCGGGGCTGAGCGGCGAAGGTGGCCGCTCCCCCTATCTCGAAGCTCTCGTCGCCTCCTATGAAGGGCGCTACGACCAGGCGATCGCCAAGGCGCGCGAGGCGCACCGGCAGACCCCCTGGTTCTACGAGGCCGGCCAGCTCGAAGCCGAGATCTACGTGAACCGCGCCGAGGAGGCCGCCGACGAAGGCGAGACCGAGCAGGGCCGCGGCTTCTTCGCCCAGGCCGGCGAGGTCTACGCCGGGCTCCTCGCCGCCGTGCCGAGCGATATCTCGCTCCACGCGGGCGAATGCTCCCGGCAGGTGCGCCTGCTCGACATGCTCCGCGGCGGCGGCAGAGAGAAAGAAACAGAGGGCGAAGAAGACGCGGCCCTGCGCGCCTGCGACCGCGCTCTCGAAGTCGATCCCGAATTGAGCGACGTCCTCGGCTACAAGGCCTGGGTCTGGTGGATGCGCGGCTATCGGCAGAGCCGGCGCGGCGTCGATCCCCTCCCCGCTCTTGGCACGTCTATCGGTCTCTCGCGGAAGGCGCTCGCCGTCGACCGCTCCGATGCCGGAGCCTGGAAGAGCCTGGCCATCGCCTACCGTCTGCAGGGGCAGTGGGAGCTGGGCCGCGGCGTCGATCCAACGGCCTCACTCCGGCAGTCGATCGATGCAGCGGCCGAGGCGGTCCGGCTGCAGCCCGAGATCGCGAACAATCACAATGAGCTGGGGCTGGCGTACCTGGTCCTGGCCAACGACCAGCTCCGGCGCGGCCTCGATCCGCGGGACACCTTGCACAAATCCGCGGCGAGCTACCGGCGCGCGCTGGAGATCAACCCACGCCTGCTCGCCGCGCACGTCAATCTCGGGAACACCTGGAACCTGATGGCCGACGCCCAGATCGCCCGCGGACAGGACCCGTCGGATGCCGTGGCCCAGGCCGCGGCGGCCTTCGAGGCGGCGGTGCGGCTGAACCCGGACCCCGCGCCGATCCACAACAATCTGGGCAACACGTATCTGACGCTCGCCCAGTACCAGCTCGCCCGCGGCCTCGATCCCGGCCCGGCGCTCGACCGCGCCACGGCCGGCTACCGGAAGGCCCTCGCCGCACGGCCCGACTACCCGTATGGTGCCTACAACCTCGCCTTGACCGAGAAGAACCGCGCCCTGGCCCTCCTCGACAGCAGCCGGGATCCCGAGCCGGCGCTCGCTGCGGCCCGCGCCCACGTCGACGAGTCGCTGCGGATCAATCCCACGGATGCCGACAACTTCCTGGAGCAGGCGCGGCTGCATCTGATCTCGGTCCGCTGGACCTTGCGCCAGCCTCGCGATCCCGGCCCGGAGCTGGACCGGGCGGACGCGGCCCTGGCGAAAGCCAAAGCCCTGAATCCCGGATCGCCGGAGATCTTCCAGGCCCAGGCCGAGTCCGCGCGCTATCGCGCGGAGGCCGCCCTGGCGCAAGGCGGCCGGCCGCAGGAGGCGATCCGGCGCGGCCTGGACCGTCTCGGACAGGCGCTCAGCATCCGGCCGGAGGACCCCCAGACCCTGGCCCTCCACGGCGCCCTGTGGCAGCTCACCGCCCGCGCCGAGACAGACCCCGAGCGCCGCGCCGAAGCCTCCGCCCGTGCGGCGGCCTCGTTGGAGAAGGCCTTGCGGATCAATCCTCTGTTGCAGCGCGAGTACGGCCCGGTGCTCGCGGAGGCGCGGCGATGAGAGCCATGGTCCTCCCCGCCCTCGCCAAGCTCGAAGAGAGCCCATCCCCGCTCGAGCTTCGCGACCTGCCGGTCCCCATCCCGGGCCCGGGAGAGATCCTCCTCAGAGTCTCGACCTGCGGCGTCTGCCACACTGAGCTCGACGAGATCGAAGGGCGGACGCCGCCGCCGGTCCTGCCCGTGGTCCTCGGCCATCAAGTCGTCGGCCGAGTCGAGGGGCTGGGGTCGGGAGCGGCACGGTTCCACCCGGGCGACCGGATCGGCGTGGCCTGGATCTTCTCCGCCTGTGGCCACTGCCGGCACTGCCAGGCCGGCGAGGAGAACCTCTGCCCCGCCTTCCGCGCCACCGGCCGGGACGCCCACGGCGGCTACGCGGAATTCATGACCGTCTCCGAGAACTTCGCCCATCGCATCCCCGACATGTTCACCGACAGCGAGGCGGCACCCTTGCTCTGCGCCGGAGCCGTCGGCTACCGCTCTCTCCGCCTCACCGGCCTGTGGGATGGCGAGACCCTCGGCCTGACCGGCTTCGGAGCCTCGGCCCATCTGGTCCTCCAGATGGTGCGCCACCGCTTCCCGGAGACCCGTGTCCACGTCTTCGCCCGCAGCGAATCCGAGCGCGACTTCGCCCGCGAGCTCGGCGCCGTCTGGGCCGGCGACACGCGAGACACCGCGCCCGAGCCCCTGCGCGCCGTCATCGACACCACGCCCGCCTGGGAGCCGGTCCTGGAAGCCTTGCGCAACCTGGAGTCGGGAGGGCGTCTGGTGATCAATGCCATCCGCAAGGAAGACCGCGACAAAGAAGCCCTCCTCCGCCTCGACTATTCCGAGCACCTCTGGCGCGAGAAGGAGATCAAGAGCGTGGCCAACGTCGCCCGGAGCGACGTGACCGAATTCCTGGAGCTAGCGGCCGAGATCCCGCTGCGCCCGGAGATTCAGGAGTACCCGCTGGAGGAAGCGAACCGGGCGCTGCGGGAGCTCAAGGAGCGGAAGATCCGCGGGGCGAAGGTTTTGCGGGTCGACGGTTCCGTTGCTGGGCTGGATGATGATGCATCCCGGTGAGCTCATGAGCAGCCCCACCGTCTCGGAAATCCGCGATCTCCTGGCGTGCAGGGCCGCTACTCCCAGACTGGCAATTTTGGTCCTATAATCGCTGGCCATGGATTCTGAGACGTCTCGGCCGAAGGGTGCCACGCCACGAGCCGACGATATCCCGGCGGAGTGGCTGGCCGAGTTTGAGGCCGCTGCCCGCCGGCCGCTGCCGACCCGCTTTCGCTACGCCTTCATCCATACCTACAAGCCAGTGCTCGACGACGAGCCCTTTCGCGCCTTCGACACGACCGCTGACTACCGCCGCTGGTGCGAGGAGAACCTGCCGGTCTGGCTGGGATATGGGCGCGTTTGAGTACCGGCAGGCCGAGGAGATCCGCGACGCTTTCGCCCACCATGGCGTACGCTATCTCTTCATCGGCAAGTCCGGCGCGATTCTGCTCGGCTTCCCCGATACCACTCAGGACGCCGACCTCTTCGTGGAGAAGAGTCCCGACAACGGCCGGGCCATCGTTGCCGCCCTGCGCGATCTAGGTTTCGACCTCGACGACGAGCAGGCAGCACAAATCGAGCGCGGCAAGGATTTCGTACAGCTCAAGAACGGACCTTTCGACCTCGACCTGGTCTTCGCCCCAGACGGCATCGAGCACTTCGCAGACGCCTGGAGGCGGCGCGTCGAGGTCGAAGGCTTCTCCGTCTGCCATCCCGACGACATCATCGCCAGCAAGGAAGCAAGCGGCCGCGCGAAGGACCTCGAGTCTCTTCCGCGGCTGCGGTCGTTCCGCGAGTACTGGCTACGACAGCACGGCCGCTCCTGACAATTGGGCGCGCGTCCATGTCTTCGTCCGCAGCGAATCTGAGCGCGCCTTTGCCCGCGAGCTGGGCGCCGTCTGGGCCGGCGACACGCGAGACACCGCGCCCGAGCCCCTGCGCGCCATCATCGACACCACCCCCGCCTGGGAGCCGGTCCTGGAAGCCCTGCGCAACCTGGAGCCGGGAGGTCGCTTGGTGATCAACGCCATCCGCAAGGAAGACCGCGACAAGGAAGCCCTCCTCCGCCTCGACTATTCAGAGCACCTCTGGCGCGAGAAGGAGATCAAGAGCGTGGCGAACGTCGCGCGGAGCGATGTGGCCGAGTTTTTGGAGCGGGCCGCCGAGATCCCACTGCGCCCGTAAGTGCAGGAGTATCCGCTGGAGGAGGCGAACCGGGCGCTGCGGGAGCTCAAAGAGCGGAAGATCCGCGGGGCGAAGGTGTTGCGGGTGGGTTCCGTCAGCCGTCGCGCCATTGACGGAAATGCGAAACTCGCGTAAGGTTCGCGCAGACAACTAGATAGCCTCCGTTCCTCGCACGCGCATGAGATCAGCTCAAGGGCTATACGGCGAATGGCGGGAGTCGGAGACGCCAGGTTATGTCCCACAAAACTATCTCGCTGCTATGACCTACCAACGCATCCAGCCCTTCCCCGATCCGCAGGCGTACGAGTTCCCCGAACTTCGCGCCTTGACGTCCGTCTGGCAAGAGAAGAAGACAGCACTCGAAGACGACGGTGCCTATAAGGAGTTCATTAAGAAGCTTCAGCGCGAGTGGGCTATCGAGACAGGGATCATTGAACGCCTGTACACATGGGACCGCGGTGTAACCGAAATCCTAATTGAACAGGGAATCGAGTCCTCAATAATCTCGCACCGTGGCGGAGTTTCACAGCGCGATGCCGAGCACATCCAGGCACTAATCAATGACCACTTAAGCATTGTCGAGGGACTCTTCAGCTACATCAAGGGCGACGAACCTTTATCTGAATACTTCATTCGTGGCCTGCAGGCGCAGTTCACGGCACATCAGGACTACACGGAAGCGATCACTGAGTCCGGCGACCTTATTCGCGTCACATTGCTGAAAGGTGAGTACAAGAGCCTCCCCAACAATCCAAGGCGTCCCAATGGAGAAGTCCACTCCTACTGCCCGCCGGAGCTCACCAAAGAAGAAATGGAGAACCTAATTCGAATGTATAGAGAGGCGGAGCCTATCTATACACCAGAGGTCAAGTCTGCGTGGCTGCATCACCGATTTACGCAGATTCATCCGTTTCAAGACGGGAACGGACGTGTTGCGCGAGCTCTAGCTTCGCTAGTTTTCTTGCGGGAGGGTTTGTTCCCTCTAGTTGTTCGCGAATCCGATAGGCAAGAGTACATTGGCGCCCTGGAGTCAGCGGATGCAGGCGACCTCGCGCCGCTAATCAAGTTCTTCGCTCGCCGGCAAAGAGATGCCATCCTCAAGGCCCTTGGCTTGGAGCAGCAAGCACAGCAGAGCAAGTACGCCGACCAGATCATCAGTTCGGCGCTCGAGTTGCTCAGGAACAAGTTCAGCAAGGAGAAGCAGAAGGTCTCTGCGGTATACGAGCACGCAGAAAAGCTGTTCAGCCTCGTTGAGACGCGATTCAAGTCACTGGTCACTGCCCTCGACACACAACTCAGGGCCCTCACGCCTCCGCAGAAGCCGAAGTACCACGCGCGCAGTAACTCCGCAAACAACGCCTCGCCCCAACGCCACTACTTTCAGAAACAGATCATAGATGTCGCACGACACTTTGATTACTTCGCCAATTTCGAGCAGCACAGGTCTTGGGTACGAGTCACGCTCACTACAGATCAAGAGTTTGATTACGTTGTTAGCTTTCACGGGTACGGTCCGGGGGACACTGGAATCCTTGCAGCTTCGGCGTTCTCGTATGTGAAGGCTCCGCGTGAAGACGGCGGCACAGAGCCAGTCGCGCTGCAGCCCGCAACCACTGATCTCTTTCAGTTCAACTATGCGGAGACATATGAAAGCACAGCGAAGCGCTTCAGCGACTGGCTCGAAAATTCGATGGCCATAGCTCTGGCCGAGTGGAAGAGATCTCTACAGATGTGAAATGGGGCATGACCCTCGATCAGACGTGCGCTCCACCTGGGAGGCCTCAAACTCAGCCCGGCAATGAGGACACCGGTGCAGAGATGCTCGGTTTTCGCCGGAGAAGGTTACTTGCTTGGCTACAGTGGCTGTATGTAGAGCCGAGCCCTTCGACGGTCGCATCGTGGAGAGAAATAGTGGCTGCCCAGCATTCATTCGCAATGAAGAACCTAATCCGCCGTTAGTCGCCGCTCATGTCAAACATTAACCGGCGGAGCGATCATGCTGGCAATACCGTGGAGGGAAACAGTGGATTTTCAGTTTGATGACGCCCTACCAGTTCTACGACGGACACCTGCCGTTCTACGCGCGCTGCTCCTGGATCTTCCCGCCCCTTGGATCGGATCAACCGAGGGTCCCGGCACGTGGAGTCCGTTCGACATCGTCGGGCATTTGATTCACGGAGAACGGACCGACTGGATCCCGCGCGTCGAGCACATGCTTCGACACGGCGACGCCGTTCCCTTTCCGGTATTTGATCGCGAGGCGATGTTCGCAGCGTCCCAAGGTCTCTCCCTTCGTGAGCTCCTCGACACGTTCGATCGGTTGAGGACCGAGAATCTGGATCGCCTGGTCGAGCTCGGTCTGACGGACGCCGACCTGGCACGTCGCGGCATGCACCCGGAGCTCGGTGTGGTGACGTTGGGGCAACATCTCGCGTCTTGGGTGGCCCATGACCTGAATCACGTTGGTCAGGTGGTTCGCGTGATGGCACGCCAGTACTCGACGTCGGTGGGGCCGTGGCGGGCCTATCTCTCGATCCTTGGGCCCGCCTGACACGCGCGCTGCACCGGGCTCGCCTGGGCCTATCCGAAAGTTTGTGTGTGGGATATATCTGGCGAGAGAAGGAGCCAATATGCCCCGCAAGAAGAGCTTGCCGTCGTCTGAGTCGCGAATTTCTCCGGAGATGCTGGATGGATTGGTGAAGGGGCCGATCTCGGCTGAGGGTTTCTCCGACCTGCTGAACAGCTTCAAGAAGGCCTTGATGGAGCGGGTGCTGGGGGAGGAGATGAGGCACCATCTGGGCTACTCGCTTGGCGAAGCCAAGCCTGAGGACGGCACCAATCACCGCAACGGCAGCAGTCAGAAGACGGTGTTGACGGACTCAGGGGCCGTGCGGATCGAGGTCCCTCGGGACCGAGAGGGTACGTTCGAGCCCCTGCTGATCGGCAAGCACGAGCGTCGGTTCTCGGGCTTTGACGACAAGATTCTGGCGATGTACGCGCGGGGGATGACGGTGCGGGAGATCCAGGGCTACTTGAGGGAGATGTACGCACTGGAGGTCTCCCCCGACTTCATCAGCAGCGTGACGGATGCAGTGATGACCGAGGTGACGGGTTGGCAGTCTCGTCCCCTCGAGGGGATGTATCCGGTGGTGATGTTTGACGCTTTGCGGGTGAAGATCCGAGATGAAGGGGTGGTGCGCAACAAGGCGGTGTACCTGGCCTTGGGAGTCCTGGCGGACGGGACAAAGGACATCCTCGGGATCTGGATCGAGACCACGGAGGGAGCAAAGTTCTGGGTGAAGGTCTTCAATGACATGAAGACTCGGGGCTGCAACGACATCCTGATCGCGGTCACAGATGGTCTTTCTGGGATGGAGGAGGCTCTGGGAGCGGTCTATCCGGTGACGACGCTCCAGACGTGCATCGTGCACCTGATCCGCAACAGCTTGACCTATTCAGCCTGGAAAGACCGCAAGGAGCTCGCCGCCGCTCTCAAGCCGATCTACACAGCGGTCAACGCCGAGGTGGCCGAGCAGGCGCTAGAGGACTTTGCACAGGGACCTTGGGGAAAGAAGTTTCCCACCATCGCCCCGGCCTGGCGTCGAGCCTGGGACAAAGTCATTCCCTTCTTTGCGTTCCCTCCCGAAGTCCGGCGCGTGCTCTACACCACCAACGCCATCGAGAGCGTCAACGCCAGGCTCCGCAAGATCATCAAGACGCGCGGCCACTTCCCAAACGACGCTGCCGCCACGAAGCTGATTTGGCTGGCCCTACGCAACATCACCACCACCTGGACCCAACCAGATGTCCATTGGAAGCCGGCCATGAACCAGTTTGCTATCCTCTATGACGTGAGGTTTACCAACGCTGCCGCTGGACGCTGACATCTAACCACCCCACACACAAACTTTCGGACACACCCGCTCGCCTCCGTGCGTCGGTCGGCCACCCGCGTCTCCCGGGCTCCGACCCACGGCTCGCGGGAACTTACCCGCGGCTCTCGGGGTCTCACCCTCGGCTCGCGGGCTCCGACCCGCGGCTCCCGGGGTTTTGCCCGTGGCTCGCGGGCTCCAACCCGCGCCTCTCGGGCTCTTACCCGCGCTCTGCGGGAACTTACCCGCGGCTCCCGGGGACTCACCCGCGGCTCTCGGGCTCTTCCCCGCGCCTCGCGGGCCCTCACCCGAGCTTCACGGGCTCCACCCCACGGCTCGCGGGCTCCTTCCCGCAGCTCGCCAGAGGTTTCCCGCGGCGCTCGGGAAGTTTCCCGCGGCTCTCGGGCTCTTACCCTTTGAACATGTACTACTCCCCATGACGCAAAGGCTCTTACCCTTTGAACATGTACTTTTACCCGCGGCGCTCGGTCTCCTACCCTTTGAACATGTACTACTCCCCATGACGCAAAGGCTCTTACCCTTTGAACATGTACTTTTACCCGCGGCGCTCGGGCTCTTACCCTTTGAACATGTACTACTCCCCATGACGCAAAGGCTCTTACCCTTTGAACATGTACTTTTACCCGCGGCGCTCGGGCTCTTACCCTTTGAACATGTACTACTCCCCATGGCGCAAGGGCTCTTACCCTTTGAACATGTACTTTTACCCGTGGCGCTCGGGAAACTCCCCGCGGCTCTCGGGGAACTTCCTTTGGCGCATGGGCTTCTACCCGGTGAGCGAATACTCCAACCTGTGTTTCCTGCCGACCGTACATCGAGGCGCGTCTGCCGAGATGCCGACCCTGCTCACCGGCACCTTGGCACCCCACGAGATGCGTCATGTCGTCGCACCGCAACGTGGGGTGCGAAGGGTGATACGCTGCGCAGCTTCGCTCCACCCGTATCAAAGGAGATCCTGTGAACCGACTCGTCGCATTGACCCTCGCTGCCGGCTTGGCCGGTGCCCTGGCCGCCAGCACCGCTGGCGCCGCGGAACCCACGCCCCAAGCCCTGTTGACGGATGCCATCCTTTGTAAGGGAGATCCGCTGGCCACCGTCGCCAAGTTGGCTGCGAGCGGGTCGTCCCACTTCGATCAGGGATTCGCTGCGACGACCATCGGCGAAGAGATGGACGAGATGGACATCGTCATCCTGCGGTCGCCGCTCGAAATCGGCGGCGCCAAGACTTCCGTCATCCTGCGGACCTTCGCCCAGAGCGAGGATTTCGGTGGGATCGTGTACGGCCGCTTTCGGGGCGACTATCACAAGGTCGTCTCGGCCTTGAAACTGGTCCCCACGGCGAAGAAGGACGGCCTGCGCCTGGGGCAATTCACGAAAGCCATGGCGGTCGACCTGGACGGCCAGCCCGACAAGGTCTGCCCGATGACGATCGCGCTCACTCCCCAGGAAGATGGCACGTTCCTCCTCGGATGCGGATGGTGCAATGGTTGAAAGCACTTCCTGGTACGGCATACCACAGTAAGACCCTGCGCAGGACTTTTTAGGGGGAACCCGAAAATGAATCGCATCCTCGTGATTGGCGCGACCGGCCGGGTGGGGGGCGAGGTCGTCAGCGAGTTGCTCGCCGCGGGTCTGCCGGTGCGCGCGCTCACGCGCCGGCCGGAGGCGGCCGGCTTGCCGGCAGGTGTCGAGATCGTCGCCGGCGATCTGACGGTGCCTGAGTCGCTCGATGCCAGCTTCCAGGGAGTCGGCGCGGTGTTTCTCGTCTGGACCGCTCCACCGGCGACGGCGCCCGCGGTCGTGGCGCGCCTCGCCGAGCACGCGCCGCGCGTGGTGCTGCTCTCCTCGCCACATCAGACTCCGCATCCGTTCTTCCAGCAGCCGAACCCCATGGCGGCCTTTCACGCCGAGCTCGAGCGGCTGATGGCGGCCGCGCGACTGGAGTCGACGATCCTCCGGCCCGGGATGTTCGCCTCGAATACGCGGCTCTGGTGGGCGGCTCAGATCCAGCAAGGCGATGTCGTTCGCTGGCCGTATGGGTCGGTCGAGACGGCGCCGATCGACGAACGGGACATCGCCGCCGTGGCGGTCCGCGCGCTCGCCAACGACCGCCACATCGGTGGAGACTACGTGCTCACGGGCCCTCAGGCGATGAGCCAGGCCGAGCAGGTCCGTGCGATCGGCGACGCCCTGGGCCGTCGGCTCCGCTTCGTCGAGTTGTCTCCCGACGAGTTCCGGCGCGAGATGGCGGATCGCGCCCCGGCTCCCGTCGTCGAGATGCTGCTCAACGCCTGGCACGCGGCGAGCGGGCACCCCGCGTTCCTGACGTCCACGGCCGCCGACATCACGGGGAAGCCGGCGCGCACCTTCCAGCAGTGGGCCGCGGACCACGCCGACGAGTTCCGTGATCAGTTTTCTTGAAGGCAGATCCGTTGCAGTGTCCCGCCGATCGATGACGGCCCCTCATCGCACCGGGGCAATGCGGCGTTGCACCGGTACATCGAGGCGTTGCACCGGTACATCGAGGCGTTGTACTGGTGCATCGGGGCGATGTACTGGTGCAATGGAGCTTTGCACCGGTACAACGAGGCGATGTACCGGTGCAATAGGGTTTTGCCCCAGTACATTGAAGCGATGCACCCGTGCAATGGAGCCTTGTACTGGTACATCGGGGCAATGTACCGGTGCAAGGCGGTTTTGCACCGGTGCAAGGAAGCGATGTACCGGTGCAATGGAGCTTTGCACTGGTGCAACGGAGGATTGTACCGGGGCATTGAAGCAATGTACCGGGGCAACGGAGCTTTGCACCGGTACATCGAAGCGATGTACCGGTACATTGGGGCGATTCCCCGGAGCGTATGTCGAGGCTTTGCGTCAATCAGCCGGTGGATGCCACCCCGCCTTGGCCCAGGCGGAGATTCGATGCCCCTTGAAGGCGTTGCAGGCTGGGCAGGCCAGCCAAAGATTCGCCTCGGTCATTGCGCGGTCAGAAGCCCGCTCACGTCCTGACCGCGTTCCTTCAGAAGCCGTGACGCTTCCGCCCGCAACAGCACCGCCCGATCATATTGGTGCACCAGTTGCTCCAGCGTCTCCTTCTCGGCCGGCGTCAAGGTCTCTCTTTGCTGTTTGAGATTGAGAGCTTCGAGCCGAGATCCGACATCGTCCGAAAGGCGATTCCGGGCGGCTCGCCACAGCTCGTCGTCGTTCAGGCGCACGAGATCCTCGAGGGCCTGCGTCACGTCATGTGACAGCGCCTCCTCGTCCGCAGCAACGGTGGCCACTGCGTCCAGAAGCTCCGCTTCCACGCTCCGGTGAGCCTGCTCGGCCCGGTTCCTGTAGTGGTTGTACAGCGGAGCCGGAAGTCGAAGCGTTACTGGATGAGCAGCCATAGATCCTCCTTCTCGCATCGACTTCCCATGATACCGCTCCCTCCTACCGCCCCACCACCCCGATCTGTAACAGAGCCTTTAGATACTCCGCCACCTGCTCGATCGGCACCGGTCCGTAGATCGCCGCCAAGTCGTCGCGGACCTGGCGGACCGTTCGCCGGCCGTCCACCAGGTTGAGCGCCTCGTAGACGTACTCTCCCCCGCCTCCCCACAGGCCTTTCCAGTCGGCGAGCGCCGGTGCCGGGAGGTTCGAGGCTTTCCGCTTGTCGTCGAAGTAGCCGTAGCCGAAGCCGCTCATCGGCCCCTTGGGGTCGGCGGCGCGGACGTACACCACGTCCGCGTCCGGATGGGCCGCAGCCGGGGCCGGGCCTCCGTCTCCGGCGAGCTTTCGCAGGCCGGCGAGGAAGCTTTCCGCGTCCGCGGCCACGTCCGGCGGGAGATCGGCGAAGGCGCGGATCGACTCCACCGTGGCCTTCTCCTTTGCCCAGTGGAAGCGCAGCAGGTTCTCTCCCTCGTCGGCCTGGCCAGCGGCGCGCAGCAGCTCGCGCCTTCTCAAGGCCTCGGCGGTCCGCTCCAGGGCGTGCTGGCGCATGACCTGCCAGAGCGCCGGCACGTCGTCGGCGTCAAGATCGGCCAGGTACCAGGCGCTCGCAGCGGCGAGGTAGGCGGCGCGCAGGAGCTTCGTGGCGTCGAGGTTGCCGATCTCGTCTCCGTCGGTGTGGATGTAGCGGTCCGGCCAATCGTTCAGATAGATCGCCGGGATCCTCCAGGAGCCTTCGGTCCAGACCTCGTGGTCACTCCCTTCGGTGAAGTCGACGAACGCCGCTTGAAGCGCCTGCTTGGTGCCCTCGGGATCGGCCAGGGGATAGGCGGCGGAGCCGGTGTCCGCGAAACGGGTGGTCTGCGCGTTCATGAAACGCCCGAGGGCCTCGCTCACGTCGTTGACGAAGGTCGGCAGGCTCTTGGGCGAGCGCGTGACGTGGAAGACCGCTTTGGTGATGGACGCGTCGCCCCCCACCATGTCGAGGTGGATCACGGTGCGCGCCTGGCGCGGGATATCCGGCTGGGCGTTCAACAGGGCGATGGTCCCTTCGATCTCGGGCGGCCAGACGAAGCGGATCGTCCGCCGCGGTGTCGGGATCTTCTTTTCACGGATCAGCTTCGAGAGCGTCCGCGCCACCTCGGCGATCGCCGAGCAGCCGCTGGCGTTGTCGTTCGCCCCCGGCCGCAGGTGGTCGAGGTGGCAGGAGAGGACGATCTCCTCTGCCTTGAGCGCCGGATCGCTGCCGGCGATCTCCGCGGTGACGATGTCGTAGCTGCCGGGATGCTGCCCGGCCCGCACCTCGGCGCGCAGCCGCACGGTCTCGTTGCGGACCAGCCGCGCCTGCCAGTCGCGCGCCTGCCGCAGGGAGACCATGAAGGCGAAGGTCTTCGGGGGCGGGAAGGTCGTGAGGTGCCCCCAGCGGACCAGGGTCTCGTCCTCCTTCCACCAGGCGGTCTCCTGATTCTGGGCATAGGAGACGATCCCCGCGGCGCCGTGCTGATCCACCGCCAGCGGCAGGACCGGACCCGGTTGCGCGGAGACCAGGACGAGCTTGCCGCGCACGTCCTTGCCCTCGTAGTCCTGCTCGGAGGTGCCGGCGCCCACATCGACCAGCTCGGCCGATACCTTGCCGCTGGCGCTGTCCTGCGCCAGGGTGACCGGGCGCGTGTCGTAAGAGGCGATCCGCCGCGTGTCGACCCAGGCGTTGCCCGCGCGCTCCTGCTCCCAGAGCTCGGCGAAGTCGGCATCCCAGGCGGGTCGCGAGCGCTGCGTGCCGTAAAAGCTACCGTCGGCCGGGAGCGCGAGGAGCTGCACGTCCGTGAGCCCGTACTGCTGCATCCGGCCGAGGATGCGCTCGGCCGCGGCGCGGAACCCGCGCGAGCCGCGCATGCGATGGAAGAGGGTCAGCTCCTGGGCGGTCCGCCGCGCCTCGGTCCCCGAGACCTCCGCGGCCAGCGCACGCGCCACCGCCTCCGGCAGGAGCGGCGGCGGATCGGGCGTCTGGGCCTGGGCGGCCCGCGCCAGGAGGGAACCACAGAGGACGGCGGCGAATGCGATGGAGCACGGCCGCCGGTGCGTCACGCGGACTCCTTGTCCGCAATGCCGCCGGCGGCGCGCTCCTCGTCCAGCCGCTGGCGGATCGACACCAACATCTCGCCGAACGCGACCTCCAGGTTGGCCAGATGGCGGTCCGACTCGCGGAAGCGGAGCGGCCGCTCGAGATCCCCGGCCTTGACCGCCTCGAACGCCCGTAGCAGGCCAACGAGCGGCCCCGCCAGCCGGTGCGTGGTGAAGATCGCCAGGGCGATCATCCCCACGATCACGCAGATCGTCTGGATCGTCAGGACGACCAGCAGCCGGGACCGCCCCGCCTCGCCGAGACTATCGGCGAGACCCAGGTACGCCGTGAGGGCGAAGACCACCAGCGTCAGGACGCAGACGAACAGCCAGAGACCAGCGAACCGTGGGACATACCGCAACGTGAAGCGCACTCCGGTGCCTCTCACCCCTTGGTAACCACTCATGTCGGCTCTCCTCGAAGGATTGGATTCGAAAATTGCAATGAGTGTAGCAGGCTTTCATCTGTCCGTCAGAGGTCGACTGCTCGCTTGCATCGACAGGCGGCCCAGAGCCGGGGGGCCGAGGTCGCACTCCACCTGGAAGTCGACGACCAGACGGTCGGGAAGGCCGTCGGCTCCCCAGACGAGCTCCTGGACGTGGAACCTGCCGTGATCATTCCTGCAATAGAGCGAGCCCCCATAGAAGGCGAGGAAAGGGTGAGCGGTGCCGATCGTGCTTTCGGACGTCCCTTCATAGGTGATCTTCATCAGCGGGAACCCCATCTGGGGGCCCAGGCGCAGACGCCACGGCCGGTCGTCGTTTCCTGTCAGAGCGACTTCCAGGATCTCCCGGGTGCCCGCCGTCTGGGGCAGGACGGTAAAGATGGCATCGTCGCCGGTGATCACCTGACGGCTTCCTCCGCCGACCCACTCCCCGGGGCGGTTGATCAGACAGAGGAAGGTCGTGTCCGCGACCTGGCAGGCTTCGCCGATCTCTTCGAACGTGAAGCTCCGGCCCGGCGAGGCGGGCGGATTGGGGGTGGGGACCCAAAGAGGGGCGTTCCTGCCGAATCGCGCCTCCCTCAGGACGAGAGGCGACCGGCTCGGCCGGGTCTCCCGCTTCTCCTCCTGTTGCGCAGTGCCCTGGGGGTTGCGCGCCGCCGCGACGAAGGAGGCGAGCTCCGGTCTGGCGAGCCAGAGAATGAGGAAGCATGCGCCGAGGGCCCCGGCGAGAAGGCAACCAGCGCGGCGCCAGAAGGAGCCCAGGTCCTCGAACGCGGAGGCCACGCTCTGCCCCCTGTTCCACTGCGTCATCTGCTCGACCGTCTGGGCGAAACGGTACAAGGAGATGGCCGGCAGGAGCGCGGCGAGCGCCAGGACGCCTGCCAGGCCCAGTGCCAGGGGCGCCAGGAAGGCCTCCTCCTCGGAGTGGAACCAGGCAGCTCCGCAGAAAACGAGGACGGCCGCAATGCTCAGGAACGAGATGACCGCGACCGCCCGCGCCCAGGTCTTCGTGCGGTGCAGCCGGTCGACGATCCGTGGAGTGACCTGCCCGAGATCGAGGCTCCCTGCGCCAGGACGATTGTCAGGGCGGATCATGGCTGTATGGCCCGAACGCGGCCCAGAACCAGCCAGGTGCCCTGGCGGCCGGTACAGGACCGTTCGAAATCGATCGAGATCCGGCGTGCCTGGCCGTTGCGGTCCCATTGGATCTCCCGCACGGTGAACCGGGACTGGAGCTGGAGCCGCCCCGAGGGCAGCAGCGGGTGTCCGAAGCTCACGGGAAAGCACTCGCCACGCCATTCCAGCCGCTGGTCGCTCCGTCCCGGTTCGACCGGCCACCACGCCTCCGGCATCTGCAGGCTCAGGGAGCTGGTCTCGCTGTGTCCGGTCTTCGCCCCTGTGTACTCGCCGGGCGCCAGGACCTTGCCCCGCGGAGGAAACAAATGAAGCTCCCACCTCCGGTCGTCTGGATCTTCGAAGAACAATTGCACGCCGTTGTCCGAGTGGGATGCGATCCGGTAGGGGGGAGTTTCCTTGGGGACGAACTTGTGCCAACCCGTCCACAACTTCAGCTTCCCATCCGGATCGAAGAAGGCGACGGTCGCGCACACGAGCTCCGGCGCCTCGGCCTCGCACGCCTGACTGACCGATGAATACTGCGGCGGCGGCGCACCGTCTTCCGGCGGCTCGAGCATGGGCAGGAGAGAAACGGAGATCGCGAGGCTCACCAGCGCGACCTCGAGCAGCAGGGCGATGCCCAGGATCCGCAGAAACGTGTGTTGATGGGCCAGCGCCTCCTCCAGCGGTGCCGTTCCCGCCCCCGGCCGGATGCGCCGGAGGGCCGTCGCGAAACGGAAGAGCGGATAGGCGCACAGCAGCCAGGCCATCGCCAGCCCCCACTCCAACGCACCGAGCACCCTGCCGTCCGGCTGCATCCAGCCATAGATCGCCGAGATGCCCGCCAGCGCCGCGCAGAGAAACCCGTAGAGGGCGACGAACAGCGCCCAGGGATGTGCTCGGCGCAGAGGTGCGATCATCCCCGGAGTAACCGGGGCTGCCGCCTCGGACGGCGGAGCCCCACCCCGAGGATCAGAAACCATCATCGCGTCCTCCTCCTCGTCGTTCGCTGTCAGGACAGGGTCCTCATTGTCGCACAGGCACGCCCCTTGCCTCTCCTCCACCGTCATGAGCGAACCCACCAGATACCGCGGCATCCTCCTCGATATGGACGGCACCCTCATCGACAGCAACGACGCCCATGCCCGCGCCTGGGAACGGGCGTTCGCGGAGAACGGCGAGCCGGTCGCGTACGAGGAGATCCGCCGGCGGATCGGCATGGGCGGGGACAATCTGATTCCGGCCCTCCTCGGAATCGAGAAGGAGAGCGCGCTCGACGCGCGGATCAGCGAGCGCCGGAGCGAGATCTACCGCAAAGAGTACCTGCCCAACATCCGCCCTTTCCCAGGCGTCCGCGCCCTGCTCGAGAGGATGCGCGAAGCCGGGCTCCGTCTCGCGATCGCCACCTCGTCTCCCACCGAGGAGCTCGAGCCCGCGATCGACATCGCGGGCATCCGCGACCTTCTGGAGAAGCGCACCACGGCGGACGACGCGGACAGCTCGAAGCCGGATCCCGACATCCTCCACGCCGCTCTCGACCAGCTCGGCCTCCGCCCGGACGAGGCCGTAATGCTCGGCGACACGCCCTACGACATCGCCGCCGCCGGCAGCGCCGGTGTCGACATCATCGCCTTCCGCTCGGGTGGATTTTCCGACGAGGACCTGGCCGGGGCTCTGGCGCTCTTCGACGGCCCGGAAGATCTGCTGAAGCGCTGGGAGGAGTCGCCGCTGGCCGCGGCTCAGGTGGCTTCGGCTGCCGGACGGGGATAAGACGCCGGAAAACGCACCGCCAACTGGGCACGGCGTACCGTCTCGGCGACCTCGCGCGCCCGCTCGATCAGGTCGAACAGGAGCGCCGGTCCGAACCGGATCGTGCCGCGGCCGTCCGGGAGCTCCTCGGAGAGGGTGACCGTGCTCAGATCACGGAGGGGGTAGGACCCGATCTTCCGGCTCCGCAGACCCGTCACGACCAGGATGCGCCGGTCCGTGACGGCATAGACCGTCCGCGACCGTTGGAGCACCTCGCCCATGGAATGGCCGATGGAGACGAAGAGTGCGATCAAGCCCACCACGATGACGCTCACGGAACCCGAAGGCTTGATCAGCAGGAGCCAGAGCAAGGGCGTGGCGAGCGCGCAGGCCAGGAGAACGAGCGCGATCCGGCCGTAGTCCCCGCGGCGCAGACCGGCGAGGGGTCGTCCCGTCCACAGGAGATGCTCGCCCGCGCCGAGCTGCGCGCGGAGAACATCTTCGGGAGTCGTCTCGTCCGTCAGAACGTGCTCGAGATTCATGGGGGCGCCCTCCATCCTTCTATGCGCGTCCGCGCCATTCCCTTTCGAGCACAGCGTACATCGCTCACAGCTCCTCGACTTCCGGGGGGCCGAACGTGCTGGCGATGTCCAGCAGGAGCTCCTGGAGCACGTTCAGCCCCTCTCCCCCGTTGTCACTGAAGTAGAGCCCCTCCACCTCGATGGTCACGTGGGCGTCCGGCAGCGTGTCGGTGTTCGCGGGGGACCGGAACTCGTAGACCTCGAGACCGCCGGTCCGGGGCGCCAGCCCATGGAACAGGGGAGCCCGGATCAGCAGGTCCTCGAGCAGGCCGCGGCGCTCGAAGGAGAATCGAAGAAGGTATTCCTTGCCCATGGGATCGTCTAGGGGTGCGGCTGGTCCCCAAGGCTAACACGTAGAGAGACACCCTGCCCTCTCATTTGTTGACCCACGAAGTTGATCTCATGGGTGTCGCGAAAGGCTGTTGACTTCCAGAACAAACCGCTGTAAGTTAACACTGTTAACAAAAGGAGCGACGTTTGGGCATCAAGGAAAGACGCGAGCGAGAGAAGGCGGAGATCCGGGAGAAGATCCTGGACGCGGCCCGCGATCTGTTCGTCAGCGAGGGCTACGAGGCGGTCTCCATGCGGAAGATCGCAGACAAGATCGAGTACTCCCCGACCGCCATCTACCTCCACTTCAAGGACAAGGAGTCAGTCCTGCGGGAGCTCTGCGAGACCGACTTCTACGCTCTCGCGCGCGAATTCCAGGAGATCGCCCGGATTCTGGACCCGGTCGAGCGGCTGCGCGCGATCGGCGTGGCCTACGCCCGGTTCGGGCTCTCCCATCCCAACCACTACCGGCTCATGTTCATGACGCCGCACCCCGATCCCGGGCAGGACGAGGATCCTCTCATCGAGAGGGGCAACCCCGAGGAGGACGCCTACGCGTTCCTCAAGTGGACGGTCGGCGAGGTCCTGGCAGCCGGTCTCTTCCGTCCCGGCCTGGAGGACGTCGAGCTGCTCGCCCAGACCATCTGGGCCGGCATGCATGGCGTCATCTCGCTGCAGATCGCGAAATGCAATGACGACTGGGTCGATTGGCGGCCGGACGAAGAGCGGATCGGCCTGATGAACGAAACCCTGATCCGCGGGCTGCTTTGCGATAGCCGCGAGGAGTGAGAGAGAGATGGTCGACCTCGCCCGGAAGAATCTGCTGCACGACAAGCTGCGGTTCCTGATCACCGTCTCGGGCGTCGCCTTCGCGGTGACGCTCGTCTTCGTCCAGGTGGGGCTCTTCGCGGGCCTCTTGGACAACGCCTCGGTCACCATCGAGCACCTGAGCGCCGACCTCTGGGTGACCCCGCGCAACACTCCCAACGTCGACTTCGCCCAGACCTTCTCCGAGACTTCGGTGCAGCGCGTCCGGTCGATCCCCGGGATCGAACAGGCGGACAACCTGATCGTCTGGTTCATGAGCATGTCGCTCCCCACCGGCGCCAAGGAGGGAATCCTGGTTTACGCGCTGGAGGACTTCCGGCGCTGGAACCTGCCGTGGAACGTGGTCGAGGGCAACCTGACCGACCTGCGGCGCGGGGACTATCTCTTTCTCGACCAGTCGGCGCGGAAGCGCTTCGGGGCGTTCGGCCCAGGCGACTACCGCGAGATCCTGGGGCAGCGCCTGAAGATCATTGGCAGCACGCGCGACGCCCTGTCGTTCAGCACCACGCCGGTCGCCTTCATGGACTTCCGTACGGCGCAGCACCTGTCGCCCGACGAGCTCGCCCGCAACACGACCTACATCCTGGTCAAGCTCGCGCCCGGGGCTGACCCGGCCGCCGTCCGCGCGGAGATTGAGCGCCGCCTTCCCTATAACGACGTCTACACCCGCGCCGAATGGGCCGAGCGCTCCCGCCGCTATTGGGTGGAGAGCACGGGCCTCGGGCTCAACCTGATGATGACGGTCTTCCTCGGCTGCCTGGTCGGCATCGTGGTGGTGGCCCAGACGCTCTATACCTCGACCATGGAGCACATCAAGGAGTTCGGCACGGTCAAGGCGATCGGCGGCAGTAATCTGGACATCTACAAGATCCTGGGGAAGCAGGCGGCGATCTCCGCGGTCGTCGGGTTCTTCCTCGGCGGCGCCATGGCTTGGGCCCTGCGGCCGGCGATGGCGAAAATCGATCTCAAGCTGATCATCGGGCCGCCGCTCGCCATCACCGTGGCGGTGGGCACGCTCGTCCTCTGTCTCGCCGCGGCCATGATCTCGTTCCGCAAGGTCGCCTCGATCGACCCGGCGCTGGTCTTCCGTACCTGAAGAAAGGGAGCTTCCGGCCATGAGTGTCCTGCAGGCCCACGATGTGACGAAGGTCTTCCGCGAGGGGCGGGAGACAGTGTCGGTGCTGAACGGCGCATCCCTGGTGGTCGAGCGCGGCGAGGTGGTCGCGCTGGAGGGGCCGTCCGGCTCGGGAAAGACGACGTTCCTCTCGATCCTCGGTTGCATCCTGACCCCGACGAGCGGACGGGTGGTGATCGATGGCACCGAGATCGATCCGCAGCGCACGGACCGGCTGCCGGAGATCCGCAAGCGCTCGATCGGGTTCGTGTTCCAGCAGTTCAATCTGTTCCCGGCGCTGACCGCACGGGAAAACGTGGAGTACGCCCTGAACATCAAGGGGCGGCGCGGCGGCGCGGCGCGCCAGGAGGCCGAGCGGGTGCTCGAGGCCGTGGGGCTCGGCGACCGGCTGGGCTTCCTCCCCCGCGACCTGTCGGGCGGCCAGAAGCAGCGCGTGGCGATCGCCCGCGCCTTGGCCGGCGATCCCGCAGTGGTTCTCGCCGACGAGCCCACCGCCAACCTCGATTCGCAGGTCGGCACGCAGGTCCTGGAAATGTTTCGCAACCTGGCCAAGCGCGAGGACCGCGCGCTGGTCATCGTGACCCATGATCCGAAAGTCCGGTCGATCGCCGACCGGGTGATCCAGATTCGCGACGGCCGCATCGCGGCGTGAGGGATAGGAAGATGAACAGTCTGTCCGCAGTCGTCAAGAAGTCCGTTCTCCCGGTGTCCGGCTTGTTGTTGACGCTCCTCGTGGTCTTCCAGATCCGCGGCCAGGGCACTTCCGCGCTTCCGTTCCTGGAGCAGCTCGGGGCCGCCCCGGCCGCCGCCGCGCCGAGTACCGCACCCGCCGCCGCCCATGCCGACCGCGTAGTCGCCGAGGGCCGGATGGTGACCTATCCCGGAGCCGAGGTGGAGGTCGCGGCCGATCTCTCCGGCACCCTGGTCCGCTTCCTGGTGAAGGAGCAGGACGAGGTCCGCACGGGGCAGCTCCTCGCCGAGCTGAAGGCGGATGACATGCGCGCCGAGCTGGCCGAGGCGCGAGCCCGGATCGCCGAGGCCGAGGCGGACATCCGTTTCGCCGACGTGGACGGCGCCCGCGCCGACCGTCTCCTCGCCGAGAAGGTCGGCACGCCCGAGGCAGTAGACCGCGCCCGCCGCAATCGCGAAGCTGCCTACGCCCGCCGCGACACCGCCCTGGCCTCGGTCGAGCGGCTGGAGGCCGTGCTCGCCAAGACGCGGATCGTGGCGCCGATCAGCGGCGTGGTGGTGACCCGCTTCGCCGACGCGGGCGAGCGCCTGGAGGCCGGCACGCCGCTGGTGACGATCGCCAATCTGAAGAAGACGCGCGTCGAGGCCGAGGTGGACGAGTTCGACGCGGGCCGGGTGGAGCTCGGAGCGCCGGTGACGGTGACGGCCGAGGGCTTCACCGGGAAGTCCTGGAAGGGGACCGTCGAGGAGATCCCGGACGCCGTGCTCCCCCGCCGCTTGAAGCCCCAGGACCCGGGCCGGCCGTCGGATACACGCGTGCTCCTCGTCAAGGTCGCCCTCGCCGAGCCGACGCCGCTCAAGCTCGGCCAACGTGTGGAAATCGCGATCGATTAGGCCGCGGAGGGTATACTCATGGAAAGCCTGAAACGTGACGAAAGGGCGGTCCATGGCAAAGCGTGACTTCGAGAGCGAAAAAGACAAGCTCGACCGCACAGTCATCGCCATCCCTCTCCTCGAGAAAATCGAGGCGGAGGAGAAGGCGGCCACGGCGGCCCGGCGGAAGAAGGGGGAGCACCACCCGCAGCTCTTCCCCATCATCATCGATCTCAACCTCAACTTTCCCGGCGGACGGGAGGAGGCCAAGCGGCTCACCCTGGAGTGGATCGATCTGGCGATCGAGCAGAAGGGAACCCTTTCCAAGACCGAGCAGGGCGTCCACCTGGCCAAGACCAGGCTGAGCAATCAGTACGTTTTTGCCGAGCTCGAAGGTCAGGTCATCAAGGAGCTCGCACGGCTCAATCAAGGCGCCGAGCAGGGCCGGGGACCGGTCTACCGCATCTGGCCCGATTTCGAGGTCCACGCCCTCCTGACGCGCTCGGTGATGACGGTCAAGGCCGATGCCGCGCGGGTCTCGTTCTCCGCGCAGGGCCAGGGGATCGTGTGGGCGGTGATGGACTCGGGAATCGACGAGCACCATCCGCACTTCCAGAAGCACGGCAACCTCCAGCTCCCGCCGCCGCTGCTGCACCAGGATTTCACCGCCCTGGCAGGGAGCGAGCAACCCCTGGTCGACGACTTCGGGCACGGCACCCACGTCGCCGGCATCCTGGCCGGCGAGGCTGCGAGCGGTACGACACCGACCGGCGAAAAGGTCGAGGTCCGCTTCGCCACCCGGCTGCGCGACGAAAGCGGCAAGGTCCTCCTCAAGGTCGAGCCCCTGGCGGCGATCTCCGGGATTGCTCCCCGGTGCAAGATCCTCAGCCTCAAAGTCCTGGACAATACTGGGGTCGGCCGCGCGAGCAGCCTGATCGCAGCGATCGCAGCCATTCAGGAGATCAACGGCTACGGCCGGAGACTCCTCATCCAGGGTGTCAACATCAGCGTGGGCTATGAGTTCGATCCGGAGTGGTTCGCCTGCGGTCAAAGCCCGCTCTGCGTCGAGGTGGACCGCCTGGTGCGGTCGGGCGTCGTGGTGGTGGTCGCGGCCGGCAATACCGGCTATGGCTACATCCAGGCCCAGGGCGTTGCCGCGGCGGGCCGGGCGGGGCTCGATCTGACGATCAACGATCCGGGCAACGCGAACCTCGCCATCACCGTCGGCTCGACCCACCGCGACATGCCGCACGTCTACGGGGTCTCGTACTTTTCATCCAAGGGGCCGACCGGTGACGGCCGGCTGAAGCCGGACCTCGTCGCTCCGGGCGAGAAGATCATTTCCTGCGCGGCCGGCACGAAGCGCAATGTCCTGAAGGCCAGCAACAGCGACGCCGAATATGTCGAGGACAGCGGCACGAGCATGGCGGCGCCCCACGTCTCGGGAGCCATCGCGGCGTTCCTGTCGATCCGCCAGGAATTCATCGGCCGGCCCGAGGAGGTCAAACAGATCTTTCTCTCGACGGCGACCGACCTGAAACGTGAGAGGTACTTTCAAGGACATGGCCTGGTCGACCTGATGCGGGCGATCCAGTCCGTCTGAGGCCAGCCTGGGGTCCCCACTCCAGGCTACGGAGCCACAGGTCGGGCCAGCGCCGCCTGGGCCCGCCGCGCCAGCCCGCCGTAACCTGCCGCCGCCGCCTCCCAGGCTACCGCCGCCAGACGCTCGCGGCCGTCGGCCTCGCCGGCACCGGCCTCGATCTCACCCAGGGCGAGCCGGGCCTCCAGGGCCAGAGGCCGCAAACCGAGGCGTTCCGCCTCGGTGAGAAGAGCCCGCAACTCGCCGGCCGCCTGGCGGGTCTGGCCGGTGGCGGCTGCGTGGACGCGCGCCAGGGCCAAAGCTCCCTGCAGGTGACTCACCCGATTCTCGCAGGCCTCGAGAGGCACCAGGGCCCGCCGGGCCTCGGAAGCAGCGGCATCCTTGCGCCCCTGTGCCAGGGCGGCCTGGGCGAGCACGGTCCGCGCTGCCAGCTCGTCGTCCGGAGCCGGCTTCGCGCCCAGGCGGGCCAGGGCCGCGCGGGCCATCTCCTCCCCCGCCGAAGCCCGGCCCGCCGTCAACAGAACCCGGGCCAGCTCGATCCTCTGGCGTGCGGCCTCGAGCTTCTCTCCCTGCCCGTCCAGACTGGAGGCTGCCGCCTCCAGCTCCCGTTGCGCCGCGGGCAGATCGCCGCGTAGCGCCAGCACCTGCCCCTGGGTCCCCCGATCCACCGCCACACCGGAGAGCTCGCCAAGCTCGCGGTGCACCGCGAGGGCACGGGAAGCCAGGTCCGACGCCTCCCGCAGCTTCCCCTCTTCCAGAGAGAGCGTCGCCAGACTTGCGAGCACCGCCGCTTCGTTGCTGCGGTCGCCGAGCTCGCGCAGGGTTGCGGCCATCTCCTCCAACAGGGCTCGCGCCTGCGCGCGGTGGCCCAGCCGCTGGTCCACGCGGGCCAGATTGCCGGCGATCGCGGCCGCCCGCCTCTTGGAGCCGGTGCGGCGGAAGATCTCCAGCGCCTCCTCATAGTGTTCCCGAGCGCCAGCCAGATCGCCGCGCTCCGAAAGCGTCACGCCGATGTTGCTCAAGCCGGTTCCGCGCGTCTCCTCGTTGCCGATGGCACGGCCGATGGCGGCGACCTCCTCATACGTCTGGCGCGCGGCTGCGAGATCGCCCTGCTGGGTGAGCACGTTCCCGACGGTGCTGAGCGCGGCGGCAGCCGAGGCGAGGTCCCCAGCCTTCCGGAACAGCTCGCTGGCCTGCTCGCCGGCAGTGCGCGCCTCAGGCAGGCGGCCGAGGGAGCGCAGGCCAACTCCCTGGAAGTGCAGCCCCCGTGCGGTGATGATCGGCGCGCCCTGAGCCTCCCCTTTGCGCTGAGCGCGGGTCGCGGCCTCGATCCCGCCGGCGAAGTCGCCGCGGCTCAGAGAGGCTTCCGCCTCGGCGAGGTCGATCCGCGGGTCGTCGCGCCAGGGCTCTACCGAAGCGCGCAAACGCGCGAGCGTCTCGAGGGCGGCTCCCTCGTCTCCCTTCTGGAGCTGCGCCCGCTCCAGCCCGAGCCCGTACTCGAAATCGTCGGGGAACCGGCCCCAGAGCTCGCGGTAGATGGCGGCCGCGCGGTCCCACTGCCGCGTCGTCTCGTAGTAGCGGGCCTCCACCCGCCGCCTGGGCTCGTAGCCGAGGCCGGAGGAGCGCTGGAAGGCTTCCCGCGCCTCCTCCTCCGCCCGTGTCTGCCAGCCCAGAGCCCTCCAGGCGGCGGCCAGCTCGGCCCGGATGAGCGCGTTGTCCGGATCGGCGTCGCGCGCCTGCTCGAGCAGAGACGTCGCCGGCAGCGTCTCGAAGCGGGAGAGCTTCTCCAGACCCTCCGCGTAGAGGCGGCCCGCGCGCTCGCTGGCCGGACGGGCCGCCCGCACCGCCCGTTCCTCGGCGCCGGAAAGGGCCTCCACGCCGAGGCGGTCGCGGAGCTGCATGCCCAGGGCATCGACGAGAGCGAGGAGCTCCTCCTCGGTCCCTTCCTGCTTCAACGAGGCGACGATCTCCCCGCTGCGGGCGTTCTGGATCGTCACCAGGAAGCGGATCCGTCCCGCTCCTCCGGTGCCACCACGGCGGCCGGCGAAGTACGCGCCGGTGATCACGAAATCGGCGTCGAGACGAGTCCGCAGACTCTTCAGCGTCCCGGCAGAGAGCTCTTCTCCGGCAGGCAGGGACAGCTCTCGGCGCGTCTGGCTCACCTGCTCGCCCGGAATCAGCCGCAACCGTTCCCCGGCGGCAAGCTCCGACGGAAGCAGGCGCACCAGCGAGCGCTCCACATAGTCGACCTCCGGATCGCGGGACAGGTTCTCGAAGCCGAACACCGCCACCGCCGGGCGCGGCGCGGCCGACGCCGCCGGATTGGCGGATGGACGCCGGGGAGCGTCCCGCATCCGCCAAGCCAGGAGACCGGCGACGAGACCGGCTGCCACGGCAGCCGTTCCGGCGGCCAGCGTCCACCACGGGACGTGGCGGGACCGCCGCAGGCGGCGCAAAGCGGCGGCCCCGGAAGCCCGCGCCGGAGCCGGGGCCGCCAAGGCCTGTGCCACCTCCAGAGGAGTGGCGAACCGGTCGGCCGGGTCGCTCTCCAGGCAGCGCAGGATCACCTCTTCCCAGAGCGGATCCAGATCGGGCGTATGGACGCGCGGCAGCGTCGGCGGCTCGCGCAGGCGCTTGATGGCCGTGCCGACCGCCGTGTCGGCGCTGAACGGCAGCTTTCCCGTGACCATCTCGTAAAGGACGATGCCGAACGCGTAGATGTCGGTGGCCGGCGTCACCGCCTCGCCCCGGACCTGCTCGGGCGCCATGTACGCGGGCGAGCCGATGAGGGTGCCGGTCCGGGTGACCGACGCCGCCGCCGAGCTGCTCCAGGCGAGACCGAAATCGGTGACCACGGTGCGCCGGCCGCCAGGCCCCGGGGTCAGCATCACATTGCCGGTCTTGAAGTCGCGGTGGACGACGCCGGCCTGATGAGCCGCCTGCAGACCCTCGGCGATCTGCGCGACCAACGGCAGCGCCTCGGCCGGCTCCATCCGTCCGTCGCGCTGGAGGCAGACCTCCAACGTCTCGCCGCGCAGGAGCTCCATCGTGATGAACGCGAGCTCGGTCCGGTCCTCCCAGCGGTGGTGGAACAGGTCGAACGTCCGGCAGACACTGGGGTGGGTGACTCTGCGGGCGAGCTGGATCTCGCGCTTGAAGCGATGCAGCACCTCCGGATCGCGGGCGATCTCCGGGCGCAGCACCTTGATCGCCACCTGCTCCTCGAGCTCGAGGTCGCTGGCTTCGTAGACCTCCCCGATCGCCCCCTCGCCGAGCCGGTCCACGATCCGAAAGCGGTCCGCAAGAATCTGCCCCGCCGCGAGGAGCGGCGCGCCGAAGCGGCTCTTGGACGGTTCGCGCACCGGAAATCGTCTCAAGCCGCCTGCGCTCAACCCCAAATACGCACAACGTCCTTGACATTGGCGTAGATCATGAGGCCCACCAGAAAGAAGACGCCCACGGCGGTCAGGGCTCCACGGAACCGGACCAGGCGGGGGAAGGCGTCTTCCAGACATCCCATGACGATCTGTCCGCCATCGAGCACGGGGATGGGCAACAGGTTCAGCACGGCCAGGGAGATGCTCAGCGCGATCGCCATCTCCAACATCATTCCCGACTGGGCCACCTGATTTCCCTGGGCGACAATGCCGATGACACCGGTCAGCTCCTCGGGCTTCATCACCAGCTTCGGGAGGACGCTCAGAAACTGTGCGCACATCTGAACGACCTGTCCGAACGGAGCGATGAGCAGCTCGTAGAGTGACCGATGTCCCTTCGTGGCATTCAGCACCGCAAAGAGCGGGACAGCTGCGACAAGATTTGCGAGCGGTCCGCCGAAGAAGAAGACGAGACGCTTTCTCAACGCGAAGGCCCGGAGCTCGGAGTCATCGGCGAACGCCGCCAGAACGAAACCGCCGAGGGGAAAAGCGCGCAGCGAGTACTCCGTCTGCCCTCGCCGCCACGACCGGAGCCTGGGTCCGAAACCGACGGAAAATTCGGCGATCGGAATCCCCACCAGCCGACCCGCGATCAGGTGACCCGCCTCATGAATCAGAATCAGCACTCCCAACAGGGCGAAGGCTCCCAGGTATCCCATACGTTTCCTCCTTCCGATGGATAGGCGTCGGTGCGGCGAATGCGTTACAGCGGGTCTTCATCGACAGGTCGCTCCCCCTGCCGCGACCTCGCGCAGGGCCGACCGCAGCGCCTGCAGGCTCACCGGTTTGATCAGGTGTTTCTCGAAGCCGGCCTCCAGGCTCTTCCGGACATCTTCTTCCATGCCGTAGCCGGACAGGGCGATCCCGCGAATCCCGTACCGCTGTCCGAGCTCGCGCATCAGATCGTGACCGCTGCCGTCCGGCAGCCCGAGATCGGACAGGAGCAGGTCGATCCCGCCGGCGCCTCCGAGCGCCTCGGCCGCGGCGAGCCCCTGGGCCACGGTGCCCGCCACCGTGACCTGGTGCCCCTGACCGCGCAGGAGATCGGCCATGGCCTCCGCGGTGTCCACGTGGTCTTCCACGAGAAGGATGCGCAGCGGGAGGTCGGCTCGCGGCCCGCCCGGCGCCGGCAGGACTCCCAGCCCGATCGTGGTGTCGTCCGGGTCGACCACCAAATGGCCCACCGGGAGGCCGACCGTGAAGGTGGCGCCGCGGCCATGTCCCTGACTGGAGGCGCCCAGGTTGCCGCCGTGCATCTCGACGATCGCCTTGCTGACCGCGAGACCGAGACCGAGACCGCCGAAACGGCGGGTGATCCGGCGGTCGACCTGCTCGAAGGCATCGAAGACCCGCGGCAGGATCTCAGGCTCGATCCCGATCCCCGTATCCGAGATCTCCACCTCGATCCAGCGGCCGGACGCTCCGGCCGTCACATGGGAGCCGATCCGGATCGTGCCGCCGGCCGGCGTGAACTTGACGGCATTGTTGAGCAGGTTCCAGAAGACCTGCGTCAGGCGCGAGCCGTCGGCCTTGGCCCAGTAGTCTCCCGGAGCGAAATCGGTCTCGACGCGGAGCCTCCCGGAGGCCACCTCCTGGGCGCAGCAGATGTCGATCGCGTGCCGCAGGATCTGCTGTGTGTCGACGAGCTGGCGGTGCAGCACCAGCTTGCCGCGGGAGACGCGGGTCAGGTCGAGGAGGTCGTCGATGAGGCGGGCCTCCAGCTCGATGTTGCGCCGGATCATGGCCAGGCCGTCGCGCAGGCGGGGAGTGAGAGAGGCGTCCTCCTCCAGGACCGAGACCGCGGCCAGGACCGGGGAGAGCGGCGTACGCAGCTCGTGTGAGAGGACGGCGAGAAAATGGTCCTTCGCGCGGCTGGCCGCCTCCACGGCTTCTTTCGCGGTGAGCAGAGCCGCTTCGGCGCGCTTCCGGACGCCGATGTCGGCCGCCACGGTGAGGATCGATTCAGGCTCGTCCTGGGGGCTGCGCAGCAGGGACGTCCAGACCTGGACATCGATGAGCGAGCCGTCTTTCCGCCGGCCGGCCGTTTCGACGCCCTCCAGGCTCTCTCCCGCGAGCGTCCGGCGCAGATTGGACAGGAACTCTTCGCGCCGGTCGTCCGGGACGATGGGCAAGGGCTGGCCGAGAACCTCGCGGCGGGTCCAGCCGAAGACGAGCTCGGCCGCCGGGTTCCAGGCGCGGACGATCCCCTGCCGGTCGAGGACGCTGATGGCCAGAGGCGAGGCTTCGATCAACGTGCGCAGCGTCTGGTGCGAGCGCAGCAGATCCTCTTCCGCCCAGCGGCGCTCCGTCACGTCGACCCCGGCGCCGGCGATGTGCGTGATCCGCCCGCCCTCCTGCAGAGCCGTAAAGATCCACGAGATCAGGCGGGGCTCTCCGTCCCGGGCCTTCAGATGGCTCTCGCAAGGCCAGGGGAAGAGCTCGATCGAGATATTCTCGAAAGTGTTCCGGCAGGACGCGGCATCCTCGGGATCGGCGAGCAGGTCCCACAAAGAGCGCCCCACCGCTTCGGCCGCGGCGAGGCCGGTGATCCTCTCGCATTCCCGGTTGAACAGGATGATCCTGCCCTGAGGATCGAGGAGGATCACCAGGTTGCCCAGACCCGCGAGGGTCGCTGCCGCAAGATCCTGGCTCAATGATTTCTGCTGCAGCGAGCCGCCGTGGTCGCCAGGGACGCCGTCCCCTGACCGTGCTTCGCTCACAAAGTCGGAAAACCTCCGCTGCTGGTTCCCGGGGGAGCCCGCAAGTGTTATCTACAAGTGTATTCCGGAAAGCGGAAAAACACGAATGGATCAATCCCGGAGCGCCGCGCGGAGACGCTCCAGGTCGACGGGCTTGGTGAGGTGCAGCGCGAAGCCGGCCTCGCGGCTCGCGCGAATGTCCTTCTCGGTCCCATAGCCGGACAGGGCGATCCCCCGCAGGCTGTGTTGCGTGGAGAGCTCGCGCATCAGATCGAGCCCGCTTCCGTCGGGCAGCCCTAGATCGCTGATCACCAGATCGAGCCCCTCTCCGGCCAACGCGGTCGCCGCGGCGCTCAAACCGGAGCCGACGTCATGGGCGACGACGACCTGGTGCCCCATGAGGTCCAGAAGCTCGGCGAGGGCCGCGGCCGTATCCATGTGGTCCTCGACCAGAAGGATGCGCAGCGGCCGGCCCTGGCGGAGGTCCGGCTTGGCGCCGTCGCCTTCCGGATCCATCCGGGGCTCCCCAATCACCTCGGAGATCGCGCGGGGCAGCCAGATCGTGAACGTCGCCCCCCGCCCCTCGCCATCGCTGGCCACCTCGATCCTCCCCTTGTGCAGCTCGACCAGGGCCTTGCTGATCGCGAGCCCCAATCCCAGACCCCCGAATCTGCGGGTGATGCTCCGCTCGCCCTGCTCGAAGGAGTCGAAGATGCGCGGCAGCAGATCGGAGCCGATGCCGATTCCAGTGTCCGAGATCTCGACCTCGATGCCGTCGCCTGCGTTGCGCGTGCGCACCCGGATCGAGCCGCCGTCCGGGGTGAACTTGAACGCGTTCTTCAGGAGGTTCCAGAAGACCTGCGTCAAGCGCGGCACGTCGGCGAGGATGGTGTGATCGATCGCGGCGAGCTCGGTCTCCATCGCGATCCATTTGCCGGAGGCGTCCTCCTCGGCCGAGCAGCTCTGGAGGGCGTGAGCCAGAGCGTCGCGCAGATCGGAGGGTTGGACATGGAGCTCCAGCTTGCCGCGGGCGATACGGGTGAGGTCCAGAAGGTCGTCGATGAGCCGCGCCTCGAGCTCCACGTTGCGCCGGATCACCGCGAGAGCGCCGCCGATCAGATCGCGCAGCCGCGGGTCGCTCTCCAGGGCGGAGACCACCGCCAGCACCGGTGCGAGCGGCGTGCGCAGCTCATGGCTCAAGGTGGCGAGAAACTGGTCTTTGGCCGCGTTGGCCCGCTGCGCCTCGCGGTAGAGGCGCGCATTGTCCATGGCCACGGCCGCGCGGGTGGCCAGCTCCCGCCCCACCTCCAGGTCGCTCTCTCCGTAGGTCCTCCCTGATACGCACGTGGCCAGAATCAGGGCGCCCAGCGCCTGCCCCCGCGCGGCGAGCGGCAGGACCTGGACCGACAAGGGATCGAGCTGGCTGTAGAGGTCCAGGAGCTCTTCATCCTGCGTGACCGTTCGCGCCGCCTGTGGAGATGCGCGCGGCAGGAGCAGCGGTCCTTCGCTCAGGACCGCGCGGGTCACGAAGCTGTCCGGGTTGTCCAGCGAGGGGCGATACAGCTCCCCGAGACGGCGGAGCAGCGGCTCCTTGGCTGGATCGACGTGCGCGCAGGCCACCTGCTGGACTTCCCGGGTCTCATCGATCTCATAGAGGATGCAGTAGTCGGCCATGCGAGGAACGGTCAGGCGCGCCAGGCTGCTCAACGTCTCCCCGTAGTCGAGAGAGGCGGCGAGCAGAGCGCTCGCCTCGGCCAAAAAAGCCGACCGCTGCTGCGCAGCCTCGGCTTCCTCCTTGGCCGCCGTCACCTCGGCGAGAGACATGGTATCCATGAGCAACCTTTCCACCTTCAGCTCGCAGGAGAAGCCGCTGCAGGAATCAGCGGCGGAGGCGACGGCCAAACCGGCCGGTCCAGAAGCTCAGCTCCTCTGCCGCCAGCCATCGGGCGAGACCGAGGTACACCAGACCGAAGCTTCCCACCACCACGATCGCTTCGACCGCCCGGTGCATCTCCGGCAGGATGCTCCAGAGCCCCGCCGCGGCCACAGCCGAGATGCCGGCGAGAAGGAGCAGGCGCCCGGTTTCCTTCCAGGGCAACACGCCCGCGGCTCCGCGCCGCGCGAGCGCGGCCTGAAGCCGGAGCAGCTCGAACCACGCGCCAATGCCAGAAGCAAAAGACAGGCCTACCGCTCCGAGCCGGAGCGCGCGCGCTCCCGGCGGCACCGCCACCAGAGACGCCACCGGCACCCGGTCCAGCAGGAGCATCAGAGGAATCGCCACGGCCGCGGAGATCCCCACTCTCCAGGCGGCGATGCGCGCCGGAACCGCCGTTTCTCCCAGGGCGTAAAAGGTGTTCTGCAGCAGGCGCGACGAGGTGGTCGCGAGCAGGCCGGTGGTGTAGCCGCAGAGGACGAGGTAGACGAGCCACTGGTCCCCCACCGTGAACCGGCCCGTCCGGTAGATCATCCCGACGAGGAGGAAGCCGAAAGCGAGATAGCCGACGAACGTCGGCACGTTCAGGAAGGCCATCTGGCGGAGCGACCGCCGGACGCGCGGCACCAGCTCGGCGGTGTTCTTCCCCAGGCGCGCCAGCTCGGGAAGCTCCGCCGCGGCCACCGACATGCCGAACAGGCTGATCGGCAGCATGTAGGGCATCTGCGCGAAACCCAGCACCGACACGGCGCCCACCGCCAGGAACGAGGCGAGGAACTGGTCGAGATAACCGGCGAGCTGCACCACGCCGCGCCCGGCGAGCACCGGTCCGAACGCCCGCAGGGCCTCCGGCACCCCCGGCACCCGGGTCGAGAACGACAGGCGGAAGCCGCGGAGGACCCGCGCCACGATCGGGAGCTGGACGAGGAACTGGAGGAGGCCGCCGGCCAATGCCCCCCAGCAGGCCGCGAACAGGAGCCGGTCGAGCTGGGCGAGGGAGGGCCCGGCCCCGGCGATCCCCCGGGGCACCGAGCCGCCGGTCCAGACGAGGGCCGCGATGATCGCGGCGTTCCACACCACCGGAGCGATGTACGGCACCAGGAACTTGCGGTGGCTGTTGAGGATGCCCAGGGCCCAGACGGACAGGACCAGGAACCCCGTCATGGGGAAGATGATGCGCACCGCCGCCACGGCCAGCTCATAGCGGTCGACCGGCCCGGTGTCCTTCAGGAACCCCGCGGAGAGGACCGCCACGATCGGCCGCGCCAGGAGCATGCCGAGCAGGGAGAAGACGGAAGCCGCGGCCAGGAGGAGCCCGAAGATCGCCCCGGCGAAACGCCCGGCCTCCTTCTCCCGCCCCTCGTGGATCATCCGCGTGTAGAGAGGGATGAACGCCGCGGAGAGGGTCCCCTCGCCGAGCAGGTTCTGGATCGCGTTGGGGGCGCGCAGGGCTGCCCGGAAGACGTCTGCGTGGGGTCCGACGCCGAAGTAATGGGCAAAGGTGAACTCGCGGACGAAGCCGATCAACCGCGAGGCGAGGATGCCGAGGGCGACCAGAGCGGCGCCCCCCCGTCCCGCGGCACGGGCCGCGGCAGCGGGAGACGGCTCCGGGCCGGCGGCCGGATCCCGAGGGGACGGCTCAGACGGAGGGATCGGCTCGCTCATGCAGCCGGCATTGTACGCGAGGGCCTATAATGCTGCCTCGACATGAAGGCCACGAACCACATCATCCCCGCCATTCTCCTGTCCCTTGCCGCAGCGGCCTCGGCCGCCGCCCGACCGACCACCCCTCCCGCGGCCGCGCCGGACGCGCAGCAGGCCGCCGAGGAGGGCGGCTGCAAGTCTCTGCGCCAGAAGGCGCTCACCTCCACCGGCGCGGACGCCGTCCGGCTTCTTGGCGAAGCCCACACCGCCTGCCGGCAATCGCAGCAGACCCTTTCCCGCGAGGAGCACCCCGTGCCCTGGGCCGTGGCCACCATCGACCTGGCCAACGTGACCGCCGACCGCGCCATCGTGGCCGGCGGCGCCGGCGCGCTTCAGGGTCTCGATGAGGCCGTGGGCCTCTACCGCCAGGCGCTGGAGGTCCTCGCCGATGGGCGGTCGCCCGAGGTCTGGGCCGCCGCGCAGATGAACCTGGGATCGGCCCTGCAGTCGCGCGGCATCCGCACGACCGGCGAAGCGGCACTGCCGTTCCTCCAGGAATCGACCGACCGGCTGCGCCAGGCGCTGACCAAGCTGACCCCCGAGAAGGACCCGCAGAACTGGGCCGAAACCCAGAACAACCTGGGCCTCGCGCTCGCCGAGCTCGGCGCCCGCAAGGGGAAGACCGCCGGCGCCGCCGACCTGGAGCAGGCCTTCCAGGCGTTCGGAGAGGTCCAGAAGGTCTACACCCTGGAGAAGCAGCCTCGCCGCTGGTCCGACGCGCGCTTCACCCAGGCCCGCGTGCGGCTCGCCCAGGAGGACTACGAAGAGGCGGCGCCGATCCTCCGGGAGGTCCTCGCGAAGGACCCGGACAACCGCCGTGCCCTTCTCACCTACAACAGCATGCTCGTCGGCCGGCTCGACCGCCCCGCCGAGGCCGTCACCCTCACCTCCAAGTACGTCGAGCGTCACGGGGAAGACGTGGAGATCCAGATGCTCCACCTGGACAACCTCTACGCGGCCGGACGCATCGCCGACAACCGCCTGCGGGTCGCCTCGCTCACCGAGAAGTCGGCCGGCCTCCCTGCCGCGATCCGGATTCACCTGATGGGATACGAGATCGCGACCGGCCTGGCCACCGGCTCCAAGGAAGCGATGGATCATCTGAACGATCTGGTCAACCTGATCGCCACGCAGCCCACGGACTTCCGTATCCCCGGAAGCTTCACCGGCAGCCTCCGCTTCATCCAGGCGCGCCCGGAGATGCGCAACAGCGACTGGCAGATCCAGCTCTTCCACGCCCTCCAGAACCGCAACGGCCGCGACGCGATGCTCGCGGAGCTGCGGAAGCTGCAAGGCGCCATGGAAGCCGCGCCGACCCCGGCGCCGGCGAAAGAGGGCTGAAGGCTAAAGAAAAGGACCTACAGGACCTACAGGACTCAAAGGACAAAAGCCACCGCGAGATCGGTGATCTGAAGTCCTTCGGGTCCGTGAAAGTCCTCTGGGTCCTTGATGTCCTTTGGGTCCTTTGACCTTACGGAAGGTAATACGTCTCGCCCTTGTCCAGCGCACGGTCGGCGAGAATCCGGGGCGCCCTTCCCCGCCCAGCCGCCTGTACTCGATCCAGGAAAAAATCTGGGCCGGTTGGCGCCGAGTGGTCGCTCTTTGGTAGAATCCCGGCGTGGGCGCCATCGAGGTGGCAGAGAGGAGTCGAGCATGGCTGTTCGCGAACCGCTGATTACAACATCGCCGAATCGGTTGAGTGGCACCCCGGTGTTCGCAGGCACTCGAGTCCCCGTGCAAACGCTGATCGACTATCTTGAAGCGGGAGATCCGCTGGAGGTCTTCCTGGACGACTTTCCCAGCGTCTCTCGGGAGCACGCTGTCGCCGTCCTGGAGCTCGCAAAGTGGCGCCTCTAGGACACCTCGAACACCGACTCCACCTCCACCGCCACGTCGTAAGGCAACGCGCTGACTCCGACGGCCATGCGGGTATGCCGCCCCGCCTCGCCGAAGATCTCCACGAAGAGATCCGAAGCCCCATTGATCACCTGGGACTGGCCGACGAAGTCGGACACTGAGTTGACGTAGCCAGCGACGCGGATGCAACGCACAGCGCGATCGAGATCGCCGTCCAGCGCCGTGCGCAGGTGAGCGATCAGATTCAGGGCGCAGAGCCGCGCCGCCTGCTGCCCCTCCTCGATTCCGAATTCCCGTCCCAGCTTACCGATGAAGCGGCGCTCTCCGTTCCACTGCGAGAGCTGCCCGGTCAGGAAGAGGAGATTGCCGCTGCGGACGAACTGCACATAGTTCGCCCCCGGCTTGCTCGGCTGGGGCAGCTCGATGTGAAGCTCCCGCAAGCGTTCTTCGATGCGTCCGGGCATAGAAGTCATTTTCTGTAGCTAAAGCGCTGCTTGCCGCAGCTCCGGGAAAACCTTGCCGACCTTATTGAGCAGGTACTCGCCGTAGGTCCCCTCAAAGGCGTGGACGCTGGCATGGTCCCAGCGCTCGTCCTGGTCATGGGCGGGAGCTTCCACGCCCGGCAGATCGATCGGCTGTACCCGCGCGAAGAAGTTGGGATCGAAAAAGAATGGGAAGGACAGCCGGTCCCGCGGAGCCGGGTTGCGCACGCGGTGCGGCGTGGAGCGGAACAGCCCCCTCGTCATGCGGTCCAGCATGTCCCCGATGTTGCAGACGAACGAGCCCGGAACCGGCGGCGCGGAAACCCAGTGCGACCGCGACTTCACCTCCAGCCCGCCGGCGTCGTCCTGCAACAGGATCGTCAGCAGGCCATAATCGGTGTGCTCGCCCACGCCCCAGAGCCCTGGATCGCTCGGCGGCGGGTAGTTGAAGATGCGGAACAGAGTCAGCGGCTCGCCGGTGTAGCGGTCGGCGAAGTACGACTCCTCCAGATTCAGGCTCGAGGCGAGGCCGGCCATGAGGTGGTGCCCCAGCCGCGTCAGCGCCGCCATGTACTCCAGGACGGTCTCGCGGAAGCCCGCCGGCTCGGCGGGAAAAAGGTTTGGACCGTGCAGCGGCGTGCCGGCCTGGACGAGCGGGTGGTCCGGGGGCAGCTCCGTCCCGAAATACAAGCCTTCCTTCTGGTCGGGCTTGCCGGACGTCAGCTCGTCACCGACCCGGAAATACCCCCGCCAGGCCCGCCCACCCAACGCCATGCGGATGCGCAGCTTCGTGTCGAGATCCTGGACGAAAAATGCGCGGCTGAGATCGCGCAGCCGCCGTTGCAGTCCCTCGTCCACCCCATGCCCGACGACGTAGAAGAAGCCGCTCTCCCGGCACGCTTGCCGAAGCTGCGCGGCTCCCGCCCACGGCCCGGGTACACCGGCGACCAGCTCGCTCACGTCGATAATCGGAACGTGCGAAAACTCCTGCGCCTGCCTCATGTTCCCGGGGCCGCCAGCGTGTACTCGAACGTATAGGAATGCTTTCCATCCGCGATGTCGATCGTCATGGTGCCCGCGAGCCCGGCGAGCTCGCCGGTGCCGGAATCCGGCACGACCGTGATGCTCAGCTGCGGAGTGCCGCGCGTCATCGTGCCGCTGTGCTGCAGCACGAAGGTGCCGCTGCGGCCCTTCAGCTTTCCGGTGACCCGCTCGATCGCGACGTAACCGGCGGAGCCTTGCACCGCGGTGCCGGCGGACAGCATCTCCCCCTGGCTGGTCGCTTCGAGATCGCCGTGAAACTGCTTGTCGATCGACATCCGGGCGAGGGTTTTGTCCTCGGTCTGGTGGTGCAGGGCCTGCGGGCTCAACTTGACCTCGAACGTTCCGCTGGCGCGAGTTGGCATGGCTGAACCTTTCTGCGCAGTTGCCTGGATTCCCAAACCGAGGGAAAGACAGAGGGTTGCGATGACGCGAGCGCTCACGCGCGATGGTTTCTTCATGGCAGCTTGGCCTCCGGCAAATCATTCCAATTCATCAACGCGTTATACACAAACCGAAAATCCGACAGGTTCAGATACCGGTGCAGGGGATTGAACGCGAAGAGGATCACGCGCCCCTTCCCCACCGGCACGTCGAGGATCGCCGGCTTGCCATCCACCTGGTCCTCGCCGCGCACGAAGCCGGAAAGGACCAGCCTCTTGTCCTCCTTCGTTTCGCCGCCCTTGGCGGGTTCAGCCGGGGCCGCTTCGCTCCCCTCGTCCTCGATCTCTTCCTCTTCGATCGTGCCTTCGCTGCCGGTCTTCTCCTTGTCCTCGTCGGCGTCCGCCTTCTTCGTTCCGAACTGGAGGACGGCGAAGGCGCGGTTGCGCTTGTCGACGTCCCAGATGGGACCGTTGCCACGGAAGACGCTGGTCAGCTCTTCATAGCCATAGGCGATCGGGTGCTCCGGCCGCAGCACCTTGGCGCGCACCTCGGAGCCCGGCGTGCTGAAGCCTCCGGCCGGAACGCGCTGGACATCACGTACCAGGCCGCCGTCGACCGCCAGGGTGCCGGCGTTGGCCAGGGTGATCAGCACGCCGCCGTCGCGCAGGAAACGTTGCAGCTCCGCCAGGCCTTCGAAGCCCATGCCGCCGGTGATGTCGTCGGAGGCGTCCGGGGTCCCGTGGCTCGGGAACTCCTCGGTCTTGGTATAGGCCAGCGGCCCGTACTTGGGGTCGAGGCCGTGGACCAGGTCGCTGAAGCCCCCGGAAGTGTTGGGGAAGAGGATCACGTCGAACCGCGCCGACAGGCCGCCCCGCCGCAGGTCGGCGTCGCTGATCAGCTCGTACCGCAGGCCCGCCTGGTCGAGCGTGTAGCGCGCCCAGCCAGCGTCCTGGGTGGAGATCCAGTTGTGGAGGAGAGCCACGCGGGGCAGGTCGATCAGATGCCGCCGCACATCCGGCAGGGCGGCCACGGCCTGGAACGTCAGCCCCAGGCGGGCCGCCGCCTGCTCCACCGCCTCGCGCGGTGCCTGGATGATCCAGCTCCCGGCCGGATACTTGACGCCATTCGCCTGGAACGCAGCCTCGGCGGCGTCCACCTGGTGGGAGGCCAGGAGGAGGCGGGCCGCGAGGAGCGACGTCTGCCCGGTGTCGCGCAGCAGGAAGAGGTCTCCGTCACCATTCACTCCACCGGACGCGGCCGCCGGCCCGCTCACCGGCTCCATCGACGCGTTCAGGACGCCCCGGTCGTCGACCTTCGTCCCCTCGACCCCGTAGATCAGCGGGAGCGTCCACGCCACGTCGTCGTAGGGCGTGTTCGGCTCGTCGGCGGGGAACTTCTGCTCCTCCAGGAAGTTGACCGCGGCGTTGCGGTAGGGCTGGTCCATGCGGACCACGTAGCTTCCGGCGGGCCAGCTCCGCTTCTTCAGAGTGCAGGGCGCGGTGAGGCGGTGGATCTCGATGTGGTGGGCCTGGAGCTGGTTGACCAGGTGGGCCAGGCGGCCGGAATCGCGCTGGTCCGGCGGAAAGATCCAGGCGTACGGCGCCTCGCTCCTCCCCTTCTCCAGGGACCGGGCTCCCTTGATCCAGAAGCTCTCCAGCAGCTCCTGGCGGTGCAGGGCCGCGTAGCCCAGGGCCTGGAGCACGGCGGCTTCCATGTAGTTCGTGTTGTTGCGCAGCGACCAGCGGACCTTCTTGCCCGGCGGCCATGGGCGGTACCACTGGACGTCGGTCACCGGCTTGCCGGCGTACTTCGCGTCCGTGAGGTCGCGCTCGAACGTGCCGGCCGAGGTGTTGCCGAAGGTCTCGTAGAAGCGGCCGATCCCGTGGTGGTTGTTGGCCACCGAGACGAGATAGCCCGGCCACCAGCCGTCCCAGAATCCGAAGGTCCAGACGCCTGCGAGCCCCTGAGCGGCCAGGGCGCCGGCCTCGTGCACGCCGAACTGGGTCCACTCGCTGATCGTCACCGGGTCGACCGCGCGGCTGTAGGGGCCGTGGCCGGTGGAGATGTAGAGGAGGGGCACGGACTCGTGGAGGTCGTGGATCACCTGCGGGCGGAATGCCCAGTAGGTGTCGTTGACGGCGCGGGTCGCGGCCTGGGTGATCTGGATGCCGTCCCGGTTGTTGTCGTGGAAGACGTAGTGGCCCCAGTACGGCGGCGAGTCGATGTCGGAGAGCTGCTCGTACGCCAAGTCGCGGCCGCGGAGATGGCGGTAGTACCACTCCACCATGCGGTCGCGGCCATCCGGCTCGATGACCGGGGTGATCAGGATGATGGCGTTCTCGCGGATGGCGCGGATCTCGGGCTTCTCTGAAACAGCGAGGCGGTAGGCCAGCTCCATGAGCATCTCGGGGCTGCCGGTCTCGGTCGAGTGGAGGCCGCCCAGGAGGTAGTAGAAGACCTTGCCCTCCGCGGCGAGGCGGCGGGCGTCCTCGCGCGCGGTGGCGCGGGGGTCGCCCAGGCGGCCGGCGATCTCGCGGTAACGCCCGAGATCGGCGAGGTTCGCGGCGTCGGAGATCATGGCGACGAGGATCTCGCGTCCCTCTTCGCTGGTGCCCGCGACCTGCACCTGCACGCGGTCGCTCGCCTCATCGAGCGTCCGGAAGTAGCCATGGACCTGGGAGACCCGCGAGAGCTCGTCCGGCGCGCCGGCCAGGTGACCGAGGACCTCCGTAGGCGAGGGGACGGTGTCCGAATCGGGCACGTAGGAGACCGTCTCCGGCAGGAACTCGGGCGCCGTGGTGTACTCGCGGATCTTCTCGACGCTCCCCGGCTCCGGCCGGTCAGGCTCCCAGACGCCGGCGCTTTCCAGAGCCGATGCGCCTTCCGGAGCCTCTGAAGGCGGCTCCTGCACCGGAGCCGGCTCGACGGGCTCCAGCTGCGCCAGGGCAGGGCACGAAAGAAGGAGTGCCGCGGCAAAGGCGGCGAACGCGCTGCACAAGTTCCTCTGCATCAGATCTCTCCCCAATCTAAAATCCAAAATCGAAAATCTGAAATCGTCCTCACTTCACCCGCACCACCACCACCGTGATGTCGTCGCTCTGCTCCACGTCCCCTTTGAAATTGGACAGGTCGCCCAGGATGGCGTCGCGGACCTCGCGGGCGGAGGTCTCTGCGGGAAGCCGGGCCACGGCCCGCTGCAGGCGGGACTCGCCATACTCGACGCCCGTGGCGCTCCGGGCCTCCAGCAAGCCGTCCGTGTAGAAGACCAGGAGGTCGCCCGGCTCGAGGGGGCGGCGCACGCACTCGTAGCGCGCGTCCTGGAAGGTCCCCAGGGGCGGCGCTCCCTCCCCCACCATGTCGATCTGCCCGGTGCGGGCGCACCAGCGGAGGGCCGGCGGATGCCCGGCGCTCGCCAGCGTGAGCTCGCCGCCGGTGCCGTTCTTTTCCAGCACCGCGCAGAGGAGGGTCACGTAGGTACGGCGGTCGGTCGTCCGCCGGACCATGGGGTTGAGGCGCTCCAGGATCCCCACCGGAGCGGCCAGATCCTTCTCCAACAGATAGAGGCAGCTCCGCACCCCGGAGAGAACCAGGCCGCTCGCCACGCCGTGCCCGGCCACGTCGCCGATCACCAGCGCGAGCTGGTGCTGCGAGAGACGGAAGTAGTCGTAATAGTCGCCTCCCACCTCGGTGGCCGGCAGCGAGGCCGCGGCCATGTCGAGCCAGCGGAGGTTGGGCGGCGGCGCCTGGGGCAGCATGCTGACCTGGATGCGCCGGGCGGTCTCGATCTCTTCGCGCATCCGCTCGCGCTCCCGGGCGCGGGAGTGCTCCCGGCGCCAGACCAGCAGGAAGCGGCGCTTCTCGATCTGCGTCAGCACGAAGGCGATCACCAGGCAGACGCCGATGACGGTGGTGAGAGCCGCCACCTCGCCGAAGTCCGGGAACGCCGCGCCGGACGGCCACCCCTGCGCGTCGAGCGGCAGGATCGCGGCCACCCAGAGCAGGCTGTAGAGCATGATCTGCTCGGAGAGGCGCAGCCGGAAGACCAGGCAGATGAAAGCCGCGATGAAGAAGACCGGCAAGCGGCTGGAGCCGTCGTGCACGTGCAGGCTGGCCACCTTCAGGAGGACGACGCAGAAGGACAGGTAGACCAGGAGGACCTGGCGGAAATAGGTCTGGAAGAAGTAGGTCTGCCGCAGGGCGAACAGCGCCATGGTCGCGAGGAGGGCGACCACATAGAAGCCCAGGGAGACGAACCAGGTCCTGCTCACCGCCGTGACGATGGCGGGCACCATCAGGAGGAGGCTCCAGCCGAGCAGCCAGCGGAACCAACGGTAGTTCTTCGCGTCGAAGTGCCGCTGGACGGCGAGCGTCTCAGGCAGTAGAACGAGCTCGTCGATGGCGGGGGCTTTCATGCGGACGGGTCACCGGGTGCCCTAATGCTATCCTGCCGCGTGATGGAAAGGGATGCCCGGATGGTTCGGGACGTTCGGATCGTAGCCGAGGCCCTGAAGAAGGTCGACCGCGGCCTGATGCTGGTGGTGACCGGCGCCGGCGTGAGCGCCGCGAGCGGCCTGCCGCTGTTCCGCGGCGCCGATCCGGACGCGATCTGGAACCGCGACGTGACGGAGGTCGGCACCGTCCGTTTCTTCGCGAGCGATCCGGTGAGCTGGTGGCAGTGGTTCCTGCGCAGCTTCGAGGGATTGCTGGAGGCGCGTCCCAATGACGCCCACGTCTCCCTGGCGGCCCTGGAGCGCTGGCAGCTCGGCCGCGGCGGCGACTTCCTGCTGGTGACCCAGAACGTGGACACGCTCCACGAGCAGGCCGGCTCGCGGCGGATGGTCAAGGTCCATGGCACCGCCGACCGGGTGCGGTGCTCGCGCTCCGGCTGCCGGCTCGGCGCGCCGGGCGGATCGTTTCCGGCCGCCGAGGCCGATTTCTCCCGCTTCCAGGAGACCCCCGCGCGCGAGCACCTGCCGCGGTGTCCCGAATGCGGCGCTCTGGTGCGCGCCCATGCCCTGCTGTTCGACGAGTACTACGACGAGCACGTCGACTACGGCTTTGGCGAGGTGAGGCAGGCTGTGGAGCGCATGGCCCTGGCGCTCTTCGTCGGGACCTCGTTCTCGGTGGGGGTGACGGACCTGGTGCTGCGGGAAGCCCTGGGCTGGCGCCTCCCTGTGATCTCGGTCGACCCTGGAGCCGGCGCCCCACCGGCCGCCGGCGTGGTGTTGATCCAGGAGCCGGCAGAGACGCTGCTGCCGGCGGTGTGCGAGGAGCTGGGCGCTACCCCACCGCCGCCGCCCGCCGCGCCAGCTGCTTGAAGCCGTAGGCCTCGGCGTCCCGCTGGAGGTCGCGGAGGGTCTGATCTCCCCGCCTCTCCTGGGCCTCGATCTCTCCCAGGGCGAGCCGGGCCTCCAGAGCGGCTGCCACGTGCCCGATCTTCTCCGCTTCGGCGACCGCGAGGCGCAGGTCCCGGATCGCTTCCTCGACCTCGCCGGCCGCCGCATCGACGCGCGCCAGGGGACCGGTGGTGAAGAGGATCAGCTCGCGGTCCTGCGTGGTGCCGACGAGCTGGCGGATCCGCTCGCCGATCTTCACGGCCTCCGCGGTCCGGTGCTCGCGGAGCAGGGCCTCGGCGGCCACGCAAAGGGCATCGGCCTCCAGCCAGGTGAAGCCACGGGGAGCCGCCCAGACCGCGATCTCGTGCGCCATCTTCAAAGCCTCGTCGGGCCTCCCGGCGAAGAGCTCCAGGCGGGCCAGCTCGACGCGCGTGACCGCGCTGCGCAACGCGTCGTTCGATTCGGTGCTCTTGCGCAGGGAGCTTTGGAAGGAGGCGCGGGCGGCCACCGCCTCCCCGGCGGCGAGCTGCGCGCGCCCGAGCTCATAGAGCGCCCAGTTCTCGAACGAGCGGGCTCCCATCTTCCGCGCCTCGATGAGCATGGTCTCGCTCAGCGAGCGCGCCTCGCCCACGTCCCCAGTCCGTAAGGCGAGCCGTGCGCGCGCGCCGAGAAGCCGCCCGAAGGCCATCTTGTCGCTCGCTCTCTTGCCTGTGGCGGCCGCCTGCTCGAGCCGCCGCCAGGCCAGGTCCAGGTTGCCGAGCCGCGCCTGCACGTCGGCGGACGCCGCAAGCACCGAGGTCGCGAGAATGGGCTGTTTGATGCCGAGGAGGATCCGGAGCGCGGCATCCAGGTGCCGGCGGGAGCTGGCGAGATCCCCCTGCCAGGAAAAGACCAGGGCCCCGACGTCGAGAGCCGTCGCCTCATCGACGCGATTATTCACCTCCCGGGCCGCCGTCAAGGCTTCGTCCGCGCTCCGCCGCGCCGCCGCGACATCCCCATGCCGGAGCTGGACCTGCGCCATGGCTACGAAGACCCGGCCCTGCATCAGGCGGTCGCCGAGCGCGACGTAGGCCGGGAGAGCCTCCTGGAGGAGGGCCAGAGATTCATCGAGCTCCCCCCGGTCCTGCTGGAGCACGCCCAGGGTATAGAGCTGCGCCGCGATTCCCAAGCCCGAGCCGAGCTGGCGCGCGATGTCGAGCGACTGCCGGTGCCGGAAATCGGCCTCGTCGAGGTCGCCGAGCGCCGTGAGCGCCGAGCCCAGGTTGGACAGCGCCATGCCCGCGGTCCACGGATGGCCGACGGCGCGGGCGAGCTTCTCGGCTTCGCGGAACCGCGAGGCGGCCGTCTCGGGATGGCCGGCCACCAGCAGCTCGTCCCCCTGGAAGATCAGCGCCCGGGCGAGCGCCAGCCTCTCCCCCGACTTCCGCGCCTTCTCCTCGGCCGCTTTGGCGGCCCACGCCTCGGTGGCGAAATCCGCGGTCCGCCGCGCCGCCCGCGCCAGCTCCACGTCGATCTGGGGATCCTCCCGCCCGGCGGACGTCTGCCGCAGGGTCTTCAGGATCTCCATGGCCTCGCCGGCCCGGCCGCCATTGATCAGCGTCTCGGCCAGGTGCAGACCGTGGTCGATATCGTCGGGGAAGAAGGTCCAGAGCGAGCGGTAGATCTCGACCGCCTGCACCCATTGTTTGCCGGCCGCATAGAAACGTGCCTCGATGGCCAGCCGGTCCTCGCGCGGCAGAGAGCGGGAGAGATCGAGCGCCCGGCGCGCCTCCTGCAGCGAACGGGCGTCGTTGCCGAGATCGAAATAGGCCCGCGACAGGTGCGAGTGGACGACGGCTGCATCGGGCTCGATCGCGGCGGCCCGCTCCAGGAAGCCGCGCGCCGCCACCGGGTCATAGGCGCGCAGGCGCGCCAGGCCCTGGGCGTCGAGGCGGGCGGCCTCCGGGTTGGAGGGGTGGAGGGCCTGCACCGCCCGCGCCTGCTCGACGGAGGGCTCGTGCAGCCCCAGAGCCTGGCGCAGCCGCGCCCCGGCCCGGGAGACGATCTCGAACAGATCGGACTGCTTGCCGACCTCGGAGAGCGTCGCCATCAACTTCCCGTCGGGCAGGTCGATCACCCGCAGGTCGAGGCGGATCTGCCGCCCTCCCCCGCCGTCGAGAGCCAGATACGCTCCGGTGACCATCAGGTCGGCGCCGAGGAGGGTCCGCAGACGCGTCAGATCGGTCGACTTCAGATTTTCGGTATAGGGGATCGAGAGCGACTGCCGGGCGCGCGCCACGTTCTCGCCGGAGATCAGGCGCGCCTGGCCGCCGGCGGACAGCTCGGTGGAGAGCATTTCGGAGAGCGCGACACCGAGCCAGGCGGTCTCCGGATTCCCGGCCAGATCCCGGAATCCCAGGACCGCCACAGCCGGGCGGTGGACTGCCGCGACCGGAACCGCCGCCGACTGCGGCTCCTCCGGAGACGGCGCCTTGGACCGCAGCAGCAGCAGAGCGGCGGCGACCACAGCGAGGAGCAGAGCGGCCAGGAGCACGGCGGCGGTCCGGCGCATCCACCGCCGCGGCCGCGCCGGCTCCACGGAGACAGGCTCGACCTGGAGGTCCCGGCTTTCCGTGGTGTCCTCGATCCCCTCCTCGACTTCCTCGGCCTCTTCGACTTCCTCGATTTTCTTGATTTCCTTGACGTGGGCGGCGCTCTCCACCACCGGCGCCGGAAAGGAGCGGATCGGCGGGACCTCTTCCAGGCGCACGATCGGGTAGATCCCGGACGAGTCCGAGGAAACTTCCCTCACCTCGGCCACGAAGGAGTACCCGCGCCCCGGCACGGTCACGATGTAACGCTTGTCGCCCGCCCGCTCGCCGAGCGCCTTGCGCAGCGACGAGACGTTCTGCGTGAGGTTGGCCTCGGTGACGTAGGTGTCCGGCCAGACCTCCTTGAAGAGCTCCTCCTTGTCCACGATCTCGCCGTGCCGCTCGAGCAGGACGACGAGAAGAGAGAAGCACTTCGAGGTGACCGCGACGGGCTCGCCGCACCGCAGGAGACGGCGGCGGACCGGATCCACCCGGAACTCCCCGAACTGGTAGATCCGCCGCTCTCCGGACTCTGGCATCGGCCTGGCTCTCTCCATGGCGTCAGGAGGTCCGGCGCCCCAGGGCGCAAGGTGGAGGCACACCCCGAGCCGGCCCCCTCGGGAGCCGGCGGAGTTGGGATTGGCGCTTCTCGGGCAAAGCTGGAACCACGTTCATCAGCGAAAGCTCTGGGGAGCTCTCTCCCCGCTGGTCTCTGTATACGTCCAAGGGATTCTAGCTGGTTTGAGATTCTTTGAGGAAGTTTTAGGGTTCGAGTGAGGACCTTTGAGCGCTACCCGAGTACTCTTGCCACCAGGTCAGCCCCTGAAGCTGCCATCTTTTTTTGCTGTCTTGTCGTTGTTTGGTGGAGGGAGTCTGGTAGTTTACGATCCGTTCTGATGTTCTGGCTTTTGTTCTGCCTGAGTGCAGAGTGAGAGGAAACCCGGCCTTCGGCCGGGTTTTTCTTTTGGGCGGAGGTCCTACCCGCCCCGCAGGGAGGCCAGGAACCGGTCCCGGAGATCGGGGAAGAGGGCCTGGTAGTCCTCCCGGCTCCGCTCGATGACCGCGCAGGCCTCGGCGCGCCCATAGAGCCCCCCGTGCGCGATCGGCGTCTCGTTGGTCCCCGGGGGGCGCTTGTAGGTCAGGAAGTAGTGCTCCAGCCGGGCGACCAGAGCCCGCGGCAGGGCGGAGACCTCGCGGATCTCGCCGAAGGCGGCGTCCCCCTTGAGCACGGCGATGATCTTGTCGTCCGCCTCCCCCTTGTCGAGCAGGCGGAGGCCGCCGATGGGGATCGCCTGCAGGAGGATGTCCCCGTGAGAGAAGGTCTTCTCGCTCAGCACGCAGATGTCCAGCGGGTCGGCGTCGCCGCGCAGGGTCGTCTGCCCGGTCTTCTCCTGGGAGTGAGCCGCCACGCGCTCGCCGCAGTAGGTCTGCGGGACGAAGCCGTAGAGTGTCGGGCAGACGTTCGAGAAGGACTGCGGCCGGTCCACCTTGAGGTGACCGCTCGCCTTGTCGATCTCGTACTTGACCGTGTCGGTCGGCACGATCTCGACGAAGGCGGTCACCACCTCCGGCGCGTCGGGTCCGATGGACACCCCGTGCCAGGGATGGGCCTTGAACAGCAGCCGCATCAGCTGCCAGGTGGAGCCCTGCGCCAGGTCATCCATGGGAGCGGACCTCCGCCACCTCGGCGAGCCCCGCGTCCGCCTGCGCCCAGATCTCCGCCAGCGCCTGGGAGTAGCCACGGGCTTCCTCCTCCCGGCCGAGCTTGGCGGCGGCCCGCGACGCGCCGAGCAGCGAGGCCGCCCGGTTGGGCATGCGCAGCAGCGAGCGCTGGAGCTGCGGCAGCGCCTCCGCGGGCCGGCCGCGCTCGAGCAGCACCTCACCCAGCAGCTCCAGGGCCGGCTTCAGGACGTCCGGAGGTCCGGAAGGGGGCGCCAGGGCCGCCTCGGCGTCCGCCGCTTCGGTGAGGAGCCGCAATCCCTCCTCCTCCTTCCCCCGCGCCAGCTGGATGAGCCCCTCGATCTCCTTCTCCTGGACCGCCGACGAGCCGCCGTAGGCTCCCGCCTGCGTGGTGCGGAGCCGCGCCAGGGCCTCCTCGGCCGCGGCGGCGTCGCCGCGCCGCCCGGCGGCCAGCCCCGCCGTGAAAATCTGCGCCCAGTCGCCCGGCCCCGTGGCATGCGCCGCGTGGGCCGGGTCGGCGGTCGAGGTCGCACCTCCCCCGGCCGGCGGCGGCGCGGCGGGGAGCTTCGCGTCTCCCCAGGCCCGCGTCTCGATGAGATAGCGTGCCTCTATCGAAGCGAGCGCGCCGGTCACCCGAGGACTGTCCGACTCCCGAGCCGACCGCCGCGCCACCTCCACGACCTCGCGGGCCTTCTCGTACCGCCCCTGCTGGAGATAGGCGTAGGCGAGCCAGGAGAGGCTGTGGAAGTCGCGCTTGTCGATCGGCAGCTTGCGGCGCTCCGTCCAGGCGACGGACGCGGCCCACGAGGCTTCGTTCGACGCGGCCACCCGGTCCCACTGCCCGAGCTGCACGAAGATGTGCGACGGCATGTGGAGCGCGTGGTGCGCCGCCGGAGCCACCCGCGCGTAGGCCCGGGCCGCCCGTACGCCGAGCGGCGCATGGAGGGGATCGTCATAGGCGTGGATCAGGTAGTGCAGCACTCCCGGATGCTCCGGATTGCGGTCGTACTGCTCCTCCAGGATCGCCGCTGCGCGGATCAGCAACCGCTCGCGCGGCTCGCCCAGCGGGCCGCCATCGGACGCGAGCGCCGGCCCGATCAGGGAGAGGGCATAGAAGCTGGCGACCTCCAGATCCTCCGGCCAGCGCTCGTACATCCGCCGGAGGGCCTCCGCGTAGGCGCGGGCCCGCACGTCCTTGTCCCCGTCGCCGTACAAGGCCTCGGCCGCGCCGAGCCACGCGCGCTCCTTCTCGTTGCCGGCCCGCCGCGCCCGCTCCGCGGCCGACGGAGCCAGCCGCTGCAACGCCGTGCGCGCCGCTTCCAGATCCTGCTCGCCCCAGATCGGGTGGTCGTAGGTCAGAGCCTCGCCCCAATAGGCGAGAGCGAAGCCCGGCTCGGCCTCCTGCGCCGCCCGGAAAGCGTCCGCGGCCTCCTCGTACCAGAAGCTGTGCAGGGCCGCCACGCCGCGCAGGAAGTGCTGCTGCGCCGCGGGCGAGGCGGTGGTCGGGAAGTCGATGCGCCCCAGGGAGGCGGGATCGGCCGCCGCCGCCGGGCGGGCGAGGGAGAAAATCAGGAGGCTGAGCAGGAGCAGGGGGGTGAGGGAGCGTCTCATAGGGGGATTCTAGTCTCAGATTCCCCCGAACCACGGATACCCCATGTCCTCCCAGTACCCTCCCGGCCGCTCGGCCGTGAAGGTCATGGCGGTCAGGTACTTGGTCAGCTTGTAGCCGAGCTTGACCGGCGAGTAGAGCCGCAGCGGCGCGCCGCGCGCCGGGTCGAGGGGGCGATCGTTGAACGCGTAGGCGAGGATCGTCTGCGGATGCATCGCGCTCTTCAGGTCCCAGCCATTGAAGTACCGGGCGTCGAAAGAGTCGAACCGCAGATAGCCCGCCTCCGCCGTCGGCTCGACCTGCCTCACGATCGCGGAGAGCGGCACGCCGGTCCACGTGCCGATGGCGGTCCACCCTTCGACGCAGTGGTGCTTCACCGTATAGGTGACGCTCGGCATCGCCTGGATCATCTCCAGCGTGAACCTGGACGGGTTGCGGACGAGCCCGCCTACCTGCAAGCCCCACCCGGCAGGATCGACGAGCCGCGGATACCCGCGGGTCCGGGCATAGGCGGGGAAATGCCGGTCCGGCGTCCGTTCGGCGATGGAGTACTCCGGCGCCAGCCGCTTCGTGGAGAAGAGCTTCTCGCCGACCCAGTCGTTGACGCGCGAGAACGCGCGGAGCTTCGGGGCGAGAGGTCCACCCTGCCAGCCGCACGCCGTGGCGAGCGACGCCGAGCCGGCGAGCAGCCCCAGCCGGAAGAGATCGCGGCGCGAGAGAGAGGAATCAGTCATGGCTCGGGAACCTCCCACGGTACCAGCCGGTGATCATCGCCCGCAGCGACGCGGGGTCCACGAGGAAGACCAGGAGCACGTGAACCACGGTGAAGGCGACGAACAGCCAGACCGCCCAGAAATGCCAGTAGCGGGCGAGCTCATACCCTCCGAAGAGAGCGGTGAGCCACGAGAGCTGGACCGGCTTGTAGATGGCATACCCGGTGAGCACAGAGAGGACACCCAGCAGGAAGATGAAGCTGTAGGCGGCCTTCTGGAGGGCGTTGTGCTTCCCCTGCGGCGGATGCTCCCGGCGCAGGCGAAGGTAGTAGAGCTGCATCCGCCAGGCCGCCGGAACGTCGCGCGGGCGGAACAGGAGCGACCTCCATTCCCCCGACGCGAGGAGATAGATCAGATAGACCAGCCCGGTCAGCACCAGCGGCCACGCCAGGGCGAAGTGCCAGTTGAGGCCGCCAGCCAGCCAGCCGCCGAGCCGCACCGGCGCCGGAAACGGATCACCGTCCCACGGGTTGGGCAGGAACGGCCGGCCGCGCGGGCCGAAATGCGCGAATGCGTTGTAGATCTGGAGACCGCTCGCGATCATTCCGAGGAGCAGCACGGCGTTGAGCCAATGCGCCGCCCGGACGATCCAATGGTGCCGCCGGACGGGCGTGGGTTTCTGGTCCATGCAGGAAGTACGCGCCTTGGCACGCGACCGGATTCTCCCTCACCCGCCTTCGCTCGCCCGCTCCTGAAACACCTCCCCATCCTCCAGGCGCAGAGCCGTCAGCTCCCTCCCCCAGGCGCAGCCGGTGTCCAGACAGACAACCCCGTCCTTCCGCCAGAGTCCCAGGGCGGCCCAGTGGCCGAACACCAGCCGCACGTCCGCGCTCTTGCGGCCGGGCACGGTGTACCAGGGTGTACACCCCTTCGGCGCCTCCCGCGGCGGACCGCTGAACTCGGCGCACATCCGCCCCTCGGGATCGATCGTGCGGAGCCGCGAGAAGGCGGCCAGGGCGGTCCGCGCCCGCTCGAGGCCTTCGAGCCCGCTCCTCCAGCGCTCGGCCGTCTTCTTGTCGACGGCGGCCACGAGCTCGACCGCCCCGTCGCCCCGCAAGCACGCCTCCACCTCCCGGGCCAGACGCTCGGCCTTCTCCACAGTCCATCCCGGAAAGAGTCCGGCATGCACAAGGGCGTAGCCGTCCTCCCGGTGGACCAGCGGACGGCGGCGGAGCCACTCCAGGAGATCGTCGCGGTCCGGCGCGTTGAGGAGCTGGCCGAGCGTGTCGCGCCGCTTCTCGGGAGCCACCCCCCAGGCGCGTCCCAGGAGATGCAGGTCGTGATTGCCCAGCACGACGACGCTCCGGTCCTCCTCCCCCACCGCCCAGCGGAGCACGTCGAGAGACCGCGGACCGCGGTTCACCAGGTCACCGACCAGCCAGAGGCGGTCCTCCCGCCGGTCGTACTGGATGCGGCGCAGCAGACGCTGAAGTGTGTCGAAACAGCCGTGAACGTCCCCGATTGCGTACGTCGCCATGCCCGCAACGATCTCGCGGCGGACACTCCAGGCGCAACACCCGGGCGCTCTCATCCGTACACACAAGGAGGTCAACCGAAACAGGAGGTCGACATGGCACACACGCTGGACGGAGTCATGAACCAGGTTTTCGTGGCATTCGGGCAGGGGACCGGCCCTGTGCGCGTCGCGCAGGGGGCCTGCCGGGACCTGCGCGAGCGCTACACGCCGCGCATCGACGAAGCGGTGCTCGCACGCTGGGAGGACGAAGCCGTGCAGGTCCTCGAGCGCATCCGGGCGATCGGACGGACCGCCGCCGCGGAAGCCGCCCTGGCCGGCCGGACGGCCATCTCCGCGCAGGAGCTGCGGACCGCGATCCTGCGCGTCGAAAACCAGTCCGCGACTCCCCTCTGTCCGCCCGAGGGGACCGGCTTCTCGCCGGAAACCTCCAAGGCCTACACCCGGCAGGGCATCCTGGATCAGATCCTGGTGGCGCTCGGCCAGGGCACGGGCGCGGTGCGGGTGGCGGGCGAGGCCGCGGCGGCGCTGCGGGACCGCTACGAGCCCTACGTGGACAGCCGCATCCTTGACATCTGGGGGGAGGTCGCGGTCCAGGTCCTGGAGAGGATCCGCGCGATGGGCCGCCTCGCCGCCCTGCGGGCCGTCGAAGGGGCCAGCACGGTGATCACCCGGCCGATGGTGGCCACGGCGATCGAAAACGTCGAGAAGGTCTCCCTGACCCCCCTCTGCCCGCCGGCGCCGGCATCGCCGGATGCGGAGTCGGTCGGAGTCTTGGAGGCGCTGGGGGTGCGGGTCCGCTGATCGGGGACCTCACCCCCCCGGTCCCCCTCTCCCATCGCCCACGCCCCCACCGGGAGAGGGGGAGGCCCTCCTCGCGAGATCCTCGGGGAGTCTTCTTTTTTGGGCGGCGGTGTTTTGGGCGGTGGCGCCCCCTCTCCCGGGGGAAGGGGGGGCGATGGGAGAGGGGGGTCGGGGGGTGAGGTCTCCTACGGAATCGCCGTGACCTTCAGGTTCGAGAACTTCCAGCCGGTCGGCGGGAAGTAGGCGTGGAAGGCCACGCCGCCGGAGCTGAAGTCCACCTTCACGATCTTGTCGCCGCCCAAGTTCTTGATCTCGCGTGCTGTCATCTTGCCCTGCGAGCCGAACAGGAAGTTTCCATCCGCATCGAAGACGTCCATCTTGATCCGCTTGCCCGGGAGGTTGGCCTCCATGAAGATGCGGTACTGGGTCTGCTCCTGCCAGGGGTGGTCTGTCTTGATCTGCTTCTCAGCGCCGAGATCGAGGACGGTCCGCCGCCGGTCGCCGCGGATGATCAGGCCCCAGTAGAGCACGCGCTGCAGGCGCTTGTTCGAGGTCCGCCGCAGGCTCGCGATGTTGTGGAAGATCGGCGTCACCCAGCGGTCGAGATAAACGTCGAACTCGACGTAGATCGCCTTATAGGCGGTGCCGAGCCGGAGAGGCACCGTGAAGCTCCGGCAGAGATCGTCGTTCCGGACCTCGAGGAAATCGTTGGGGATGGCGAAGCCCTCGGCCCCATCCGGCAGCGGCTCGAGCGTGAGCCCGCCCTCCGTACACGGGACCGAGACGTTCGCCGCGTCCCACAGGGACTGCGGATCGAACGGATCGAAGCCACCCGGAATGGAGACCTCGCCCGCGAAGGGTTGGGCGACGGCGGGAGCGAGCGCAACGGTGAGAGCGAGCAGGGCGGCGATGAACAGAGATCTCTTCTGCACGGGTCCTCCTGTTTCCTGATGCCGGCCCGAGGCCGGGTCCTCATTACATCCTGTATCCGGCTTTCGACAGATTCGATGTCTGGGATTGTACCCCGAATCCCCTGGCCGCAACCAGCCCACCTTTCGCTGATGCGATAAGATAGGGTCTTCCGTCCCAAGAAGGAGACCCCGCGCATGCTTCGTACGAGCCTCATCTGGACTCTGGTCTTCGTTGCCGCCCTGGCCCTCGGAGCCGCCCCCGCCTCGGCCGGCCGCGTCGAGCTCATCTCGAAGGCGGGAACGCCCGGCCCGGCGCACGCGGTCGGCCAGGCCGGGCTCGGTTTCGACATGAGCGGCGACGGACGCTTCGTCGTCTTCCTCAGCACGTCTCCGAACCTGGCTCCCGGGCAGAGCGACGGCAACGACCAGCCCGACGTCTTCCTCTGGGACCGGAACAACGGAGAGATCCGGCTCGTGAGCCATCGCAGCGGCTCGGCGGCGGCAACAACCGATTACGGAGTCGATCTCCTCGACGGCGCACAGATCAGCGCGGACGGCCGCTGGATCGCCTTCTGCAGCGCCGGGACCGGCTTGATCTCCAATCAGGAGAAGCCCACCTGGCCGACGGCTCAGATCTATCTCTACGATCGGGACTCCGACACCACGACCCTGGTCAGCCGGTCGATCTCCTCACCGACGTGGGGGGGCAATTTCGATTCGTGCCGGGCCGGCTTCAGCCTCAGCTCCGACGGCCGCTATCTCGCGTTCGACAGCTTGGCCAACGACCTCGTCCCGATCACGGGCAGCAACAACTTCGACAACGTGTATCTGTACGACCGCGTCGCCGGGACGATGACCCTGGCGAGCCACTCCAGCGCAAATGCGTCCCAGCGGGGCAACGGCACGTCGAATGCTCCGACGATCAGCGCGGACGGACGCTGGGTCGCCTACATGAGCACCGCCACGGACCTGGCCGCGGGGCTCGTCGACAACGGCACGCAGCTGGACGTCTTCCTCTTCGATCGCACGACGGGCGGGAACGTGCTGGTCAGCCATGCGAGCGGCTCCTCCACGACGGCGGCCGACAACCAGTCGGACAGCCCCAAGATCAGCGCCGACGGGGCATGGATCGCATTCACGAGCTCGGCGGGAAACCTGGTCGCCGGTCAATCCGATCCGGCGACGGCGGCCGACATTTTTCTCTGGGAACGGTCGACAGGGACCACCCGGCTCGTCAGCCATGCGAGCGGCAGTGCCACGACGGCCGGCAACGCGAGCTCTCCCGGCTACTTGTCGATCAGCGCCGACGGCGCCTGGATCGCCTTCGAGAGTAACGCCACCGATCTGGCCGCGGGAGCGACCGACGCCAACGGGGATTCGGACATCTATCTGTTCGACCGCTCGACCGGGGCCAACACGCTCGTCAGCCATGCGCCCGGCTCGCTCACGGCGGCCGATGACGAATCGCGCAGGGCCGTGCTCACTCCGGACGGCAGCCGCGTCTTTCTTTTCAGCCGGGCGACCAACCTGGTCACCGGCGTAACCGATTCGAACGCGGTCTACGACCTGTTCGCGTGGAGCCGAGCCGACGGCACCGTGACCCTGATCAATCACATCCAGGGGGACCCCACGGTGCCTGGGGGCGTCTACGACATCCGGGCCGTTCCGGCGGATGACGGCCTCTCGGTGCTCTTCCTGTCGGCGGCGTCGAATCTCACCGGCAGCGCCGATACGAACGGGGGCAGCGACCTGTTCCTCCACGATCTCGGAACCGGGGCCAACATCCCCGCCTCCTTCAGCCCGGCCGTCGTGTCCGCCACGGCGGGAGGGGAAAGCCGTGTTTCTTCCAACGGAGCCTCGCTCAGTGCCGACGGCCGCTTCATCGCGTTCGTGAGCAGCGCGCCCGATCTGGTGCCCGGGCAGGTCGACCTCAATCAGAGCCCGGTCTGGTATGAGTCCGGAGACCTCTTCCTGTACGACCGTGCGGCACAGACCATGACGCTCGTCAGCCACGGCACCGCGTCGCCGACGACGACCGGCAACAAGTACAGCAGTGAGTCGGTCATCAGCCGGGACGGGCGCTACGTCGCGTTCCTGAGCCAGGCCTCCGACCTGGTGCCGGGACAGGTCGACAACACGACCTCGGATGACGTCTTCCTCTTCGACCGGGTCACCGGCTCGATCACGCTCGTCAGCCATTTCCCCTCCTCCTCCTCGACCCAGGCGACCTGTCTCTCTTTTTGCAGCAACGTCCAGATCAGCGACGACGGCCGCTACGTCGCGTATCAGGATGGCTCGTTCAGCCGGATCTATGATCGCGACACCGGCACCTACGCGAGCGTCCCGTCCGACCTGAACGCAATCCTCCAGCTGAGCGGCGATGGGAGGGTTCTCGCCGTCGCCACGAACCGCGCGAACGTCCTTCCCGGGCAAGTCGACACGAACGGCGCTACGGATGTCTTCCTCTATGACCGGGTGAACGGGACGACGGTCCTGGCGAGCCGGAGTGCGAGCTCCCCGACGACCACCGGCAATGGAGCCGTCACGACCTATCCGTACATCAGCCGGGACGGACGCTTCGTGGTCTTCGGAAGCCAGGCGACCAATCACGTTTCTGGCCAGATCGACACGAACAACGAGGGGGACTTCTTTCTTTTCGATCGCGACACAGGAACCGTCACCCTGGTGAGCCATGCGGCAGGCTTCTCGCTCACGGCGGGTCAGGGGCGCTCCGACAACGGGATCATCAGCAAAGATGGACGCTTCGTCTTCTTCGCGAGCTCGGCGGACGATCTGCTGCCCGGCCAGCAGGACACCCCGACGGCGACATTCGACAATTTCCTTTGGGACCGGCTCACCGGAGCCACCTCTCTGGTGAGCCACCGCGCCGGGTCCCTCATGGCAACCGCCAATCAGGGCGGCGGGGGCATGTATATCAACGCCGATGGGAGCCGCCTCGTGTTCTGGAGCGAATCCACGGACCTGATCGAGGGCCTCGACGACGCCAACGTGTCGAAGGACCTCTTCGTCTATGACCGGTTTTCGGGAAGCCTGGAGCTGGTGACCCGGACCGCCCCCTCTCCCGGAACCACGGCCAACATGGGGACCCTCCCCCACCAGATCAGCGAAGACGGCCAGGTGATCCTCTTCTCCAGCCAGGCGAGCGATCTCGTGGCCGGCGACTACAATCTCGCCGAGGACGTCCTCGCCTTCGTCCCCGAGGACCTGGACTTCTACACCCTCGCCCCCTGCCGCCTCTTCGATTCCCGCCGTCCCGAGGACGGCCCGGCGCTCACCGCGGGCGTTGCCACGATCGTGGAAGTCAACGGGGCGTGCGGAGTCCCGACCACGGCCAGGGCGTTGGCCGTCAACGTGACCGTGATCGAGGCATCCGCGCTGGGCTATCTGACCCTCTATCCGGGCGATGGCCTGCCACCCGTGGCCAGCACGCTGAACTTTCTTGCCGGGCTGACCCGGGCCAACAATGCGCTCGTCCGCCTCGCCCCCAGCGGCAACGGGACTCTGGCGGTCCGCCCCATGATCAATGGCGGCGGCAGCGTGCACGTGATCATCGACGTGGTGGGATACTTCGAGTAGCTCATACGAAATGGAAGTTTCCTGGATGTCATCCAGGTAGGCGGCTGCTCTTGTTCCAGGAGGTCTCGCATGATTCGACAGCTCGTCCTCTGGCTCCTGCTCCTCGTCACCGTCTCCTCCGTTCCAGCCTCCGCCGGACGCATCGAGCTGCTCTCGAAGAAAGGCACGCTCGGCCCGGCGAAGGCGGTCGGTACGGCGGCCGGGTACGACATGAGCGCGGACGGGCGCTTCGTCACCTTCGCGAGCACCTCCCCCAACCTGGTCCCCGGGCAGAGCGACGGCAACAATGGAGCCGACATCTTCCTCTGGGACCGGACCACTGGGGAAACGCGGCTCGTGAGCCATCGCAGCGGATCGGCGACCGTGGCGTCCAATGGTGCGGCGGCCGACTATCCTGCTCCCCGGATCAGCGCCGACGGCCGGTGGATCGCGTTCTGCTCCTCTGGAACGAACCTGATGGCCGGTGAGCAGACTACGCGCTACACGAACGTCTATCTCCATGACCGGCTCACGGACACCACCACCCTGGTCAGCCGCTCCATTGCCTCTCCCCTGCTGGGCGGCAACTACGATTCCTGCTTGGAAAACCTCGCGCTGAGCTCCGACGGGCGCTATCTCACGTTCAACAGCGAGGCCAGAGACCTGGTCGCTCCGGCGGACCCCACCTGGTCACACCAGGTCTATCTCTATGACCGCGAAACAGCCCAGCTCACCCTGGTGAGCCATGCCGCCGGAAATGGAGCTCAGCGGGCCAACGACAACTCGCGCACGTCATCGATCAGTGCGGACGGCCGCTGGATTGTCTACGAAAGCGCCGCGACCGATCTCGTCGCCGGGCTCACGGACGGCAACAACGCCTATGACGTGTTCCTCTTCGATCGCACGACCGGGCTGAACGTCCTGGTCAGCCATGCGAGCGGCTCCCTGACCACCGCTGCCGGGGCTTCCTTCCCCGAGATCTCCGCCGATGGCGCCTGGGTGGTCTACTCCAGCATTTCCTCGAATCTGGTAACTGGCCAGACCGACGGCATTTTCACTACGGACGTGTTCCTCTGGGAGCGGACGACCGGAACGACGCGACTCGTGAGCCACACGCCTGGAAGCACGACAACCACCGGCAATGGCGACTCCGGGGGCTACGCGATCAGCTCCGATGGCTCCTGGATCGCCTTCGACAGCAGCTCCACGGATCTGGTCGCCGGAGCGACGGACGGAAACGATGCCTTCGACCTTTTCCTGTTCGAGCGTTCGACCGGCACGAACACGCTGGTCAGCCATGCCGCCGGCTCGGCAGCCACCGCCAACGGGTCGTCGGGAGTTTCCGTCCTCTCTCCGGACGGCGGCCATCTTCTCTTCTCCAGCCGGGCGACCGATCTGCTGCCCGGTATGACCGATGCCAATGGAGCCCCCGATCTGTTCACCTGGAATCGGGCCACTGGGAGCGTGACGCTCGTCAGCCATGCCCAGGGCTCGGCGACCACGGCAGGAAATGAGCCGACCTTCACTGGAGCCTTGTCGGGCGATGGTCTCTTCGTCGCCTTCAGCTCATCGGCGACGAATCTCGCGGGCGCCACCGACACCAACGAGGGCACCGATGTCTTTGTCCACGACCTCGGCAGCGGAGCGAACACTGCGCTCTCCTACAGCCCCCCGGTCATCACGGCCAGCGCCAATGGAAACGTCGACTACCTTCACCGGCTCATCACGAGCGCGGATGGCCGGTTCATCGTTTTCCAGAGCGCTGCGGACGACCTCGTCCCCGGCCAGGTGGACGCCAATGACGGTGGAAACGATACCTTCCTGTACGATCGGGAGACGGGCCTCACGACGCTGGTCAGCCACAGCGCCTCCTCCTCCTCGACGACGACCGGGAACGATTCCAGCTACGAGGCGGTCATCAGCCGCGACGGCCGCTTCGTCGCGTACTCCGCCTGGGCCACGGACCTGGTCGCAGGTCAGACCGACGTGGGCAAGAACGTTTTCCTGTTCGATCGGCTCCTCGGGAGCACCATCGTGGTTAGCCATGCCGTGGGCTCACCGACGCAGGGTCGTTACTGCGAGTTCGTGAAGATCAGTGGAGACGGCCGCTTCGTGGCCTTCCTGAACGACAACTACCTGTTTCTGTTCGATCGCGAGGCTGATACCCTCACACCCATCCATCCATGGGTGTTCGTTACCGCTGTCGAGCTCAGCACAGACGGCCGATATCTCGCCTTCACCTCCAATGCGACCAACATCGTCCCGGGCCAGAGCGACTCCAATGGCTCGGAAGATCGGTTCCTGTATGACCGGATCTCAGGGACCACCGTCCTGGCGAGCCGCAGCGCCTCCTCTCCCACGACGGCCGGGAATGCACAATCCTTTGCTCCGGGCGCGGGGAGCCTGAGTGCGGATGGACGGTTCGTTCTCATCCAGAGCAGCGCGACCGATCTCGTGCCTGGGCAGGTGGACACAAACGGCCAACCGGACTACTTTCTTTTTGACCGGGTCACAGGAGCGGTCTCGCTGGTGACCCATGCTTTCTCCTCGCCCACGACGACGGCCAATGCCGCCACCTACTGGGGGGCTCTCAGCCAGGACGGCCGCTTTGTCACCTTCATGACCAATGCGACCAACCTCGTGCCTGGCCAGCAGAACGCCGCTCCGGGCGGCGTCTTTCTCTTCGACCGCCTGTCCGGCAACGTCTCTCTCGTGAGCCATGTTGCCGGTTCTCTGACGACGTCCGGCGGCGGTCGGCTCCCCGCGATCAGCGGCGATGGCAGCCGGATCGTCTTCGTCAGCCCCTCAACCGAGCTGATTGCGGGAATCCAGGACTCCAACAGCGGCGAGGACGTCTACCTGTACGACCGCTCGTCCGGAAGCCTCGAGCTGGTCAGCCATGCCCTCGGCTCGCCGGGAATCACAGGAAACGCCCCTGCGAATCCGGTCGCAACCCTGAGCGAGGACGGCAGGACCGTGGTCTTCACGAGCGGCGCGAGCGATCATGTCGCCAACGACTTCAATCTCCATCAGGACATCTTCGCCTTCGTGCCCGAGGACCTGGACTTCTACACCCTCGCCCCCTGCCGCCTCTTCGATTCCCGCCGCCCCGAGGACGGCCCTGCGCTCACCGCGGGCGTTGCCACAATTGTGGAAGTCAACGGCGCGTGCGGAGTACCAACCACGGCCAGGGCGTTGGCCGTCAACGTGACCGTGATCGAGGCATCCTCGTTGGGCTATCTGACCCTCTATCCAGGCGATGGATTGCCGCCCGTGGCCAGCACGTTGAACTTTCTTGCCGGGCTGACCCGGGCCAACAATGCGCTCGTCCGCCTCGCTCCCAGCGGCAATGGCACCCTGGCGGTCCGCCCCATGATCAATGGCGGCGGCAGCGTGCACGTGATCATCGACGTGGTGGGGTTTTTCGAGTGAGCACCCGGTCCAGCGTGGCCGCGAAGGCCTGCCTGTCCTTGGCAACGTAGGGGCGGGGACCGAAGGTCTCCACCCCCGCTCCGCGCAGGCCGTCCATGAAGTCCCGCACGGCGAGCCGCTCGCCGACGTTGTCTTCCGTGTATTCGGTCCCGCGCGGATCGATCACGGTGACGCGCTTCTCGACCAGGCGGGCGGCCAGCGGGATGTCGGCGGTCACGGCCACGTCTCCCGGCTCGGCGTTCTCCGCGATGTGCTGGTCCGCGACGTCCGGGCCGCCCTTCACCAGCACGGTGATGACGAAGGGGTGGTCGAGCGGCGCCGAGAGGCGTTGATTGGCCACGAGCACCGTCTCCAGCTTGAGCCGCCGCGCGGCCCGGAAGACGATCTCCTTCACGTCGCGCGGCGCGGCGTCCGCATCGATCCAGAGCTTCATGCGCGGGATCGTACCCTAAACTTCCAGCGCCGGATTTCGTAGAGTATGAAAAAGGAGAAGCTCATGAAACCAGCTTCGCTGCGTTGGATCGCCTTGACGTCTCTCGGCCTCGCATCGGGCGTCGGCATCGCGCTCGCGCTGGAGGACCCGATCGATGCGCTCGTCGGGATGATCCTGTTGACGCCCGTGCTGACGCTGATGGCCGGCGGCATTCTGGGGGCTGTGCAGTGGATCGAGCTGCGGTCCCGGCTCCAATCGGCCCGCCGCTGGCTCCTGGGCACGGCGGTGGGGCTGGGCGTTGGTCTGGCGGTCGGGATCGTCACACTGGAAGTGGTCGGCCAGCTCCTCCTGGGCCACCCTCTTCGGCTCCTGCGGATGGCTCCCACGGACCGGGCGCTCAGCTTCCTCATTCTCGGAGCCATCAGCGGGGCCTGCCTGGGGCTCGCCCAGCAGCTCCTGCTCCGTCAAGGGTCGTACCTGCCCGGGAACTGGTTCCTGCTGAGCGCCGCCGGTCTCGGACTGGGCTTTCCGGCCGGCTCACTGCTCGCCGATCTTCTCGTCGAGAATTTCGCGTCCGCGGCAGGCCTCCTGATCCTGGTCCTGGTCTCTGGCGCGGTTCTCGGTGGGTTTACGGCGCGTCCCGTCGCGCGGACGGTGTAAAGTCGACAGGCTCAGGAACGCTCTCTTCCGGAGCCTGCTCGTGGGCGAGCACCGGCTGCATGAGGCGAAAGCCCTCTTCCGCGCCGTCGTCCCAGGGCCAGCGCCCCTCCTGATCCTGGTAGACCAGTTGCAGGACCGGGAAATTCTCGCCGTCATAGAAGTCGATGGCTCGTCCGAAGTACTCCTGGTACGCGTGCCGCGGCACCGGGCGAAAGGCGCAGTCATGGCCCCGCAGGAGATCCGAATTGACCTCGCCCGCTTCGAAGCTCCTCCCCGCGCGGATCTCCTCTCCGACGCTGTTAATCAGCGGGTCCGCGACCCGCGAGGGAAGGCCGACGATCAAGATTTCCGGATGACCCAGGGTCTGGTACAGACCGATGGAATAGCTGAACGGCGGTACACCGTCCTCCGCGAAGACGTTGAGGACGTGCCAGCCATTCTGCTCCACGTCAGTCCGCAACTTGCGCTCGAATCGATCCCTGTCCATGTTCGGTGGCCTCCTCAGCCTCGCTCATCCTATCAGGCCTCGGAGCGCTGCACCTTCCGCCCTCTACTCGATCTCGAACGTGATGCGCCCCCACTTGAGACCGCCCGGCATGTTGTAGTCGCCGTCGACCTCATAGCCGAGCTGGGCGACGCTGCCGCTGCCGCCCTTCACGCGGACCCGCACCCAGCCGTCCCCGGAGCCGGTGATCTGGATCTTGTCGCGGCCCGCCGCCACGGAGAAGCTCGCGGAGATCGCCTCGTCCTCCTCCCCGCCGGTCTCGGCCCAGAGACTCACCTGGACCTCTTCCCCGACCTCGACGTCGATCGGCTCCGCCGGCTTGATGTTGTAGCCCGCATCCTCCCGGTCCATGTTGACCCCCTCGACCCAGGCATACAGGTTCTGGATCCTCTGGGCGGAGAGGACGGAGGAGGACAGGAAGGCGCAGACGGCGAGCGCGGCGATTCCCAAGGCCTTACGCGACATGGACGAGCTCCCTAACTGGTTCGACCGGCGCGGGGCATCCGCGCCGGGACGGCTGTGTTGCGACGTAGTGGGGAGATCATACCCCAGCTCCGGAGGCATTGGCCGATTGCATGCGGACGAAACGCAGGTGGTTCCTCCTGCGCTACCATCTGTGTCCAAGAAGACGACGGACAACCGAGCTTTCCCGGGCCGGCCGGCCCGCCGGGGGTGGACCTTGAACCGCAGCTCTCTGCCATGCGTCCTGCCTCTCCTCGCTCTCCTCGGCGCCGTGCAGCCCGCGGCGGCCGGTCCATTGCCGCGCGAGCGCGTGCCCGCCCCTCTCCAGCCCTGGACGGACTGGGTGCTGCGCGGCCAGGAGGGCGCGCTCTGCGCTCCGTTCCTCGGCGGTGACGAAAAGCGGTGCGCCTGGCCCGGCGCCCTCGCTCTCGGTCTCGGGGAGACGGCCGGCAGCTTCCGACAGGAGTGGACGCTCGAGACCGCCGGCTTCGTGCCGCTCCCAGGCGAGCCGCGCCGCTGGCCTCTCGACCTCCAGGTGGACGGCCGGTCCGCCGCCGCGGTGGAGCGCCAGGGCAAGCCGGGACTCTGGCTGCCGGCCGGCACGCATACGGTGAGCGGCGGCTTCCGCTGGGACAGCCTGCCGGAGTCGCTGCCGGTGCCGGCCGAGGTCGGCCTTGTGGTCCTGACGGTGCGCGGCGCGGCGGTCCTCCTGCCCGAGCGGGACGACTCCGGCCGCGTCTTCCTGCGCAGCGGCCGGGCGGTGCAGACCGAGGAGGACCGTCTGGACGTGCGCGTCGAACGGCGGATCGTCGACAGCGTGCCGCTCCTCCTGGTGACGCGGATCGAGCTGGCGGTGGCGGGCAAGGCGCGCGAGGTGCTGCTCGGCCGCGCGCTGCCGGATGGATTCGTCCCGCTCTCGCTGGCCGGTCCCCTCCCCGCCCGGCTCGAAAGCAATGGCCATCTGCGCGTGCAGGTCCGCCCCGGCGACTGGGTCGTGGAGCTGACGGCGCGCCATACCGGTCCGGCCGCGGCTCTCACCGCGCCGAGCCCCGGCGGCCCCTGGGCCGCCGAGGAGGTCTGGGTGTTCGAGGCCCAGCCGAGCCTGCGCCTCGCCGAGGTCGAGGGGGTGCCGGCCGTCGATCCCCAGCAGACCACGCTGCCGGCGGAATGGAAGGCCTTCCCCGCGTACCGGCTGCGGCCCGGCCAGACGCTGCGCCTCGCCGAGCGGCGCCGCGGCGCCTCCGATCCGCCCGCGGACCGCCTGACCCTGCGCCGCAAGCTCTGGCTCGACTTCGACGGCGGCGGCTTCACCTGGCGGGACGATCTCGCGGGGACGCTCCACCGGAGCTGGCGCCTGGAGATGGCCCCGCCGTCGCGCCTGGAGCGCGTCTCGATCAACGGCCGCGACCAGGTGATTACCCGCCGGCCGGGCGCGGACCTCACCGGCATCGAGGTCCGCGAAGGGCAGATCGCCCTCGCCGCCGAAGGGCGGCTCCCCGGCGCCTGGGCGCTCCCCGCGGTCGGCTGGAACCACGACTTCCAGGAGGTGTCGGGCGAGCTCGCTCTCCCGCCGGGCTGGCGCATCCTGGGAGCCATGGGAGTGGACCAGGTGCCCGGGACCTGGATGAGCGAGTGGACGCTCCTCGACTTCTTCCTGGTCCTCCTCATCGCTCTCGCCATCCGCCATCTCTGGGGTACACGCTGGACCGTCCTGGCCCTCGTCACCCTGATCCTGACCTGGCAGGAGCCGGGGGCTCCGCGGTGGGTGTGGATTCTCGTGCTCGTGGCGGAAGCGCTCCGGCGCGTGGTGAAGGGGGATGGGAGGGAGCGCTGGCTGGTGCGTGCCGTCTCCGGCATCGCTCTCACCGTGCTCGCGCTCGTGGCCGTGTCCTTCCTGGCGCAGCAGATTCGTCAGGCCATCTATCCCGCCCTCGAGCATTTCGGAACCAGCGAGTCCTCCTTCGATTTCAGCATGCACAGGAGGGCGGCCGAGGTCGAAGAATCCGTCCCCGAGTCACCGGCCCGAAGCGACGCTCAGTCTTCGGAATCCATGGCCAAGGACATGGCGGCGACTCGGGAGCGTCCCGACCTCCAGGAGATCGATCCGCGCGCCGTGGTGGCCACCGGCCCAGGTCTGCCGGATTGGCAATGGCGCAGCGTGGAGCTGCGCTGGAGCGGTCCGGTGGACAAGGAGCAGCGGATGCGCCTCTTCCTCGTGCCGCCGGCCGGCAACTTCGTCTTGGCGCTCGTCCGCGCGGCGCTCCTGCTCCTGCTGGTGCTGCGCGCCCTCGCCGCCGCCGGCCTGCGGATCGACCGGCGTCCACCTCCGGCCTCGCCGGCTTCGCCCGAGACCGTGGCGGCCGCCGCGGTCCTTCTCGCTCTCCTGCTGGCTGGACCGGCCGCCGCCGAAGAACCGCCCGCCGCGCAGCCCGCGCCTGCGGAAGCGCCCTCCTCCGCAATCCTCGACGAGCTGCGGCAGGCCCTCCTCGCGCCGCCCGATTGCCACCCGGAGTGCGCGTCGAGCCCGCGGCTCTTCCTCGACGTGACGCCGGGAGCGCTGCGCGTCCGCTTCGAGGTGGGCGCCGCGGCCGCTGTCGCCGTGCCCCTGCCGGCCGGGCCGCAGTGGCTCCCGGCCGAGGTGCGGATCGACGGCCAGCCCGCGACGATCGCGCGCACGTCCGACGGCCGCCTGTGGACCCGGATCGGCCCGGGCCGGCACGAGATCCTCCTGAGCGGCCCGCTGCCGGCGCGCGAGACCGTGCAGATCCCGCTCCCCCTCCGCCCGCACCGGGTCGACGTGACCGCGGCGGGCTGGACCGTCGACGGCATTCATGAGGACGGCCAGGCGGACGATTCGCTCCAGCTCACCCGCGTCCGCACCCTCGCCGCCGGAGCCCCGGCCGGCGCCTTGCAGCCGGGAGAGCTGCCGCCGTTCCTCCAGGTCGAGCGCACCCTCCGCCTGGGCCTCACCTGGCGGGTCGAAACCCGCGTCAGCCGCCTCTCGCCTCCAGGCGTGCCGGTCGTGGCCGCCGTACCGCTCCTGCAAGGCGAGTCCGTGACCACCGCCGGAATCCGGGTGCAGAAAGGGATCGCCCAGGTCAGCCTCGGCCCCCAGACGCCGGAGGTCGCCTGGACCTCGACGCTCGCCCCGCGCGCCCAGCTCCGTCTGACCGCGCCGCGTACCCTGGCCTGGACCGAGGTCTGGAGGCTCGACGCGAGCCCGGTCTGGCACGTGGAGGCGCAAGGCGTCCCGCCGGTGCTCGGACCGGAGGACGCCGCCGTGCGGGTCCCCGAGTGGCGCCCCTGGCCGGGCGAGAGCGTGACGCTCGCGATCAGCCGTCCCGAGGGGATCGCCGGACAGACCCTGACGATCGACGACACGCTCCTGACCGTCAGCCCCGGCCTGCGCTCCACCGACGCCGAGTTGGTGATCGGCTTGCGCAGCAGCCGCGGCGGGCGGCACACGGTCGTCCTCCCGGAAGGAGCGGAGCTGCAAAAGGTTTCGATCGACGATCAGGCGCAGCCGATCCAGCAGGAGGGGCGCGAGGTCACGCTGCCGATCCGTCCCGGCGCGCAGAAGGTCGAGCTCGCCTGGCGCGAGCCGCGGGGGATCTCGCTCCTCTTCCGCACGCCGGAGGTCGACCTGAACACCGGCAGCGTCAACCCGGACGTGGTGGTCCGGCCGCCGTCGAGCCGCTGGATTCTTCTTGTGGGCGGACCGCGCCTCGGGCCGGCCGTCCTCTTCTGGAGCCTGCTGGTGGTGATCCTCCTGACCGCCTGGCTCCTCGGCCGCGTGAAGATCACACCGCTCAAAACCCGCGATTGGGTCCTCCTGGGGATCGGCCTCTCGCAGGTGCCGCTGGTGGCCGCCGCGATCGTCGCCGGCTGGCTGCTGGTCCTGGGATTGCGCCGCGGGAGAGGAGCCGCGATCCACCGGCCGTTCGTCTTCGACCTCGCCCAGCTCCTCCTCGCCGGCTGGACCCTGGTGGCGCTGGGCATCCTCTTCTGGAGCGTCCAGGCGGGCCTCCTGGGCACGCCGGACATGCAGATCGCCGGCAACGGCTCCTCGGCCTACGAGCTCCATTGGTACGCCGACCGCACCGGCGAGCTGCTGCCCAGGGCCTGGGTGTTCTCGGTGCCGCTCCTCCTCTACCGCCTGGCCATGCTCGCCTGGGCCCTCTGGCTGGCGCTCGCTCTGCTCCGCTGGCTGCGCTGGGGCTGGGAGTGCCTGAATACCGGCGGTGGGTGGCGGCCGCTGCGGGGGAAAAGGCCCTCACCCCCGGCCCCTCTCCCGCAAGCGGGAGAGGGGTGAACAGCGAAGAGGGCAGGCACAAGGCCTGCCCCTACGTAGGGGCAACCCTTGTGGTTGCCCTGCCTGCGTTTGCTCCCCGCGCGGGGGTGAGGGCCCCCCTTTAGTTCGCCAACCGGTTCCAGAACCGGTTCCAGAACTCGGGGTCGGACAGCTCCGCGTCGCCGAAGCGGAGCCCGGTGTCCTGCTGCGAGACGATCTGGCCGGTGACCGCGTCCCGGGTGAACATCATGATCGACGGGCGCTCGTCCTCCGCCAGCGCGTACTCCACGTTGTGCTCGTCGATCCGTTCCGCGAGAGGACCCTTCATGAGGACCCCTCGCTCTTCCGAGGAATTCCGCTCGTCGACGGTGTAGAGGTACTGCTGCCGCTGCCCGCCGTTGTACCAGCTGTCGAAATCGAACCCGAACGCGGCGAGAGCTGCGATCAGCCCCTTTCCGTCGAGATCCTCCAGCGGCAGGTCGTCCTCGGTCACCACGAGCTCCCCCTCGTCGAGCGGCTCCGAGAGCAGGGCCTGGCAGTCGAAGTAGCGCCGGAGCACCTGGCCGGCGTTGACCGCGAGGAAGCCGTAGCTGCCGCTGATCGTCTCCGCCCCGCAGCCGATGACGAGCGTCTTCGCCTGCTTCGACAGCTCGACGACGAAGTCGGCGCCGGTCATCGACATCATGAAGGACGAGTCGAGGATGAACGACCTGCCGTCATACTCGCCCGCCACGATCGGATACCCCTCGGGCGTGGGGTCGAGGTCGAGGTCGTCCAGGTTCTCCACCGGCCCCTGATCGATGAAGCGGCCGGTGTTCGCCGCCAGCAGGGGAAAGAACTTCGCCCACGGCATCTCGGCGACGAGGATTCCGAAGTGCATGCTCATCCTGGCAGCGTATGACCGTCGCCGGATCGCGTCAAGATGAGGTACCCTCTCGCCCGTGCGCCCGAAGCTGTTTCAGCCCTTTCGCCTGCCCGTCCGCCTCTCGATCTGGCTCCTCTGGGCGCTCATCGCGGTGGCGGTCATCACCATCGGGAGCCGGAGCCCGGAACCCAACCACCCGGTGGGCCTCCTGCTCCTCGGCCTCGGCCTCGCCGGGACGGGTCTCCTCGCCGTTCTGACTCTCGCGAGCACCGCCGTCTGGAACCGCCTGATCGAGCCCGGTCTCGACGTGCGGCAGACGAGGGTCCAGCTCTACGGGATCGCCGGTCTCGGGGCGGTTGGGCTGGTGCTGATGGGCTGGGCGTTGAGCCGTCTGCTGTAGGACCTCACCCCCCGGCCCCCTCTCCCATCGCACACCCTTCCCCCGGGAGAGGGGGAGACAGCACATTGTTTGGATTGGGTTCCCCCTCTCCCGGTTGGTGGGTGGGCGATGGGAGAGGGGGCTAGGCCCGTTCTTGCTTCTGCGCTCCTGCCCGGACCTTGCTCGGCTGACCTTTAGGCTATCCGAAGACGCATTTCTTACTAAGTTTGTCCCGGCCTGAGAGAGTTGGCGCACTACTTGATCGAGGTGCCGCGGCTGTCCAGCCGCAACAGCGTGACCCCCGCGGTGAGGCTCACCGTAGGTTTGGGACGCTCGCTCCTTGGAGGGAGTTCGTATGAAACTGAGACTGCACAAGTTCTTTTTGCTCTCCGGAGCAACTGCTTGCTGCGGACGGCAGAATCTCGCTCGACTTCAGTCCCCAACTCAAGTGGTCCTCCTCGTATGCTGCTTATTCCTTTCTCCACAGTTCGCGCTGGCGACGACTAGCTCTTTGCCCATTGAGCTATCCCTGGACGATCCCGTCGAGGATAACACGGGGCCTATAGACGTACTGAATATGACCATGTTGTTCGATAACGGGACCGGTGTCTATGTAATCCATCTGTTTGCCAGTCCATCGGCACCTTTTATCGGCAGCTTTCGCATCAACATCAATCTTTTCAACGAGGATACGGGAGGATTCTTCCAGGATGCCGTCAACGACTACAACCTTGCGGCAGCCACCACTGTCCTCACGCTAAACGGGACTGATCCAGGGCTTACAGCGTGGAACATTGGCGACCGGGTCTACACAAACAGTCTCTTCGGAACGCCGAATCCTCCGGGGATATCGCTCTTCCGATCGTCTTTGATGTCGCTACCCTTCAGCTTTCTTGATAACGAGGATTACATCGCGTTCGCAGAGCCGGCTCTGCCAGCCCTTGTACAGGAAGCTACGGTTGCCACCCGTGATCTCGCCGTTGTGACAGCTACCTATACCGCGTTTCCCATCATGCACGCTGGGCCGAACGCCATTTATTGGGAGGTTTTCCCTGCTGCTTTAATCCAAAATCGAGGATCCGCTACGATCGAGAACATCTCAATAACCTTCGACCTGCCGGGTCTTCCCCCTCGTGTGGTTTTAAAGGAGCTGAGAGCTGGTCAGGCGGTATGGGTCACGCCTCCGCGAGATCAGGCTGGCCGAGGGATCAGGCTAAGATCTGGTCCTTATACCTTGAAGGTAGTCGCTGATCCGAAGGATAGGGTTGACGAGATAGACAAGACTAACAATGTTTACGTCTTAGAGTTTGTGCTCCCCGTCGATTGAGTCGAGGACTCGATACTGCTAGATAGATGGGTGCCGATAGATAGGTGCCTATCAAGTGTAGAGACAATCGGCCTTTGAAAGGCTTGAGTCGGCCTAAGTCCCGGTCCCCTCTTTCTCGCACGACTCTCCCCCCGAGGGGTAGCCGTACCGCTTCAAGGCCCGCAGGACGGTCGCCTCGATCTCTTCGGCGCCAGGGGGTGAGGTCTCACCGATACCCCGTCGCCTGCAGCTCGAACAGCTCGGCGTAGCGCCCGCCCTGCGCGAGCAGCTCCTCGTGGGTGCCCGCCGCCTCGATCTGCCCTTCGGCGAGGACCAGGATGCGGTCCGCCATCCGCACGCTGGAAAAACGGTGCGAGATCAGCACCGCCGTCTTCTCCTCGCTCAGCTCCTTGAAACGCTGGAAAACCCCGGCCTCGGCGCGAGCGTCGAGCGCCGCGGTCGGCTCGTCGAGGATCAGCACCTGGGCGTCCCGCATGTAGGCGCGGGCGATCGCGATTTTCTGCCACTCGCCGCCGGACAGGTCCACCCCCGTGCGGAAGCGTTTGCCGACCATCTGATCGTAGCCGTTCGGCAGCTTGTCGATCACCTCGTCCGCCAGGCTGCGCTCGGCCGCGGCGGCGATCCGTGCGCGGTCGTCGCGGGCCTCGATCCGGCCTACCGCGATGTTTTCGGCGGCGGTGAGGTGATAGCGCACGAAATCCTGAAAGATCACGCCGATATTGGAGCGGAGCTCCTCCAGGCTGTACTCGCGCAGATCATGGCCGTCGAGCAGGATCCGCCCCTCGTCCGGGTCGTAGAGCCGCGCCAGCAGCTTGACCAGCGTCGTCTTGCCGGCGCCGTTCTCGCCGACCAGGGCGAGCACCTCGCCGGCGTGCAGCGTGAAGCTCAGGTGGCGCACCGCCCAGCGCTCCGCGCCGGGATAGCGGAAGCCGACGTCCTCGAAGACGAATCCCTGGCGGATCGGCGCCGGAAACGGCCGCGGGTTTTTCGGCGAAACGATCTCCGGCTCGATCTCGAAGAATGAAAAGAGATCGTCGAGATAGAGCGCCTGCCCCGCCACCTGCGAAAAACCGATCAGCAGACCTTCGAGGAGCGTGCGCAAGCGGCGGAAGGAGCCGGCAAGAAACGTGAGATCGCCGATGCTGAACGCTCCTTGCAGGGTGCGCCAGGCGATGTACGCATAGGCCACGTAATAACCGAGCGTGCCAAAGGAGGTCAGCAGGCCACCCCAGCCGGCGCGGCGCGCCGCGAGCTTGCGGTTCTCCCTGTACATCGCCTCGGCGAGCACACGGTAGCGCTCGATGAGAAATGCGTTGAGGCCGAAAATCTTGACTTCCTTGGCGGTCTCGACGCTGGCGCCGGTCTGGCGGACGTAGTCGAGCTCGCGCCGCTCCGGCGTCCGGAAATAATTGAGCGAGTAGCTCTGCGCGTTGAAATGCGCCTCGCCGAGGAACGCCGGGACCAGCGCCAGGAGGAGCAGCGCGATCAGCCAGGGCGCGTAAACGACCAGCCCCGCGGCGAAGCTGACGATGGTCACCACGTCCTGCGCCTGGCCGAACAGCTGGCTCATCAGGCCCATCCGGCCGGTGGTCTGGCGGCGGGCGCGCTCCAGCTTGTCCTGCTGCTCGCTGTCCTCGAAATCTTCGAGGTCGAGCGTCGCCGCGTGCTCCATCAGGCGCACGCTGGTGATGTTGGTGAGCTTCTCTCCCAACAGAGCGTCGACCAGCGAGACGCATCTCCCGAGCAGGTCGGACAGCACCGCCAGGCCGAGCTCGCTCGCCACCAGCAGGCCGAGGTGGTCGAGCCGGCCGCTCGCCAGCCAATCCCTCAGGCTGACCGGGGTCCCCGGGGCCTGCGCCAGCCGGACCACCTCGTCGATGATCAGCTTGCCGACATAGAGGGTGACCACCGGCAGCAGCGCGCGGACGAGGCGCAGCAGCAGATCGGAGACGGTGAGGCCGGGGCTGGTGCGCCAGATCAGCTTCAGGAACGGCGGCAGATTGCGCAGCGCCCCGAAGCGCTCCCGCAGAGACCGCGGCCCCGGAGGGGGCGCAGCGCCCGGCGGTCCCCCGGCTCCTGTCGCCGCCCCCGCCGCGGGGCCCGCGGCGCGTCCTCCCATGCTGTAGTGCTTCGGCATCCGGCCTCCTCTCCGTCCCCCGCCCCCCAGTCAAGCCAAAAGGATGCCATGGGATCAGTCCCCGTCGGAGGCGGCCTCCGCGCGGACCAGCATCTGCTGGAGCTCCGCCTTGGGATAGAGCTTGCCGCCGACCACGACCGCCTGGATCTTCTGGCTGTTGCCGATGTCGTCGAGAGGGCTCGCGTCGAGCAGGACGAGGTCCGCGATCTTACCCTTCTCCACCGTGCCGAGATCTTTCTCCCGACCGAGGAACCGCGCGGGATTGCGCGTCGCGGTCTGCAATGCCTCCAGCGGCGACAATCCGGCCTGTACCAGGAGCTTCAGCTCGTCATGCAGGCTGAAGCCGGGAAAGACATAGGGATTGATCACGTCCGTTCCAGCCAGGATCTCGACGCCCGCCTTGCGCATTCGGCCGACCAGCTCCATCTGCCTCCGGTACGCCGTGCGCGCCAGCTCGAAATCTTCCGGAGTCCTGTCCTTGAGGCGGAAATCGTCCTTGGGATTCCACGCCGTCCGGATGTCCGACGGCATGTACTTGAGCCGGGGATCGTCGCGCGTCTTGGGATCGTCGAGAAACGCGAGATTGCGGAGCACCGTCAAGGTGGGGCATTGCCACGTGTGATTGCGCGCGAGATGCGCGAGTAGCGCATCCGCCTTCTCGGGGCTGAACGTCTCCAGCATCCTGCGGACCAGGGGGCGCCGGCTCGCGACGCTGGCGATCCTCTCCCCCGGCCCGAGATGCGCCCAGACCTCCTCGCGCGCTTTCCGGATCTCGTCTTCCTGGGTGGAGCACCCTTCGAGGATGCCGGTGAAATGCTCGATGCTCTGCTGTCCCGCATCCGACGCCTCGATCGCGGACACCGCATCCGGAACGTGCCCGGCCACCGGGATTCCCTGCTTCTTCGCCTCGTCGAGGATGGCGAAGTACGCATCGCGCGGCAGCCGGTTGTAGACCTTGATGAAGTCGGCGCCCGTTGGCTTCAATCCGATCACGATCTGCCGCCCTTCGGCCGCGTCCTTGACCGTGACCGAGCCGGGCCAGATGGGGTTCGGCCCATCCACGATCGGGCTGGCGATGCTCATGCGCGGCCCCGGCAAGTCCCCCCGCTCGATCTCCTGACGCCACTGCTGATGGAACGGCCCGCCCCACATCACCCGGATACCGGTCACCCCATTCGCGATGAAGAGGGAAAAGAAATCCTTGTTGTACCAGTGCACGTGCATGTCCCAGAGCCCGGGGATGAGGAACTTGCCCGTGCCGTCGACCACCTGCGCATCCTGCGGCGGCCGGAGCGTCGCGGCGGGGCCGATCTCGCTGATGCGGTCGCCGCGGATCACCACCGTCCTGTCCGGCTGGGCCGGCGCGCCAGTGGCGTCGATGACCGTGACGTGGGTGAGGACGAGCGGCCGGCCGGCCTGAGGCGGCTGGACCGCCGAGCGGACCGGCAGGGCCAGGAGCAGGAGGAATCCGAAGAGTTTCTTCATGGCCCGGCGATTCCATCACGCGGCGCCGGCCGGGACAAGCCTACGAAAGAACGATCACGTTTCTCCGAGAGCCCCGTTGGACGAACGGATCTCGCAGTGACTGGCGACGCGATCGTGCAGCAGGCGGTCGACGATCTGGGCCCGGCGGCTCCGGGCCCAGGGCTCCACCCGCCGGCTCCACGTCTCCTCGAGAGGCACGAAGAGGATGTCGGCCTCCGGCTTGGTGCGCTGCACACCGAGCAACATCAGTTGGCGGGATCCTTCGTGATAGACCACGGCGAAATCGCCATCCTCATTCCGGAGGAGACCGGGAGAGACATATTCGATCCAATAGCCGCGGAGCCTGTGGAGAGCGAAGACAACCATTCCGAAGATCGCGACACCGGCGGTGATCAGCGCGAGAGCGATAAACAAGCCGCGCGCCTCGGGCCGCAACCAGTGGACGAGAGCGGCCATGCTCCAGAGCAGGAGAAGGAGCCCACTGAGGGACGTTCTTGGGTGTGCCATCGTCGTAGCCGCAGCTCAATATGCGCATGCGATACTGCTATTGCTGAACTAGGAGAATACTACGCCGGAGCGCCCCGGATGGCAAGGGCGCTCCAGCCGCTCCTTCGGGGCTGCTGTCGGTTATCGTCCTTGATGTCCTTTACGTCCTTGGGGTCCTTTCTCCCTTATCATCTGGCCGAGGAGGCTTCCATGTCTGAAGAGCAGCAACCCTTCATCACCCTGCCCAGCGACGAGGATCTCCGTGCGCAAGAGAAGCCCGGGGTGAAGTCCCCCTACGACTTCGGGTTCGTCGGCGGCATGTCGCGCCTGCTCTCGGCGCACGAGCGGCTCGGCGCTGCGATGCGCGGCTTCTTCGCCGAGGTCATGTTCGCGCCGGGGGTGCTGAGCCGCGACGAGCGTGAGATGGTGGCCGCGGTCGCCTCGGCGGCGCAGGACTGTGAATACTGAACGGAATCTCACGCAGAGTTTCTGCGTGTCGAGAACAACGATCCGGCCCTCGTCGACGCGATCAAGCAGCGCCGCTGGCGCGAGCTGACCCATCTGACGCCACGGCAGCGCGCCCTCTGTACGATCTCCGAAAAGCTGACTCTGGCTCCCCGGGAGATGACCGCCGCGGACTGGCATCCGCTGCGCGATCTCGGCTTCGACGATCAGGGTCTCCTCGAGGTGGCGCACCTGATCAGCATCTTCAACTACTTCCCGCGCATGGCGGACGGCTTCGGCCTGACACCCGACCCCATGCTCCGCGAGGCCGCGGCGACCGGCGTGCCTCTGCGGCGTGCCGGAGGCTGAGCCGCTCTCGTCTTGGTATACTGACGCCCATCGTATCAACCACTCGATGTGGCCGATTTCAGGGAGATGGCTCGATGCCGTACCAGAGGTATGCAGTGGTCCATCAGAAGTTGGAGAGCCGGAGCAAGGCTCTGGGCGCAAATATCGAGGAGCTTCCTCACCTCAGCTCGCGGGTGGCCCGGCTCGACGAGTTGCTGGCCCTGTTGAAGGAGCTCACGGCAGAGCAGGCGCGCCTGACCGCCATGCGGCAGGAGGTCTCGAAGCAGATCGCGGAGCTCACCGATGAAGGGCAGAAGCTGATGACCTTTCTGGATGCCGGGATCAGGCAGCACTACGGCAATCGTTCGGAGAAGCTGGCGGAGTACGGCCTGCAGCCGTTCCGCAGCAAGCCGCGGGTCCGGCGGGTCGGACCGGATGGCAAGCCGCTGAAGCGGAAAGCTGCCGGCGAGAAGACAGCTGCCCCCCTGGAGAACGAGTAACCTCCCGGACCTGACCGGATTCCCCTTACCCTGCTCCCGACCGGGGTCCGGCTCAACCGGATCACGGTCGGGTTCAACCCGACAGGCTTCCGGAGAGCGCGCCCCTCTGGCCGTCAGCCGAGGATCTCTGCCAACTTGTCGAGGATACCGGTCCAGCCGGATTCGGTCTGGCTCGCATACTCTGCCCACTCCGGGCGCATCTCGTGCGTCAGGGTGAGCTCGCACCCGGTTTCCAGTGGAACGATGTCGATGGTCACGCGGTCGGCATCTTGCGAGTACTTCGGCACGGCGAGGGTGAACACCAGGCGCCGGGGACGGTCGATCTCCAGGTACTCGCCGGTGTGCTCGACGTCCTCGCCATCGCGCCGGTCGACAATGACGTACCGGCCTCCGACACGCGGATCGATCTCCGCGCGGACCACCTGCCCCGTCGGCGTCGCGAACAACCATTGGCCGACCGTTCCGGCATCGAGCCAGGCATCGAAGACACGCTCCGCCGAAGCAGTGAAGCGGTGGGTGACGCGGACCTGCACGGATTGCTCAACGCTCATTCGGGACCGTCCTTTCTCTCAGGAAGAGTTGTGGAGGCCGCGCGGTCCTCGGCTTGCAGCAGGGCGTCGAGGGCGTTCAGCCGCGCGGTCCAGAGGGCACGCTGCGTCTCGATCCAGACCGCGGCCTCGTCGAGCGGCTCCGGGTTGAAGGACAGGAGGTGCTCCCGTCCGACCTTCCGGCGCCGCACCAGGTGGGCGCGCTCCAGGATGCGGATGTGCTTCGAAACCGAGTTGAGGGAAATGGCAAAGGGGTGCGCCAGGTCGGTCACGCGCGCTTCTCCCCTCGACAGGCGCTGCAGGATGGCGCGCCGCGTTGGGTCCGCCAGCGCCATCAAGGTCTCGTCCAAGCGGGTCTGCGTCTCTGTCGTCGTCATCATTCACCCTCTCGGGTGAATATCGCGGAAGACGGCTGGCGTGTCAAGGGGAGTGGGCTACCATATCCGCACTCATGCTCGACGTGCTGAACCAGAAGCTCGACGCCGCGCGCCGGGATCTCCTCGATCTCGGCCTGCGCAATACGCTCCTCAACTATCAGCCCCTGCGCTCGCGCGGGGCGGAGATGACCGGCGCCGCCCCGGCCGAGGTGTTCCGGCTGCTGGTGACAGACGGACGGGCGCTGGCTCTGCGGCCGGCTCCCCCGAAGGCCGCCGACGTAACGCCAACCAGCCCGCAGGAGATCCGCCCCCCTGTAGAGACGCCCCGTGGGGCGTCTCCTTCCGAGGCGCCCGCGGCACCACACGAGGATCTGGGAACGGATAACGCCGCCGCAGGAGACGCCCCACGGGGCGTCTCTACAGTGGGAGACGAGGTCCCCGGCGCCACCCCCTACCCCGCCGAGCAGCTCCAGATCCGCCTCCTCAACACCTACTACACCGCCCGGACGTTCCTGGAGGAGCAGGGGGTCAACATCCTCTACGTCGCCCTCGGCTTTCTCGAATGGGCGGAGGCCGAGACGGCGGAGACGGTCCGCAAGGCGCCCCTGATCCTGGTGCCGGTCGAGATCTCGCGGTCGGACATCCGCTCGCAATTCCGTCTCCGCTATACCGGCGAGGAGATCGGCGAGAACCTGTCGCTCCGCATGAAGCTGGAGCAAGACTTCGGGCTCAAGCTCCCGGAGCTGCCGGAGGAGGAGATCGCGGTCGAGGAGTACTTCCGCGCGGTGGGTGAAGCCGTGGCTTCCCAGTCCGGCTGGCAGGTGGACGGTGGGGCGGTGGTGCTCGGATTCTTCTCGTTCAGCAAGCTGCTGATGTACCGCGATCTCGATCCGCGCTCCTGGCCCGAGGAGGCGCAGCCCGGAAGCCATCCGATCCTCCAGGCGCTGCTCACCGACAGCTTCCACGAGGAGCCTCCGGCCGTCGGCGAGGAGGACCACCTCGACCGCCGCGTGAATCCGGACGCGCTCCATCCGGTGGTGGACGCCGACAGCTCGCAGACGCTGGCGATTCTCGACGTGCTCCAGGGGCGCAATCTGGTGGTCCAGGGACCGCCCGGCACCGGCAAGTCGCAGACGATCACGAATCTGATCGCCGAGGCGGTCGCCGCGGATAAAAAGATTTTGTTCGTCGCCGAGAAGATGGCCGCCCTGGAGGTGGTGAAACGCAATCTGGACAAGATCGGCCTCGGCTTCTTCGCCCTGGAGCTGCACAGTCACAAAACAAACAAGCGCGAGGTCCTGGAGGAGCTGCGGCGCACGCTCGTCCTCGGCAGCCCCAAGCTCCCCGAAGGCGGGGCGGATCTCGCGGCCTGGCAATCGGCGCGCGACCGCCTGAACGCGTATTGCGATGCGGTCAACGACGAGATCGGAGCGAGCGGCGTCCGTCCGCACGATGCCTTCGGCCTCCGCCTGGGTCTCGACGCGCGGCTCGGCTCTCTCGCGCCGCCCGAGGTGCGGATCGCGGGGATGGCGGACTGGAGCGCGGCCGACTTCCGGCGACGCGAAGATCTGGCCGCTCAGCTCCAGCGGTTGATCTCCGACATCGGACCGCTGCGCGAGCATCCGTTCTTCGGCAGCCGCGTGACGGTGTTCCGCTCCGACGTGGCTCCGCTCTCCCGCGCCGCTTCCGCGGCCCTGGCCGAGGCGCAGGCCGCCGCTTCCCGCCTCGCGGGCCTGCTCGGGCTGACGGAGCCGGCTGATCTCGCCGCGGCCCGCCGGTTGGAGCGCGCGGGGATGACGGTGGCGGAGGCTCCGGATTTGCGGGGGGTGGAGATGCGGGGAACCCTCGCATTGGAGAACCTCCCCACTGTAGAGACGCCCCGTGGGGCGTCTCTTTCCGAGGCGCCCGCGGTACCACAGAGCTCCCCAGGAATGAACGCCGCCGCAGGAGACGCCCCACGGGGCGTCTCTACAGTGGCAAAGTCAGCGCCGAAGGGGCCGGGGGATGAGGGTTGGACTTGCCACGATCTCCCCGATCTCCTCAGCTCCGGCGCCACTCTGGCCCGCCTTCATGCCGAGCACGATTCCCTCCTTCTGGAGAGTGCCTGGACGGCGGAGGTTTTGGAGGCTCGCAAGGCTCTCGCGCTCTATGGGCCGAAGTGGTGGCGGTTCTTTTCCGGGGCGTACCGCCGGGCTCGCCAGCAGGTGGCGGGTCTGTATCGCGGCGCTCCTCCCAAGGAGTGGGACCGGCTGCTGCGCACGGCGGATGCCCTCCTGGAGGCCCAGGGGCTGACGCGGAAGATCGAGGGCGGCGAGGCGCTCCTGGCGCGGCTGTTCGGTGCGCGCTGGGCGGGTCTTCGGTCGGATTGGGCGGATCTCTCGCGGGTGGCCGCCTTCCTCTCCCGCGTGCATTCCGAGGTGGCCGCGAATCAGCTGCCGGCCGAGATTTTCGCGGTGCTGGAGCGGCCGGCGGACCCTGCGGTTCCCGGTGCTGCGCGGGAGCTCGGCGGCACGCTCGACCGGTCCGGCCAGGCGGCAGCCGCCATTCTCGCGACCCTCGATCTCGACGAGCCCAAGCGCTGCGGCGGCGGGCCGTTCGCCGCTCTCCCCTTCTCCGAGCAGGACGCGGCGTTCCACGCCTGGGCCGACCACGCGCCGCGCCTGCAGGACATGGTCGCGGTCAACCACCTGACCCGCGGTATGGCCGAGGATGGCCTGGCGCCCGCGGTGGCGGTGGCCGAGGCGTGGCCCGCGGCGGGCCAGGCGTTGGTCGATCTGCTGCGCCGGGCATGGCTCACGGCTCTCCTGGAGCGGGCGGAGCGGGAACGGCCCGAGCTGGCGCGCTTCCATGGCAGCCAGCAGACGCACGCGGTGACGACGTTCCGCAACCTGGACGCGCAGAGTCTCCTGGTCAACCGCGCCCGCCTGGCGCGGCATCACTGGGAGCGCATCCCGCGCGAGGGGGCGGCCGGCCAGGTCGGAACGCTGCGCCGGGAATTCGAGAAGAAGCGGCGCCATATGCCGATCCGCCAGCTCATGCGCGTGGCCGGGCATGCGGTGCAGACGCTCAAGCCGGTCTTTTTGATGAGCCCGCTCTCGGTCGCGGCCTACCTGCCGCCGGCGAGCGTGCGGTTCGACCTGGTGATCTTCGACGAGGCGAGCCAGGTGCGGCCGGTGGACGCCCTCGGCGCCCTGCTGCGCGGCGCGCAGGCCGTGGTCGTGGGCGACAGCCAGCAGCTCCCGCCGACGACGTTCTTCGACAAGCTCACCGATCCGGGGAGCGACGAGGAGGAGGACGACGCGCCCGCGGACCTGGAGAGCGTCCTCGGCCTCTTCCGCGCTCGCGGCGCGCCGGAGCGCACGCTGCGCTGGCACTACCGCAGCCGCCACGAGTCGCTGATCGCGGTGTCGAACCGGCTGTTCTACGAGAACCGCCTTGTCGTCTTCCCCAGCCCGGACCTGGGGCGCGAGGCGCGCGGCCTCGTGTTCCATCACCTGCCGGACACGTTCTACGAGCCCGGTTCGACCCGGCGGCGCAACCGCGGCGAGGCGCAGGCCGTGGCCCGCGCCGTCCTGGAGCACGCGCGTACGCGGCCTGAGCTCTCGCTGGGTGTGGCCGCGTTCAACCTGTCGCAAGCCCAGGCGGTCCTCGACGAGGTCGAGCTGCTGCGCCGTCAAGACCCCGCCTGCGAGCCGTTCTTCGCCGCGCATCCCGAGGAGCCGTTCTTCGTCAAGAACCTGGAGAACGTCCAGGGGGACGAGCGCGATGTCATCTTCATCAGCGTCGGCTACGGCCGCACACAGGAGGGCACCCTCTCGCACAACTTCGGCCCGCTCAACCAGGAGGGCGGCCAGCGGCGGCTCAACGTCCTGATCAGCCGCGCGAAGCACCGCTGCGAGGTGTTCGCCAACTTCACGGGCGACGATCTCGATCCCGCGCGCACCTCGGCGGCCGGCGTGGCCGCGCTCAAGACCTACCTGGAGGCCGCGGCCCGCCGCGGGACCGCGGCGGAAACGGGCGCGGCGGCTCCGGCCGCGATGCCCTTCGCGGACCAGGTCGCCGGGACGCTGCGCGGCCAGGGCTGGGAGGTCCGAGAGAGAATCGGCGTGGCCGGCTACTTCCTCGATCTGGCGGTGGTGGACCCGGAGCGGCCGGGGCGGTATTTGTTGGGGATCGAATGCGACGGGCCGAATTACCGGAGCGCCCGCTCGGCGCGCGACCGCGAGCGGCTCCGCCCCGAGGTGCTCGGGCGGCTCGGCTGGCGTCTCCATCGGATCTGGAGCCCCGACTGGTTCCGCGATCCCGCGGGGGAGATGCGGCGGGTGGCGGAGGCGTTGGAGGGGGCGCGGGCAGCAAGGCAGGAAGAAGAGAAAAAGCCGGCTTCGCCGGGACCTCACCCCCCGGCCCCCTCTCCCATCGCCCCCCCTTCCCCCGGGAGAGGGGGAGCCACAGCCCAAGGGCAGACGCCTTTCGATATTGCACGGGACGAGGCGAGCGGAGACGAGCCGGCGGCGGTGGAGGTGCCTCCTTATGTGCGGGCCGAGCTCGATCTGGCCGACGAGAGTCAGGAGATCCACACGCTGCCATTGGCTCGGGTGGCACGCTGGATTCAGGAGGTCGTTCAAGTGGAGAGCCCGGTCCATTTCGACGAGGTGGCGGAGCGCATCACCGAGGTCCTCGGCATCGCCCGGATCGGACCGCGCATCCGTAAGACGCTCGAAGGCGCGGCCAAGCTCTCCCGCTCCCAGGGAGTCGTGAAGATCGAGGGCGATTTCCTCTGGCGGCCGGAGATGACGACGCCTCTGGTGCGCGACCGGGGCGCGATGCCGGCCGATCAGCGGAGAATCGAATGGATCGCGCGGGAGGAGATCCGCGAGGCGGTGCGGATGGTCGTCGAATCCGCCGTCGGCATCACCGCGGAGCATCTCCCCGCGGAAGTCAGCCGGCTGCTCGGCTGGGCTCGGATGACCAAGGTGCAGCGCGCGCCGATCGAAGCGGTGATCGGAGAGATGGTCGAGGCGGGCGAGCTGCGGGCGCAGGGAGAGTTCTTGTTGCCGGTGCGCTAGACTGACCCTGTGAATCCCCACATCGGGCCGCCCTGGGGCGACCGGCTGGAGGTCGACACCCGGCAGGAGGGTGCCCGGGAAGAGCTGGTCCGGCTGACCGTCCCGGGCCTCACCATTCTGGGCCATCACGATCCTCAACGGATCGGCGAGCGGGTGCGTCTCCTGCCGCTCGCCTCGGGGCGCGAAGCTCCGCTGTCCCGGCTGGAGCCTTTCTTCGCGCATCCCGGAGCCGGCCTGCGACGCCCGCTGGCCGACCCCCACCTGAGCCGCCGCCCTCTCCTCCTTGCCCCGATGCCGGACGAGGGCGTCCGGCTGAGCCTCGCCGGCAGCTCCACGGCCGTGACGGCCGACGGTGAGCCGCTCACCGGAGACCGCTCGTTTTCGGCGCGGGAGCTCGCCTCCGGCGTGGTGCTGATGCTCTCGCAGCGGATCGTGCTCCTGCTCCACCGGCTCCAGTCGCTGCCCGAATCGGAGATCCCTTCCTACGGGCTGGTGGGCGAGAGCGACGCGATCCTGGAGGTCCGCCGGCAGATCCGCCAGGTGGCCGACCTCGACCTGCCGGTCCTCCTGCGCGGCGAGACCGGCACGGGCAAGGAGCTGCTGGCGCGGGCCATCCACCAGGCCAGCCGGCGCCGCGACCGGTCCTATTTCGCCATCAACATGGGCGCCGTGCCCTCCTCGCTGGCCGCCGCGGAGCTGTTCGGCGCGGCGAAGGGAGCCTTCACCGGAGCCGACCGCCGGCGGCAGGGCTACTTCAGCCTCGCCGACGGGGGCACACTCTTCCTGGACGAGATCGGCGAGGTGCCGCCAGAGGTCCAGCCTCTCTTGCTGCGCGCTCTGGAGAACGGCGAGATCCAGCCGGTCGGCGCCGAGGCGACGGTGCGGGTGGACGTGCGCCTGATCGCGGCCACGGATTCCGATCTCGAAGCGGCGATCGCGTCCGGCCACTTCCGGGCGCCTCTCCTCCACCGGTTGAGCGGTTACCAGATCCGCCTCCCCCCGCTGCGCGACCGCCGGGACGACATCGGCCGGCTGTTCGTCCATTTTCTGCGCCAGGAGCTGGCGGCCATCGGAGAGAGCCATCGCCTGGACGATCTGGGCCCCGACGCCCGGCCCTGGCTCCCCGCCCCCTTCCTGGCCCGTCTCGCCTCCGCCTCCTGGCCGGGGAACGTCCGGCAGCTCCGCAACGTCGCCCGCCAGCTCGCGGTCGACAGCCGGGGATTCGCCGCGGCCCGGATCGGTTCCCAGCTCGACCGCCTGCTCGACAGCTCCGAATGGCCGCGGCCCGAGATCCTGCAACGCGTGGAGGCGGCCCCGGCGGCCGGGCGGAGCCGCAGCCCCATGGAGGTCTCGGAGGACGAGCTCGTCACGGCGCTCCGGGCCAACCGCTGGCACCCCGGCGCCACGGCCCGCCAGCTCGGCATCTCACGGCCGGCGCTCTACGTCCTGATCGATCAATGCCCGCGCACCCGCAAGGCCGCCGATCTCAGCCGCGAGGAGATCGAGCAGGCCGCCGCCCGCTGCGACGGCCGGATCGCGGACATGGTCGAGATCCTCGAGGTGTCGGAGGACGGTCTCAAGCGGCAGATGAAAAAGCTCGGCCTTCACTGACAACACGGACAATGCGGACAGGTTTCTGACAACGGGGACAGGCGGCCGGCCGGCCTCTCCCGGGGAGGTCTCGCGCCATTCACCCTGGCACGGAGCTTGTACTTCCCGAGATCGTCCAAGGCCGAGTCGAAGAATTGGTGATCGCTGTCCGGAGGTGAGCAGCGCCATGTGGGAGACCCGATGATTCGGACCAACTGTCTCGCGATCACCCTCGTTTTTGGAGCCCCGGCGGGCCTGCTCGCGGCGTCGCCGGATTGCTCCACCCTGGGACCCGGGAGCCCGCTGCGCTGCCTCTACGCGCCGGCTCCGGATTTCACCACGATCCTCTCGGGCGATTTCTCGACCGGTATCGCCCTGGCGGACCTCAACCGCGACGGCTACCCCGACCTCGTGGTCGCCAACGGATACGACGCCGCCCCTCAGATGTTGAAGGTCTATCACCACCGTGGCGCGGGCAGTGACAAGCCTTTCGGCCACTTCCCCGACTGGGTCTCGGAAGAGAGCGGCCATCTGATGGACCTCGCCGTGGGAGACGTGGACGGCGACGGCTGGCTGGACGTGGCCGTGGCGATGGCCTTCGGAACCTCGCACGACCTCTCCACGGGCGGCGTGGCCGTCTACCGGAACCGGCAGGGCCGTCTCGAGCCGCGCCCCTCGTACCGAACGGCCGGCGGCTACATGGCAACGGGGTGCGCCCTGGCCGACCTCGACGCCGACGGCGACCTCGATCTCGCCGTGGCGGTGTTGGTCGAAGGGAGCGGCAATTTCACCGAGGACCTCTCGCGGGCCGGGTACGGGCGGGCGCGGGTCTATCCAAATGGTGACGGCGCCCTGTCCCCCTTCCCCGCCTGGATCTCCGCCGAGCCTCTGGGCGCCGCCCAGGTGGTGGCGGCCGATCTCGACCAGGACGGCTGGATGGATCTGGCGTTTGCCGCACAGCGGACGAGCGTCTTTCGGGGGCGCCTGCCCACGGCCGGCGGAGGTTTCCCTCTTCCGCCGGCGCCCGACTGGACCTCGGCCGAGCGCTCCGCATCCTCCGCCGGGATCGACGCCGCCCCTCCCGAGACCGGCGGCGCCGACCGCTCCGTCGTGCCGCGCGGGGAGGCGGGTCTCCGGCTCGCCGTGTCTGTCGGATGCGTGGATCTGGACAACCTCCTGGCTGGACAGAAGGTCCAGGCCACCCCTGGATGCACGAGCCGGCTGCTCATCCACCGGATCGCCGCGGGGCGCGAGCCGGTCTGGAGCTCCGGGCCGCTGGACAACGCATCGCGGGTACGGTGGGCCGATCTCAATGCCGACGGGTTCTCCGATCTCGTCGCGGACCAGTGGGGCGCGGCTCATCTTGCGACGCCCACAGAGATGGGCGGCCCGCTCTTGCTGTTCCAGGGATCGGCTCGAGGCCTCGCCGAGCAGCCCGCGTTCCAGTCGTCTCAGCAGCGGATCGGATTCGGCCTCGCGCTGGCCGACGTGCAGCGCCGGGGACTGGCCGAGAAGCGGCACACGTTCGAGGCCCGCGGCGCGGCGGCGGTCGTCACCCTCCCCGGCCCTGCCGCCTCGGTGGCCGCGGTGGAGAGGCGAAAAGAGGGCGAGAGCCGCCGCCTCTCCTCACGGGAATATGCGACGGTGCCCGGCGCCGGTTGGATCTCACTGTCCCACCCCCTCGCACCAGGGGAAACGCTGACCGTTACCTATCAGACCTCGCCGGTCGTGGACATCGCCGTTGCCGTGGGCAACCCGCAGCACGGCAGCGACCTGTACTCGAGCCGGCTGGCTGTCGACGCGGTGAAACATTCAATGTGATCGATTCCCATTGCAGGGATAGAAAGGAGATCTGTCATGTTGCTTCATCTGTACGTGGATTACACCCGCAGTGCCGAGCTCCGCGAGCGCTTCCGGAGAAACCCCGACCTCGTGCTCGACTGGTATGAGATTTCCGAGGAGGAACGCGCAGCCCTCCGCTCCGGAGGTTACGCCGAGTACGTCCGCAGAGCTCACCAGCAGCTCGACGAGCTTTTGTCGGCGAATGACCAGTTGACGGGGAACACGGATGTCTGGCCATGGGACGACCAACCCGGTCATAAAATCGACTTCACTCCCGACGAGGGTCCGATCAAGACCGATCTGCACATTACGATCAGGACCAGGGCCCACAGTGTGGAGTTCCAGGAGGGGGTCACCGTGAAATTCGTCAAGGGCTCGAAGGTCGTCGAAGCCAAGCGGGTGACGATCAGCGACGTGGACCCCAGGACTCTCGAAGCCGTCGTGAAGCTCCACGAGGCCGGCGAGTACTACGTCGTCGCCCTGCAGCCGGACGAGACGCGGCTCTCCTCGGAAAAAACGTTCACGGCGCTCGACGAATAAGGAGCCTTCCGTGTTCCTCCCTCTGCCGTTGCTGCTCGACGGGATGCGGCTTCACCTGGACCGGCTGGTCGACGCCACGGCCTGGAAACGCATCGAGTCCCTGAGCGCCGCCTTGCCCCCGGTCTGGGATGCGGGCTGTTTCGAGATCCGGCTCGGTGCCGGATGCGGCCAGGTCGACTTCCAGGTCTGCGCGCATGGGGCTGCCGGCAGGCAGGCGCTCGCCCAGGCTCTCGCCTCCGGCCACCCTCTCCCGGGAGGTGAGTCGGCCCGGCCTCAGATCCAGGAATGGATCGGTCCGGAGACCGAGATCGCCCGGCGCTCTCCGGTGCTCTGGCTGGAGTATGACCTCCCCGGAGACGAGGTCCGGCCTCCGGTCCTCTTCTTCGGGGGCTTCGGCCCGCTCGCCTCGGCGCGGGTGCCGCGGCCCGGGGAGATCCGGCGGTGGATGAAGCGCTGGCTCGACCTGGCGGCGCCTCCGCCCGACGAGAACCGGCTGGACCTGCTGGAGCACTGTCTTCGCGCTCTCCCGCGCGGCTCCCTCCCCCGCTTCCTTGCAACCCTGCGGCCGGCGCGGGCGAGCGACGACCTGCGGCTCGTCGCCGGCTTGCCGACCCCCGGAATCGGCGACTGGTTGCGGGAGATCGGATGGCCCGGCGAGCCGCGCAGGCTGGAATGGGCGCTGGAGGCGCGCGGCGGATTTCCGGAGGCGCAGGTCCACGTCGACGTCGGGGAGAGTATCCGTCCCGGGTTGGGGATCGAGCTCACCGCCTCGCCCAGCCTGTGGCCGCGCTTCATCCAGAGGCTCGGCGCGCTTGGTCTCTGCGACGAAAGAGGGACGGCGGTGCTCGATTGGCTCGGCCGCGACAAGATCCTGCCGCCGGGCGCCCGCTGGCCCTCTGCCGTCGACCGGCGGGTCATGGTCAAGCTCGTTCTGGATTGCGAGGGTGCGCTGTCGGCGAAGGCCTATCTCATCTTCCAGGCCGGCTACACGCTGTCCTGACGCGGGCTCTCGGCCAGGGCGCCCGAGAGAGCCTCGCGAACGCGCTCCGCCGCCTCCACCCGGAGGTGGCAGAGCCTCTCCGCGAGCTCCGCCGCCTCCCGCTCGCCGCGCAGGCGGCCCAGAAGGAGGGCGGCGCGTTCCGCGAACGGGACCTGCCACCGCCGGCAGGCGAGGTCGAAGGCGCGCTGGAGGCACGCCTCCGCCTCCGCGGCATCCGGTCCGGAGGCGCGCGCCAGGAGAGCCTCGGCCTGCAAGCAGTAGAGATTGGCTTCATAGGCGAGCTCGCCGTTGTGTGCGACGACCTCCAGCCCCCGGCTGATGGCCTCCAGAGCGGCCTCGGAGCTCCCCGCCTGCAAGCAAATCTCCGCCAGCATGCCGCAGCGGCAGGCAAGGCCGAGCCGGCCGGGAGCCTCCACGAGACCGGACGCCTCCTCGACCCATCCGGAGCCGATCTTCTTCTGCGCCATGACCCAGGTCCGGAAGATGGCGCCGACCATCTCGTAGATCAGAAAACCCTTCTCCCGCGATAGAGCGATGAGGGCTTCCGCCGGCGGGAGGACCGCGTCGGCATCGTTCCGGTCCTTGTGCAGAAGCACCGAGGTCGACAGCGCGATGGCGAGCGTGAACGGATGGGCGAGCGTCTCGGCCAGTTGCAGCATGGACTCGTGCCGGGCCAGAGCCTCCTCCTCGCCCCCGAGGTGCCAGAGGGCGTACACCGCGAGCTGTCCGGCGTGGACCCGGGGATCCTGCCCGTAGCGGATCCGGTAGGCCTCGTGGTGCTCCGCCGCCGAGAGGCGGATGACCTCTTCGGCGTGGTAGAGGGCTTCCGGCAGCCGGGCGAGCCAGAAGAGGCTGTTGCTCATGGCGCAATGCGCCATCAGGAGGTCGAAGACCTCGGCCTGCCGGGCCGCGGCCAGGAACTCCTCGGCCAGATGCAGAGAGCTCTCGTACGCGACGTGGAAGAGGTGGTAGGACCAGAGGCCGAACAGGATCTGGAGGAGCTCGCGCCGGTCGTCCAGGCGGAGGCAGAGCTCGCGCGCGCGGTCGTAGGCCGCTTTGACCTCCGGCGAGTCCCAACCGCGGACGACTTTCAGGATCGTGCTCAGCCGCGTCTGCACCCGCAGCTCCTGCCGGTCGCGGTCGGGCTCCTCGGGCAGCACCCGCAAAATGTCGAAGCTCGCCGCGAAGTGCGAGGACGCCTCCGGGTACGCGCTCAGCTCGAGGGCGTGCTCGCCCGCCGCGATCAGGTAGGCCACGGCCTTCCGGCTCACCTCGGGATCCGGATGGCGCGAGTCCACCGCCTTGCTCCAGTGATGGGCCAGGAGCAGGAGACCCGCCTCGCCGCCCTCTCTCTGGAGCGCAGTCCCGGACGGAGCCGCGCCACCCTCCGGAAGCCGCGCCTCCAGGGTCCGGGCGATCTTCAGATGCAGATCCAGACGATCGCGGCCCAGGAGAGAAAGGTAGGCGGCGTCCTGAATCAGGATGTGCTTGAACGAATAACGGGCCCGGGCTCCGACCCCCCGGCGATGGACCAGCTCGGCCTGGATCAGCTCATCCATTCCCTGCTGCAGGGTTTCCGCGTCGAACGGCGCGACAGCCTCCAGCAGGTCGAACGAGAACGTCCGCCCGATCACCGACGCCACCTGCGCCACCTCCTTCGCCATGCCCAGCCGGTCCAAACGGGCTGCCAGCGATCCGTGCAGAGTGTCGGGGATCGTCGGCGGATCGCCCGTGCGCCCGGATTCGAGGACCGCCATCGTCAGCTCCTCCACAAAGAGGGGAACGCCTTCGGTCCTCGCCAGGATCTGCTGCCGGATCTCGGCCGGCACCCCGGTCTCTCCGGCCAGACGGTCGACCAGAGCCGTGGCTTGATCCTGGGTCAGGCGGTTCAGCCTGAGTTGCGCGACATGGCTCCGGTGTCCCCAGGGCGCCTGGAGATCGGGCCGGTAGGTCGCGATGAGCATCAGCGGCAGTGTGCTCATTTCGTCCAGAAGCAGGCCGAGAAGCTCCAGGGTGGAAGGATCGGCCCAGTGTAGGTCCTCGATCACGAGGACCAGAGGCTGGCGCTCCGCCATCTCCGTCACCAGCGCCAACAGCGCTTCGAACGTCCTCTTCCTCTGCGCTTCGGGGGACAGGTCGAGAGGCGGATGGATTTCTTCGGGCCGCAGAGCCAGCAGATAGGCCAGGAGAGAGAGGCTCTCCGGGACCGGCGATCCCTCCAGGAGCTTGGCAAGCTGGCCGAGCTTGCCGCCCGGCGAGATCTCCCCCGAGCCGGAGACGGTGCGGTCCAGCAGGTCGATGAGCGGTGCGAGGGGCGAGTTTTGCGTCGCGGGTGAGCCGTAGGCGATCCACCAGGCGGCTCCGCTGGCCACGAGCCGCTCCCGGAGCGCCTTGACCAGCCGCGACTTCCCGATCCCGGCTTCTCCCACGATCATCACCGCCTGACCGGCTCCCGAGCAGGTCAGGCGGAACCAATCCTCGAGGAGCCCGATCTCGCGCTCGCGGCCGACCAGGGGTGTCGACGCGCCGCTTCCTCTCTCCCAGGGATCGATTTCGCCGAGCACCCGGTGCACCGCGATGGGCTCTCCCACGCCAGGGACCTGCACCGGCGGCAAAGCCTCGGTCGAGAAGTCGCGTGCGATCAGCTTCTGGCTTGCTCCGCTCAGAACGACCTCGCCGATGGGGGCGGCGCTCTGGAGGCCGGTGGCGAGATCGAGGACCGAGCCGAGCTGGAGCTTCTCTTCCTGCCCGGCGAGGCTCACCACGGCGGCGGGGCCGGTGTGCACCGCGATGCGGAGACCGAGCCACCGCTTGCCGCGGGGGCCGAGACGCGCTCCGATCTCACCGATCCGCGCCGCCAGCTCCTGCGCCGTCCGGACGGCGCGCAGGACGTCGTCCTCATGGGCCTGGGGATACCCGAAGTAGAGCCAGAGCAGGTGCCCCAGCGCGGTTCCCAGGTGGCCGGAATGGCGCCCGCCGACCTCCCCGGCGAGCTCCTGGAACGCGGCCATGATCTCGGACAGGATCTCCAGATCCAGAAAGCCCGCCTCGCCGGAATCCTCGGCCAGCTCCACCAGGCCGCAACAGACCACGGTCAGGAAAAGACGCTCGCCGAACATCCGGCGCCGCCCGCTCTCGGCCGAGGCCCGGAGCGGCGTCTCCTCCTGGGGCGGCTTCTGGAGAGGGGCCCAGGGAAGGGTGGGATCGTCGGCCGGCGGGAGGACGTGCGCGCCGGCCGTCGCGGCGAGAGAGGGCGCGAGAGCCGCCAAGGTTGACGCGACCTCCCGGGCGCTCCCCGGCCGGTTGTGCGGCTCCTTTTCGAGCAGACGATCGACCAGATCCGAGAGCTCCGCCGGCAGGCCGGAAACGACCTGCCGCAACGGCCTCGGCTGGAAGCTCAGGACGCGAGCCAGAGAGGACGTATACGAATCTCCTCGGAAGGGCGGGTATCCGGTCACCGTCTCGTAGAGGAGGCCACCCAGCGAGAAGAGGTCGGAGCGGGCGTCGAGATCGCGGCCCAGGGCCTGCTCGGGTGACATGGCGTGGGCCGTCCCGAGCACGATTCCAGGAACCGAGAGGGTCGGCTCCTGGTCGACGCCCTCGTGCGCGAGATCCTTGGCGAGGCCGAAGTCGAGGATCTTGGCCCGGCCGGCCGGCGTCACCATGACGTTGCCGGTCTTGAGGTCGCGATGCAGGATGCCGTATTCGTGCGCCTCGGCGAGCCCTTCCGCGATCTCGCTGCCGAGGCGCGCCGCCGTGGCGGGCGGCAGAGGGCCTTGCTCGTCCAGCAGCTGGCGGAGCGTCCGGCCGCTGACCAGCTCCATGACGATCCAATCGCCGTCGTCTCCCTCGACGATGTCGTAGATGTGGACGATGGCCGGATGGTTGAGCCGGGCAGCCGCCCGGGCTTCACGGCGCAATCGCGTGCGGATGTGCGAGACCGCTGCATCCGCACGGATCTGCTTGATGGCGACCTGGCGTTTCAGCCGGTCGTCCCAGGCCCGCCAGACCGTGCCCATACCACCGCGTCCAAGCGGCTCCTGCAAGCGGTAGGGCCCCACTTGCTCGGACGGGAGACTGACACCACGTCGTGGCTCCAAATCTACCCTCCTCTGGCGTTTCCTCGTACGTGGATCGCGTTAGCTTACAACAGGGATGAAGAAACTTCCAGAATTTATCAAGAGCCGTCTTCGGCTGAGGAAGGTCAGGAACCGAGATCCGCGACCGGCAATCCCGCCCCCACCCACGCATTCCACCCATCCCGCAGCGCCACCGCCTTCGGCCAACCCGCCTTCCGGAGCTCGAGCGCCACCCGGGCGCTCGTGGCCTCTTCCCGTCAGGCACAGAAGGCGACCAGCCAGGCCTCCCGCGGCAGGTGCAGCCGCTCCGCTTCCTGGACGGCTCGCTCGGGATCGAGGCGGATCGTCCCGGGAGCGATCTGCCCGCTCGTGTCATAGGACCGTGCGGACCGCGCGTCGAGGACGACCACCGGCTCCCCCATCTCTCGCAGGCGGAGCATCTCGGCGAGGTCGATCTTCTCCGGAATCTTCGACATGTCTGGCCCGGCGGCGGGCTCGGCCGGACGCGCCTCCTGGGTTTGGATCACCGGGAGCCGGGGCGGAGCCGGCTCCGGTGCCGGCTCCGGCAGAACCGCCGGCTCGCGCCCATCTTTACTCTTCAGGCACATCACCGAGCCGCCGTGCAGCACGACCGAGAGCAGGACCACCAGGCTGCACAACGCAAAGAGCCGGCCGCTCCCGGGCATGCCGGCGAAGACCGTCACGAGCACGAGGAGGAGCGAGCTCAGGCCCCGCGGCCCGAACCACGAGATCAGCAGCAGGCTGCGCCGCTCGAGACGGGATGGCCAGAGCGACGCCAGGAAGACGATCGGCCGCACGAGCACGACGGCAACGGCGAACAGCACCTCCCGCCACCCGGCGCCATCGAAGCCTGTCCAGATGAGCGAGCTGCCGAGCAGCACGAAGGTGAAGAGGAGCGTCATCTCGGCCGTGGTCTCGCCGTATTCATGGAAGCAGTCGCAGAGCTCCACGTCGAAGACGGAGATGGTCATCCCGGCCGCGAACGCCGCCAGGAAGCCGCTGCCGTGGACCGCCTCAGCCGCGGCGAACGCGGCGAAGGCGATCCCCAGCGAATAGAGCGACTCGTAGTCGCGCCGGACCCCGATCCGCCGCCGCACGAGGTCGAGGGTGGCCACGCCCAGGAGGCCGACGGCCACGCCCGCCCCGGGTCCGAGAAGGAAGAGCTGGAGACCCATGCGCGACCACGTGACGGCCTCCCCTGGCGCGTGCACTCCCTGGAGCGCCATGGCCACCAGCACGATCGGCAGCAGCACGATGTCGTTGAGCCCGCTCTCCAGCCGGAGCGCCAGCCGCGCGGGGCCCGGCAGGTCGGGCCGCCGGAGCAACCCGCGCAACAGGACCGGATCGGTGGAAGCCAAAGCCGCGCCGAGCACGGCCGCCGCCGGCCAGGGAAGGCCGAGCAGAAAGACCGCCATCAGGGTGACCAGGACCGCCGACAAGAGCGTCCCGGGACCGAGGACGAGCAAGGTGAGCCGGACATGCCGCCGGATCTCGGAGAGGTTGAGCCCCAGCGCATCGGTGAACAGCACCAGCGTGAGGCTCAAAAAAGAGACGGCGCGGAGGACGGGAGAGTCCAGCTTGGGGTCGATCAGCCCGAGCCCATACGGCCCCAGGACCGCGCCGAGACCGAGCAGAACGCCGACCTGGGGGACCCCGCTGCGCTCGATCAGCCCCGACAGGAGCGCGGCGATGATGATGACCACCCCGATCAGGGCGAGGGTGGCCAGGAAGGGATCGGCGGCGATCGGCATGACGGCGCCAGCCTATGCGCGTGCGGGGGCGGGCGGCAAGGGGGAGACCCTCACCCCCGGCCCCTCTCCCGCAAGCGGGAGAGGGGTGAACAGCCCGCCATCCATCTGATCTGCTGTACAAAGATCTTCGCTTTGCTCCCCTCTCCCGCTTGCGGGAGAGGGGCCGGGGGTGAGGGCTTCGAGCCGAGCCCTGAGGTCCTTACCCACCGGAAACCCGCAGCCCCAAGCCTTGCATGGCCGACTTAACGGCTGCACGGAGGATTTAAGCCTTGCACGGCGGTTTTAAGCCTTAACGCGGCGTTTTTAAGCCTTACACGGCCGTGTTGGCCATTAAAACCCCGGTGAGCCGCCCCCCCCTCACCCCGCCTGCAACGCCTGCGTCGGAGGCACGCTCGCCGCGCGGAGCGCCGGCACGAAGCTCGCCAGGAGCGCCGCAACGGCGAGGACGGCGACGACCGAGGCGAGGGTCAGCGGATCGGTGGGCTCGACGCCGACCAGGTAGGCGGCCAGGACGCGCGTGGCCGCCACGGAGGCGGCGAGCCCCAGGACGATTCCGGCGGTCACCGGAATGGCCGCTTGCCGCAGCACGAGGCGGACGACGTGCCGCTGCGTCGCTCCCAGCGCCATCCGCACCCCGATCTCGGAGGTCCGCTGGGTCACGAAGTAGGCGATCACGCCGTAGATGCCCACCGCGGAGAGAATCAGGCCAATCACGCCGAGCAGGGTCAGCAGCAGGGTGTTGAAGCGCGCGGTCGCGGCGGACTGCGCCATCCTCTTCTCCATGGTGCTCTCGTTATACAGAGGGATGTCGGGATCGATCTCCGTGACGGTCCGGCGCAGAGCCGGGGTGAGCGCTTCCGGCTCGCCGGGGGTGCGGGCGACGATGTACATGGTCCGTTGGAACCACTCCCAGGCCTCCGGCGGCGCCTGAGCGACCGGCAGCCAGAACTCGTTGCCCACCTCTTCCGCGAGACCGTTGGAGCGAAGGTTTCCGGCGACGCCGACGATCACTTTGTAGTCCGGGGTCTGGCCATCCGGTCCCATCTCGCAGCAGCCGACTTTCTTCCCGAGGGGGTCCTGCCCCGGGAACATGGATTCCGCCAGCGCCTGGTTGACGATCATCACCTTTTGCGCGCCCCGCCGGTCGCTGGCGTCAAAGCCGCGCCCGCGCAGGAGGGGGATGCCCAGAGCCTGGAAGTAGCCCGGCGTCACGATGCTGAGCTCGGCACGGATGACGTTTGCCATGTCGACGGCCTTCCCCTCGGGCAGCAAGCCATTGCCGCTGCCGCCGGGTGACATGGGGATCTTGGTCGCGACACCCGCGAAGCGCACCCCTGGGATCACAGAAACCTTTTCCGTGAGCCGGTCGAAGGTGTCGACCACGCGCGCGGCGTCCGCGTACTCGGCGGCAGGAAGAGAGAGGCGGGCGGTCATCACGCCCCGGGGCTCGAATCCCGGCCGGATGCGCTGCATCTCCAGAGCGGAACGGATGAGGAGACCGGCGCCGACGAGGAGGAGGACGGCGAGCGCCACCTCGGCGGAGATCAGCGCCGAGCGGAGCCAGTCCCGGCCGCGGGTGCCGGCCGAGCCCCGGCCTCCTTCCTTCAGTGCCGCGCTGAGGCTCGACCGGGCGGCGCGCAGCGCCGGGGCCAGACCGAACACCACGCTGCTCAGGATCGCGAGGCCGAGCGTAAACGCCAGGACGACACCGTCGATCGAGGCCTGCTCGATGCGCGGCACGCCCGGCGGGACCAGGAAAAGGAGGGCGCGGATCCCCCACCAGGCGATCACCAGCCCGAGCGCCGCGGAGACGAGCGCGAGCACGGCGCTCTCGGTGAGGAGCTGGCGGACGATCCGCCCGCGGCCCGCTCCCAGAGCGGCGCGGATCGCCACCTCCCGGCCCCGGACGGCGCTGCGCGCCAGCAGCAGGTTGGCCACGTTGCCGCAGGCGATCAGCAGCACGAGCGCGACCGCGCCAAGGAGCACGAGCAGGCGCGTCCGGTAGTCGCCGACGAACTCCTTCATGAAGCTGTCGAGATGAAAGTGGAGATTCACGTTGACTTGATCCAACGGCCGGAGCGCCGTCGCGATCCTCTCCAGATCCTGCTGCGCCTGCTCGGGCGTGACGCTGTCACGGAATCTGCCGACGACGGTCAGGTACTGCTCGTCGTACATCGCCTTCTGCTTGGGGGTGAAGGCGATGGGCACCCAGAGCTCTTCCCGATCCGACCTGAAGCTGAAGGAGGCAGGCATGACGCCGAGGACCGTATAGGGCTGGCCATTCATCCGGATTTCGCGCCCCACGATGCCGCGATCGGCTCCGAACCTCCGTTGCCACAGGCGCTCACTGAGGACGACGACGTGATCGCGCCCGGGCTGGTCCTCCTCGGCACGGAAAACACGGCCGAGGGACGGCCGGATGCCGAAAACGTCAAAAAGGGAGGCGGTGACGCGGGCTCCGAGCGTCCGCTCGGCGCTCTCTCCCTGGGACAGATTGAAGCTGTCGTACCGGATCGCGGACACGCTGGAGAAGGAGCGCTGGTTTTCCGCCAGCACCGTGTAGTTGCCGACGGAGAGGTTGGTGAGATCTCCTTTGAACTCACCCGAGATGAAAGTGAGCTGCTCGGGCCGGGGGACCGGCAACGGCCGCAGGACCACCGCATTGACGACGCTGAAGATCGCCGTGGTGGCGCCGATGCCCAGGGCGAGCGTGAGCACGGCGATCAAGCTGAACACAGGATGGGCCACGAGCTGGCGCACGGCGAACGTGACGTCCTGGCGGAGCTCGGTGAAGGTTTCGCGGCGGCGCATATCCTTGTCCCTCTTCCGGCCGATCTCACGGCAGGTCTTACGTACATTTTCCAGGTCACCGAAGCGACGGATCGCGGTTTCGCGGGCAGTGTCCGGATCCAGGCCGCGCGCGACGTATTCGCGGGTTCGCATCTCGAGGTGGAGCTCGAGCTCCTCGGCCACCTCGTCGTCGACGTTCTTCTTCCAGAGCCAGCGCATGGGCGGCCTCCCCTCCGTCAAGCGGGGAGGAGGACCTTCGAGACCGCGGAGGCGAACTGCGCCCACTGCTCGGTCTCGGCCTTGAGCTGCTGGCGTCCCTGCGGCGTGAGCTTGTAGAGCTTGGCGCGGCGGTTGAGCTCCGACATCCCCCACTCGGCCTCGATCCACCCTTTGCGCTCCATGCGATAGAGCGCCGGATAGAGCGAGCCCTCTTCGATCTGCAGGAGCTCGTCGGTGGTTTCCTCGATCCACCGCGCGATGGCATAGCCATGGCGAGGTCCGGTGGCGAGGGTTTTGAGGACCAGGGCTTCGAGGGTTCCGTGGAGCAGGCTGTTCGTTGGGTTCGGCATATCGGTTACCTAGATAGCCTGGGTACAGTACCGGAGGGATACTTAGACTGTCAAGGTATCGGTGGGGCCGATCCTCTCAATGCAGTCCCCCCCAATGTAGAGACGCCCCGTGGGGCGTCTCCGAAGCGGCGACACTTTCCAGAGACCATGACCGGTGTGCGGTCGCGCCAATGCCTTTCAGATCGGGCCGCCGCCACCTCGCGCCCGCTCCGTCACGATTCTCATTGGACCCTCCTTGCCACCGCGGAGACGCCCCACGGGGCGTCTCTACATTCGGGGGTACACAGATACGCCGCCTTCATCAGCTACGCCCACCGGAATAAGGCGTGGATCCATGCACTCCAGGAGAATCTGGAGCGCGTGCAGCTCGAGCTATCCGCTGCGGAACCTAGTCTCTCCGCCGCGGAAGGCCAGCTCGCAGCGCGGAAGGTTCCGCCGGAGCGGCGGAAGGTTCAGTGTCGGCTGTGACGGGAATCTCCGGACGTACGGAAAGTTCCGCCAGAGCCGCGGAACCTTCCGGCCGGCCGCGGAAGCTTCCGGCGGGGCCGCGGAACCTTCCGCGAGAGCGGCGGAACCTTGAGAGCCGGCTGCGGAACCTTCCGCCGCGCCGCGGAAACTTCCGCGAGAGCCGCGGAACCTTGAGAGCCGGCCGCGGATCTTTCCGCGGAGCAAATCGAAGCTTCCGTGCGCCGCACGAAACCTTCCGCAGGATCGGCGGTGAGTGTCACCGCGCGCTCTGAAGCTTCTGCGGGCAAGAGGATTGCTTCCGCGCCGGCGGCAAACCGGGTCATGGCGCGCATCGAAGCTTCCGGGCAAGAGGCGGAACGGGAAGGGTTCAACTCGACCGCGGTCGAGTTGAACCCGAACGGAGTCGAGTTGAGCTCGACTGGAGTCGGGTTGCACTCGACCGAATTCGAGTTGAGCTCGACCGAATTCGAGTTGAACCCGATCGGAGCCAAGTTGAACCCGACCGGAGCCAAGTTGAACCCGACCGGAGTCGAGCTGGACCCGACCGGAGTCGAGTTGAGCTCGACTAGAGTCGGGTTGAGCTCGACCGGAGTCGGGTTGAGCCCGACCGGAGTCGAGTTGGACCCGAGCGGAGTCGAGTTGGACCCGAGCGGAGTCGAGTTGAGCCCGACCGGAGTCGGGTTGCACTCGACCGGAGACGGGTTGCACTCGACCGGAGACGGGTTGAGCGCGACAGTAAACCTACACCCCTCTCCCGCTCGCAGGAGAGGGGCTGGGCGTGAGGGCTTCGACGCCCTGGAGCCGCGCTCCCACCAGCGCCTGTGCCGCCACCACCAGATAGGAGATCCAGACGAGGTCGGCCAGCAGCAGATGGACGAGCTGCATCCAGATCGGGGCGAGGAGGACGACGTTCACCACGCCGGCCACGATCTGGAGGAAGACGAGGCGGAGGGTCCAGCGGTTGGCCCAGCGGGCGGCGAGGGAGCCGGGTTGCAGGCCTTCGAGGCGGAAGGCCAGGAAGATCGTCAGGCCGGCGGCGGTCACCGAGAGCGCCGGATGCAGGAGACGCAGGCGGATCAGCAGGTGGGCGGTCGGCGAGAGATCCTGCGTCAGGGCTTCGGTCAAGGTGGCCGCGGGGAAGAGGGTGTCTCCGAGCGCGGCGATCGCGCCGCTCACTCCGGCGAGCAGCAGGGCGGCGGCTCCGGTCACCAGCCAGACGGTCAGGCTCCCCTGCCCGCGCAGGCGGAACGGCGCGCGGCCGCTCGCGAAGTGGGCGGTGAGGGTCATGGCGCCGAGCAGGAAGAAAGTGTTGATCAGGTGGGTCCCCATGAAGAGGGCCCGCGCCATGGACTGGTTGTCGGCCACCAGCTCGAAGAGCACCAGGCCCGCGCCCACGGCCGCCTCGGTCAGCATGAAGAACAGGGTCCACGCCGCCGCTTTCCGGGCCGGATGCCCGCGCGGACGCCAGCGGAAGGCCAGCACCACCAGCCCGATGACCAGCAGGAGCGCGATGCCGCTGGTGACACGGTGCGTCAGCTCGATGACCGTCTCGATGCGTGGGGAGCGGGGCACGACCTCTCCGTTGCAGAGTGGCCAGTGGCTGCCGCAGCCCGCTCCAGAGCCGGTGGCACGTACCGTGGCACCCCAGAGGATGACGGCCAGGTTGAAGGCGAGAGTGGTCCAGGAGTAGCGAGCGAAGCGGTCCATCGGCTGGATGATAGCCGACTGGCGCCGCCCAAAGGAGCCGGCGAGACGCCGGCGGTCCCAGGGGGGTGGCAGCCCGGGCGCTCGCCAACTGGCCTACAATTACCCTGGGAGGTGCATGAGGTGCTTCAAGAAAGAATTGGCCGAGAGATCCGATCGCGACTCGAAACAGCCTTGGGGAACCGGCTGCGAGGAGTCGTGCTATTTGGCTCGGCCGCTCGCGGGGAGGAGCGCCGGGAGAGCGACCTCGATCTGATGGTCCTGCTGGAGGAGCCCGTGCGCCTTGGGAAAGACCTCGAGACCATCGTTGACGCTCTCTATCCCGTCCAGCTCGAGATCGATGCACCCATTCATGCCATGCCGGTTTCGGCGAGAACCTTCACGGCCGGAGAGTTCGAAATCTACCGCAATGCGAAGCGAGAGGGAGCCTTCTTGTGAGCCCGGAGGTCGAGGACCTCTGGAACCGTGCCCTGAGGGCGTTGCGAACAGCAGAGCTCCTGGCGGATGAAGATCCTGACGCCTCCGCATCCCGGTCCTATTACGCCGCCTTCCATGCCGTCTCGGCGCTCTTTGCATTCCAGCAGCTCTCGTTTTCAAAGCATGCCGGAATCGAACGAGCCGTCCATCGCGATCTGGTGAAGACCGGCCTCTGGTCGGCCGAGACCGGGGCCGCCTTCTCCTGGCTCGCCAGCCTTCGATATACGGGTGACTACGGTGGGGACGAGCACGTTCAGCCGGCGGATGCCCGTTTGGCGCTGGAAAAAGCGAGGCTCATCCTTAAAGCAGTGCATGACTCCGCTCCCGAGCCTCTTCCGGAAGCAGCCTCATAACACAAGGACCTCTATCCACCTTCCGGGGGTCTGTTCGTCATCCCGCGGGCGAACCGCCAGATACCGTCCGGGCCACGGAAAAGGATGGAGAAGGCGCGCTGGCGGATCTCCATGGGCGGGGAGCCGTCGCGCGGGACGACCTGGTTGATCTCCATCCCGCGGACGAAGGCCAGGTCGCCGGAGACGACGATCTCCTGGCGCTCGAAGCCCTGGTCGATCTCGTGGGTCTCGAAGAAGGCGGCCATGCGGGGGGCCACGGATTCGCGTCCCTGCATGGGGGGTGCGCCGTGCGACCAGAACTCGGCATCCTCGGTGACCATCTGCGCCATGGCCTGGGCATCCCCCCGCCTTCCGGCTTCCTTCCAATCTTGGAAGAGCTGCTCGATCGCCTCCTCGGCGGTTCTCTCCATTGTGCCTCCTGTTGGGAATGGACAGCAGGGTCAAGGATAGCGCGTCCCACCCCTCCGGGTAGCCTCGGGGTAGGCGGGCGGCGGGCGTCCGCTTGCGGCGCGACGTGATCTGGGACCTGATGTGTCACTTTCGCGTCGACAAGCACGCGGTCGAGCAGCGGCACGGCATCCGGTTCGACACCTATTTCGCGAGTGAGATCGCGAGCCTCGCTCCCCTGGCCGAGGACGGCCTCATCGAGCTGGAGCCCGAGCGCATCGAGGTCACTCCGCTCGGCCGGCTCCTGGTGCGCAACGTGGCGATGGCGTTCGATTCCTATCTCACGCCGGCGTCGGCCGTGCACTACTCGCGGACGGTCTGAGCCATGGTGCGATCGGCAGTCGCGCCGGTGCCGGTCCCCACGGTGCTGTTGATCGGCAATCCGAACGTCGGCAAGAGCCTGCTGTTCAAAAACCTGACGCATCGCTACGTCAACGTCTCGAATTTTCCGGGCACCACGGTCGAGATCACCCGCGCCCGCGCAAGCTGTTCGGGTGGAAACAGCCTGCCGAGATCCCGCCGATCCCCGAGGACGGCTTCCTGACCGTCCGCGACCTCAAAGGGGGCGACCTCGCCGAGGTCCTCTGCCTGGGCGGCGAGGTCCTGGCGCTGGAGTCGGACGTGGCCGGGGATATCGTGGTACGCCGGGCCTAGAAGCTCGTCCGGAATCGCGCGAAAATCGCGGAATCGACGAGAATACGTTTCGACTTGGGCGCCCACCCCGGAAGGATGGGACGTCGCACCCAAGACCTGACATACTCCTCCCGATGAGCTCTAACGTTCCGCCTCGCCTCGACGCCCTCGTGGTGGGAGCGGGGATCTCCGGCCTCACCACCGCGTTCTGGCTGCGGCGCGCCGGCCTGCGGGTCGCCGTGATCGAGGCGGCGCCGCGCGCCGGCGGCTCGATCGAGACCTGGACGCAGGGGACGTGGCGGTTCGAGATGGGGCCGAACACGGTCCTCGAGAGCCGCGGCGAGGTGACCCGCCTCCTCCGCGAATCCGGCCTGGAGAGCGAAAAGATCGTCGCGGCCCCCGCCGGCAAGCGGCGCTTCCTCTGGAAAGGCGGCCGCTTGCACGCCCTGCCCGGCGGCCCTCCAGGATTCCTCAAGACTTCGCTCTTCTCCACCGGTGCCAAGCTGCGCCTCCTCAAAGAGCCCTGGATTCCCCGGCCCGCCGCGGGCACCGAGGAGAGCATCGCCCAGTTCGTGAGCCGCCGGCTCGGGCCGGAATTCCTGCGCTACGCCGTGGGTCCGTTCATCTCAGGGGTCTACGCGGGAGACCCCGAGCGGCTGTCGGTGCGCTGGGCCGTGCCGAAGATCTGGTCTCTGGAGGCGGAGCACGGCAGCCTGATCCGCGGCGCGATCAAAATGGGAAAGACGCGGCGGAAAGGGCCGCAGCCAGGCGGGGCCATGTTTTCGTTCCCGCGCGGGTTGGAAGAGCTGCCGCGCCGGTTGGCCCGGGAGATCGGGGACGTGCGGACCGGCGTGGCCGCGCAGCGGATCCTCCGCAGCGAAGGCTACCGGGTGGAGACCTCGGCCGGGGTGCTGGAGTCAGACCGTTTGGTCCTCGCGGTGCCCGCGGACGGGGCGGCGCGCCTCCTCGACGAGGCTACGGGTGGCCGCAGCCGGCTCTTCGCCGAAATCCCCTACGCCACCGTGGCCATCGTCTCGCTGGGCTACCGGCGCCCGGACGTGGCGCATACGCTCGACGGCTTTGGGTTTCTGGCGCCGCGCGGCGAGAGGCTGCGGGTGCTCGGCTGTCTCTTCCCGTCCCAGATTTTCCCTGATCGGGCACCTGAAGGACATGTGGCGCTCGCCGCCTTCGTGGGCGGACGCACCGATCCGGAGATCGTCGGGCAGGATGACGCCGGGATCCTGGCCGCGGTGGAGGGCGATCTCCGGCGGGCTCTGGGCGTCCGCGGCGCACCCGTGCTCGCCGCGGTCCGCCGCTGGCCGCGCGCCATCCCCCAGTACGAGCTGGGACACGGCCGTTTCGTCGAGAGGGCGGCCGAGATCGAACTGGAGCTTCCGGGCCTGCGCATCGGCGGCAGCTTCCTCCGGGGCGTCTCGGTCGCCGACTGCATCAAAAATGCCACGGAGCTTGCGGAGGAGATTCTGCGGCAGCCGGGGGCGGAGCACAGTGTGGGTGCCATGGAGCCCCTGGAGGCCAGGTCATGAGCGTGTACAAGATTCGTGTTCTGATCGTCGACGACCATGCGATCGTCCGCACCGGTCTGCGCCTGCTGATCTCCGGCCAGGACGATATGACCGTGGTCGGCGAGGCCGGCTCCACCCAGGAGGGGATCCAGGCCGCGGAGCGGCTCTCGCCCGACGTGGCGCTGATCGATCTGAGCCTTCCCGGAGAGGGCGGAATCGAAGCGATCCGCCACCTCCGGAAGACCCGGCCGCGGGTGCGCACGGTGGCTCTCACCATGCACGACGATCCGGCCTATCTCCGCTCGGTCCTCTCGGCCGGAGGCTCCGGCTACGTGGTGAAGCGCGCCGCCGACTCGGAGCTGCTCGCCGCGATCCGCGCCGTGCGCGACGGGCGTTCGTTCGTCTCCCCGCTGCTCGCCGAAGTGGAGACGCCGGAAGCGCCGGCCACCTCGCCGCAGGTCTCCGGCTCGGCCGAGACCGCGCTGGCCCGCTTGAGCGCCCGGGAGCGCCAGGTGCTCGTCATGCTGGCCCACGGCCACACGCACGCGGAGATGGCGGAACAGCTCGGCATCAGCGTCAAGACGGTCGAGACCCACCGCGCGCGGTTGAGCGAGAAGCTGGGCTTGAAGAGCCGCGCCGACCTCGTGCGGCTGGCTTTGGAGGCCGGGCTGCTGGCCACCGGGTCTTTCGTCAAGCCCTGACGACGCTCTCGATCTTCTCCACCCCGATCCCCGACGACTCCACCTCGCGGAACCGCCGTCCCATCCGCGTTACGTTCTCGCGGAACGAGGGTTCCCGGCCCACCTGATCCACTAGGCCGAAGATGCCGTCCGGGGTGGCTCCGGACAGCTCGCCGCTCAGGCCGAGCCCATGATGGACGACCCGCTTCGCATTCTCCGGCTGATCGCGGCCGATTGGAAACACCACCATGGGGACGTCGTGAAAAATGCTCTCCTTGATCGTCCCCAGCCCGCCGTGGGTGACCATGAGCGAGGCCCGCTCCAGCACGGGGATCTGTGGAATCCACGGCAGAGCGACGGCATCGGCCGGCAGCGGCAGGTCCGCGGGCTCGACCAGTCCGCCGGTCCCCAGCACGAGCTGCCACTCGGGCCGCTGTGCGGCTCCTTCCGCCACGGCGCGCAGGAAGCCCTCCACCATCTCCCGGCCGGCCAGGAAGCTCTGGCTTCCCAGGGAGACGTAGAGCACTTTTTTCCCGGGATCGATCCGCTCCCAGGGAAATCCGCGGTCCTCGCGTCGGCTGAGGTCGACCGAAGCCTCGATGTAATGAACTTCCGGCTCCTCGGCGGCGCCGTTCCTCGGCAGGTCCAGCTCGCGCGGGCACTGGATCAGCTCGGGCATGCGCAGCAGGCATCCCGTGACGTCGCGCAGCCGCCGCGCCGAGGGAGCGCTGCGCCGCACCAGATCGAAAAACGGCACGGCTCCGGAGCGCAGGCGCAGCAGCGTGGCCTCCAACTGGTCGGCGCTCTGCTCCCGGGTCATGGGGCGGAGATAGGGCGTCAAAAAGACGATCGGAATCCCGAAGCGGAAGTGCAGCACCAAGGCGTTCAATCCCAGGAAGCTGTTGAGGATGAACAGGTCCGGCCGGACCTCCGCGACCGGGCCGTCCAGCCCCTCGCCCTTCGCCAGTGCGCCCAGGTACTTCCCGTAGATCTCTTCCTCCTTGGGCTCGATGCCATTGAGACCCACATGGAAAAGCTCCTCGCGGAGGCGCGGGACCGAGCCTTCGGGAAAGACTCCGCTCAGGATGGGGACGAGCTCGAAATCCTGCCGGCGCACCAGGGGACCACTGTCCGCCAGGCCCAGATAGATCACTGTGTGGCCGCGCTCCCGGAGCTGTCGCGCGAGCTTGAAGGTGGGCAGGAGATGCCCTTCTTCATGATCGAGCACAAATGCGATTCTTGCCATCTACGTCCTCCAGCAAAACCTCACTCTCTTCAGGTACACGACCCAGCGGAAAGCGAGCTTCGTGGAGGAAGGGGAAAACCTACAATCACCCCAGAAATGCTGAAGGGCTCCCGGGTCAACCCGAGAGCCCTCGCAAGCGCAAAACCGGAGAACGTCTTAGCGGACGGTGCCGCGGCGGAACAGGTTGACGATCGCCAGCAGGACGATGGCGCCGACGAGGGAGATCAGGAGACCGGACAGACTGAAGTCCCCTTGCGTGATCGAACCCGTGCCGAACAGCGGGGCGAGAAGCAGCCCTGCGAGCAGCGCGCCGACGATGCCGACGACGATATTCAGGATGACGCCCTGCTGGGCATTCGTACGCATGACCATGCTGGCGATCCAGCCGATCAGGCCACCGACGATGAGCATGATGATGATGTTCATACTTTGTCTCCTCTTTGGTTATCGTTTCGCTCTCCAACTCCCGACCTGGTGAGAGAGCAACAGTCGTGCCATGTCGGACGGCCACGGGCTGATCAGGTTCCTCGACATCCTCTAGAATGGCCCCACTCCTATGGTCACCGAACCGTCCGGCTCCCCCTTGCCCCCTCCCCCAGCGCCGCCGCTGCGCCCTCGCTGGCACCCGCTCGTCCGCTGCCTTTTGTTCCTGGTGGCTTTCCTCGTGGCACAGACCCTGACGGTCGGCCTTCTCGTGCTGGGTTTCCGGCTGGCGGGCCGCAATCTCGTGCCGGCCGGCGAGGAGCTGATCCTGCTCTACGCGCTGACGGCTCCCGTGCTGTTCCTCCTGACTCTCCCCTTTCTGCGCTGGCTCGACCGGAAGAACCTGGCGAGCCTGGGAGCGCGCTGGCCCGATGGAGGACCCGCCCGGGCGTTGCGCCAGGCGATGACGGTGCCCCTGTCCGTGCTCGCTCTTCTGAGCGTCTGGATGCTGCTGGTGGAAATCCTGCCCGCGTCGGATGTGCGCATCGCCGGCCTGAGCCCGGCCGCCGAGACCTCGAACGGGGTGTTCCGTCTCCTCCTCCTGCTTCCCGGCTTCCTGATCCAGGGGGGTGTGGAGGAATGGGTGTTCCGGGGCTATATGTACAGCGCCCTGAAGGAGCGCTGGTCCTGGTGGGCGGCGGCTCTCATCACGGCCCTCGGCTTCGGGCTGCTGCACGGCGCCAATCCGAGCTTCTCGGCGGCGGCCCTCCTCAACACCTGCCTGGCCGGCTTCCTGCTCGCTCTCCTGGTCGAGCGCAGCGGCAGCCTGTGGGCCGCGACGCTGGCTCATGGCGTCTGGAACTTCTCCGTGGCCTCTCTCGCCTCGCTCCCGGTGAGCGGCCTCGAGGTCTTCCATCTCCTGAAGGCCTCGGTAACCGGGCCCGAGCCCCTGACCGGCGGCGGCTTCGGACCCGAAGGGAGCCTGCTGCTCACCGCCCTCGCCGTGCCCCTCGCCGTGATCCTGTGGCCCAGGAAGGCCAAATTGGGCGTATCATTGTCCGAAGATTCATGATGTGCGTCAGACTCTCGGAGGACTGGCCGCTCAGTTGATTGTTTGTTTTTGGTTGGTTGAAGCTTTAATTTTTTTGGGGAAGTCGGCCCGGGCAACCGGGCCGGGGGGCAGAGGGGAGAAATCATGGCAGCACCCTTGGAGTCGCGGCGCGGCGGCCTTGCGGCCGTCCTCTGTTGGACTCTGGCCGCACTCGCACCGGCTCTCGCCGCCCAGGCCCCCGTGGCCCAGGAGGGCTTCTCCGAGCAGGTCCAGGTCGACGTCGTCAACGTCGACGTCTTCGTGACCGACAAGGACGGGAACCCCGTCTCCGGCCTGCAGAAGAAGGATTTCGAGATCCGCGAGGACGGCAAGCGGGTCGACATCTCCAACTTCGACGAGGTCGACCGCGGAGCTCCCGCTCCCGCGCAGACCTCGCTCCCGCCGGACCCCGAGATGCCTTCCATGGAGCTGACCGTCGGCGCCGCGCCGGCCGATGCGTTGCAGCTCGTGGTGTACGTCGACAACTTCAACCTCCGTCCGGCGAACCGTGCCCGCGTGCTGCGGCAGCTCCGCGAGTTCCTGACCCGCGAGCTGCGCCCGAGCGACCGGGTGATGCTGGTGACCTACGACCTGGGGATGCAGGTACGGCTGCCGTTCACCGCCGACCGGTCCGCGCTCGGCCGGGCGCTGGAGGGCGTCGAGCGTCTCTCCGCCAACGGCGGCGAGGTGGAGCGCGCGCGTCGCAGCGCCTTCGAGCAGATCCTCGACGTCCAGGCGAGAAGCCAGGGCACGGAGCGCATGCAGAGCAATCTCGAGAAGGCCGCCGGGAAGGCAGGGCAGCGAGCCCCCGGCGGCGGCTCCGGGGGTGGCGAGGGTGGCGGGGGGGAGGGCGGCCAGGAGGGTCCGGCCGGAGGCGACGCCAACGCCGAGATCGAGCCGCGCTGCCCGATGGACATCGCGCAGCCGGCCCGCATCTATGCCGAGACCGCCCGCCAACAGATCCTGGGCAACATCGCCGCGCTCAAGGTCATGGTGAACTCGCTCTCCGGCCTGCCCGGCCGCAAGGTCCTGCTCCACGTCAGCGACGGCATCTCGGTGACGCCCGGCGAGGAGCTGTTCCAGGCTCTCTTCGAGCTGTGCGGCGGCGGCGGCTTCACGTCCGGCCTGTCCGGCACCATGGGGGGCGGCACGACCCCGTCCGACACGGCCGCTTCCGGGAGCCTCGGCGCCTACCGCGGCCAGAACGCCCCGATCGACGCCCAGGCCTACAGCACGGCCAAGGAATGGAGCGCCCTGGCAGCCCATGCCAATACCCAGCGGGTGACCCTCTACACCTTGCAGGCGAGCGGGCTCGAAGCGTCCGCCGCCTCGGCAGCGGACGCGGGCCCGGGCGACCGCATCCTCCAGCTCAGCTCGGTGAGCAGCATCGAGATGCAGAACCGCCAGAGCTCGCTCTCGGTGATGGCCGCGGACACCGGCGGCCGGGCGATCTTCAATGCCAACGACGTCCGGCCGGCCCTCGCCCGCATGCGGGACGACTTCGACCACTACTACTCCCTCGGCTTCGCACCCCGGCACACGGGAGACGGCCGCGAGCACCGGATCGAGGTCCGGGTCAAGGGCAAGGGCCTCCAGGTCCGCCATCCGCTGAGCTACCGCGACAAGCCGGTGATGGAGCGCGCCGTCGACCGCACCCTCGCCGCCCTCTTCTTCGGCAGCGAGGAGAATCCCCTCGACGTCTCCCTCGAGATCGGCGAGGTCATTCCGGGCGCGCAGGGGGGCTACACCGTCCCGGTGCGGCTGCGCATCCCTCTCCAGAAGATGTTCTTCCGCCAGACCGAGGAAGCCTATGAGGGCCGTCTCCGCCTGCTCGTCGCCACGCAGGCGGGCGGCGGAGGGACCTCCAAGGTCCGCCAGGTCCAGGTCCCGGTGAAGATACCGAAGGACCAGGCCCTGATCGCCTTCGGGCAGACCTACGTCTACGAGCTGGCGCTCAACCTGGGACCCGGCGAGCAGCGCGTCGCCGTGGCCGTGCGGGATGAGGGCACAGCCCAGACCTCGTTCCTCGCCCGCGGCGTCCGCGTCGGCAGCACCGACGGCGCCGTCCGCGGACAGTTCTAAACCGCTGGACCTGGAGGATCTGCTCATGAAGGTAGGACTTCGTGTCTCCCTCGGTGCCGCCCTCGGCATTGCGGTCTGTCTGTCCGCATCCCTTCCCCTGTGCGCCCAGACGCAGGAAGGCGTCGACGACAAGTTCGGCGACAGGGTGGACGTCAACGTCGTCAACGTCGACGTCTTCGTCACCGACAAGGCCGGGAACCCGGTTCCCGGACTGCAGAAGAACGACTTCGAGATCCTGGAGGACGGCAAGCAGGTCGATGTCTCCTATTTCGAGGCGGTCGACCGCGGTGCCCGGCCAGAGCCGCAGAGCGCCGCGGCCATGCCGGAGCCGCAGCCGGGCACGCCCTCTCCGGCGCTCTCCCCGGCAGTCTCCCCGGCCCCGGCGGACGCCCTGCAGTTCGTGGTGTTCGTCGACAACCTCCACGTCCGGGCGGCCCACCGCGCGCGCGTGCTGGGCCAGCTCCGCGAGTTCCTGGATGGAGAGCTCCGCCCGGGCGACCGGGTGATGGTGGTGACCTTCGACAACGGCTTGCAGATCCAGCAACCGTTCACGGCGGACCATGCCGTCCTGGCGCGAGCCCTGGACAAGATCGAACAGATGCAGGCCCGCGGCGACGACCTCATGCGGGCACGCCGCCTCGCCCTCGAGCAGACCTATCTGATGATCGAGACGGCCAAGGCCCTCAGTGCCACGAGCGTGGTGGTTCTCTCCGCCGCGCCCCTGGCGCCAGGGACCCGCCCCGGGATGGGCGGTGCGGCGGGTCTGGGACAAAACAACAACCACGGCATGAACGAGGAAGGCGACGACGCTTCGGGGAGCAACATCGCCGGCATCAAAATGGATCCGATCTGCCGCCAGGACATCGCCGAGCCCACCCGCGCCTATGCCCAGGCCACCCGGCAGGAGATCCTCGGCAGCATCGCCGCCTTGAAGGCCCTGGTGAGCTCCCTTTCCGGCCTGCCCGGGCGCAAGGCCCTTCTCCACGTCAGCGACGGCCTGCCGGTCACCCCCGGCGAGGAGCTGTTCCAGGCCCTCTCCCTGCTGTGCGGCGGCGGCGGCGCGGCGGACGGCGTGGGAGGAGGCATCGACCCGTCCGGCATGTCGAGCTCCGGCTACCGCGCCGAGAGCGCCCTCCTCGACGCCCAGTCCTTCAGCACCGCCAAAGACTGGAGCCTGCTGGCGGCGCATGCCAACACCTACCGGGTGACGCTCTACACGCTCCAGGCGAGCGGTCTCGAAACCCTGGCCGCCTCGGCCGCCGACTTCGCGCCGGAAGAGCGGTACCTCCAACTCACCTCCATGAATACCATCGAGATGCAAAACCGGCAGGGTTCCCTGTCGGTCATGGCGGCCGACACCGGCGGCCGCTCGATCTTCAATGCCAACGACGTGCGGCCCGATCTCGCCCGCATGCGGTCGGATTTCGACCGCTACTACTCTCTCGGCTTCACGCCCCGGCGCGCGGTAGGCGACAAGCGCGACCACCGGCTGGAGGTGCGGCTCAAGCGCCGCGACCTGCGGGTGCGCCATCCGCTGAGCTACCGCGACCGGTCGCCTCTGGAGATCGCGGCGGACCGGACCCTGGCCGCCCTCTTCTACGGCCAGGAGGACAATCCGCTGGAGGTCGCGCTGGAGATCGGCGAGGCCCGGCCTCATCGCGGTGGCACCTTCGACGTGCCGGTCCGGCTCAGGATCCCGCTCCACAAGCTGTTCTTCCGTGACAATCTGGTGGACCTCCAGGGCAAGGTCCGGCTGCTGGTGGCCACCCGCGGCCCCCGCGGCGAGGCCTCCCACCTCCGCCAGGTGGAGATTCCGCTCAAGATCCAGCGGGACAAGGCCCTCGTGGCCCTCGGCCAGAGCTATCTCTATGAATTGACCCTCACCATGCCGGAGGGCGGCCAGCGCGTGGCCGTGGCCGTGCTGGATGAGGGGACTTCCCTGACCTCGTTCCTCGCCCGGGACGTCCAGGTCGGGCACGAGGGCTCCACTCGATGAAACCCCTTGCGCAATGTGCTCTCCTTCTCGCTCTCGGCCTGACCTTCCCGGAGTGGCCCTCTCGAGCCCTGGCCGCACCTCCCCCTGCCCAGCAGGAGAGCTTCGGCGAGGCGGTCGACGTCAACGTCGTCAACGTCGACGTCTACGTCACGGACAAGAACGGCCAGCCGGTGACCGGCCTCCGCAAGGAGGATCTCGAGCTGTTCGAGGATGGGAAACGGGTGGAGATCACGAACTTCGAAGCCATCGCGCACCGGACGGCCCCCACCGCCGCCGCGCCGGCCTCCCCGCAGGCTCCGGCGGAGCCGGCGCCTGCCGCCCCGGCACCGGCTCTGGCACCGGCCGCGGACCCCCTCCACATGATCGTCTTCGTCGACAACCTCAACATCCAGGCGGCCCACCGCGCACGCGCCCTGCAGCAGATCCGCAGCTTCCTCGACCGGGAGGCCGGCCGGGGAGACCGCGTCATGGTCGCCACCTACGACCTGAGTGGCGTGCACGTCCGGCAGCCGTTCACGGACGACCGGGCCGTCCTCGCCCGCGCCCTCGACGAGGTGACCCGTCTTTCGGCCAATGGAGGGGAGAACGATCGAGCCCGGCGGTTCGCCCTGGATGCCATGTACCAGATCCAGGCGGATGCGATCTCCTCCTACGGTATCTCCACCAAGGGGGATGCGGAGGGAGAGGAGACGCCGACGGACGTGCCGTGCCCCCTGCGCATCGCCGATCCGATCAAGGGATACGCCGAATCCACCCAGGCCGAGGTGCTGCGGACGATCGCCTCCCTGAAAATGTTCGTCAACTCCCTGTCCGGCCTGCCGGGCCGCAAGGTCCTCTTCCACGTCAGCGACGGGATCTCGATCACTCCAGGAGAAGAGCTTTTCCAGGTTCTCGTCGAGCTCTGCGGCGGAGCCGGCACCAACTCCGGGTACTCGGGCTCCCAGACCGATCCCGCCTCGCAGCCGATGGACGCGCGGCAGTACGGTGCACGCGCCTACCAGTCGAGCCAGGCGATGCTCGATGCCCAGCACTACAGCACCGCCAGCGAGTGGACCGAGCTCGCGGCGCACGCCAACGCCAACCGCGTCACCCTCTACACCCTCCAGGCGAGCGGTCTGGAGGCGAGCCCGGGCATCTCCGCGGAGTACCAGGGCGGCGGCCGCGACCAGGTGCTCCGGGCCGGCACCGTCCTGCACATCGAGACGAACAACCGCAAGGACTCGCTGAACGTCCTCGCCTCCGACACCGGGGGCCGGGCCATCTTCAACGCGAACGATCTGGTGCCGGAGCTCGACCGCATCCAGCAGGACCTGGACACCTACTACTCCCTGGGATTCGCGCCGCGGCGCATGGGCGACGGCCGCGAGCACCGCATCGAGGTCAAGGTCAAGCGCCCGGACGTGCGGGTGCGCTACCGGCGGAGCTACCGGGACAAGTCGACGCTCGAGCGGGCCGCGGACCGCACCCTCGCCGCCCTCTTCTATGGAACCGAGGAGAACCCCCTCGAAGTCGCCGTCGAGATCGGCGAGATCCGGCAGGCCGAGGGCAAGACCTTCAGCGTGCCGGTGCGCCTGCGCATCCCTCTGTTCAAGTTGTTCCTCCAGGATAACCAGACGAACCTGGTGGGGAAGGTCCGCCTGCTCGTCGCGACCCAGACCGCCGGCGGCGACACGTCGCGGGTCCGGCAGGTCGAAGTACCCATCCGGATCCCGCGGGAGAAGGCGCTGGTCGCTCTGGGCCAGCACTTCCAGTATGAGCTGACGCTCACCATGTCCGGCGGCGACCAGCGGATCGCGGTCGCCGTCCAGGATACAGCCACGGCGCAGACGTCGTACATCGCGCGGAGCGTCCGGGTGGGACAGGAGGCTCCGGCACGCTGAACATGGCACGGCAATGGCCCAGCGGCAGGCGCGCCTGAAGCTCCTCCTCGTCCTGATCAGCACCGGCCTCGCCCTGGGCGGGGCCGAGCTGGTGCTCCGGGCGCGCAATCCGTTCGGTTTTCGGATGCGGGGCAACACGCTGGTCCTGCCGGCACACAAGGTCTACGACATTCGGGCCGACCAGCGCTCGCGCTCCGACCAGCTCGACGCCCACGTCATCCACACCAAGAACTCCCTGGGCTTTCGCGGTCCCGAGCCGCCGGACGACTTCGCGGGCTGGCTGACGCTGGTAGCCGTCGGAGGGAGCACCACCGAGTGCTTCTACCTGAGCGACGGCCGGACCTGGCCGGAGCGCCTCGGCGCCCGTCTGCAACCGGAGCTGCGCAAAGTCTGGGTCGACAATGCCGGCCTCGACGGGCACAGCACCTTTGGACACCTGCTGCTCACAGAACAGAAGCTGGTGGCGCTCCACCCCAAGGTGACGCTCTACCTGGTCGGCCTGAACGACATGTTCACCGATGCGCCGCGCGACTTCGACCGGGTGGAGCAGAACCCCTGGGCGGTGATCGCCAACCATTCCGAGGTCGCGGCCACCCTCCTCAACCTCTACCGCTGGAGGCGGACGCAGAAAGTCGAGGACCTCGGGGCCATGCCGAAGCCCGTGGCGTTGCGCGACCGGCCGCGCCATCCGGTGCCGCCGGCTGTGGCGGAACGTCTGTGGCGGGAGCAGGACCCCCGGCTCGCCGCGTTCCGCGACCGCCTCGAACGGCTCGTCGCACTCAACCGCGAGAACGGCATCGAGCCGGTGCTGATCACCCAGCCCACCCTGCTCGGCGGCGTCGACCCCCACACCGGGATCGACACGCGGCCGATGGAGGTGGAGCTTTGGGAGAAGCTCGACGGCGCGCTCGCCTGGCGGCTGCTCGAGCGCTACAACAACGTGACCCGCCAGGTGGGGCGGGAGCGCGGCGTCCTCACCGTCGATCTCGCCCGCTCCCTGCCCAAGGACTCCACCCTTTTCTACGACTTCTTCCACATGACCAACGAGGGGGCGGACCGGGTGGGAGCGATCCTCCAGGACGCCCTCGCCCCCTGGCTGGCGGCGCGCTACCCCGGCTACGCGCTGCCGCGGTCCCGCTGAGCCCCGGGGAGACGGTCCGCAACCGCCCCGGAGGCCGGGCTCATCCCCCGAGCGAGCTCGGCCGCGATCATCACCACGCAGTCCTCGGAGTCGAGATCGAGGCGCACGAGGCGCTCGGAGCGCATCGAGTCGAGGAGGCTCTCGTCGAGGCGGAACGCTTCCCGGACCTCCAGGTCGGTCACCTCCGCCCGCTTGACCGTGCGCCGGTCGCGGCTGCCGCCATACCGCATCACGTTCCAGACGATCCAGAGGGCGAGCAGGCCGACGAGGATCAGCAGGATCCACGAGTAGGAGAGCAGGGAGGAGCGCAAACCTTCATAGCCGCCGTTTGAGAGCTCCTTCATGAAGAACCGCACGCCGAAGGCCCAGAGCAGCAGGCTGACGAGCGGCAGCACCAGGTACAACCAGACCGCCCAGAAGAGCAGGGTGAGCAGCGAGAGGAGCCCGGCCGGGAGCGGCCGGCGGTGCGACCACTGCCTGGACAGGAGCGCCTTGACGGTGCTCGCTTCAGCGGTCGGGGCTTCGCCAGATCGCATGGCCGGTCCTCCCTCTGTGGCTCAGAGCAATGGGCAGCGCCACCACCGACGTGCCCGCGGCGATCACCCAGTAGACCGCGGGGTACCAGATCGCCCAGAACAGCTGGCGGATGAGACGGACCCCTTCGTAACGGTAGTCAAGGGTGAGGCCGGTCAGGAATTGCAGGAGACAGACGACCGCGAGGAGGCTGCCGCTCCAGCCGGGCAGCAGGGTGGCGACCTGCAACCCCGCCGGAATCCAGGCGGGCATCAGCTGGGTGAGGATCCAGGCGAGCAGGACGAGGAGGACGGCATAGCACCAGGCGGTGCTGACCATCAGCTCGATGAAGACCGGCCACATCCGGCGCTCGGTCCAGCGGAAGATGGACCGGCGGTAGCGCAGAGCCGCCTCCATGCCGCCGCGCGCCCAGCGCACCCGCTGGCGCCACAACCCGCGGAGCGACTCCGGGACCAGGATCCAGCAGACCGCGCGCGGCTCGTAGAGGATGCCCCAGTAGGCGAGCTGGAGCTTCCAGCTGATGTCGACGTCATCGGTGACCGTCTCCGAGGACCAGTACCCGACGTCGTGGACAGCGCGGCGTCGGAAGCACGAGCAGACCCCGGAGACGGTGTAGACCCGCCCGATCAGGCGCTGAGTGCGCTTGATCATGCCGACGATCGCAGAGAACTCCCCCACCTGGATGCGCGAAACCAGCGTCGTACGGTTGAGGACCCGCGGGTTGCCGGTCACCGCGCCCGCGCGCGGGCTGCGCTCGAGGTTGAAGACCATCCAGTGGATGGCCTGCTCGTCGAGGAGGGCGTCGGCGTCGACGCACATCAGGTACTCGGACATGGTCGCGAGGGCGCCGAGGCTCAGAGCTTTGGCCTTGCCGAGGTTGCGCTCGAGCCGCAGCAGGCGCAGGTTGGGGATCTCCGGCAGCAGACGCTCGATGATCGCGGGGCTCTCATCGGTGCTGGCATCGTCGATCACCAGGATGTCGAGGTTGGGATAGTGGCTCGCCGCCGCCGCGCGCACCACCTGCTCGATCGCGAGGTGCTCGTTGTGGCAGGGGATCAGCACGGTGACCTGGGGGTACTCCGCGAGCTCGGGCGGCTCCAGGCGACGGCGCTCCCGCCGCCAGAAGAACACCAGCGACCCGACGATCCAGAACAGGGCCATGAAGAAGGGATAGAAAAAGACGAACTGAAAGAGATGGCGCATGGGATCACCTTGGGAGCGCGAAGGCGGCCAGGGAGCGCAACGAGACCGCGAGCCCCGCCTCCGCGAGATCGACCGGGAGCCCGATCCACTCCCACCCCGCCACCGCCCGGTGCGCGGCCTCGGCATCGGCCGCCGCGACAGTCGCCGCGCCGACGGTCAGGCCCCGGGACGCCTGCCGCCCCGGCGCGACGGGATCGAGGCGGAAGGCGCGCTCCCCTCCGGCCTCTCCATCTCTCCTGGCCAGCCTTACCGCCGGGCGGACGGCGCGCACAGCCTCTCCGAGCCGGTCCTCGGGACGGGCCGCGGCGGGCAGCACCGCGACGTCCAGGTCGACCGCGCGGGCGAGATCGGCGGCGAGGGTGACGTCCCGGCCCGGATTGCCGCTGGCGGCCGGAAGGTCGACCATCACCCAGCGGACTCCGGCCGCGCGCAGCGCGCGGGCGAGGGGGCCGGCGACGTCGCCGCGCACCGGGGCCGCCGAGGTCGGAAACCAGGTCCCCTCCGCTCCGCCGGGAAGGATGCGCACGCCATTCAAGCCGAGACGCCGCACCACCTCGACGATGCGGGCGACCCGCGCCCCGGGATCGCCCCCGGCGCAGACCCAGGCCGCGTCGACCTCCACGAAGCGCACCGGGAGGTCGCGCGGCTCCCACTGGACGCTCGCCTGCACGAGGGCCCAGATGCCGGCCCATGGCGGCACCGCGTAGCGGGCGACGCGCGGCGGATCGAGCGCCGGCGGCATGCCCGTGAACGTCGGCAATTGCATCGTGAGACCGAGAACGGCCGCCACCCGCTCCCCCGCTCCGCTCCAGGTGCCCGGAGCCCAGACGGCTCCCGCCGGCGCCACGCCGGCGACCTCGCGCAGGCGGTCCGCCTGGTTCGCCAGCGTCCGGCTGAGGCGCGCCAGCCTCTCCCGCTCCAGTCCGGCGGGGTCCGCGGCGCCGGCTGCGCACCGCACCACCGGCGCGCCCTCCACTTCCGGCTCCTCCACCCGGGGCAGCAGCTCCACCCAGGGGGAGGCGGCCAGGCCCTTCAGGATCGGCGCGACCGCGGGATCGGACGCCTGCGCCGGGCCGACGGTGACCACCGCCGGCATCTGATAGAGATCGAGGAGCGGCACGACGTAGAGGAGCGCGCTCGCCGGATCGTCGAAGCTGAGGAGGACGGCGCGATCGTCAGCGGCGGTGCCGCCGAGATCGCGGCTGCGCACCGCCCGCCAGCCATGGGCCTGCAAGAACTCCAGGTGCTCGGCCACCTGCGCGGGCGTGTGCGCCCCCTCCACGGCCGGCTCGGCGATCACACCCCAGGCGAGCCCCAAAGGCACCGCGGCCCCGGGAGAGGCGGCGAGAACGGAGAGGGCGAGCGCTCCGAGGATCGTCCAGGCGCGCATCAGAACCTCCGCCGCAGCGTCAGATAGAACCGGGGATCGAGCTCGCGCGAGCCGTCGTAGAGCTGGCTGCGCGCTCCCCCGCCGACGACCAGCACGGTCCGTCCCGCCAGGTCCCAGTCCGACTCCAGCCAGGCGCCGCCCACCAGGCCCGGATCGAACCCTTCCTGGTCGTAGATCCCGGCATGGGCGAGCAGCACGAAGGAATGGCGGCGGCCCGGCGCATTCGCCGCCACCCACTCCGAGCGGTGGGTGAGTGAGGCGCTCTGGTCGCGCGACGGGCTGAAGTAGATGACGTCGCTGCGGCTGTTCTCGGAAGCGTAGACCTCGCCTCCGAACGTCGCGCGGTAGAACGGTCCTTGCCGGACGAGGAGGTGCGCGGCGGCCAGCCCCCAGGTGCGCTCGTTGCCGTCGGTCAGCTCGGAGCGCCCGCCGCCGAGGCGCGCATCCCAGCGCGTCCCCGCGGTGTAGGAGAGCCCGGCGTCGTAGGTGTCGGCGGCGATGCCCGCGGCGCGCGCCCGCAGCGGCAGGTCCCGCCAGGCGTCCAGCGCGGCGCCGAGGTCGATCCGCCAGCGGTCGTCCGGCAGCAGAGCCACCCGCGCGCTCGCCGCCGGATCGCGCCCGAAGTCCTCGCCGGAGACGTCCCAGGCCACCTCGCCGCTCAGGCTCAGCCAGCGGGCGGGGCGCAGCGACAGGCCGAGATGCGCCTCCCGCACGTCGCCGCGCGCGTAGCGGTCATCCTCCGAGCGGCTGCCCGAGGCGCCCACCGCGAGCCGCGCCCGGGTGCCGGCCGGCACGGTCACCTCCAGCAGGCTCCAGGCCTCGCCGAGCCCGCGGTCGGAGGTGTCGTAGCGCCCTTCCAGCCGCGCCTCGGGAGAGAGCTGGGTCTCGACGTCGCGGCGCAGCCGCTGGGCGTGGACGTTCTCGGGATAGAGCAGGGCCAGGTCGTCCGCCTGCCGCCGCGCCTCGGCGAGATCGCCGAGCGAGGCGAGCGCTCCGGCCCGGGAGATGCGGGCGGAAGGGTTGTCGACGCGGGGCGCCTCGCGGGTGGTGCGGGCGAGCAGCTCCTCGATCGATTGCAGGCCGCGCCGCGGCGCTCCCTGCCAGAGCGTCGCGGTGGCCAAGCCCTCGCGGACTCGCGGGTCCCCCGGATACTGCTCGAACAGGGATTCGAAGAGCGCGCGTCCGGCGTCGCTGCGATCCTGGAAGAGCAGCAGCCATCCCCGTTGAACCTCCGCGGTCAGCTCCTGGCCGGGGACCTTCGCCAACCGCTCCAGGGCGGCATCGGCATCGGCATAGTGCCGCTGCTCGATGGTGGACCAGTAGAGGCCGAGCCACGGCTGCGGAGAGCCGGCGCGCTCCTCGGCGAACGAGCGGTAGAGCGCTTCCGCCTCCGCCGGCCGATGCAGCGCGAGGTAGGCGTCGGCGGCGGCGTTGCGCAGCCAATAGGGCGCGTCGTCGCGGCGCAGCGCCGTCTCCCACAACGAGACGACATCCTTCATCCGGTCGGCCAGGCGGTACGCGAGTAGGAGGTCGCCGGCCGCCCGCGCATCGCCCGGGTCGCGCCGGTGCATCGCTTCCAATGTGGCGACCGCCGCGTCCGCCTCGTGCCGCCGCTGGGCGGGGTCGAGCACCGGCTCGGCCCAACCCCAACGGACATGGCGGGCGGCGATGTCACCGTCGAGGCGACGGGAGAGAGCGGCGCCGGCCTCTCCGGCGAGCGCCGCCGGATAGCGCTGGAGGAAGGCGGCCGCGGCCTGCGGCGCTCCCGCGTCAGCCAGGTCGGAGGCGGCGAGGCGCGCTATATCGACGTCCTCGGGGCGCCGCCGCAGGATCTCCAGTCGGTCGAGGAACGCCGCCATCGGCCGGCCGGCGGCGTCCCGCACGCGGGCCCGTTCGGCGAGCGCCTCGAGATCGTCAGGATGCTCGAAGAGGTGGGTGTCGAGGCGGGCGAGCGCCTGGTCCGGTGTTTCCCCGCCCAAAGCCGGCGGAGCGATGACGAACCAAGCCAAGGCCAGCGCGGTGAATCCGAAGCGAGCACCAGTCATACGGCATTGCGAGCAACCCGGCAAACCGGCCCAGCGCCGGCCTCGGCGGCAGTCCGCAACCTTTACCTGATGTCTAAACTTATATCACGGCAGCCGGGGGAAGGCTACATCTTCAAGACGATTTTTCCGAAGGTCCCGCCCTGGTCCAAAGCCTTGTAGGCCTCGGCGGCACGTTCGAAGGGAACGACCTTCTCGACGACCGGGCGGAGCCGCCCGTCGCGGAGGCGCGGCAGGGCGAAGGCGCTGAACCCTTCGACGAGGCGCGCCTTCTCCGCACGCGAGCGGGGGCGCAGGACGGAGCCGAGGATGCGCAGACGGCGGCTGAGGACGGCCCCGAGGTCGACATCCACCTTCCTCCCGCCGAGCAGGCCGATGAGCACCAGGCGCCCGCCGTCCCGGAGGGCTCCGAGATGGGCGCTGATCGAGGGGCCGCCGACCAGGTCGAAGACCAGATCGACTCCGCGGCCTCCGGTCGCCTCGCGGACCTGCTGCGCCAGGTCGGAGCCGGCGACGCAGATCTCCTGGACGCCCAGCTCCCGGAGCTGCTCCAGGCGGTCGGGATTGCGGCCGGCGGCGAGGACTCGCGCGCCCAGCTCGCGGGCGAGCTGTACGGCGAAGCTGCCCATGCCGCCCGTCGCGCCGGTCACCAGGACGGTCTCTCCTGCCTGAAGCTCCCCTTCAGCCACCAGATTCGTCCAGGCGGTGAGCCCGGCCTCCGGGATGGCGCCGCCTTCGACGAACGAGAGATTGTCCGGCAGGAGCATCAGCTGGCCGGTGGGAACCGCGACGCAGGTCGCGTGACCGCCGCCGCCGAGGAGAGCCATGACGCGGGCGCCCGGCTGCCAAAGGCCGGGCGCCTCGCGGCCTACGACGCGCCCGGCGCATTCGAGGCCGGGCACGTCGCTCTCCCCAGGCAGCGGAGGATATTGACCGCGGATCTGGAGCAATTCGGCGTGGTTGACGCCCGCCGCCTCCACCGCGACGAGCACCTCTCCGGGACCCGGCACCGGGTCGGGGAGGTCCCCGACGCGCGGCACCGGGATCCGTGGGTCCTCGGGCGGCAGAACGGCGCGCACGGCCGGTCCGCGCCTCAGCTCTTCCCGACCGGCCGGACCTTCACCGGCTTGGGCTCGGTCTGATCGAAGATGCTCTCCGGCTTCAGGCTGCCCACCCGGCGGTCCTCCAGAGACAGGGTGCCCGTCTCCAGCCAGGCGTGCTTGCCCTCCAGCACCTTGAGAGCGACCCGGTACTTGCGGACGTCGTCGTTGGCCCAGAGCGCGCGGAAGATCTGCGCGACCTTGCGCCGCGCGTTACGGCAGAACAGGTCGGCCAGCTCCGCGGCACCCTCGGCATCCGCGCGGCCCTCCTCGCGCAGGGCCTGCGCGCGGGAGACCGACGCAGCCATGGCGAACAGCTCGTTGCCGATGTCCACCAGGCGGAACAGGAACGCCTGCTTGTTCTCCAGCTTGGCCTGATGCACGACCATGCCGTGGAAGATCTGGCGGGACAGCCGGCGGGTGTTGCGCTCGACGAAGCGCAGGTGCGTCGCGAGATCGCCGAACTCCTGGTAGCGCGGCCACTGCCCCCAGCCCAGCCAGCGGGTCGGATACCACGAGGCATAGAACGCCGTCATCGGCGCGAGCGCGGAGAGCTTGTCGGCCATGCTCTTGTCCTTGTCGATCAGGGCGCCGGCGACCTCCAGGTGCTTGTCCACGGCCTCGCGGGCCATGAGCAGGTGCATGATCTCGCTCGATCCCTCGAAGATCTTGTTGATGCGGTAGTCGCGCATCATCCGCTCGACGCCGATCGGCTCCTCGCCGCGGGCGGCGAGAGACTTCTCGGTCTCATAGCCGCGGCCGCCGCGGATCTGCATCGTCTCGTCGACGATCTCCCAGGTGCGGGTCGAGTTCCACTCCTTGCAGGCCGCCGCTTCCAGGCGGATGTCGTAGCCGCCGCGATCGACCATCTGGGTGGCGAGCTTGGCGATCGCCTCCATGGCGAACGTGGTCGCCGCCATGTCGGCGAGCTTGTGGGCGATCGCCTCGTGCTTGCCCACGGGCTTGCCCCACTGCACGCGCTCGTTGGCCCACTTGCGGCAGATCTCCAGGCAGAGCTTGGCCGTGCCCACCGAGCCGTTGGGGATCGACAGACGGCCGTCGTTCAGCGTGGTCAGGGCGATCTTGAGCCCCTTGCCTTCCTGGCCGATCAGATTTTCGGCGGGGACGCGCACGTTCTTGAAGCTGATCACCGCGTTGGCGAGAGCGCGCAGGCCCATGAAGTGGCAGCGGTGCTCCACCTTCACGCCCGGCCAGTCGGTCTCGACCACGAAAGCGCTGATCTTCTTGTTCTTGGGGTTGCTGGCCATGACGACGAGGAGCTTGGCGATGGTGCCGTTGGTGCACCAGAGCTTCTCGCCGTTGAGGACGTAGTCTCCATCCGCGGTCTTCTCGGCGCTCGTCGTCAGGCGGGCCGGGTCGGAGCCAACCTGGGCCTCGGTCAAGGCAAAGGCCGAGATCTCCCCGCGGGCGCAGCGCGGCAGGTACTTCTCCTTGAGAGCCTCGGTGCCGAACAGCTTGAGCGGCTGCGGCACGCCGATCGACTGGTGGGCCGAGAGGAGAGCCGACAGGTTGCCGTCGACGCTGCCGAACAGCTCCATGACCTTCTGGTACTCGACGTTGGTGAAGCCGAGACCGCCATACTTCTTGGGGATCTTCATGCCGAAGGCGCCCAGCTTGCGCAGGCCGTCGACCACGCTCTCGGGGTACTCGCCCGTAGCGTCGATCTCCACCGGATCGACCTGGTCGCGCAGGAACTCCTTGATGGCGTTGTAAAAAGCGGCGAACTCGGGCCGCTCGTCCTCAGGCAGGGGGTACGGGTGGATGAGGTCGAGCCGGAAGTTTCCGAGGAACATCTCCCGGAGGAAGCTGGGCTGCCTCCACTCGGTCTCGCGGGAGGCCTCTGCGACTTTCCGCGATTCCTGCTCGCTGACGTGCTGCTGCTCCTTGGCCATGGTCATCCCCTTTTTCGGCTGTCACCTATGCAAACGGCTTACCGCCGGCAGGCCTTTGCCGCACTGCGACATTATAGCACGATCGATCGTTTTCTTGGCAAGGGGCCGGCGCGGGTTTTGTGAGGCGGGAAGGGTCTGCCGCGGTGCGGAAGAGCCTCCCCCTCAAAACACCGCGCCCGTGAGCTTCACGTCCGCCCGCGCCCAGGCCTTCCCGAGCTCCGCCTTTACCGCGGCAGCGTCTTTCTTCTGGGCCGCGAGCGCCTGCTCGAGACCGAAGAGGGCCCAGCCGTTCGCCGGGTTCCGCTGGAGGTCGGCGCGGAAGACGGCTTCGGCGTCCGCTGCGCGTCCGGCGGCGAGGAGCGCGGCACCCAGATGATGCCGCGCCGGATAGAACCAGTCCGACGGCTCGTCATAATTGAGGCTGTCCTCTCTTTTCACCGCATCTTCGAAGGCCGCGACCGCGGCCTCGGTCTTGCCTCTCTTCCAGGCGATGTCCCCTTCCAGCAGGCGGGCCGCGAGGCCGAGGACGTCGCGGGCCGTGTTGTAGCCGGCCGGCAGGTCCGGCGGCACCTGCGCGGCGATCTGCGACAGGATGGTCCACTCGGCCTCGGCGGCGTCCGGCTGGCCCTTGCCGCTCAGCGCCATCCCCCGCCCGAAGCGCCAGAGGCCGTTGAGCACCTTCCAGTCCGACCGCGGCGGCGCATCATCCAGAAGGTCGTCCCACTGTCCGAAGCGGACCTTCGCGAGGAGCGGGAAGGACAGATAGAAGTCCATCCCCGGCATCATCTCGATCATCTCCGGTGATTGCAGCGCCACCCGGGAGGCGGCGTCCGCCGCCTCCACGGCTTCGCGGCTCCGCCCCTCCATCGCCGCCGAGTAGGCCAGGAAGGCGTGGTTGTGGGAGTAGTACATCGGCGCGTAATAGCCGGTGGGCTTCGCCTGGGTGACGTAGGCCGCGTCCGCCGCGGCCCCCTTGCGGTTCGCCTCGGAGGCGTCGGCATAGCGCCCGACGCGCTGGTAGATGTGCGCCGACATGTGCACCAGGTGGCCCGCGCCCGGCATCATGCCGCGCAGGCGGTCGGCCGAGGCCACGGCGCGCGCGGGATCCTTCGAGGCCTCCACGGCGTGGACGTAGTAGTGGTTCGCGCCGGGGTGATCAGGATGCTTCGCGATCACCTTTTCGAGGATCGCCACGATCTCCTCGGTGCCGGGCGCGGGCTTCCCGTCGTTTGTCCAGAGCTTCCAGGGGTTCAGGTCCATGAGTGATTCGGCGAGGAAGGTCTGGACGTCGGCGTCCTCCGGGAAGCGCCGGGCCGCGTCGCGCATGGCCGCGGCGAACGCTTCGCTGTATGGCTGCTGCGCCATCGGATCGAGCGACTCCGGCCCTTTGTAGCGTTTCTGGATGGAGTCGATCAGGGCCTGCTCCACCGGGCTCGCCTTCTCGCGCAGGGCCTGTGCCTTTTGCGCCGCCTCCCAGGCGGCCTGGGCGCGGTCGGGTAGCAGGATCATGTTGTAGTTCGGGCCGAGCGCGTAGGAGATCCCCCAGAAGCAGAGGGCGCACCGCGGATCGAGCTCGGCGGCGCGGGCGAAGGAGCGCGCTGCTTCATCGTGATTGAACGCGAAGAGCAAACGCAGCCCCTGGTCGAAGAAGGCCTGGGCCTCCGGCGACGTCGTCGTGATCTCCCGATGGTACGAGCCGAGCCCCTCCAGCCGCAGCGCACCCTGGGCGAGCCCGGCGAGGGGAAGAGAGTGCATGTCGCGGCTCTCTTCGCCCGCGAGCGCCGGGGCTGGAGCGAGGAGCAGGGGAAGCACCAGGCAGAGGAGAGCAAAAGGACGCGCAGTCGTCTCCATGGGTTCCTCTCTTCGGAAACTACTGTTTGAGTGTAAATCACATTTGCTGCGACGGCGAGCGCCGGCTGTGGAGCTGGTCTAGGATTCCCTCCATGCTCAGACATCCCGCTCTTCGCGCCGCGCTCATCGCCCTCCTCCTGGCCTCGGCCGACTTCCCTGCCGCCGCCCAGGCGCCCTCGCCCCTTTTCCCCGAGATCGAGCCGTACGACTCGGGATACCTGCGGGTCAGCGACCTCCATGAGCTTTATTACGAGCAGTCCGGCAACCCGGAAGGGAAGCCGGTCTTTTTCCTCCATGGCGGCCCAGGCAGCAGCGCCTCTCCGGCGGCCCGCCGCTTCTATGACCCGAAGAAGTTCCGCATCATCCTGCACGACCAGCGGGGGGCCGGCCGCAGCCGTCCGTTCGCCGAGCTGCGCGAGAACACCACGCAAAACCTGGTGGAAGACATCGAGCGGCTGCGCCGGCATCTGAAGATCGAGGACAAGATCCTGCTCGTCGGCGGCTCCTGGGGCTCGACCCTCGCCCTCGCCTATGCCGAGACCTATCCCGGGCGCGTCGCCGGCATGGTCCTGCGCGGGATCTATCTGGGGACTCCGGAGGAGATGGAAGCCTTCTACGGCCACGGCGTGGCCGCCTACTTCCCCGAGGTGTCGGAGCGGCTCTGGAGCCAGGTCCCGGAGATGCCGGGCAAGACCCGGCCGCAGCGGCTGCTCGCGATGCTGGAGGGCCCTGACCCCGAGGTGCGCAAGAAGATCGCCAAGGCCTGGGCCGCGTATGAATTCAAGGTGGCCTTCCTGCAGCGCTCCGACGAGGACGTGGAGGCGGAGTTCGCCACCATGGACCCGACCGCCTTTTCGCGGATCGAAAACCACTACATGGCCAAAGACTGCTTCCTGGAGCCCAACCAGCTCCTGCGCGACGCGCCCAAAATCAAAGACATCCCGGTCATCCTGATCAATGGGCGCTACGACGTGATCTGTCCGCCGAAGACGGCGTACAAGCTGCACCAGGCGCTGCCGAAGTCGCAGCTCTGGATCGTCGAGGCCGCGGGCCACGCCGGCAGCGAGCCGGGCATCCAGGCGGCGATCGTGCGGGCGGTGAAGACGTTCGAGTAGCGGCCATGGCCGAGCCGTCCATCCCTCTGGGTCCCTTCCGGCTGGCGCGGCGGATCGGCCGCGGCGGCATGGCGGAGGTGTGGAGCGGGGTGCATGCCGTCCAGGGAGTGCCGGTGGCGGTCAAGGTGATGACCGGCGAGCGCTTCCGCCAGCCGCACTACCGCGCGATGTTCCGCAACGAGGTCCAGTCCGTGGCGAGCCTCGACCATCCGGGCGTCGTCCTCGTCTACGACCATGGCGAGGTCGGACCCGAAGCCGAAGAGGCGTCGCTCGGCCTGCTGCAGGCCGGCAGCCCGTTCCTGGCCATGGAGCTGGCCGGCGGCGGCACTCTGGAAGACCTCTATCCTGAGGGGCTGGACTGGGGCGCGCTGCGCGCCGTCCTCCTCGCCGTGCTCGACGCCCTGGCCCACGCGCATGCCCGCGGCGTCATCCATCGGGATCTCAAGCCGACCAACGTCCTCGCGTTCCTGTCCAGTCCCGGCAGCGGAAGCGAAGGCCCGCCCCGGTTCAAGCTCGCCGATTTCGGGCTCGCCCACGCCTTCGAGCTGCCGGCCCGCCCGGAATCCACCCAGGTCGTGGTCGGCACGCCGAGCTACATGGCTCCCGAGCAGCTCCGCGGCGAGTGGCGCGACCTCGGCCCCTGGACGGACCTGTACAGCCTGGGATGTATGGCCTGGAGCCTCGCCACCAGCCGGCCACCGTTCGAAGGCCTGCTGCTGGAGCTGGTCCGCCGCCACCTCGAAGATCCGCCGCCCGCGCTCGTTCCGCTCCACCCGGTGCCCACGCGCTTCGAGGGGTGGTTGCGCCGGCTCCTCGAAAAGGACCCCGGCCGCCGTTTCCCGCGAGCGGCCGACGCCGCGTGGTCGCTCCTCCTGCTGGACGGTCCGGGCGGTGTCTCGGAGGCTGCCGCGGCCCGCCCGGTGGAGCGCAATGCCTTCGCCACCCTGCCGACCCTGGCGATCCTCTGCCGGGAGCTTCCCGGGCCGGCGGCTCTTCCACCCGCCGCGCCCGGCGAGCCGCCGGCGCCGCTCGTCTCCCCTCCCCTGCCCGCCACCTGGGACGACCCGGGGGAGCGTCCGCGCTCGCGCCATCTGACCGGCGCCGGCCTCGGGCTCTGGGGGCTGCGGACGATCCCTTTCGTCGGCCGGTGCAGCGAGCGGACCCTGCTCTGGCAGGCTCTCGCCGAGGTCCACGCCCAGCGCCGGCCCCGCGCCGTCGCGCTGGTCGGCGCCGCGGGCAACGGCAAGACCCGTCTCGCCGAGTGGATCGCCGAACGGGCGCACGAGGTGGGAGGCGCCACGGTGCTGCGCGCCGCGCACGCTCCCGATCCTGGACCGGCGGACGGCCTGGCCCGCATGCTCGCCCGCCATCTGCGGTGCGTGGGGCTGTGGCGCGCCGAGGTCCTCGCCCGCGTCGAGCATCTGCTGCGGACGGCCGGTGTGGAGGAAGAAAGTGAATGGATCGGCTTGGCGGACCTGATGGCTCCGGGCGCCGCGGAAGGGGACGGCGAGATGCCGGCGCCCCGCCCGCAGAGCGCCCGCGAACGGTTCGAGCTGCTCGATCGCCACTTCCGGCGCCTCGCGCGGGAGCGGCCGCTTCTCGTCCTCCTCGACGACGTCCAGTGGGGCTCCGAAGCGATCGCCTTCACCCGCTCGATCCTGGAGCGCCGGGACGGTCCGCTCCCTGTCCTCGTCCTGCTGACGGCCCGCGGCGAGGCGCTCGCCGAGCGGCCGGTGGAGTCCGCGGCTCTCGCCGGGCTCGTCCGGATGGATGGCGCCTCGGAGATCGAGATCCCACCCCTCTCGTCCACCGAGCGGAGGGATCTGATCGGAGAGCTCCTGGGCCTGGCCGGCGATCTCGCCGAGCTCGTCGACCAGCGCACCGGCGGCAACCCCCTGTTCGCCGTCCAGCTCGTCGGCGACTGGGTCCAGCGAGGTCTTCTGGAAGCCGCCGGTGCCGGCTTCGTGCTGCGCCCCGGCGCCACGGTCTGGCTGCCCGACGATCTCCACCAGGTCTGGTCGGACCGGGTGGAGCGCCTTCTGGAGAGGCTGCCCGCAGGCGCGCGAGCGGCCCTGGAGATCGCCGCCACCCTGGGGACGGCGGTCGACCGCCGGGAGCACCTGGGCGCCTGCCAGGCCGCCGGTCTGGCGCCGCCGCCGGAGCTCGCCGAGAGCCTGGTGGCGAACCGCCTCGCGGTGCGGACGGAAGAGGGCTGGACGTTCGTGCACGCCATGCTGCGCGAGAGTGTGGAGCGCCTGGCGCGGGAGGCCGGGCGGGGACCGGCGTATCACCGCGCCTGCGCCGCCTTTCTCGCAGACCGCGAGACTGCCGGCGAGCGCGGGGTGGCCGAGCGCCTGGGCCGCCATCTCGTGCAGGCCGGCGAGCTCGAGGCCGCCCTGGGACCGCTGCTGCGCGGGGCGCGCGAGCGGCGCGAGAGGAGCGACTACCGGGGCGCGCAGGCCCTCCTCCACCAACGCGACGAGATCCTCGATACGCTGGGCGCCGCCGAGGACGACGCGCGCCGCGGCGAGGGCTGGGTGCTGCGCGCCCGTATCCACCTGCACCAGGGCACGCTCGGCGAGGTCTTCCGCTGGGCCGAGCGCGCCGAAGCCGCGGCGGCCGGCCTGGGCTGGACCGCGACGCGCGCCGAGGCCGTTCGCCTGCTGGGAGACGCCGCCCGCCGGCGCGGCGACCTCGACCGCGCGGCGGAGCTCTACGAGCGCTGCGCCGCTCTGGGAGGAGCCACGAACGGCGCCGCCGCGAGCCTCTGGGGGCTGGGCGACCTGGCGCGACAGCGCGGCGGCCTGGAGCGTGCCCGCGCCCTGTTCGCCCGCTCCGAGGCTCTGTTCCTGGAGCTGGGCGATCCGCACGGAGTGGCCGATCATCTGATCGGCCTGGGCGACGTGGCCCGCCACACCGGCGACTTCGCCACGGCCCGCCGCTCCTATGAGGAGGCCGGAGCGCGCTTCGAAGAGCTCGGCAACCGGTACGGCGTCTCCCGCGGCATCAACGGCCTGGGAGAGATCGCGCGGCTGAGCGGCGACCTGCCGGGCGCGGACGGCCTGTACCAGGGCGCCGCGTCGATCCTCGCCAGCCTGCGCTCGGCCGACGAGGTCTTCCCCCGCTTCAATCGCGCCCTGGTCGCCCTGGCGCTGGGGGACGTGGCGAGGGCCGCGGGGATTCTCGAAGAGTGCCAGGTGCGTCTGGAGGAAATGGGCTGGGGAAGCCTCCTCGCGTGCGTCCATCTGGCCCGGCTGCCCTGCCTGGCGAAGAGCCGGGACTGGAGCGCCTGGGATGGCGCCTTCACCCTCGGCGCCGCCGCGGTGCGCAGCGCCCGGCTGATCGACCCGGACATCCCCTGGATCGCCGAGCTCGCCGCCCGGACCGCCGAAGCCGCCGGGCAGGAAGCGCGAGCCCGCGCCGCGCGGGAGCTGGCGGCCGAGCAGCGCCAAGGGTTCTAGACCCTCGCCCCTACTCGTTCCGCAACGCCTCCAGCGGATCCACCTCCATCGCCCGGTTGGCGGGCAGGAAGCTGGCGAACGAGGCCACGGCGGTGAGGATGAACGCGATCGCGGCGAAGCTCACCGGATCGCTCGGGCTCACGTTGTAGAGGACGCTCGCCACGACCTTTCCGGCTCCGAACGCCAGGACCAGGCCGATCCCGACGCCGCCCAGCGCGAGCGTGAGCCCCTGCCCCACCACCAGCCGCAGCACGTCCTCCCGTCTCGCGCCCAGAGCCATGCGGACCCCGATCTCCCGCACCCGCTGCGAGACCGAGTACGACAGCACGCCGTAGACCCCGATCGCGGCGAGGAAGAGGGCGACGGAGCCGAACACCAGAAACATCCCGCCCAGGAAGCGGTACTCCCAGAACCCCTGCTGCCGGACCTCCTCCATGGTGAGCACCCGATAGACCGGTATCCCGGGGTCGGAGGCCCGGATCTCGGCGCGCACCCGGGCCGTCACCGCAGCGGGATCGGACCCGGTGCGCACCGTCAGGCTCGTAACGCTCGTCGCGAGGTACGGGTACGGCAGGTATGCCGCCGGGACGATGCGCGAATCGAGGTCGAAGTGGTGGATGTCCGGGACGATGCCGACGATCGTCACCCAGCCCATCTCTTTCTCCTCCGCGATGCGGAACCGCTGCCCCAGGACCTCCGTCTCCGGGAAAAACCGCTTCACGAACGACTCGTTGACCAGGGCGACCGACGATCGCTCCATCCCCTCGCGGTCGGTCAGGGCACGGCCGCGCAGCACGGACAGACCGAGAGCCCGGAAGAAATGCGACGTGATCCCGGTCCAATAGAGATCCGGCTCCTCTCCCGCCGGAACCGGACGGCTCTGGAGGAGGAGGCTGCCATCGCTCCCGCCGCCGCTGAGCGGCGTCAGGTTCGAGGCGGCCACGGCTTCGATGCCGGGGAGCGCTTCCAGGCGCCGGATGACGTCCTCCACCCGGCGGACCTTCGGAGGCTCCTCCTCGTACGGAGCCCCCGGAAAATAGATCCGCATCGTCAGGAGGCGTGCCGTATCGAAGCCGCCCTTCCCCGTCTGCAGCTCGAGGAAGCTGCGCACGAAAAGCGAGGTCACCATGAGCAGCGCGAGCGCCAGGGCGATCTCCGCCACCACCAGCGAGCTGCGGAGCCGGTTGCGGCGCACGCTTCCACCGGCGCCGCCGCGCCCTCCCTCCTTGAGCGTGGCATTCAGATCGTCCTGCACTGCCTGGAGAGCCGGCGCCAGCCCGAAGAGGAGGCCGGTCAGCACGGTCGCGGCGAGAGTGTAGAAGACCACGGGCGCATCGATCTGGAAGCGCATCCAATACGGAGGGACATTTTCCGTCGGGATCGAGGCCTCCATCCAACGGATGCCCCAATGGCCGAGGACGACGCCCAGAGCCCCTCCGGCCAGAGCCACGAGCAGGCTCTCGGTCAGGAGCTGGCGCACGATACGGCCGCGGCCGGCTCCGAACGCCACGCGCACGGCCACCTCCCGCTGCCGCGTCGTGGCGCGCGCGAGGAAGAGGTTGGCCACGTTGGCACAGGCGATGAGCAGCACGAAGAGCACAGCCCCCTGGACCGTCAGCACCACCAGACGCGTCTCGGTGCCGACCGACGCCTCGCGCAGGGTGCGGAGCCTCGCCCCCCACCCTCGGTGGGTGTCGGGATGGAGCGATTCGAGGCGCTTGGCGAACGTCTCGACCTCGGTCGTGGCCGCTTCGCGGGACACGCGGGGCGCGAGGCGGGCCAGGACCGTGTAGGACCGGTCGCTCCGCAGGTCCTTGTGGGCCAGGGGCGCCAGCGGCACCCAGGCCTCCTGCCTCTCGGGGAAGCCGGAGTGCGGCTTCATGATCCCGACGACCGTGTGGGCCGTGGAGTTGATCATCACGCTCTTGCCCACGATCCGCGGATCGCCGTTGAAGAGGCGCATCCACAGGTCATGGCCGAGCAGAACGACCGGCGGCGCCCCCGGGCGGTCCTCGTCCACGCGGATATTGCGGCCGAGCGCCGGCGTCTCACCGATCATCGGGAAGATACCCGCGGAGATCGCGACCCCCGAGATGCGCTCCGGCTCCTCTCCCGTGGACACGACCAGGGTCCGGATCTGGTAGGCCTCCGCTTGGGAGAAGGAGCGCGCCTGCTCCCGGAGGTCCAGGAAGTCGAGGTAGGACACGCTCCCGTTCTGCACGTCTTTCCGCGGATTCGTCGTGCGGACATAGACGAGCCTGTCAGGATCGGTATAGGGGAAGGGGCGGAACAGCACCGCGCTGACCACGCTGAACGCCGTGACGTTGGTGCCGATGCCGAGGGCGATGCACAGGATCGCCACAGCCGTGAATCCGGGGTTCTTGGCCAGCATGCGGACCGCGAAGCGCAGGTCCTGCCTGAGAGTGTCCATGGAGTCTCCTCCCCTTCCCTGTCGGGTGGGATCTGATCCCTCATACGTCTGAGCCGGGAAAAGTGTTCCAGGGGATCGATGCTAAACACTGGCCCGCTGAGCCGTCAGGCCCGCAAGCTGTCCAGGAGCTCACCGAGGCGGCCGAGGCCTTCTTCAAGGCCGGCTGCCGAGCCGCCGAAGCCGAGGCGGACGTGCCGGGGATGGTCGAAGCAGCTGCCGGGAACGAGAAGCACTTTCTTCTCCTGCGCCAGCCGGTGGCAGAGGACCTCGACGTCGAGCTCCGGCACGAGTCGCGGGAAGACGCAGACACCGCCCCCCGGCGGCACCCACTGCCAGTCCTCCTCGTGATTGGCGAGCCAGCCGCGCAGGATCTCCAGGTTGCTCCGGGCCTGCGCCAGGCGCGGGCCGATCAGGACGTCCGCCTGGGAAATGGCCGCGGACGCGATGGTCTCGACCAGAGGGGACAGGTGGAGAGTGATGTAATCGCGCCACCGGATGCAGCGCTCCAGGACCTCCGGCGCCGCGATGCACCAGCCGACCCGCAATCCGGGCAATCCGAAGCACTTCGAGAGCGTGCCCATGGAAATCGCTCTCTCGTAGAAGGCCGTGGGATCCGGCAGCGGGGGCCGTTCGTAGGTGATCTCGCCGAACGCATTGTCCCAGACCAGATAGGCCCCCGAGCGGGCGACGATGTCCACGAGCGAGCGCTGCTCTTCCGGCGTGAGCGACGCGCCCGTGGGGTTCTGGGGGAAGTTGACCACCACCATGCGGGTACCGGGCTTCAGAAGCCGCTCGAGCTCGCCGAGGTCGGCCGCGAAGCCCTGCTCGAAGCGCAGGGGCCACTTGCGCAGGCGGCACCCTTTCGCTTCCGCGATCGCGAAGAGCTGCGGATAGATGGGATCGGCGACGATCACGTCATCACCCGGTTCCAGGAGGGCATTCATCAAAAGGAAGTTGGCCTCGCTGGAGCCGTGGGTCGCCATGACACGCTCGGCCGCTCCGCCGGCCCAGCGGTCCGCGATGGCCTGCCGCAAATTGGAGCCGCCCAGGGTCTGGCTGTCGTGAAAGACGATGCGGTCCAGATCTTCCCAGGCGATGCCCAGGAGCTGCCGGATCTCGGCCATCGAGAAGTCCTGCACTCCACTGCTGCCGATGTCGATCTCGGCGGCGAAGTAGTAATCCCTCATCCAATCTTCGAGAAGAGCTGGCGGCATCTGCATGAGGTCGGGTGTCCTCTCCTTAAATGAGGATGCGCGAATCCGCGGCGTCCCGGGAAGTGCGCGACTTGCGCAGGTCTCTCGCGATGTTGATGCGCTTGATCCACCGGTCGGTTCCATCGAAGCGCGCTTTGAAAGGCTTTCTGCCGTGGACGGATTTGAAGTTGTCGAAGAAGCAGAAGTCTCCCGACTGGAGGACCAGATCTCCGATGCGCTGGTCGATGACGGCGATCAGGGCGTCGAGCGCCGCCTGGGCGCGCTCGTTGTCACGGATGGGATCCATGAAGTAGGGATCGATCCGGATGTAGGGCGAGCGCCGGTCGCCGTGCAGGATGGCGATCTTGTCGGGCTCGGCATTCATCTTTTCGATCTGGTTGTAGGAGGACACCAGCTCGCCTTCCACCTGGCTCGGGTTCGAACGGTTCTTCTGCAGATGAGACTCGTCCGGCCGGATGGTGAAGTGCGGCTCGAACAGGAGATCGAGCTGCTCCTCGCTAAGCGGCAGGTCTCCAACCGTCGCGTAGGTGGTTGCCACCCCATCCGGATTGCGCACGCACATCATACCGAGATAATCGCCGCGGTAGGGATGGAAGGCGTCCTCCGTATGCCACCAGAGGGGCTGCTCGCTGCCGCTGCCGAGCTGCTCGCCCTTGTGCTCCTCGATCGGCAGGATATCGTGCACCACATAGCCGTCCTGCTGGGTGGCCCAGCCGATGCAATCGCCGAGCAGCGAGCCGAACAGGATAAGAAGAACCTCCTCTTCGATCGCCGGAGACTTGCCTTGCTTGTTTTTCCAGTGCGCCGGTGTGGGTCCGATCTTGGCGTGATCCATCGGAAAGCCGGAGATCATGCAGACCGCCGACGCTGGCTCGTGCAGCTTGAATTCAGTCAGGTGCTTGCGCACGCGCCGTGGCAGCTCATGAGCATAGACCGCGGCGTTGTTCTGAAAGCTCTCGTCCTCGACGGAGCCGATCTCCGCAGCGAGGCTCGACAGCAAACTCTTGATTGAGTCAATCTCACCTTTCTCAAGAGACAACCTCAACATTTTCCCTTCTCCTTTGCCCGGATGTCCGCAGCACGAGCCAAGAGCGGTCAACACCGCTGTTCCGGCATCGCATTCTAAGGTGCCTTCGATCGTCTGGAATGAGTCGGTGAGGCGAGAGCCGGGCGGTTTCAGGGCGAGCAGTGGCATCCGGCGTCTGTCTGTTGGAATGCCGCGGCTGCCGCCGCGTTCTGGAGGGACAGCCGGTACGCCTTCGGGAAGGCTCCCGCCTCCTCCAGCGCCTGGCAGAGAGGGAAGGGAGCGTCGAAGCTGCCCCCGTCTTCGTGCGCCCAGGCCCGGCAGGCTCCCTTGCACTGGTACTTCCACACACAATCTCCACAGATCCCGGCGAGATCTTCGGCTGCCAGGTAGCGGCTCCGCAGCTGATCCATCCGGGTCTTCTCCCAGACGCGCTTGAGACGGAAGCCCTCTTCCCGCACGTTGCCGAAACGCAGGTGCTCGTTGTCCCGGGAGACCGCGCAGATCGTCACGTCCCCGTTCGGCAGAATCCCCAGGAGTGGAAACTGGCACGTGGAGACGGACCGGACCCGGCTCTTCTTGAAGACCAGCGGCAGGTACCGGGGAGGGACGATCGCCGGCGGCACCTTGATCACGGTGCGGCCGGAGAATGCCGGCTCGGCGCGCTGGATGAGCGCGAAGAGGGGGGAGAGGTCCTCGGGGCGCAATCCGAGCTCCTGCGTCAGTCCGGCGCCGCGGCCGACCGGGTTCAGGAAGGCCCACTGGACCGCGCCGCACGCGGGAGAGAGCTCCTCGGCCAGGGCGTAGAGCTCCGGGATGGTTCCGTAGCTCTCCCGGTTCAGCACGCATTGCAGGTTGAAGTGGATCCCGTTCTCCCGCAGGAGGCGCAGGCCGGCAACCGTCCGGTCGAAGCTCCGCGGGCCGCGCAGGTGGTCATGGGTCTCCCGGGTGCCGCCGTCGAGGCTGACCGTCATGCCGAGCAGGCCTCGCGCCTGCATCTCCCTGGCCAGCTCGAAGAAACCGGGAGGATAGAGGATGCCGTTGGTTTCGAGCCCCGCCGTGATCCCCTGCCCGGCCAGCGCGCGCAGGATCTGCAGAGCGTCCGGACGGATCAGGAATTCGCCGCCGGTCAGGAGCACGGCGCGCACCTGGAGCTCCATCATCTGCTCGATGACGCGCAGGCATCCGTCCGTGTCGAGGTCGCCCGAGGTGTCCACCCAGGGGGAGGAGCCGACGGAGCAATGGGCGCAGGCGAGATTGCAGCGGAACGACAGGTACCAGTAGACCGTGGGCCGGAAGCGCCGCTGTTCCTCTTCGAGGATGCGGAACCGTTGGGCTTTGTCGCGGAGCGCGGCACCGATCGGCGTGGGACCTGGGGGATCCTCGCCCGGGCCTACCCCTGGCCGGTCCACGTCACGACTCCCTTTCTCGCACCTTCGGCGAGAAAGATTTCGACGTGTTGAAGAACCTCGGGCTCCCGGGCTCCCCGGAACTCCTTCACGATCTGCCGGACGATCGCCGCCAGATTGCGGCTTCCATCGGCCAGCTCCACGATCCGCTTGCCGACCCGGTTCGTGATCAGCATCTGCCCGGTCAATGGATTGAGCAACGAGGGCGCTTCCTCGTCGTCATTGACGATCAGGACGTCCAGTCGTTTCGGATTACCAGCCTGCAAGCTCATCGAAGAATCCCTGCCGGGTCGAGATCAAATTGTCCGGGTTTAATAATCGTTCCAATCGGATTTCGGCCAGATCTCGGCGCTGCCGCCGGTGATACAGATCAACGTCTGGCCGCCGGACACGCCTTCGAGGTCATCGAGATCGATGAGAGAAGGCTCCTCGTACTCGTAGGCCTGCCCTCCCGGCAGATCCTGTTCGTCCCGTTCGTCCTCGATCACTTCATCCTCCTGACCTGATCCAGCTGATCTCATCCCATCCCGGAATGATCAGCGGAGGCAGGGCACCCATCAGCCAACTCCCGGCTTTCGTTTGGTGCAGACCGCCCTGGTGCCTGGTTGACAAGGGGTGACTGGCTCCTGTAGGCTAGCAGTAGGGACTCAAAGATGCAAGCCCTTTCTTACGCCTGATGATTTACTGAAATCCCAGGCTCTCGCCGCCGTCGATCGTCAGGACGGCCCCGTGGATGTGCGCCGCGAGAGGCGACGCGAGGAACAGCGCGAACAAAGCCACGTCGCGCGGCGTTCCCAGGCGTCCCACCGGAATCTTCTTCAGCAACCCCAGCTTCTCCCGAGCCCGTGCCTCCGGATGGCGGTCGTAATGCTCCTGCATGAGGCCCGTCCCGGCGATCGAGCCCGGGCTCAGGCAGTTGATCCGGATGTTGAAGCGGCCGATCTGCCGCGCCAGTCCGCGGGTCAGGGCGATGACTCCCGCCTTGGCCGCGCCGTACGCCGTATAATAGGCCGATCCGGTCTCCGCGGTCATCGAGGCGACGTTCAGGATCGAGCCTCCCCCCTGCTCCCGCATCCGCGGGATCGCGTGCTTGCAGGCGAAGAACACCGATTTCAGGTCGACTCCGAGGACGCGGTCGAGATCCGCCTGTTCCAGGTTCTCGATGGTGGTCTGCCGGCCGACGATCCCGGCATTGTTCACCAGGACGTCGAGCCTCTGCCAGCGCTCTGCGGCGGCCAGGACGGCCGCGGCCACCTGGCTCTCGTCGGACACGTCGCAGGGCAGGAGCTCGATCTCGTACCCCCGCGCCCGCAGCTCCACCGCCGCTTGCTCTCCCGCGGGCACGTCGAAGTCGGCCAGCACCAGGCGGTAGCCGGCCTCGCCGAACACCTCCGCGACCCCGCGCCCGATCCCGGAGGCGCCGCCGGTGATCAGGACGACCGCTCCGTCCGCCCGCAGGCTGAAGCCGCTCATGGCACGAGGTCTCCTTCCGGATCGTCCCACAGCCAGCGGCCCCACTCCACCGGGATCTCCCGCTCCTCGGGAAACGGATCGCACACGCCGGCGGCGATCACCCGGTCGATCCCGTGCTCCAGGATCAGGCGGATGGCCGCATGGCGGTGGGCCGTGGACCGCAGGCCCTCCCGCCACCAGGGGTGGCGCTCCAGGAGATCCAGCGCTGGAAGGATCACGTCCGCGACGAGCCGCCGCGCGCCCTGCTCCAACGGCTCGCGCAGGCGCGCCGTGTCCGCCGCGCCGAACGCAGGCACCTGGAGCCGGAGCGCGCGTCCGGCCGTTCGCACCAGCTTGAGGTGCCTCAGGATCAGCAGATCCCTCGGGTTGCCGCCCGGCCGCTGTCCTGCTTCGGTGCCCCAGGCGATCTGGACCAGGATCTCCAGGAGAGAAGGGCTCAGCCGACACTTCGTCCGGTGGATCCGGCGGTGCCACAGCTCCGCGAAGATCGCCCGGCTCGGTGGGTTGGCCTTGATCGCAGAAACGCCGTACGCGTTCTCGGCCGAGACGCCCTGGAACGCCCAGATCACGGACTCGCCCGCCGGCTGGCGCGCGATCAGGCCCGCGCGGAGGACCTCCCGCCCCATGGCCAGATCGAGGAACAGGCCGGCCAGGATCGAGTGGCTCACCTGCGCCCAGGAGAATCGCCGGGCCACGGCGGTCTCGCGGTACGCGGCGCACAGCTCGGCGCTCGCGGCACGCGCGATCTCCACGTAGCGCGCGAGAACCGGGCGCAGCAGGTCGGCCGCGCTGCGCTCGGCGGCGGCAGGGATGAGGACGAGCCGCCGCCCTGCCCGATAGCCCTCCCCCTCTCCGGCGGAAGCCAGCAGATCCAGCCGCACCGCATCGTTCCAGACGGGGGGAGGCTCGCGCGGCAGGGCGGGCTCCTCGGCCTGGAAGAGATCGCCGACCAGACTCTGGAAGCTCCGCTCCCGAAGGACAGCCGCAATCTCGGGGTTGCGCTCTCCGAACAGGTACATCACCAGCTCACTCATCTAGGCGAACTGTAACCCCGCGAACTGGATCAGCGGATCGTTGCGCAGCTCCCAGAGGGCCACGGCGTTGTTCAGCCTCTTGTACAGGCCGCCGAAGTGCAGGCCGATGATCTTGTGGGTCTCCAGGTCGATCACGGGCGAGCCGCTGTTGCCGCCCAGTGTCGAGCAGTCGTGCGTGAAGAGGCTCTGGCCGGTCAGATAGCGCATGAAGCCCCCGGGCTGGAGCCGCTTCACGTTGTAGACGTTCGAGAACAGGCGCTGCATGGGCTCGGGATCGTTGCGCCGCCCATCCCAGGCCGGATAGCCCACGACGTAGACGTTGCGCCCGGGGAGCTGCTCCACCGGCCCGGGACCGGACGACAGCGGCAGCGGCTCGGGCAGGCCGCCGGCCGGCTCGAGGCGGAATAGCGCCATGTCGTACTTGCCGTGGATGCCGATCAGCCCCTTGATGCGGAACTCGGAGCTGCGCATCTCCATGAACTCCTCGCGGAAGTCGATCCGTGCCCGCATGCCCGGTGTGACCCCCCAGCGGCCGTTGCCGCGCGGCGAGGTGAATTCCAGCGCCACGTGCCGGTTGGTCATCAGCACGTCGCGCGCCACCAGGAAGCCGGTGCCGATCCACTCCAGGTTCGGGTGCCCCTCGACCTCGATGCGGCCGACGCTGCGGATCGTCTTCTGGATCGCATCGCGGTTCTCTTCGAGGACGCTCCAATCGGCAGGCGATGCGGCGAAGCGGCCGTCCTGGATGAACAGTGCCGGACGCCCCACGAGGAGGACGATGGCCTCCATCCCGAACTGCTCCTCGGCCGAGAGCGGAGCCTCGGGCCCCTCCTGGAGAACCCGCTCGATGCCGCGCTGCCCCGCCTCGATCGTGGCCTCCCGCTGCGCCTGGAGGGCGTCCTCCACGGCATCCTGCCGCGGCGGCTCGGCGGCCGGCGGAGGCGCAACGCCCTCCAGCCCGATCTCGGGCATGCTCTCGGGCTGGACGCCCGCGCCCGCGGCGGGGAGCGTTCCCTGCAGCAGCTCCTTCGGCGACGTGGTGCGCAGAATCTCCTGGACGCGCTCCAGGTCCGGCAGCAGCCGGCGGGTCCGCTCGACCGTTTCGGATGTGCTCATGGTCTGTCCTCCTTCCATCTGTTGGATGCTCCGGACCCGTGCGAGCGCAGGGGCCGGCGCGACGTCGCCCAGATCCGCATCGTCCAGCTCGAACCAGGGCAGGCCGAGGGCGGCGGCGAGCTCGGCGGTGATCGGGGTGGGTGGCGCGGGCTCGCCGGTCAGGGCCTCCCAGTCCCGGGCATGGACCAGCCGGACGCGCAGCGCGGCCGTGGGCTCCGCCTCCCAGGTGTCGATCCCATACGGGTCCGGATAGATCTTCTGCCGCATGGTCCCGCCCGCCCCGAGCCCCATCTCCGCCGGCCCGCCCGCTGCGAATCCCACGGATTCGAGCCCCATCGATTCAAGAACCAGCTCGGACTCGGGCTCCTCCGGAGGAGCCTCGCCGGGAAAGCGGCCGGGCTTCGGCTCGAAGACGAGGACCTGCAGGCCCCCGACTTTCTCTTCGCCGGTGACCTGCGCCTCGATGGTGTGCCCGCGACCGAGCGGCACGGCCACGAACTGGCGGATGGAGCCCTCGCCGCTGTTGATCCCGTCGAGCCACGGCTGCGGCGGGCAGACCAGGTAGTTCTGGGGATCGGACCGCAGCCGGTCGTCCCACGCCTCGCCGGAGACCGCGTCGATCCCGCCGGCGCCGACCCGGACGGCGGAAGGCTTCCAGGCCGCGCCGGAGAAGACCAGGAAGAGGGCCTCGCGGTCGTGGAGCGGCAGCACGAGATCGTCCGCCTCCCAGCCCGCCGGGGCGCGGCCTCGCAGCTCCCCCACGCGCCGCGACGGCAGCGCGCCGAGCCCTGGCGGAAGCGGGTGTTGCCGGCCGTCGTCGGGCAGGCGGAGGGTCCGCTCGAAGCCGATGTGGAGGCGGATGGTCATCCCCGCTCCTGATCCTTCGTCGAGGAAATCGTCCAGGCTGTCCAGGGGCCGGGGAGAAAGCCCGCCGCCGCATCGAGCCCGTATCCGAGGTTGCCCCCCTCCTGGCGGGTCCAGGTGGCCAGGGCCCGCGCGCCTTCGGCGAAGATCGGCAAACCTCGCTGCGCGGCGCGCTGGAAATGGGCCGGCCGTCTCGCCTCGACAGGATCGCACAGGCCGGCCAGGACGTGGACGTCCGGCAGGCCGGGGAAGAAGACCAGCAGGTTGCGCAGGGCGGAGTGATCCGGCCCCCTCTCTCTCGCGGCGGCAGCCACCTCTCCCTCGGGATCCGCGAGGACCTGGAGGACGTCGCTGTGCGGGTCGAGGAGCTCCTCCGGCCGGCCGCTGCCGGCGAGAACGTATCCGGCCAGGCAGCCCAGGAGGGGGTCGAGCCACTTGCCCCGCAGCAGCTCGCGGAGGCTCTTTCCGCCCGACGCCGCCGCGAGCGCCTGCTCCTGGCGGCCGGCCGCGTAGAACGACTGCGCCATCTCCAACCGCCGCAGGGTCGGCAGCTGGTCCAGATACTCGCGCTCCGGAGGGGTGACGGGAGGGATACCCGGCGCCGGGAGCAGGTATTGCTGGACCTCCACCGAGCCGTCCATCTCGGCCGCGGCGATCAGGATCGAGACCCGGCCAGGAAGCGCGGCGATGGAATAGCGCGTCGGAGCGAAGCCGGGGAGGTGGATCTCGGCGACGAGGGCGCCGGGCTCGGCGAACGTGACCAGCCGCTGGGAGGCCACCGGCATCCCGGCCAGCGGCTCGAAGCCACCCATGTACAGGATCTTCCCATCGCGCCGGCGGACAACGATCCGGCCGTCGCCCAGGAATCTGCCCAGCTCGATCGCAGGGGCGGACGAGGCGATGAGCACCAGCAGAGCGCTGGTCTCCGGCGCGAGAAGGATCGCCGGTCGGACACCGACGCGAAGCAGCTTCTCGAGCCTCGCGTCTCTCCGCTGGGCCGCATAGGCGGCAAACGCGAGCAGGGAGGCCAGCCGCGCGCCCGCCACGTTCCCGAGCGTCTCCTCCGGGCGTACGAGCGTAACCTGGCCGCCCGTCTCCTCGAAGACGTCGATGCCGATGGAGCGTAGCGCGGTCACGGTCGGAGCGCCGAGCCGGCTGGCGGGTGGGCTCGGCTGGACGCGGGTCTCCTGCCCCGGCAGGACCCTCACCGACTGTTCGCTGGGCGCGGTCCCGGGGAGGCTCAGGCGGACGCGGTACAACCCCGGAGGGAGATCGGCGCGCACATCACCGACCGCCTGATGAACCACCGTGCGCCGCGCTCCGAGCACCTCGATCAACGCCGCGGCGTCCGGGCTGGAGACATTCAGAGTGCCGGAGCCGCCAGAGCGAGTCGCCGCAACGCCGTAGGAGAGAGGCCCTCCCCGGGTCACCTCGGTCTCGGGCGCGGCCGGCCCGGACGGCACCGCGTCGAGCGTCAGCCGCACGGTTGGATCGTCGAGCACGGTCCAGTCGAATCTCCCCACGACAAAGCGCTCGGCCTCGGCCTGGATCGAGTAGTCCGATGGACGCAGCTCGAACTGCGCCGGAACCCGGAGGGGCGGCGGGCTCGACGTGACCGGAATCTCCTCGCCGAGACCGTCGACGTATTGCAGCACCGAGACCTTGCACGTGGAGTGGGCCAGCGACGGATCAACGAAAACCCGGAGCCGCGCCCGCGGCACCGTATCGCGGGTGAAGGTCGCCAGCACCGGATCTTCCCCCTGCTTGTCGCGCTCGTATTGCGGCGTCTGGACGTAGCGCGCGGCATCGCGCAGGAACTTCGTCTCGATGCGCCGCGCCACTTCGCGGCGCACCCAATCGGCCAGGTCGTCCAGCCGCACCTCGTAGCGGCTCTCCCGCCCGGTCCCGCGCGTCACCGGCCGGTAGTCGCGCCCGGTGAGCCCGTCGAGCAGCGTTCGGGTCCAGATCCCCTGCCCCGTCTCGGCCGCCTTCTGCCCCGGCGCGACGCTGTAGAGAACGTACTGGAGCGCCTTGCGCTCGGTCAGCCGGCGCCGGACCCCGCTCGGAATCACCGGCTCGTACCCCTCGAGGCCAAAGTCCCGGCAGGCGTCGATCAGACAGACCTGCTCCGCGAAGGGGAGCTCTCCAAGAGACTGAAAGAGATCCTTGAAGCCCAGGAGAAAGAGACCATGGAGCTTCGGCTTGACGAACTCGGGAGGGATGAGGAACGGGTCCTCCTGCCACTCGGGGATCGATGCGCCATGGCCGGCGTAGTAGAAGTACAGGCGCTCACCCCCGCCCGCCGGCAGCGCCTCTCGCAAGGTTTCGATGTCCTCCCGGATCTTCAGGTTGGAGGCGGGCGAAAAGCCAGCGACTCCGGCGGGCAGCACCGGTGGCGGGGCCGCGGGATCAGGTCCCAGCAGCAGGCGCAGGTTCGCCGCCGGCACCCCGCCGGGCCCGGTCACCCAGGCGGCGAAGCTCAGGGCGTCGTGGACCGCTCCATCCAGCTTGCCGATCGCCGGATCGTAGCCGTCGATCCCGATGACGATGGCATGGCTCTCCATCTCAGAAACCGACTCCCGCGGCGCGCAGCAGGGAGTCCTCCGCAAGCTGCCAGAGCGCCACCGCGAGGTTCGCATGGCGGTGGAAGCCGGCGTAGTGGAGGCCGACCACGCGGTTGGTTTCCAGGTCGACCACCGGCGATCCCGAGTTGCCGCCGAGCGTCGAGCAGTCGTGCAGCACCGTCCCCTTGTCGGAGAGGACCGACATCACCTGGCCGGGCTGCAGGCGCTTGACTCCGAAGATTCCCTGGAACAGCCGGTACTGGAGGAGGCGCTCCGGCGCGCGGTCGTCGCGCTCCGGATGCCCAGCCACGAAGACCTTCCGCCCCTCCTCGATCCCTCCGCCGTCCGGCGCCAGGGCGAGCGGCGGCGGAAGCGGTGCCGCGCCGTCGCGGCTCTTCCCGGCCACCGGCACCAGGGCCAGGTCGTGCACCGGATGAACGAGGATCGCCGCGTCCCCCGGCACGTCGAAGATCCGCCCCTCGTCCGGCTCCATGTCGAGCTCCCGGCCGAAGTCGATCCGCGCCGTCATCCCGTCCTTGATCCGCCAGCGCGTCCCGTTTTCCTGCTGCGCAAAGCACTGGACGACGTGGCGGTTCGTCACGACGATCCCCGGCGCCGCGACCCAGGCGGTCCCGGCCCAGGGGAGGGTCGGATGCCCAGTCATCTCGACCCGGCCGACCGAACGGAGCGCGGTTTCGACGTCCGAGCGATACGTCCGGTCGAGATCCGCCCACACCGGCGGCGGCTCGCCGAACCGGTCCCCCTGGACCAGGAGGACAGGCCGCGAGGTGAAGGCGAGGAGCGCCTGGACGCCGATCTCCTCCTCCGGCCGGAGGCGGACCTCCATGCCCCGGGTCTGCCGGAGCGCCTCGACCGCCCGCCGGGCGAAGCCGAGCAGCTCCTGGCGCTCGCGCTCCAGAACGGCCGTGATCTCTCCCCCGCCGCCGAAGGCGGTCGGGCCGATCAACGCCCGCGCCCTGGCCAGCTTCGGCAGGGCTTCTCCGGTATCGGCACGGAGCTGCTCGGCGAGCAGGTCCAGGTCGGGCAGGATCTCGGCGGCGTGCTCCCCCAGGCTCCGGTCTTCGGGCTCGTGCAACGGTTCCAGGCTCATTCTCTCCTCTCGATCCACTGGCTCCAACGGTCGCGGACACCGCTCAGCGCGACGGCGGATTTGTAAAAGGTTTGCAGGCCGGACTGGTGGACCCCCAGCACCTGACCCGTCTCCAGGTCCACGAGCGGACCGCCCCCGCTCCCCGGTCCGGTCAGACAATCGTGATACAGCTGGTCCCCTTCCGGCGAGGCGCCGAGGATCTCGCCCGGCTGAAGCCGCTTCGTCCCCGGCGCGTCGGAAAAGACCCGCGCGAGGGGGGACGCCCCCGCGCGCACGTCCGGCATCGGATAGCTGACCACATAGACGGGCCGGCCGACCGGCTCCTCGCCGTCCGGGATGGCGCCGACCGTCAGCGGCTCCGGCAGGCCTTCCGCGTCCTCCACCGTGAGGAGAGCGAGGTGCGACTTCTCGTCCACCGCCAGCACGCCGGTGATCCGGACCTCGACCGACGGCGCCGTCTGCGCCCGCTCCTCGCGGAAGTCGATGCACGCCCGCACCCCCTCGCGGAGCGTCCAGGTGCCGCGGCGCGGCCCCTTCTCCAGGCGCCGCAGGAATGCCTCGGCCACGAACGACGCGGTCATCAGCACGCCCGGCGCCACGAGGAAGCCGGTCCCCACGAACGGCGTGAAGGCCTTCGGTCCCGCCAGCTCGATCCGGCCGACGCCGCGCAGCGTCCTCTCGACCTCCGAACGCCGCTCCTCCAGCGCCTCCCAGACCGGCGGAGGAGCTTCGAAGCGGTCGTCAGAGATCGAAAGGAGCGGCTGGTGGGCGCGCCAGGAGGACCACGCCGCGCCGGGAATCAATCCGCTGGCGAGCACCTCGGCCAGGAGGGGCGGCGGCTCGGAGGCCCAGCCGGCGAGGGCCTGCAGGCCGTCAGAGAAGACCGGCAGGCCGCCGGTAGCCAGGGCGGTCGCGAAGTGGCGGTCCTGCTCGTCCGGGGTCGCCAGACCCGCCAGGACGTGCGCGTCCGGGAGATCGGGGAAGGCTTCCAGAAGCGCGGAGAACAGAGGGACGGAGGCGAGCCCCTCCGTCTTACCAACGCGGAGCAAGGCATACCCGAGGAGGGCTCCCGCGATCGGATCGAGCCACTCGCCATTGCGCAGATCCGGCGCGTCGAGAGCGTCGAGGACCGACAGGAAGTCCCCGCGCGCCGCCAGCCTCTCCGCCAGGTCCAGGAGGCGCAGCCGTTCGGCCGCGGACCTTCCGGCGGTGTCCGGTGCGCCGCCCGCCTGGGGCAATGGCAGGACGTGCTGCTGGACGTTGACGGCCCCGCCCTCTTCCACCGACGCCGCGAGGACGGTCAGCCGCCCCGGCAGGGTCGTGACCGCGTACCGGACCGCCGCGAAATAAGGGAGGCGGAGCTCGACCTCGAGGGGGCCTGTCCGCTCCAGAGGGAGCTGCCACTCCGCCGCCGCGCCAAGGAGCTCGGCATCGCCGACAGGGCGAAGGACGCCTCGGTCCACCACGGCGGTCGCGCCCGCGGCGTCGCTGCGCAAGACCAGGCAGCGGCAGTGGCGGATGAAGCGATCCGCCGCGAGCCCCAGAGCCGGCTCAGCCACCGCCGATCCGGCCAGGACCAGCAGCCCGGCGGCGGCTCCTTTTGGCAAGGGGGTGACCGGCAGAGCCTGCCGCAGCGGCTCCCGAGAGCGTCGCCCGGCGCGGGGCTGGTGCGCCGCGAAGGCCGCGAACATCAGCAGCGAGACCAACGGCGGCCGGGCGATGGCGCCCAGGAGGGGGGATGGACGGAGATAGCCGACCGGATCGAGGCCGAGCCGCTCCGCCAGAACCTCCAGGTGGGGCGGCCAGGCCACCGGATCGGCCGCCAGCGTGAGCTTCCCGCTCTCGCCCTCTTCGAGGAGCACGGTCTCCTCTCCCGCCTTGCCCTCGGGCAGATGGAGCTCCACCTGGTAAAGCCCCGGGGAGAGATCCGAGAAGATGGTCTCCCGGACCCCTGCGGCCTCTCGCCCCGAGCTGTTTTCGATCGGCTGCTGGGTTGCGTCGCGCAGGAAGACGCGCGCTGCGGGATCGGCCGTCTGCACCGTCAGCGAGGTCTTAGGCCGCCCACGCCCGCCGCGCCGGACCGCCACCACCGCCAACGCGGCGACCGCCGCCGCTGCGACCTCTTGGGATTCATCCCCGCCGGACAGAGAGCCGGGCATCTTCGTGCCGTAGCTGTAGGTCTCGGTCACCCGGGCCAAGGCCGCGCGGAGCTGCTCCTCGCTCATCCCGGTCATCGGATCGACCCGCGGCGCGGACCCCGGCACCGCCGGGCGGACCACCTCTTTCAGCTCGAGGGCCACCGTCTGGCTGCGCGTCAGGTAGACCGGTTTCGTGCTTCCCTGGTACTCCCCCGAATCCCCTTCGAAACGGTAGTGGTTGATCGGCAGGTCGAGAACCTTCGGGCGCTCGACCGGCGGCGCGAATTCATGGAGGGGGTCGAACCGCAGCCCGCCCGGGCGGAACTCGAGCACCCGCAGGCGGCAGGTCGTCAGCACGCTCCGCGGATCGACCAGGATGGACACCTTGAGCGGCGCGACTTCTTCGGGCTCGAACGTCGCGAGCACCGGGTCGTAGGGCCGCGTCCCGGGTCTGTACTGCGGCACCTGCACCCGCTGCTGCCAGTCGTGCGGATAGCGCTGCTGGAAGTCGTCCCGGATCTGCTCCTCGACGAACCGCGCCAGAGGCTGGAAGTAGACCTTGTAGCACGGTCCGTTGTCCTTGCCTCCGTCGGGAGACGGAGACAGAGCGCCGTGGTTGCCTTGCAGGCTGGCCAGCAGGTGCCGGGTCCATACGCCGCGCCCTCGCTCCTCGGCGCGCTGTCCCAGCGAGGTGGAATAGAGCGAAAACTGGTTCGGTCCCTCGTCGAGAGGCATCGACTGCGTGGCCCCCGCCAGCAGCGCCGGCATCATCCCTTCGGGAACGAAGTCGCGGCAGGCGTCGAGAAAGAAAAACTGTTCGGTGAAACCTTTCACCGGCGCCAGCATCGAGAGGATCGCCGAGATCGGGACCAGCAGATTGAAATGGTATTTCTCCCGGTAATCCACCGGGATCAGCACCGGCCCTCTCTCGGTGAAATGTTCGACCGGCGCGCTGCAACCATGCCCGGAGTAATAGAAGAAAAGCCTTTCCGCTCCGTCGGGTGGATGGCTGTCCAGGAAGCCGATGGTTTTCCAGATCGTTTCGCTGTCGGCCGGTTGAGGGTCCGGGCATCCCGCCAGCTCGGGAGGGAGCTCCAGCGCGCCCTCCGGCGACAACAGAAGCCGCAAGTTCGCCGGCGCGACGCCTCCGCGCGTAACCAGCCAACGAGAGAACAAGAGAGCGTCGCGCACCGCCCCCCCCAGCTTCCAATCATTCCGGTGGTAGCCGTCGATACCGATGACAATGGCGTGATGGCTCATCGCCCGGTCTCTCTCTCAGGCAGCCCAATTGATCTCGAACCGGGAGAGGAAAGGATCATCCCGCAACATCCAGAGCGCCACCGCCAGGTTGAACCGGCCATGAACGCCCGCGTAGTGGAGACCGATCACGTCCCCCGTCGCCAGATCGACCAGGCAGGAGCCGGAATTGCCCGGCAGCGTCGAGCAGTCGTGTTGCAGAATCCCTTTCTGAGCGCCGTCCGTGATCACGTGCATCACCGTCCCCGGTTGCAGCTGCTTGACGTAATAGATGCGCTGAAACAGGCCATCCATCAATCCCGGCTCGGGATTCCTCTCCTGGCGGCCCGGATAGCCCACCAGGAAAGCCGGCGGCCCCTCCGGGACGCCTCGGCCGTCCGGAGACAAGACCACCGGCTCGGGGAGCGTCCCGCCGCCGTCCGACGCACGGCGCGCCACCCGCAGGAGCGCCAGGTCCATCCCCTGCTCCCCGGCCTCGTCTTCGTGGCAGCCCAGGATCTCTTCGATGGCGAAGGTGGTCCGCGCCTGCGCGGCGGCCGGCAGGGAAACCCCTTCCGGCAGACGCTCCTCGCCGAAATCAATGTGAGCCGTAAAACCCTCCTGAAACACCCAGCGCCCCGCGGCGGCTTTCCGGGCGAAGAATTCGACCACGTGCCGGTTGGTCAGGATCAATCCATCCCCCACCACGAAGCCGGTGCCCGCGTAGTGGGGAAACGGAAGGGCCGGAACCTCGATCCGGCCCACCAGCGGGAACACGGATTCGATCACCTCCCGGGAGGAGTCCAGGACGTCCCACGGCTTCGTCCGCGGCGCCACGAACGTGCCGCCGGCCACCGCGATCGCCGGCCGCGCGACCAGCAAGGCGAGCAGAGCGGCGCCGACCTGCCCGTCCCGATCGAGGTATCTCGCCGGAGAAGAAATGCCGCGGCGCCGCCGCAGCTCATCGATGGTCTTGCGCGCCATCGCGATGAGCGCCTCCCGCTCCGCCCGCCGCGCGGCGTCCCCCGGATTGCCCGCGAACGGATGGAGCGCTCCGACGATCGCCCGGGTCCGCGGCTCGTCGGGAATCACCGCGTCCGGGTCGTCCTGGAGCGCCCTCTCCAGATCGTCGAGCGTCTCGGCGTCCAGCCAGCCGGCGGCCTGCTCCGCCAGCTCGAGCGTGCGTTCGTCCACCTCGCTCATGCGGTCCTCTCTCACGGTCCTCTCTCACGTTTTGGGCTGCGGGATCTCCAGGTGATACCCGGGATCGTTCGGCGGCACCAGGAACTTCGCCACCCGCGGCTCCGCGCGCACTTCCCTCTCGAAGGCCGCGCGGTTCGCCACCGAGCTCGGCCCCACGTCGAAAACGTTGAGCACCTTGGGATCGGAGGCGTGCCGCGAGACGCGGGTCGGGCCGATCCGCAGGATCTCCTGGGTCATCAGCTCGCGGATGGTCGCGGCGGGCTTCCCCGCCGCCTTGGCCTTCCGGTAGACCTCGATCACCTGGTCGCCCGACGGGCCATACAGCTTCTTCTGGTGCGCGACGCCGAACTTCTCGAGGTTCTGGAACATCACGCGCGCCTGCTCCGAGGCGTTGCGCGACGTGCTGGTGATGACGACGCGGCTCAACCCGGCTTTCTGGAGAATGCTGGTCAGCACCTGGCGGGAGAATGGGGTCACGCTCTCCTGCTGCGCGTTGGGGCCGAACGCGATCTCGACACCCGCCGGCCCCTCCAGTCCGCCCAGCTCGGGGACGAACGCTTCGCCCGAGTCCTCGGGCGCCAGCTCGGCCGCCCTCTCGAAGGCGTCGACCACGTCGAAAGGGGAATCGAAGATCTCTTCCCCCTCCGCCGCGATCTCCGCCACGCCCTCCTCTCCGGGGACGAACCCGAGCCCGCCTCCGCCACCGGCCGCCGCCGGTCTGACCGCATCCAGTGACACGGCGCCGCCGGGGACCGCCTCGTCCGGGGTCAGCGCCTCCGCCTTGGAGAACGAGAACGGAATGTCGTCGCGGCCGAGGACGCGGCGCAGCAGGCTGTCCAGCGTCAGGGCGTCGTCGTCGAAGCCGCCGTGCGAGAGCGAGGCGGTCCGGCTGCGCAGGGGCGCCGTGGCTGGGCTCTTCGACCAGAGGACCTCGCCCACCGGCGCCGAGCCCGCGGGCGCTCCGGCCAGGCCGAACAGGCCGCGCAGCTTCGGATCAGCCCGCAGGCTGATCTCCAGGCCGAGGATCGGCTCCTCCTTCTTCGGCTCCAGCGCGTAATAGATCAGGTAGAGCAGCGACTTCCGGTAGACCCGGATGCAGTTGTCGTCCAGCTCGCGGAGCTTTGACATGGTGAACAACGGTGCGCGGCGCACGTATCCGTTCGCTCCCAGGAGGGGCGCCAGGAGCCGGTGGAACTCGTCGACGCGGATCGCCGGAGCGAGCAGGAAAAGGTTCTCGAACGCCGGCGCTCCGGCCTGCTTCGCGGCGTTCAGGAACGAGCCGTGGAAGATGGAGCCGGCGCTGTGCCCCACCGCATGGAGCTCGACGGCTCCCGGATGGCGCGCGCAGAAGTCCGCGAGCTTGCGGGCCGTCAGCGTCGATCCTCCCTCGGGGCCGGCGGCGATCGCGGCGCTCTCTTTCATGTCCCCCCAGACCTCGACGCCGCCGAGCGCCCGGGCGAGCGTCTCGACCCGCCGGTCGGTGAACTCGGTCGCGCGGTCCAGGATGCTCTCGGTCGCGACCGTCTCCGCGCTCCCGCCGACCACCCGGCCGAGCGCCTCGAAGAGCCCGGTCTCCCAGACGAAGAACAGCGGATAGACGCCGTTGCGGTTCCACCAGAGCACCTTGCGATAGGCCCCGAGCAGCCCGCCGCTCTCGTCGGTCAGGCCACCGTGCGCCCAGATCACGATCCGCAGGGGATTGCCCGGCCCGTGCCCCGCCACGGCCCTCTCCAGATCCTCGTCGAAGATGCGCTCCAGATCCTCTTCCGACGTCGAGAAGAGACCGCCCGAGCTGAGCCGTCCCCGCGTCAGGTTGATGACGTGCGGGCGCAGGGCCTCCTTGATCTCGGTCGTGACCGTCGGTCCGAAGAACCCCTCCTGGGCGGAGAAGCCGCCACCGGCGTCGCCGCCGCTGATCTCCGGCGGCCCCTCCTTCTCGTGCGGCTCGGCCCAGGCTGCCTCGCTCCCGGCGCCGTCCTCGCGCAGCAGCGCGACGATCAGATCCTGAACCTCGCTCCCCTCCGGCGACGGCTCCGCGGCGATCGCTGCAGAAGGTCCGGCCGGAGCCGGTCCGCTGTCCGCCTCCCCCTCGTCGCCGAAGAGGATGGCCCCCTCCTCCTCCGCCGGAGCCGGCTCCCCCTCGTCGCCGAACAGGATCTCGGGCTCTGCTGACTCAACTGCCACGGATTCGAAGCCGAACCCCTCCTCCCCACCCGTGGGACGGGTGCGCAGGTCCTCGACCTCGCGCAGCGTCTGCTCATAGGAGATGCCCGTCCCGGGACACGACTTCTGGGCCATCTGGCGGTGGAAGCGGAGCGCGCTCGTGGCCAGGCTGAAGCGGTCGAGCACCAAGGCGCAGACCTTCAGCGCCGCCTCCTTCTGCGGACCGTCGAACGGCTCCTGCCCCGTATCGAAGTCGCCGATCATCTCGAACATGAACGAGCCGGCCGCGGAGGTCCCGTTGTGGCCGGTGGCGCTCACCGGAGGCAGATTCCAGCTGCGCCCAATCCAGAGGCCCCCCTCGGGATCGATCGTCAGATGCTGCGCGATGTCGCGCCAGCCATTCTTCACCGTGTGATGGCGCCACATCCCGACGATCGTCTCGTGCCCCTTGAACTGGGCGCGGGTCGGCCGCCAGGTGTGATGCATGTGGACGGCGTCGACGTTGCGGGTGAACGGAAAGTCCTGGAGCAGGGTCGCGAGTTGCTCGATCGTGATCTTCCGAAACGGCGGCGGCATACGGGCCTCCTGAGGAAGGATTTCTCGAAGACTATCACCGGGCAGATTCAAGAGAGGTCTCCTGAGTCTTCCCGAAGGAGAGAGGCGCGGCGAGGAGGGGGAATGTTACGGAGAGGGGCCTGCCTTTTGCATACTTTCTGCGCCGCTTTATCGGAGGTTTCATCAGTATGGCTCCCAGGATTGCCCGCGGTCAGAACAGCCCATCTCTGCGTCCCCTGCTCCTCATCTTCCTCCTCGGTCTGCTTCCGGCCCTCGTGAATGCGCAGGTTCGGGACTGGGACGCCACCTATGACAGCGGAGGCTCCGACCGGGTCGGAGGCTTCGGCGACCGGTCCGCTCATCTGACCTTCACACCCGGTTCCGTGCTCTCGACGCACGCCGTCGCGGCCGACGGGGTAGGTAATTCTTATATTACCGGTGGCACAAATTACGGCATCCTGACCGTCAAGTACAACGTCGACGGAGTCCAGCAATGGGCCGCCACCTATGAAGACGGCGACGAAGATGTGGCTGGGGCGGTGGCTGTGGACGCGGCCGGCAACGTGTATGTGGCCGGCACCACCCTCCGGGAGGTAACGTATCCATCCGAATCCATCCAGCCCCATTCCCTGCTGCTCAAGTACGACCCGAACGGCAATCTCCTCTGGGAGCGGATCCGCCGGATCGGCGTCTGGTCCCAGGGCCGGGCCCTGGCGGTGGATGCGGCCGGCAATCCCTATCTGGCGGTGCAGAACTACAGCTTTGACGATTACTACTACGCCGAGCTCGTCAAGATGTCTCCGAGCGGAGCCGTTCTCGGGACCGACACCGCCTTCTACGGCTTCGATTACGAAGAGCAGGGGCCCACGGCCGTGGCTCTCGACGCGAGCGGCAACGCGTACATGGCCGGCTGGCTCTACAAACCCTTCGAGGCGGACCAGACGGACTACTTCGTCCTTCGCTTTGGAGGCTGGGCCAGGAACCATGACTCTGGAGCGCAGGACGTCGCGCACGACCTGACCGTGGACGGCGCGGGCCGGGTGTTCGTGACCGGCAACACGGGTACGGCCGCCTTCAGCCCGACCGGCACGCCGCTCTGGTCCGCCCCCTTCGCCGGTGTTCCCCATGCGGTGGCGGCGGCCGCTGGTGCCGTCTGGGTGACCGGCACCAGCGCGCAGGATTTCCGCACCGCCCGCTATGACGCCGCCACCGGTGCCCAATCCTGGTCGGTGACCTCGGGAGGCCCCGGAGCCGACGCGGCGTACACCCTGCGCCACCTGAACGGCGTGGTCTATGTCGCTGGAACCTCCTCGAACGGATCGAACAACGACGTCCTGGCCGTGGGCCTCAACGCCACTACCGGCGCCCAGGTGTGGCAGGACCGCTTCGACGACGGCGGCAACGAGAGCACCGTCGCCATGACCGCGACCGGCAACGCCTTCTGGGTGGCCGGGAACGCAGGCGCCGACACCCTCACGATCCGCTACGAGCTCGCACCCTCCGGCCCCGCGGTGAGCGCCCTGAGCCTCTCGCCCGCCACCTTCCCCGGCGGCTGCAAAAGCTCGAAGGGCACCGTCACCCTGAGCGCACCGGCCCCGGCGGGAGGCGCGGTCGTCGTCCTTTCCAGCACCAACCCCGTGGCCACCATCCCGCCCAGCGTGACCGTGCCCGCCGGGCAGACCCGCGCCAGCTTCCCCGTCACCGCGCCAGCCGTTTCGACCGTCAAGACCGGAACCATCTCCGCGACCTACGGTGGCCAGAGCCGCAGCTCCACCCTCAAAGTGCGCCCCATCGGCGTCGCCTCCCTCGTCCTCTCCCCGAATCCGGTGACCGGCCCCAACCGGGTCGACGGCTCCATCCTCCTCGAATGCGCCGCCACCCCCGGCCCCATCACCGTCCAGCTCACCTCCAGCGACTCCACCGTCGCCTGGCCCAACGTCCCCTCCATCCTCATCCCCACCGGCGCCGCCACCGGGCGCGTCACCCTCTCCACCGCCGACGTGGCAGCGACCCGCTGGGTCAACGTCAAGGCCGCGGCAGGTGGGGTGAGCCAGACGGTGCGGTTGGAGGTGCGGTAGGGGAGGCCCTCACCCCCGGCCCCTCTCCCGCAAGCGGGAGAGGGGTGAACAGCCCCACCACACAACCTGTTCCAAGCTTGTCTTCGCTTTGCTCCCCTCTCCCGCTCGCGGGAGAGGGGCCGGGGGTGAGGGCTCTCCGATTTGTAATAGACTTCCTCGCAAATGCGGGCAACCCCCGCGCTCGTCCTTTCCGGGACCTGAAAGGAGGTCTGATGACACTCTGGAAGCCGGACCCGACGTTTTACCCTTCCCCCCGCCTTGCGATGCAGGCGCCCCCCGAGGGCCTCGCCTACGTCGCGGCGCTCAACCCGAACAAAGATGGACGGCCGGACGCCATGGCGGTCGTCGACGTGGCCGCCGGCTCCCCCACCTATGGGCAGCTCGTCGGCCGCGTCGACATGCCGAACGCCGGCGACGAGCTCCACCACTTCGGGTGGAACGCGTGCAGCTCGGCGCTCTGCCCGTACGCGCCGCATCCGCACATCGAGCGGCGGTACCTCGTGGTGCCCGGGCTCCGCTCGTCGCGCATCCACATCCTCGACGTCAAGCCCGATCCCCGCAAGCCGCAGATCGTCCGAGTGATCGAGCCCGAGGAGATCTTCGGCCGCACCAAGTACTCCCGGTTCCACACGATCCATTGCGGCCCGGAAGGGATCTACATCAGCGCGCTGGGCAACCCGGAAGGCGACGGACCCGGCGGCATCTTCCTGCTCGATCACTTTTCCTTCGACGTGCTCGGGCAATGGGAAGTGGACCGCGGACCGCAATATTTCGCCTACGATTTCTGGTGGCATCTCAACCACGACACCATGATCACCAGCGAGTGGGGCACGCCGAAAATGATCGAGGACGGGCTCGTCCCCGAGCTTCTCCTCGGCGGCAAATACGGTCACCACCTCCACGTCTGGGACCTGCGGCGGCGCAAGCACCTCCAGGCGCTCGACCTCGGCGCGGAGCAGCAGATGGTCCTGGAGCTGCGCGGCGCGCACGATCCGACGAAAACCTATGGCTTCGTCGGCGTTGTCGTGTCGCTCAAAGACCTCTCCTCCTCCATCTGGCTCTGGCATCGCGAAAACGGCGGCTGGAACATTCGTAAAGTGATCGAAATCCCGGCGGAGCCGGCCGATCCCGAAAACCTGCCGCCGCTGCTGCAAGGCTTCAAGGCCGTGCCGCCGCTCGTCAGCGACATCAACCTGTCGCTCGACGATCAATGGCTCTACGTCTCCTGCTGGGGCACGGGCGAAATGCGGCAATACGACGTCTCCGATCCGTTCAATCCCAAGCTCACCGGCTCGGTGCACCTCGGCGGCATCGTGCGGCAGACGCCGCACCCCAAAGAACCCGGGGAGCCGTTGAACGGCGGACCGCAGATGGTCGAGGTGAGCCGCGACGGGCGCCGCATCTACTTCACCAACTCGCTCTACTACTCCTGGGACGAGCAGTTCTATCCCGCGGGGTTGCGGAGCTGGATGGTCAAGCTCGATGCCGATCCCTCCGGCGGCCTCAGCGTCGATCGCGACTTCTTCGTCGAGTTCGACGGCTACCGCGCGCACCAGGTCCGCCTCGAAGGCGGAGACTGCTCGTCCGACACCTACTGCTATCCATGAGCGGTCTCTGGCCCTGGCTGACCCTCTTCGGGTTGGGAGCCTTCCACGGGATCAATCCCGGAATGGGATGGCTCTTTGCCGTCGCCTTGGGTCTCCAGGAGAAGAGCCGGCGAAAGGTCCTGGCAGCGCTTCCGCCCATCGCCGTGGGACATGCGATCTCGATCGGAATCGTGGCCGGCCTCCTGTGGCTGGCGCAGGCGAGCCTGCCGGACCGCGCCTTGCGCTACGGGTCGGCCACGATCCTCTTCGGCTTCGGCCTCTACCGGCTCCTCCGCGCCCGGCATCCCACCTGGGTGGGCATGCGCGTCGGCTTCCGCGACCTGGTCCTCTGGTCCTTCCTGATGGCCTCGGCCCACGGAGCCGGCCTGATGCTCGTCCCGGTCCTGCTCGAATGGTCGCAAGGCCAGGCCCCAAAGCCCGCCGCACACCTCGGCCACTCCATGTCCCACGGCAGCCACACCGGAGGCCTCGCTCCGCACCAGATCGTCTCCGCGCTCGATCCGCTGCAGTGGCTGGCCGCCGTCCTCGTCCACACCCTCGGACACCTGCTGGTCGCCACCCTGATCGCCCTCCTCGTCTACGAGAAGCTCGGCCTCGCTCTGCTGCAACGCGCCTGGTTCAACCTCGATCTGCTCTGGGTGATCGCATTGATGTTGAGCGGGGTGTTGATTCTGGTGCTGTGAGGGGTATTCCATCCCTCAGACACCCAGGAGATCGCTAACCTTGCCGCCGAGCGATTGCGGCGCCCCCCCACTGTAGAGACGCCCCGCGGGGCGTCTCCTGCGGCGGCGCCATTCGTACCCATGGATCCCCGCGTTACCGCGGGCGCCTCTGAAGGAGACGCCCCACGGGGCGTCTCTACAGTGGATTCCGGATAGACTCGGCGCGATCTTCGAGGAGGGGAGACCATGAGCCAGAAAGAACAAGCCGCCCACTTCCGCCAGCTGCACGAGCGCCGCCCCCTGGTCCTGCCGAACGCCTGGGACGCCGCCAGCGCCCGCGTGATCGAGCAGGCCGGCGCGCCCGCGATTGCCACCACCAGCGCAGCCGTTTCGTGGACCTACGGACGGGGCGACGGGCAGAAGATCCAGCGGGACGAGATGATCCGGACCGTCCGCTCCATCGTGCAGGCGGTCGAGGTCCCGGTGACGGCAGATATCGAAGGCGGGTATGACGACCTCGCCGAGACCGTGCGCGCCGTGGTGGCCGCCGGCGCCTGCGGCATCAATCTCGAGGACACTCCAGGGCAGAACGGCGAGACGCTGCTGGCGCCGGAGGCCCAGGCCGAGCGCATCCGGACAGCCCGAGAGGCCGCGCGGGCCGCCGGGGGCGACCTGGTGATCAACGTACGGACCGACGTCTATCTTTTTCAGGTCGGCGCACCGGAGACGCGCTTCGACGAGGCCGTGCGGCGGTCCAACCTCTATCGGGCGGCGGGAGCGGACTGCCTCTTCGTGCCCGGCGTGATGGATGCCGAAACCATCGCCGCACTGGTGCGGGCCATCGACGGTCCGGTGAACGTCATGGCGGGACCTGGCGCACCGAGCATCCCGGAGCTCGGAAGGCTCGGCGTGGCCCGCGTGAGCCTCGGCCCAGCCATCGCGCTCGCGGCGCTCGCCACCACGCAACGAGCGGCCCGTGAGCTCCTCGAACACGGAACGTACTCCACACTGGAACAAAGCCTGCCCTTCGGGGAGGTCAACGGTCTGTTTTCGACCCGCGGATCCTGAAGGTCCTCCGGGGTCGGCGCGACTTGCCTCAAAGGTCAGTGTTCGTGGTGTGAGCCCCTACACGCGAGGATGTTGAAGGACAGCACGCACGAGGACAACCACCAGGCCGAGGACGATCAGGCTGTAGCTGAGAAGATTGGCGCGCCAGCTCCACTTCGAGGTGGTACCGGTTGGGACGTCGCGAACCAGTCGACGCGCAACGAGATACTCGATACCGACCGACGTGAAGAAGAATGGAACGCAGAGAACGATGGCAGCTGCCGGAATGAGCCAATCGAGATCGGACTCGTATGGTATGAGCCAAGGTGCCTGAACCGTAAAGGCCAGCACCTTCCGCGGCCACGTATTCAAGCCGTACGCGCGTCCGCCCGAGGTCGCGAGAATTTCGAGCACGGCAAGCAGGAGCCATGTGAGCGGGATGCCCACTAATGTAGAGGCTGCGTTAGAAACAGCGGATACGAGGAGCGCACGAAGCGTGGCAAGACGAAGAAGTGTCCGCGCAACCGCCGCTTCCACGAGGACGATTGGAACAAAGAGGATCCATGACGCCGGCCACACAAGATAGAGCATTGGCACGCCAGCATCCGCGTACGCCGGAGTGGAAGCCATTAGCAGGATGATGCCGACGAATAGCCACTCACGGCGTATGGGCTGCATTGTTCTCCCTGGGCCGTCAGATGCAAGACCCACTATCTCTTTTGATGTCCCATGATCTTAGGCGACGTTCGCAGGCTCGTCAACACGCGGACTCGTGGCTCACCGGCATAGTATCCTTGCGCCAAACGGGGGACCCGCGAGCCGCGGGAAGGAACCCGAGAGCCGCAGGACGTTGGCATGGGAGACGTTCATGAAAGATCAGGCACAGAAAGCGGCCTCCTTTCGCGCTCTGCATGAGCGGGACGGGGCCTTCATCATCCCCAATCCGTGGGATATCGGCACCGCTCGGCTTCTCGCGCATCTCGGCTTCGAGGCGCTGGCCACGACGAGCGCGGGGTACGCGTTTTCCATCGGACAGAAGGACAACTCGGTGGGCCGCGACGAGATGCTGGAGCACGCGCGCGCCATCGTCTCCGCCACCGACCTGCCGGTCAGCGCCGATCTCGAGAATGGCTTCGGAGATCCGCCCGAAACCGTCGCGGAAACCTTCCGGCTGGCCGCGGCAGCCGGCCTGGCCGGCGCCTCGATCGAAGACAGCACCGGGCGCCCGGATGACCCGATCTACGAGCTCGCGCTCGCGGCCGAACGGGTCCATGCCGCGGTGGAAGCGGTGCGCTCTCTTCCCTTTCCGTTCACGGTCACCGGGCGCGCCGAGAACTACCTCGTGGGCCGCCGGGATCTCGCGGACACCATCCAGCGGCTCCAGGCCTATCAGGAGGCAGGAGCGGACGTGCTCTATGCGCCAGGTCTCACGAGCAAGGACGACATCGCCGCCGTAGTCCGCTCCGTCGATCGTCCGGTGAACGTCGTGATGGGATTGCAGGGAGTCCAGCTGAGCCTCGCCGAGCTGTCCGAGATCGGCGTGAAGCGAATCAGCGTCGGAAGCGCGCTCTCCCGCGTCGCTCTGGGCGCCTTTCTCCGCGCCGCCCAGGAAATGCGCGACCGCGGCACCTTCACGTTCGCGGCGGAGGCCGTGAGCTTCCGCGACATCAGTGGTATGTTCGAAGAGTGACCTCCCCGAGAAGGAGAGCGCGGCACAACCGGCGCGCCGCTCAGTCTGCGGCCGGGCGCCCCCCGAAGCAGACGATATAGCCATCGGGGTCCTCGACGTAGAAGTCCTTCGTACCCCACGGAGTCGCCGTAAGCGGCTTGATGATCGTTGCGCCGTTCGCTGCGCACTGCGCATAGAACGCCTCGATGCCGTCCACACCGGCCGCCGCGTCGAGGTGCTCGTTTGCACGCCGGTGTCGGCGTTCGTCGGCGCTCTTGGGCGCTTCCTTCAGGTGGAGCTCCAGCCCGTCCAGCTGACCAATCGCGTAAAACCCGTCCCACGGCTCGCCGAATGTGAAACCGAGCTTCTGGTAGTAGGCGATCGAGCGGGCAAGGTCGTCGACCAGGAACTGGGGAGCGAGGGATGTCACCCGCGGCTTCGTCTTGGTGGTCGTCATGAGTATCCGGGTTCAGCGATGCCGCCCAACGGTTGAGCTGAGCGCCGCGCGCGATGAGGTTGGGCCTGGCACTTTATCCCTCATGCGTGCGCTCCCTCAGCTAAACTTGAGCCAAGCAGGTAGTCTTTTGCCAGAGGTCGGAAAATGCTGCACCTGCAACTTCGACCAGTTTGCCAACCTCAAGATTCACGATCGTCTCTTTGTTGAGGGTTAGCTTCTTTTTTACCGTCTTCTTCATACTGTCTCCTTTCTTCACTCAAGACCTTCGACGAGATCTAGATCTGCCCATCGCTCCAACGCGGCAGCCCCTTCCACCGCTGCCACTCTTCTCTGCGCCCTCGCCGGACTGCCTTGTTTGCTGAATTGTACCACGGTCCAGGCCGCGACGCCCCAAAGGCGAGGTGACCGGGGTTGCTGCGATCCTCACTTCGAGCGAGGAAACCGGAAGAGCAGGACGACGAGCGGCGCCGGCCTGTCTCCCGCTGGACTTGGGCGGCGACAGGAGTAGGATAGGGCAAAGACAGGGGCCGGCCGGTTGCCGGAAGACCCGTTTCCCTTGAAGGAGGACTGTCATGCGCAAGAAGCTCATTTTTTTGGTGCTCGCCCTGGCGGCTGTCGCTGCGACCAGCGCCATCATGCCCGCTTCCGCGACGAGTTGCCCGCCGCCCCAGATTCAGGTCCACTGCGATGACTTCACGATTTGCTGCTATCGGTTCCAACCCTGCATCTGTCCATAGGCGGGCGCTCCACGAGCGAGGGGAACAGCTCGGCAGCCCGTAGGAAGAGCTACGAAAGTCGAGGGAGGGCTCGCGCAAGCTTCCGCGAGTGGCGGGATGGCTCTCGTCCGCGTCGTGCTCTGATATTTCCGACCTCCGTTTCATGTTCGGCTGGTTCGAGACGAGCATGCCAGGAGGACCAGCAGAACCATCCCCACTCGGTACCCAACTCTCATCCGCGCGTCACCTCCCCTCACTTCCCCTGGATGAACTCCCCGATGTCTCTCGACAGCTGCTCGAGCGAACCCTGGTGGAGGTACATCATGTGCCCCGCCGGGTAGTTCCGGACCGTCACCCGCGCGGGGTCGATGCCGCTGTGGTGCAGCATGTAGGCGTTGGCGAAGTAGGCCGTCGCCAGGTCGTAGTAGCCGCTGGCGGTGAACACGCGCAGCGCCTCGTTGTCCTTGGTGCCCTGCGCCAGATCGCCGGTGACGTCGACGTAGCCGGCGAAGGCGCCGGCCGCGTTCCTCCGCCGCTTCCAGCTATCGCCGGCCTCGCCGTTCTGCGGCAGGTAGGGCTCCTGGATGTTGGCGCCGAGATCATTGCGCAGGTACTGGTGGAAGAGCGAGACGTAGATCGGCGCCGTCTTGACGTCGAACGGGTCGCTGTTGGGGACCGCCGATGCGTTGTCGAGCTCCTTCTGCGCGTAACGGCTGTCGAGGAGGCCCGCGGCCATCCCCTTGTCGCGCAGCACCTCCTTGACGAAGCGGGGCGCGTAGAGGCGCAGATCGCTGTTGAGGATGTACTGCTTGGACACGCCCGTGTAGCGGTGCAGCTTGTCGGCGATCTGCCCCTTCTCCGCCTCCGAAAGCGAATCGCCGCGGAAGAGGGCCTGCAGGTACTCGCCGGAGGCGAACTGCTCGACCTCGGTGAGCAGCGCCTGCAGACTCGGCCAGGAATCCGGGAGCTTCTTGTGGTACCACGCCGTCGCAGCGAGCGTCGGCAGGTGCGTGACGTAGGTGAGATCGTTGCCGCCGGTGTTGAAGGGCAGGGCTCCCATGTTGATCGCCGGCGAGATGAGGATGACGCCGTTGAGGCCGATGTTCATCTGCCCCTGGAGCCGCGATACGAGCATCGAGGCGCGGATGCCGCCGTAGCTCTCGCCGAGGACGTACTTGGGCGAGTTCCAGCGGTCGTGCACGGTGAGGAAGGCGCGGATGAAGTCGGCGACGGAGTCGGCGTCCTCGTCGTAGCCCCAGAAGTCGGCGTCCTTCTTGTCGCCGAGCGCGCGGCTGAAGCCGGTGCCGACCGGGTCGACCTCGACGAGGTCGGTGACGCGCAGCAGGCTCGACGGGTTGTCTTTGAGCCGGTAGGGCGGCGCGCCCGGGTCCTGCGCGTCGCTCGGGATGTCGATGCGCTTGGGGCCGACGAAACCGAGGTGCAGCCAGACCGAGGAAGAGCCCGGCCCGCCGTTGAAGAAGAACGTGATCGGCCGGTCCTCCTGCCGCTTCACACCCTCCGCGATGTAGGAGATCGTGAAGAAGCGCGCCGTGGGCTTGCCGTCGCGGTCCTTGAGGTCGATGTCCTCCGCCGTGGCGGTGTAGGGGATGTCCACCCCGCCGGCGCTGAAGCGGTGGTGGGTGACGAACTTGCGAGGTGCGGCTGGCGCCGCCGCGGCCTTCTCCGCGCTCTTGTCGCCCTTGGGGGCGTCGTCAGCGCGGACGGCGGCGGTGGTCGAGACGAACAGGGTCAAAAGGATGGCGAGCGTCGCGTTGCGCATGCGCAGGATCTCCCTCATGGTGAGCCAGATACGCCTGGAACGGGCGGAAGTTTCATGAGCCACCCCGAAACCGGAGTCAACGATGTACTCGCAAGTCGAAGGGCATTGGCTCGGCCAACATTTCCGCGGCAAGATCCGTACCAGGGAGAACTTCAGCTTTACTTGATCCTCTTCGAGTGGAAGGTCTCCTCCCCCTCAACAATTTTAAGCTGAGCGGTCTGCCCTTCACCTTTGGTGAATACCAACTGATACGGTCTGATCTTCAGGAAGAATCTCGACTCCGACTCGGCAAACAGCTCGATCTTGGAACCCGTGGGATAGGTGATGAATAGCCTGTCGCCCTCCCGCGTGATGGTGAAAATCCGGTTGTCCAGCGTCTCGAATTGGTACTGTCCGACATAGGCTTCGAGGATGTTGGGGGCCACACGCACGGCGGCGCGCCCCTTCGCCCTACGCTGCTCGATCCACTTCGCGAGCGCTGCTTGGGAATTTCGCTCGCAGTCGTGTGCAGAGCCCCACAGGCCGAGGAAGGTGCACACGAAAACATTGTTCGTGAGGTCCTCCAAGCCCTGGTCGGCGAGTGCCTCGCTGTTGGCGAACATGACGAGCGAGACATTCTTCTCCGGCACTTTGAGATACATCGCGGAAAACCCGGTGCCCCACTGACCGTAATGCCAGATCAGCTTGAGCCCGTGGTAATCCGTGACGAACCAGCCCAATCCGTAAGGGAGCCGCTCGCCGCCGTTCGAGACGAAAGGCGTCCAGGCATCCTGACCGAATCGTCCTTGAAATCGCTCGAGTAATGGGAGATCGGCTCGTCGAGGTCCAGCTTCCCTTGCTCCACAAGCTGCAGGACGAGCGTCGCCGCGAATGTCTTCGTCACCGAGGCGATGGAGTAAAGGGTGTCCGGGGTCGCAGGGATCCGGTTCTCAAGGTCCGCGAAACCGAATCCTTTGGCCCACAACACCTTTTGATCCTTGACGATGACGGCGGACAGGCCGGGGATCTTGAGGCGGTTGCGACGGTCATCGACCTCCTTCTCGAAACGTTCCAGCCGTTTCTTGTCATCGCTCGACGGCAGCGTTTGGGATAACGATCCGCTCGCGTTGACCAGCAGCGCCAGGGCAAGAAGACTTCTGACAACCTTGCTCATTGGCCGGCAGGCGGTTGCCAGAGCTCTGCCTTGTTTCCTTCTGGATCGATGACCCAGGCAAACTTCCCATACTCGGATTCGTCAATCTTTTCGAGCACGTTGCAACCTTCTTCCCGCAAGACTTTAACCAATCCGTGAAGGTCTTCCACCCTGTAGTTGACCATGAAGGATGAGGTGCTGGGAGCAAAGGGGTTGCCTTCTGCCGGCCCGACAGACCATATGGTTGTTCCAGCAACTGGGTTACCGCCACCGTCAGTCCAGGTGAACGCCGTGCCGCCCCATTCTTGGACATCGATTCCCAGGTGTCGCTTATACCAAGCCTGTAGCGCCGGAGCGTCTTTGGCTTTGAAGAAGATGCCGCCAATGCCTGTGACTCGCTTCATGGAACCTCCGAGGTAGGGTGGTGGTGAGATGAAGTATGTTCTCTGCGGCCTAACGGGATGGCGGTGAGCAGCGGGACCGCGCTGTTTGGTTCGGTCCGCTCGACTGCCGGAGTTGGGCGCTCCATCTCCTTCCGCAGCTGGTTCTTCGTCTGGAGCCCCTGGATCTCGCCGTCGGCGTCGACGACGACGGCCGCGATCTGCCGGCTCGCGTCCGTGATCCACTCCATCCCGAGGACCGCGACGCGAGGGGAAGCGAGAGCGATGATCATCGTCATCGCACCGTGGTCTCCCGAGGCCGAACGCTGCCGGCCTCAGGCCTCGGACGTAGTGGTGTCGGTCGTCCCTTCCGGGCGGGTGCTCTGGAGGTGCTCCGTCAGGCTCCGGCCGGTGACCGACTTCGAATACGAGTTGGCCGCCACGAGGAGCCATCCGACCGGCCCGAAGGCCCATCGGGCCACAAGGCCACCGACCAGGTGGGCCGCTCCGGGGAGGATCTCACCATCCAGGACCAGGCTGGCTCCCGGCACCACGGTCTCACCGAGGATTTTTATGCCCCGTCCGATCACTACACTGCTGGATGGCTCCCGATGGCTCTCGTCCACGTCGTGCTCTGACATTTCCGGCCTCCGTTCGTGTTCGGCTGGTTCGAGACGAGCTCTCACTCGAACTATCCGTTGACGTCCAGGATCAGGTGCACCGGTCCACCGGCGATCGCCACCGGATGGCGCCGGTTGTACCCAATCTTACTATGGCATTGCTAGCCCGGCGCCGCCCAACCTCTGCCTTACGGATTCACCGCCGACCGCCTGAACGTCCGCCTTCCGGCGCTCGGCGGCCGGAGAGGCGAGGCAGGAGATGGGCGTAAGCTCCTCATGTCCCGAGACTTGTGCCAGCCTACGCCTGTTACGTATGCTCGTCAATACCTGTTTGGAGTGCCCTGGAGTGTTCTTCAACATGCTGCGGCTGCGGATTACCACAAACGGCCTTCGCCTTCACCGTCGGCTTGGGAGAATCATGTAATCCGCCCTGAAGGTGGTAACGACCGAACCCTGGCTCGCAACCTGCGGCTGCGGCGCAAAACCCCGGAGCCCGGCCAGGTCGAGACCCGCAGACAGTAATCCTGAGCCAGCTCCCCTGCTGGAAGACAGGAGTAGGATAGGGCGAAGACAGGGGCCGGCCGGTTGCCGGAAGACCCGTTTCCCTTGAAGGAGGACTGTCATGCCCAAGAAGCTCATTCTTTTGGTGCTCGCCCTAGCGGCTGTCGCTGCGGCCAGCGCCATCACGCCCGCTTCCGCGACGAGTTGCCCGCCGCCCCAGATTCAGGTCCACTGCGATGACTTCACGATTTGCTGCTATCGGTTCCAACCCTGCATCTGTCCGTAGGCGGGGCGCTCCACGAGCGAGGGGAACAGCTCGGCAGCCCGTAGGAAGAGCTGCGAAAGTCGAGGGAGGGCTCGCGCAAGCTTCCGCGAGTGGCGGAGAAGCTTGGGGAGGACCCTGCGATGTCTGATGGAGCCGCGCAAGGCTCCGGGAGAGCCGGTTCAGTCAGGACGCGTCTCTTCCGAGTCTTGAGCGAGCCTTTCCCTCCGCTCCGCATCTCTCCCCCAAGACTGCGGAGGTCCAGCGAAAGACTTCCCGCGTGGGGTTCAGGACGGCGAACGATACTGCCGTTCAGCGGCGTGGTTCGGAGCGTAAGCAAAGGCCACGTCCACTGCAACGGCGGGTTGGGCGGTCGGACGCAATCGTTGCGCCTCATCTCACGTGGAGCGGCGGAGAACGTCGATCGCGAACTGCTCCCAACCCAGGGCCGTCAACGCACATGGCCGCACACGTCGCAGTTCCTCCATCGCTGCTGCGACAGATAGTCCCCCCTCCCGCATGAGGTAGTAGGCGAGAAGGAGTCCAGTCCGATCCTTGCCCGACGAACAATGCACGACTGTTGCGCGGCCCTCCCTCATCTGCTGCTGGAGGAAGGTGTAGGCTAAAGGCAGCGCCCGCAGGCAGGTCTCGTCGTCACCGGGTTGCGGTGGCGCGTTCTCGGACAGTGGAATGCAGGCGTAGACGATGCCGCATGCTTCGAAGTCATCAGGATGGCACAACAGACCGTCGTTGACCGACAAGATCGCGCCGATGCCTGCGTCGCGCATCGCCGCCAAGTTCCACGGAATACGGTCGGGACCTGGTCTACCCGCGAGCTTTCCGGCAATGACCCAAAAGATATTCTCCATGAGGTTCCATACTCCGTCCGCCCAACGCTCTGGGGCAGTGAGCGGCGGAACCGCACGATAGGGCAGTTTCCGTCCGCTCGACTGCCGGTGTTGGGCGAACATGTCTTCACCGCTGAATTGGCTTTGCCCCAGTGCTGAGACGCCGCCGGGCGGAAGTCTATCGAGCTGTGGTCTCCTTGGGCGGAGGAAGCACTTCCCCTTTGACCTCGAACACGAAGAACGTGTCCTCTTCGGAGGGAGGATCCGTGTCGGCATCCCAGGAGAAGTTCGCCGTATAGACTCCTTCGTTCAGTCCCAGGAGAGTCACGGTGAAGCAATCGTCTCCTCCAGGTGGAATCGAGCCCGAGGGCCGCTCCTTGACAATCCAGGGACTGTTGGTCCAACTCACGCCGCCCATGACGAAGTGCGTGATGATCATCGGGCGTGTCTCGTCCTTATTGACCAACTGAAAGGTATGCGTCAGCTCACTGCCGACGTATGTCGTGCCGAATGGGAACGTGCTTCCTATCGTGATCTCGTGCGTGTTTTCATTGTCTGACCGGCAGGGCGCGGCCATCGCATCGATTGAGACCACTACCAAAGAGATAAGAACAATCCATGCTCGCATGAAGGACCCTTTCATCGTGTGACCTCGCTTATGGCGGAGCTAATAAAAATTGCGGGTATCATACGCCCTCAAGATGTCGCACACGTTGCTGGGCATCATAAGCGGGGGCGTCAGCCATCCGCTTGATGCCCGGTGTTAGCCGCCGCTTGTTTCTCTGTCCCCACATACGTGCAGTCTCCTAGGAGATGCCCACTCACGTGTTCAATGACGCGTGGGTCATTCCCTCCTCTTGCCGTATTCATCTAAGCACTTATCCAATGGATCGCCCTCTTTGTAAATGCAATTGCAGAAGCGCTTGCAGGCCTCGGGGCGAGCATTATTGGCGCATCCGTTCGTGCACTCTAGCGGAGAATTGCCAGGGCGGATATCGTACACAAGGTTGTTGATGACGATTACTAAAACGACGGCTGCAACAGCGCATCCCAAAAATATCAAGGGGAACTTGCGGGACATCTTCTGATTTGGTGCTTTACCGATGTCGTTCGATGATGCAAGAGGCAAAACATATTTCAACCGCGCATAGTCCCACCACAGCAAATACAGGTTCGCCAACAGCATGAGCGTAGCGATGCGAGTGCCTTCAAAACGAGTCGCATAGGTCAGAACGCAAATGTTAAGGATAATCGGCAAATAGAGAATCGCTCCCAGCAACGTCGTCCTTGGAATGAGCAACAGCAGCGCCGCCGTCAGCTGGCTCACGCCGATAAACGTGTAGTAAAAGCCTGTAAGGTGCAACGCGTCAAAATAGTGGCCCAGTGGATGATTCGAGGGTAACGCGGTGAACCGCTCTCCCATAACTTTTACTATGCCCGAGGGGATAAACCCCAGGGCCAATGCGACGCGGCAAAAGACGGCGAAGTAGCGCAACCATTGGTTCCTCTTGCATTCATCGTAGAAATGGTCAATGTTGGCAAGCAGGCTCATAAGATCCAAATCCAATGTGTGGAGTACGATCCAATTCTGGCGGCATAACGGTGCGCGGCTCAGCGGCACCCGTTGCAGACCGCCATCCTTCCTCGAAGCCACTGCCCGGTTGCAGGACACCACCGATGAGAAGGGCTCAGCGTCCGACTGCAGCCGCGGTGTTGGACGGCCTGTCTTTGCTTGAATTATACCACGGTAGCGATGGCACCCGACAGAAGGCAAGACGCGGCTGGGCGCGCGGCCTACTCCTCCACCTCGGGTAACGTACCCCCGAAGGCTCCGTACTTCGCCTCTAAGTCATCGCGTCTGTCCCGGAGAGCCTCGGACTCGTAGCTCCACCTCGCTTGGAGAGCGGCGAGCTGGGCCGCAGGCTCTTCGGCGCGCCCGCCAACGGCGGCCAGCACCCTCTGCCAGAGGCCCGGCTCCTCAGGGATCCGGGCGAAGTAGCGGGCCCGGCCGTCGGCCTCGATCAAGCTCTCCCAGATCTTGCGCTCAAGGCGCTCGAACTCCTCAACTAGAAACGGGGATGCCGGAGGGAGCATGGTGGTCAGTATCAACCAGGAATGGTGGAGAATACCTGCTTCAACTTTTCGAGGCGCGATCGATCATTTCCGGTCTCAACCATTGCGTTACCTCAGGCCGTACGTAATAGTGCCTCAGCGTGCGGCGTCAGCCGTCCGCTGGAGGCACACTGTTCGGTGGTTCCTTCGGTCCAGATCTCTCGTCAAATCCCAGGTCACCAGATGAATGGTCTACCAAAGACTGCGCCCAGGGTGTCAGCTTTTCCTTTAAATCAGTCGCAGTGTCCCACTGCTTGTACTGATGAATCAGCGTCATCCAGAAAAATGCAGAGACCATCACGGCAACAACTCCGAGGGTAACCCTGAGCGCAAATGTTGTGTCAAAGTACTTGAGCCAGAATCCCCTAATACCCCATAAGGTCATGTACAACCAGGCTGATAGGCAGGAAGAGTATACGATTGCCAGTCCTCGATCGCGCCAAATCTCAAATACACCAAAGAGTTTCCTCAGACTCGATCGGGGAGGGCGACCTAGTAGAGGACCTCCTCTCCCGTACTGACTCAGAGCCCACGGTAGGCCTAAATAGACTTCCAAATTTTTGGCGCGAAGCTGCATTGCATCGTAAATGTGTGTATTTCGCACGTCGTAAAATATAACTCCGAGCACTACAAGAAACCCAAAGGCACCAACAGCTATCAGGGTTGAGGGATTCTTCTGGCTGTCTCCGAGCAATGCTGCCAGGGCTACACCTGTGAAGCCAGGAACTATGGCGAGAAGCTTAAATCGAGTCGAGGCAAGATCATGAAAGTAGCGCAAGGTCTCTTGATAATCCACAAGATGCTTTTCAGAAGGAAACAATGCGATTTTTTTCCTATCTGTTGCCATGGCGATCTCCTGACGGACGCGCAGAGACGATCTATCTCTATTTGCCGGTCAATCTCTCAAGAAGCACCGGGAAATACGGGTGACGAACTGTCCATGGCGCGAAGAGATACTCCCTAGCCTCGGCCCGAGGCACCGCAACAAGTTCCTCCACCTCGGTTACCGATCCAACTAGGTCTTCAAGACTCGTTTCTGACTCCAGAAGGAACACATGGAGGATCTCAAGGTCCAACAAGTCTCCGCGGCTATGGAAGCTGAGGAATCGTCCAAGAGATTTTAGGTCAGAAGCTTTAAAAGCTATCCCAATCTCCTCTCGTGTTTCGCGAATTGCTGTTGCTGTAATAACCTCATCGCCTTCGACGTGACCTACCACGGCAGCATCTATCATGCCGGGCCAGAATTCATGGTCAGTAAGGCGGCGTTGAAGAATCAGGCCAGACCGATTTATCAAGTGGATGTGAACCATCTGATGCCAGTGACCTTCGCGATGCACACGATCGCGCGGCAGTAGCGAACCTAGCCCAAACTCAGCGACGAATCCGCCGTCGTCCGCTACTCTGGTCTCCAAGGTGAAAGTTCTAATAATCTCTTCCATGGCTTCTCACAGGTCCACGGTATTCTTGAGGCGCCGAACGTTCTCGGGCTTCAGTGGTGCCGCCAGGCATCCACTGCAAGCCCAGGGTTGGCCGCCACTCACCTCTCAACCATTCGGTCCCGGGTGTGGCTCTCCGGATGGCTCTGTTGAGTGAACCTGATCCCCCTTGGCCTCGAGAGCGTTGTAGAGCTTCCGAATGAGCCGGGTTCTAGCCACCTCATCTCGAAACCGGAACGGAGACAGAACAACGTCAAAAGCAAAGAAGGCAAAAAGCAGCCAGAAGACACCCCTCTCTTCGAATAACCAACGATTCCAGAAAACTTCCGCAGCCAAGAAGCCTATAAGTATAAGAATTGCCGTTCCAAGCCAGAGAAATCCTCTGAATCCCTCGCGTTTAAAAATTTCTCTGACCGTCTCGGAGCGTGCTGCAGGGATGGCTGACTTTAAAAGTCTTTCCTCGCGACTCGTTAGATTCAGCTCTTTAACCATGGTGCCCGTGTGAATGCAACCCCATTGTGGCCTAGAGCCGGTCGGGCTGCATGTCTACCGGCACTAGAGGATTCTTGTCCCAAACCATGACGGCCAACGTCCAAGCTCAGCGACGGCCTCGGCGGCGGCGGTGGAGAGCATGATGCGCTCACGAATACCCGCGACGCTCGAACGGACGGCGGAGAGGCCGTTCGCTGCAGCGCTCTGGTTAGCCGTCATTTGTGTAACTCTCCAATCACAATCTCCCTCAAACGATGCTCCTCAATCCCATGACGCTGGTCAACTGCCAGAGGATGGTCTGTCGGCTCAAGCTCAACCGTCGGTCTGACGCCAACGTCTCGCTGGTGAACCATCGTCTTGAGAAACGCAGTGTCGGGATAGCCGGGAATCTTCGTGCATAGCCAGCCAAAGTGCGGGCCAATGCTCGCACGCGCAGGGTCATCCCAATGCTCTGAAATCCCCTCGTAACTCTGCTCGCTCAACGAACACCAAACACCCCACGTAAAACTTCGGTCAGTGCCCCGAATCGGAATCTCCAAACAAGCGCGGATGTAAAAGCTCCGCCCATCATGGCTATCTATCTCGCACTGCTCGCCACCCAAAACAGACTGGGAACGCTCCTCTTCCGAAAGCAAATCCCACTGAAGCGGTGCATCCGTTCCGAACGAGATGTCGTCAATGTCATGCTCTACTCCGCAGGTTGAACACGAGAAGCGCATGCTGACGGCTAACGGCTTATGAGTTCAGCGGCAACACCCTGCTGGGTTGCTGAACGAAGCCACAGATGGTCGACGCCAGACGCGGAGAGGTTTCGAGATCTCATCAGGGTGTTGTCCGCTGCAACGAGGGGTTAGGCGCGAAACCACTTACGCCACCCGCGGCGGTCTGAGGAGGTCGACTTGACGGTATTTGGTCGGAGTGGATCTATGCCGTCGCGAACGCCCGCGGTCTCAAATCGGTCGAAGAGCGCATCGGGACCATGCTTGAGTTTGAACTCGACTTCTTCCGGATACAAGGGGAGAACGGAAAAAAAGTTGACTCGCTTAGAAGGCGAGATCTCAAGGAAGTGAAAGTCGCGGGGCGCGGAGAGGCACGGTGCAATTAGCGCGCAGTTTTGGCGTGTGGTGGAGTGATACGGTTCGCCGTGTGGTTCACCAATCGTGTGATCCATGCAGAGCCAAGTCTCGTACTCGTGCGGAAGGCGCGCAAGTGTCTTTAGCAGGCGCACTGGCCAGTAGTGGCGTTCATCACTCCAAGCGTGTTGGGTCATTGGCCACGATGGTGGAAGGTTGATCAGTAGCTCGGCGAAGCGAAAGCCGCCGGCTTCAGGCGGCGTGGTCATCGGCCTGTCGCTCATGCCGGATGTGACAAGCGTGTTAAATGGTCGACCAGCTCGCGGCTTGACCCAATGGAGGTCAATGTGAACGAGATCAGAGACAATCTCGTGGAAGACCATCTGAATCTTCCCCAGGTGGCGTTCGATGTGGTCACCGATCGCCTGGATGGCGAGGGGATCACCGGTGGCTGGCTCGAAGTCGGATCGACGCTGCCCGTGGTGAACGATATTCGCGCTCGCAAGGGCCTCTTCGTCTTTCACAGGACCTCCCAATACCATTAATGGTCCTAGAGCGCCTAAACGGCTCGGGCGGTGAGCGGCGGGAACCGCGCTTCTTGCGGTTTCCGTCCGCTCGACCGCCGGGGTTAGGCGACGCTCAATTGCCGCTCGGGTTTGCAATTTCTTGGGCACGGCTCTCTATTCCTCAAGTCTCCGATTGTCCTTGAGTGCGATGCGCTGTCCACATGATTGGTGCCGAGACCCATTCCAGCTTGAAGGATTGTAGGCAGCGAATCGCTTACCGCATCCTGGACAGGTTAGCCAACCGCGCACGTCAGTCTCGGCAGTAAGCAGGGTCTCAGTCCTTTCACCCATGGCTCGAATGAGACCCGTGCCAAAGGCAAGTGCATGGAGAGCCACGGGGCCACCGCCGGAGCAAGCCGTCACTACACCGGCGAGCTCTGTCTCGAATCCCTTTAGGCGACGAATCGTGTACATGGCACTCTCTCCCTTTACATGCCGCTGACTGAACGGAACCTCGACCGTGACACGATCGACGACCCCTAAAAGAAGAAAAAGACGCCCCAATGGTTCAGCTTCACTGGCCAACGTCGGTCTATCCTCAGAAAGCCCGCGCACCTCTTGTGCGACGAAAACGCCTGACACCAAGACGCAGTCTCCGCGCTCGATCTGTTGCCAGTTCTTCTCATGCGGAACACGTGAAACAAGAGCGCTCTTCCGCCCTTCTTGGATTATGAAGGCAAGCCTCTGCTCCGGGGTCGTCAAGACTTCCTCGACGAGCCTCTCAGTGCGACTACTTCCCAGCGCCGCTTCAAGGATTGCCTTGAAGCCTCCAGACGCTTTTGCATCCCTTGTATGCGATCTCTCCCTCGTCGCTCTTTCGACGACTTGCGACAGTTGAGAGTACACCGCTGTTACGCGCGGCTCATTTAAATAGAGTAGGTCGAGCATGTCTCAGTAACCGATCGCCTAATGGCTTGGGCCTAACCGGTGGCGCCGCGTAGCGGTGCCGTCCGGTTGAGGCCAGGGTTATGCGGCTCAGGAGCGCGTGAACTTGAGCTTTCACCCTTAAGTAGTTCTATGATCTGATGATTGTTTGTCTCTATTGCCCGGTCTAGGGCGGATCGATCACGTTTGTCTTTGGCGCCGAGGAATTGGTTTCTTGCTTCGGTCTCGAGTCGTTGAGCTGCGACGAGGAGAGTACCTACCGCATCGGGATAGCCCTGCTTTGCCGCTAAGTGAAGGGCTGTCTCACCATCCTTATCAATCAAGTCAATTTTAGCTTCTGCCTCAAGTAGTCGATCCATGATGCCTACATGGTTATTTCTGGCCGACCACATGAGAGCCGTTCTTCCATTTTCGTCTCGCGCATCGACAGGAAGCTTTACGGGGCCTTGGCCGAAGCTGCCCAAAAGCAATCGAACGGTGGGCTCATCACCCGTCTCAGCAGCTCTTGTGAGTAGCCGAGGCAGGGCCTGCTCCAATATGCTTTTATCCTTTAACTTTTCTGATCGCAGCAATTCTATGCACGCCAGAGTGGAGCCAGGGCCAGGATAAATAGCCGCAAACCTCGCGGCTAGCTCAGGAGTTGCTAGGTGGGCAATCGCAACCAAGGCAGCAGTCCGGCGCTCTTGCCTTTTCTCATCGGCAAGATCAAGATGCGGCAATAATTTCTCAATGGTTTCTAACTCTTGGATCTGTTTCGTTCTTCTATTGTAGAAGTAGGTAAATAATCCGCCCATAAAGGTTAGAAGAACACCGGAGAAATTGAAGGCAACTTGCGAGACATCTCGTCTACCTGATGCTTCATGGAGGCTATTTGCCAACGGTAAGGGATTTGCACCAGCCTTGAGGAGAAGCTTCACGGTACTGTCGTGGCCCTTTTGGCTGGCGAGAACGAGAGCAGTTTCACCCTGAGAGTTCTCCACCTCTAGGTCGACTCCTGCGTCGATAAAGAGGCGTACTATCTGGTCATTCCCATTTTTGGCATAACGGAGAAAGTTCTCGTCATAAAAGGGAATTGACCTTTTCTCAAGCTGTGCCCGTGCGTCTAATGGAGCAATCGGAGAAGGCACTACAGGCGCCGCGGCGATACTAGTATTCCCTACAAAGTACAGGAAAATCGGCAACAGCATTAAGTAAGAGCTTGATGTTTTCATAGACCAGCTCCTGACAGGTGCGATCTGCCGCATAACGAGGATGCCGATGAGCGGCGACTCAGTCGTCCGCTCGATCGGTTGGGTTAACCGCCTCCCTGCCCGCAAACAGGTAATCTGAGACATGCTCATAGGCACCGAAGTGATAAACGAGATTTCCTTCCTCATTATGGCTCACAAAGTAGGCGTCATATTCGCGGGTAGGGCCAACCGGTCCGTTATAGGTTTTGGTGACATAGATCGGCCCACCTTCCGTGAAATGCACAAGAGCAATTCTCTGGCTCAGGGCATACTCAATCGCCCCAGTTTGAAAACCGCCAGTGGAGAACAGCATGCCCTTATGCGCACGAAGAGACCTTACCCGATCGTGGAGTACCTGTACCAACTCTCGTTTGACGGGATTCTTGTGATGTTTGCACTCAACAACAACAAAGAATTCCGCCCCAAGAGCCTCGAAGCACGCAAGCGCGTCGAGTTCAAATTCCCCGTCAGGGCCTGACAGGGAAGCCCGATGGCTAATACTGAAGTCCTTGAGGCCGTGCTTCAACGACCGCAGAAATCTTACGACCATTCGTTCGAATTGCTCCGGCCTAACCTTGAGCCATTCGCGCTTCCAGGGTGCTTGTTGTCTCACTTGCTGTCAACCTTGTTGGCGGTTAACCTATGCCTCATCATTCTGCGACAGCGACCATATTTCGCTCCTGGGCAGCATCGCGAGCGCCGAAGCGACCAGAGGCAGAATCGGTAAGTCCCTCAGTATCCATGAGTTTAGACTCTACGCCGATTCCGTATGCGCGTCAATACAGGATGCGGGACGACGTTTCAACGTGCCGGGGCGGGCGATTTCGGGTGGAGGTTTATCCGACGGTCCTCGGTGATCATGCATTCCGATTTCGCCTTCGTTCGGAACTTTAGCCGTCCGCTCAATGTGCCCTGGGAGGGGTGCGAGGAATGATGTACGGTCGGCTATCATTCCTCGGTCTTCAAGGGAGATGGCTCGTAAGTCGCTGAGATCGCGTATGTTCGGTGGATTCTCGCTGGAAGGCCTATTTCTCGTGGCTGGTCGGTCAACATGCCAAGGGAGATATCACAGAACGTCCAGCGGGCTGCGGACTCCCTGGCCGCCGCGGTTGAGCACGTGGGTGTAGATCATCGTAGTTTTGACGCTCGCGTGGCCGAGGATCTCCTGGACGGTCCGGATGTCATAGCCGCTCGTGAGCAGGTGGGTCGCGAAAGAGTGCCTCAAGGTGTGGACGGTCGCGTGCTTGGTGATTCCCGCGGATTGGACCGCTCCGCGGAAGGCTCTTTGGAGCTGTCGCTCGTGGAGATGGTGCCGCCGGATGACCCCGGAACGAGGGTCCGGGGATCGCTCGGCCGCCGGGAAAACGTACTGCCAGGCCCACTCGGTGCCTGCTCGGGGATACTTTCTGGCCAGGGCGTCCGGGAGGCCGACGACACCGTAGCCCTCGGCTCGATCTCGATCATGGAGGCGTTGGACGGCCTGGAGGTGCTTTCGCAGGGCGGCGACCAAAGTCTCTGGTAGCGGAGTCACCCGATCTTTCCCTCCTTTCCCATCGCGCACAATGATCTGGTGGAGGTTGAAGTCCACGTCCTTGACCCGGAGGCGCAGCCCTTCCATGAGGCGCATCCCTGTCCCGTAGAGCAGGCTGAGGAAGAGCCGGTCCTCTCCGGTCAGGCGAGAGAGGACATCCCGCACCTCCGCCTGGGTCAGCACGACGGGCAGGCGGCGCCGGCGCTTGGCCCGGATCAAACCTTCGAGCTCGCCAAGATCGCGGCCGAGAACTGTCTTATAAAGAAAGAGAAGGGCGCACAGCGCCTGGCTTTGAGTGGAGGCGCTCACCCGCCGTTGGACAGCCAGGTCCGTGAGAAAGGCGTTGACTTCCCGCTCCCCCATTTCTACCGGGTGCCGCTTGCCATGGAAAAGGATGTATCTCCGGATCCAATGCAGGTATGCCTTCTCGGTGCGGAAGCTCATGTGCCGCACACGCAAGGCATCTCGAACCTGTTCGAGAAGCCGCGGTGCTCTTGGGGTAGTCATGTCCGTCATCTCTCCCTCCTGGCCGCCTGGTCCGCGGCGGCTCGGTGACTCGAGCTTTCCAAGTTGGAGGCCAACCTGGGAGATGATCGGTAAGTTGTTGAAGTTGTTGAGGGTTCTGCCCGAGAGGGTCAGGAGGTGCAGAGGCGGCCACGTCAGGATCTCAGGACAACGGTTTCCCTGAAGTTGGGCGACAGCCCTGTCCGGGCTGCGAAAAGAGGCCGTGTCAGAAACACAGGACAATGTCCTGGATTCCTGCGGGGTGCGGCGCCCGCACACTGGGCGGTCGGTCTCGACTGGTGAGCCGGCTCATCCGGGCTCGCCAATCTCCTCCAGAAGGTGTCGTCTTCGAGTACGGCGATCTCGACATCCCTTTTCGACCTCCGATGCCGGTGAGCAGTATGAGCATCCCGGCGGACGCTCCTCGATGTACGGCCAGTGGGAAACATAGGTTGAAGTATTCGCTCACCGGGTAAGAGCCCATGCGCCAAAGGAAGTTTCCCGAGCCTCGCGGGGAGTTTCCCGAGCGCCGCGGGTAAAAGTACATGTTCAAAGGGTAAGAGCCTTTGCGCCATGGGGAGTAGTACATGTTCAAAGGGTCGGAGCCCGAGAGCCGCGGGTAAAAGTACATGTTCAAAGGGTAAGAGCCTTTGCGCCACGGGTAGTAGTACATGCTCAAAGGGTCGGAGCCCGAGAGCTGCGGGTAAAAGTACATGTTCAAAGGGTAAGAGCCTTTGCGCCGCGGGTAGTAGTACATGTTCAAAGGGTCGGAGCCCGAGAGCCGCGGGTAAAAGTACATGTTCAAAGGGTAAGAGCCCGAGAGGCGCGGGTAGTAGTACACGTTCAAAGGGTAGGGACCCGCGAGCCGCGGGAAACTTCCCGAGAGCCGCGGGTGAGGCCCCGCCAAGATCGGGGAAAAGCCCAGGAGCCGCGGGAAAGAGCCCGCTTGGCTCGGGAGGAAGCCCACGAGCCGTGGGGACGAGCCCGCCTGCCCCGGGGCGAAGCCCGCGAGCTGCGGGAAAGAGTCGGCCAAGCTCGGGGAAAAGCCCAGGAGCCGCGGGAAAGAGCCCGCCGGGCTCGGGAGGAGGCCCGCGAGCCGCGGGAAAGAGCCCGCCTGCCCCGGTGCGAAGCCCGCGAGGCCCGGGCCGGAGCCCGACAGGCTCGGGCGGGAACCCGCGAGGCGCGGGAAAGAACCCGAGAGCCGTGGGCGGTTACCCGGGAGACGCGGGCGGTTGCCCCGACGCTATCCGGCGGTCGTGCGCTGCAACCGTGCCGCCACCTGATCGAGCAGAGCACGGGTGACCTGTTCGGCTTCGGCGGCTTGCTGGAAGAGGAGGATGGCCGCGAGGGCTTCCGGGTGGACATGGCCGGATTCGAAGATCGGCAGCGCGGCTCCGTTCCTCCAGAAGTTGGCAGAGCTGCAGCGACCGGAACCGGACACCACTCTCGCGAAGACCTTTTCATACTGGCTCTCCCTGGAGGGGCTTTTCGAATCAGGACGGCGGCTCTTCGTCATCGCGCGGCTCCTTGGGAGAAGGGTTGGCGGCGCGCCGGACTGCCTTCTCGATCCTGTCGAGAAGCCACGGCTCGCGGTTGCGCACCTGGTTCCACCGGTGGGCGAGAGCGAAGACGGCCTCCCGGAGCAACGTCGTGGCCTGCTCCTGGGGGATTCTGTGCTTCCAGAGGAGATCGTCGACCTGGAGACCGATCTTCCCGAAGACCTGATCCATGTCCTGCTTCGTGGGACCGTCGGAAGGCCAGGAGATGTTGGGCTCGTCGCTCACGCGGAGAAGAAGATAATCGAAAGGAGGAACCCAGGCAAGCCCCTCCGGCAACTCCGGCTTGCAACAAGGAGACGGACCGGGGGATGCCGCCCCCGGCCCGACGGTCGACCGCGCGCCCTTCAGTGGAGCGACCACAGCTCGCGCCCCGTGGCGCTGTCGGCGGCTGTGAAGTAGAGGCGGTCGCCGGCGACGGTGAGCTGGTCCGGCGCCGAGGAGAGGACGCCTGGGGCGATGTCTTGCAGCAGGCGGGTGCCGCTGGCCGTCCCGTCGCTCTGCCACAGCTCGTAGCCGTGGTCGGGATCGAAGGCGGAGAAATAGAGACGGTCGCCGAAAACCGCGAAGCTGTTCGGATCCGATCCGCTGTCCGGGTTGATGGCGAGCACCGGCCCGGTTCCGGCCGGCGTCCCGTCGCTCGACCAGAGCTCGGCCGCGAAGTCTCCCCCCGCGGCGAAAAAGAGTTTCCCGGCAAAGACCGTCAGGCTGGTGGGCTCCGATCCCCAGAAGTGCAGGCGAACGGAGCCGGCCGCCGTGCCATCCGTGCGCCAGAGGCTCCAGCCAAATTCCTCCAGAGCCACGAAATAGAGCGTGCCGCCGAGCACCCGCCAGTTTCTCTCGAAGGTCTCCGCCACCATCACCCGGGCCGTCCCTTCCTCCGTGCCGTCGGTGCTCCACAGCTCTTCGGTGCTCCCCATATAGATTGTGAAGAAGACCTGGTCGCCAACGCGGATTGGATGGGCCTCGCCGAGGTTCGAGCTCAGGAGGCCTGGGACCTGCGGCAACCCGGCGACCCGGACGGTCCCCTCGGCGGTGCCGTCGCTGCGCCAGAGGTCGAAGGTGCTCGCGGTCGCGAGCTCGAAGTAGACCTCCGTGCCCGTGCCGCCCGCGCCGTGCACGCGCAGGAGGCCGTCCTTGTGCGCGATCTGGAAGGTCCCCGCCACGGTCCCATCGGAGCGCCAGATCTCCAGGTGGTGCGGAGATTCGATGAAGAACACGACGGTGCCCTGGAATGCGCCGAGCTGCTGGATCCGGCTCGGAGCCTCTACGGTGAGGAGCCGGAAGGTGCCTTCCGCGGTGCCGTCCGTCCGCCACAGCTCGCTGACCTCGTCGCGAGGCGTATTCACCAGGGCGAGCCAGTCGTCCGCGACGGCCATTGGCGGGGCACAATCGAGGGGAGAGCAATCCACCGGCTGTTGTCGGTAGGGAGCCAGGAGGAGGGACGTGGTCGCCTCCGTCCCTTCGCTCTGCCAGAGAGCCCGCATGCTGCCCTCGGCGTTGAATCCGCCGATTGGACCCGCCTGGAAGACCAGGCGAGACCCCAGCCCCACGAGCGCGGTGGGATAGGAGCTGGCCGCTTCCGAGGCCACGTTCGCCACCTGCCGCTCCTCGCCGCCCTCGCTCACCCACAGCTCCATACCGTCCTCATCCGCGGCGCCGAAGAAGATCTTCGAGCCGGAAACCACGGGCAGGGCGCCGGCCGCCGTGCCGGGAGGCAGATGAAACAGGGGGCGGGTCCCGGCGGCCGTACCGTCCGTGACCCAGAGCGGATTCTCGCCACGGTCCGCAATCCTGAAGACCGCGAGCCCGCCGAGCTTCGCGGAGGTGAGCCTGATCATCGAGCGGCAGGCCTCGGTGCAGGCGTCCAACAGCTTCCGGGTCCCCGCCCTGGTCCCGTCGGTGCTCCAGAGCTCCTGTCCCAATCCCGCGCCGGAGGTGAAGAGCACCTGATCCCCTTGGACCACCAGCCGGGGAGGCTCGGTAAAGTTCAGGCCGCAACCGCCCAGACAGTTGTGAAGGCGGACCATCGAACGGCCATTGGAGGCCCATAGGGACCAGTGATTGTCGGACGAGAGAACGGGGACGAGCAGACGCCCTCCCACCGTGGCCAGGGGAACCGGAATTTGGCTCAGGTAGGGGTACCAGTACGCGAAATCGGTGATCCGGCGCGTACCTTCCGGCGTGCCGTCGCTCTGCCAGACCTCCCAGCCGTGGAAGCCGTCCTGGACCGCGAAGTCGACCCGGTCGCCATCCGCAAACAGCAGCGGCTTCCCGGCCGAGGAAGAGAATTCGTCGCCGAAAGGCAGGGGAGGACGGAAGCTCGTCACCGGCCGGGTCCCGGCCCGCGTGCCATCGCTCACCCAGAGCTCCTGCCCGTTGCCGGCTGGGGCGGCGAAGAAAAGCCTTCCTCCGACCGGAGTGAGGGATTGCGGGAGATCGCGAAACACCCCGAGCCGCACCGTCCCCGCGGCCGTGCCGTCCGTGCGCCAGAGGAGCGCCGAAAAGTCGGGCCGGTAGAGAGAGAAGAAGACGGCTTGGTCGGTCACCGCGAAAGTGAGCGCCTCGCCGCCCAGCCGTCTCTGGCCGGCCACGAGACGAGTGCCCGCGGGCGTGCCGTCGGTCCGCCACAACCCGCACCCCTGCACCTTGCCGCAGCCCTCGAAATAGAGGAATCCACCGAAAACCGCGGAGCTCCCGTACATGTTCTCCAACGGTGCGCCTCCGCGGCTGGGGTCTCGGAGCGGGAAGGTGCCCTCCCGCGTCCCATCCGTACGCCACACCTGGCCGAACACATAGTCGGAGAGCACGGCGATCCCGTCGAACGTGCCGTGGAACGTCAGGGTCGCGTCGCAGGCGCCGCCGGGGCAGATGTCCGCCAGCAGCACCGTCCCTTCCGCCGTGCCGTCGCTCCCCCAGAGCTCTCTCCCGGCGCTGCCCTCCCCCGCCTCGAACACGATGCGGCCCCCGCGGACCGCGGTGAGCTTCTCGGGATCGGAGCCGGCGGCTCGGCCCTCCGAGGTCACGAGGTCGGCCACCAGCGAGGCGGTCTGTGCATGGCCGGCCATGGCGCCGAGAAGCGCCGCCAGCAGGCCGGCCAGAATGGGAATGCGTATCGGCATCGCGTCCTCCGCCTTTCTCTACGATCTCGCCGAGAGGTTCATCTATCACGCCGACATTGGAAAACGATCCGGCCAGGGCCGAGGCGCTGCTTGCCGTAGGACCGTGTGGTCCGAACATGAAAGCCGGCCTTGGCGAGCTGGTCAGTTAATTGCGCCCGTGAGAAGAGGTAGACGTAGTGGTCCTCGTGGCTGCGGCGGTAGGACCCGCCGGCGAGTCGAAACGCCGTAATGGAGCGCTTCAGAGCGCAAGCTGAAGCACGCGAAACCTCAACGAGGACCGCCCAGTCGTCACCTTCGCTCCAGGAGCGGTACGCGCGCGTTGCGGGCTTTCCCTCGATCATGATGTCGAAGATGAAGAGGCCGTTGGGCCGAAGTACCTTTGCGACCCGGGAAAGGAATTCCTCGATCGGAGGAACATCGCTGGGCGAGTGGACATAGTTCAGTCCTTCACCCAAGGCAATGACTGCCGCAGACATTGGCAACTCTGCTTCGTATAAGGATGCGCAGCGGAGGTACGCCGACGGGGCGCGTTCTGAAGCGATGCGCAGCATGGCCTCGGAACTATCGATTCCAATTGTTATGTATCCACGGTCTTGCAGCTGCGCGAGGAGAATGCCCGAGCCGCAGCCGAGCTCCACGACAGGGAGGTCTGTGGGCGGGGACGTACTTTCGAGCAGCCGAATGATTTCATCCGAGGCACCGCGAGCGAAGCCGCCGAAGCCAACGTCGTGAATGTACGCGAGATCCTCCTGATAGAAGCTCTGATTCACGGCTGCTCCGCGTTAAAAGAATCCGCGGAGGAACGCCGCCGCTTCATCCGAGAGACCTGGCCCACCTTCGTTCTCACTCGCGAAGATGAAAATCGTATCGCCTTCGGCGATGTGCTTGCCACCATACATCGTGGGACCAGGCCTAATCTCCGGAGCTTCGATCTTAGGCGAGTTGCGCATGCTCGTCAACACTCGCGCTTGAACTAGCCTGCGCCAGTGGCGGTGCAGGCAGAACGTGGAGGAAGGAATATCCGAGAGCGATCCCGATGCGCCGCTGGCCGTGATTCCGCAAGACGAGGACGGGGAGTGAGCGGGGCGCCGGACCTCACGGCCGGCGCCCTTCGATCATCCAGACAGAATCAATCGGACGGCAGCAGTTGGGACGGATTCGTCGAATCGATCCAGATCAGGCCGTCAAACAGATCGGCCGCGGCAGCTGCCCGGTAGGGGCAGCGGTTGACCACGGCGCCGAGATTCCACCGGAGCTTCCGCGGCTCTTCGAACCAGATATGAGGCGCATTTCCGTGCCGGAGATCCAGGATGTACCGGGGGAGGCCGGCCGTACGCAGGAAGCTCTCGAGGCTGCCAGGGGGCGGCGGCGGCGCCTCCGCGGACACCAACTCTAAATAGGCACCCTTCGCGTTGTAGCTCCCCTCGCCGAACGCGAAGCCCAGGACGTACATCTCGTCGCCGTACCGCTGGGTGAGATAATTTCCCATCAAGGTCGGCTCCCTGCTGACGTGGAGGTTGTGCGCCCAGAGGACGATCTTCGATCCCGTCGGCGCATGGTCCAGGATCCATTCGACGTTCGCCGCCATGCTCTCGTCGCGCAAGGTAATTCCGGCGAGGTTCTCCGCATCCTGCAGGATGATCCGCGCGTTCTGGATCGCCCAGTCCACCTGCTCGGCGGGGAGGGTCTGGAGATAGACGTCCCGCCGGCCTGAAATGTGCTCGAAGACGCTCCGCACGGCCGCCGCCTCCGCGGCCGTGGCAAACCCCCGGACCTCCGCCGCAGCGATCCGTGCAAAGGCCGCGTTGGCCGTCGGCAGGTAGTCCGGCTCGACCTGGGCGAGGAAAGCTCCGACGGTCTCCGCCGCCACCTCCGAGAGCTGCATGTCGAAGCCCCAGAACTGGACGGGACCCCGGCCGGAGGCGTTGAATTCCCGCATCCACAGGATCATGTCCAGCACCTCCTGGGTGTACCACGGCCAGTACCACATCCTCCTCAGAAGCTCCGCCGGATCGCCCTGGCCGGTGAGGACATATTCGTTCAATTGAGCGGCCTCGGGCATGCCCGCTTCCATGGCGAAGTAGGTGAAGCCCTTTTCGGTGGCCAGGAGCTCGAGCATCCGGTGCTTCATCTCGAAGAACTCCCGGGTGCCATGCGTGGCCTCGCCCAGGGAGACGATGCGGGCGTCACCGATCACGTCTTCGAGCGGCTGCAGATCGTCAAAGCCGTTGCCGGCGACCGTCGTGGTCACCGGGATCGCCGCCTGGCGCAGCCAATCGGTGTGTCCAGGCGATGGCTGGAGCAGGTGAGGGGCCGGACCCTCGTGCCAACGATGGCCGTCTACGGTGATCTCGAAGTCGTCGAACCAGGCAGTTCCGTTTCCGTACAGCTCGCTTCCGAAATGGATTGTCCGCGCATCGGCCGGAATGTCCATCTCGACCTCATAGTGGGTCCAGGGAGTGGTCCCGGTGACTCCGTTTGCGGACATGTCGACCCAGGTCACGCTTCCGTTCGTCCGGAAGACGAGCATGCCGAGTCCGGCATAGCCTTCGGAGATCGACTCGGACCGGATCCAGCCGCCGAGCCGGACCCGCTTGCCCGCCGCGTCGGCCGCGGGAAACACCTGCCGGATGCCGCCGGTCGTATACGGATCCCAGGGGCTCGGGCCCGTATAGTGGGACCTCAGGCTCTGCGTCCCTGAGTGGGCGACGGTGCCATCGATCACATTGTCATACGGGTAGAAAGAGGGATCCCAGGGGAACCAGCCGCTGGTACATTCCGGCGCTTCGAAATCCAGATCGAGGAAGGGGTTGGGCGCCGCCCAGGCCGCGGGGAGCATCAGAAAGCACAGGACTACCAACAAGACAGCTCTGCGCATCAGAAATCCTCCTCTTCGTAGATGACGGTCTGCGCTGGCTCTCTGCAAGGTCCATACACAAAGTCCGTCCCGGTGGATTTCCAATGGATCGAGCGCTTTTCCGTCCCTTCCGGGAGCCGGCGGTGTCTCCTGGAAGGGACGGTATCTTCCGCCGCGAAGGCTTCCTCCAGCTTCGCCAGGTCGCCCGCGATCAGCGCCTTCAGGTCGCGCTCCAGTGCATCCAGCCCGGCGGTGGCGATCTCCAGGTCGCGCCTTTGGGTCGCCGTCGGCATCTGCCGCGTCTGCCAGTGGCCGTCCCGGATCGCCCCGATACGGTCACCGATCGATGGGGTGTCCGGCTCTTCGAGCTTCTGCCGCGCCGGGTCGCCGTCGAGCCGCCGCTCGAGCTCCGCGACCGCCTGACCCACCGCATCCAGCGAGGCGTAGAGCGCCAGGTCCGCCTTGGGGGTCTCTCCCAGCGTTGCCCGCATCTGCCGAAGCTGGTCCTTGACGCGACCGAGCTCCGCCTTGGCCGACGACAGCCGCCGCGCCGCCTCCGCCGTCTCCCCCTGGAAGGTGGCCACCGCCGCCGGGTCGGCGCCTGGCGGCAGGTTCGGCACCGGCTTCACCTCGAACGATTGCGCCGCACCCAGCGAACGGGCTCCGCTCGCCGACACCACGACCAGCTCTGCCGAGTAGCGCCCGGGCGCCACCAGGGGGCCTATCGGCGGAGCTTCCCAGGGGGCTCGGAAGGCCGGCGGGTCGAGCTCCACCGGGTCCGGGACCGGGCCGCGCAGGTCCCAGCTCACGCGGTGCAGCCCTTCCTGGGCCGGCCCTTCGATCCACCGCACCTTGCGCCCGGCGGCGTCCGAGACGATCAGCAGCACCTTCGGGTCCGTCTCCAGCGCTTCGGCCCGCAGCCGGTCGAAGCCGGGGAAGGGCACGTCGGCTCCCTTTTCGCGCAGCGCCTTCTCGCCGCTCTTCCGCGCCTCGTGCGCAGTGGTCGGCGCCTCGCGCAGGAAGTAGGTGAAGAGGGCACCGTGGGGCGGGTTTGGGGCGGTGAAGTCGTCGCTGCCGAGCTCCGGGCGCCCCGGAGCCTGCCCCGGCTGCCAGGGCACGAACCACCAGGCGTCGCGGACCGGGAAGAGCACACCTTCTTCCTTGAGCGCAGCCGCCCCCGCCACCAAACCGCGGAGCGGCGTGTAGTCGTCGAGCACATAGACGCCTCGGCCGAAGCTGGCTCCCACCAGGTCGTTGTCGCGCCGGTGCAGCTTCACGTCGCGGAACGGGATCGTCGGCAAGCCCCCCAGCTCGAGCCAATGGGTCCCCCGGTCGGGGCTGAAATAGAGACCGCGCTCGGTGCCGAGGAAGAACAGGTCGGGCCGGACGTGATCCTGCTGCAGCGCCCAGACGATCGCCCCCGGCGGCAGGTCCCCCGCCATCGAGCGCCAGGTGCGGCCCAGGTCGGTGCTCTCGAAGACATAGGGTGTGAAGTCGCCGGTCTTGTGGTTGTCGGCGGCCACGTAGAGGGTGGCGGCGTCGTGCAGCGACATCTCGACGTCGTTGACGAAGGACAGCGCCGGCAGCCCGGGGATCGCCGCCGCACGGCTCCAGCTCCGGCCACCGTCGGTCGTGACCTGCACCAAGCCGTCGTCGGTGCCGACCGCCAGCGTCCCCTCCCGGAGGGGCGACTCGGAGATGGCCGTGGTGGTGGCGTACTTCGACATCGCATTGTTGTCGTGCAGCGCATCGACGCTCCAGATCCGTCCGGAGAATTTCTGCTCGTAGCGGTTCCGCCCGTCCGTCAGGTCGCCGCTGATCGGGATCCAACTGTCGCCCCGGTCGTCGCTCCGCCAGACTCGCTGAGAGCCGTAGTAGATTCGGTCGGGGCGGTGCGGGCTCACCAGCAGCGGCGAGTCCCAGTTCCACCGCTCCGGCGCGTCTTCCGCGGCGGGCTGGGGGCGGATCATCAGCGCCTCGTCGTTGCGCCGGTCCCTGCGGTAGAGCATCCCCTCCTGAGACATCAGATAGAGGAGGTCGGGGTCGCCCGGGTCGAAGGCGACGCCGTAGCCGTCGGCGCCGAGCGGCACGTACCAGTCCTGGTTGCGGATGCCGTCCCGGTTGAGGGTGCGCGACGGACCATGCAGGGTGCCCTGGTCCTGCACTCCGGCCAGGATGTCGTAGAACGGCTCGCGGTTGTTGAGCGCCACCTTGTAGATCTGAGCGGCCGGCAGGTTCGGGAAGTGCCGAAAGGTCCTCCCCTCGTCGAAGCTTTCGTAGACTCCGGCGTCGGTGCCCACCAGCAGGTGGTTGCCGTTGGCCGGGTCGATCCACAGGGCATGGTTGTCGCTGTGCTTGTCGTGGCCGGTCTCGAGGGTCTCCATCGTCGTGCCGCCGTTGCGGGTCACGTGGAGGAAGACGTCCATCTGGTAGACCCGGTCGGCGTCGAGGGGCGAGGCCTCGATCTCCTGGTAGTAGTGGGGGCCGGTGCCGCCGGAGATGTAGTCGTTTTGCTTCTCCCAGCTCTCGCCTCGGTCGCGCGAGCGGTAGAAGCCGCGCTCCTCCTCACCGGCTTCGATCGTGGCGTAGACCAGGGTGGGGTCGGCGGGCGTGACGGCGAGGCCGATCTTCCCCATGTCCCCGCTCGGCAGGCCGGTCTTCAGCCGGCGCCAGGTCTTGCCGTTGTCGGCGGACTTCCAGATCCCCGAGCCGGGCCCTCCGCCGAGAAACCCCCAGACGTGGCGCCGGCGCTGGTAGGCCGCGGCATAGACCACATCGGGGTTGGCGGGATCGAATTCGAGGTCGGTGACGCCGGTGTTCTCGTCGATCTGGAGCACCGGGGTCCAGGTGGCGCCGCCATCGGTGGAGCGGTAGACGCCTCGCTCTCCGCCCGGGGCCCAGAGCGGCCCCTCGGCGGCCACGAGAACACGGTTGCCGTCGCGCGGGTCCACCAGGATGCGGGCGATGTGCTCCGACCGGGGAAGGCCCATCCGCTGCCAGGTGCGGCCGGCGTCGCGGCTGCGGTAGACCCCGTCCCCCCAGCCGACATGGCGCCCACTGACGTTCTCGCCGGTGCCGACCCAGACCACGTCGGGATTGATGGGATCGAGAGTGACCTCGCCGATCGAGTAGGAGGGCTGGTCTTCGAAGATGGGCATCCAGGTGGTGCCGGCGTTGGTGGTCTTCCAGACCCCGCCCGAGCCGACGGCCACGTACCAGATGCCCGGAGCGGTGGGATGGACCGCGATGTCGGCGATGCGGCCGCTCATCAGGCTGGGGCCGATGCTGCGGAACGGCAGCGCGGCGGCGGCCTTGGCCAGCGCGGATTCGGAGGGGGAGCCGGCGGCCTGGACGGCGAAGGGGGTAGCGAGGACGGTGGCGATGGCGAGGAGGAGTCTGCGCATTCTTCGAGTCCTATGACTGGAGCCTCTGGGCGGCAGAGGCAAGTCTAGCGCGGTATCATCCCCCACCATGGCCTTTTCCTACTACAACCGGCTGGCCGACGGATTGGGGATCGATTCGGAGCCGGACGTTTTCAGGAGGGATTCCACATGAATGCTCGTGTTTCTGCGGCCTGGGATCGCATTGAACGCTGGCTGGAGACCAATGCGCCGTCAGCCCTCGGGCACTTGGGCGGCCCGGCGACACCTCGCGATCTCGAGAAGCTCGAGGGGACCATCGGATTCCCGCTCCCGGACGAGGTGAAGGACATCTACAGCATTCACAATGGAGAGTCCGGGGAAGGGTCCGGGATGTTGGGCGATTGGGATGCGTTTCTCCCTCTGCCGCTCGTATTGGCCAACTGGCGCCTCTATGTCGATCTGGCGGAACAGCTCGGCGGCCGGGAAGACACACTGGATCATTGGCGGCGCCAGATCGAGGACGGAATCATTTCGGTCAAAGGTCCGGTGAAGCCGCTCATCGGCTCAACCCGCTGGATTCCGGTCACCAGCATGAATGGGGATGTCTTGAGATTCCTCGATTTCGATCCCGCGCCCGGCGGGCAGTCCGGACAGGTGATCGAAGTGGACCCCGAAGGGTGCATGTACCAGGTCGTCGCGCGCTCGTTCGTCGAGTTTCTGGAGCAGCACGCGGATGCTCTCGACCGCGGCGAGTATGTCGTGGTCGAGGGCAATCTCGAGCGAGCTCGCGAGAAACCGATGGATTCGCTGCAGTGGGGGCTTCCGGACTACCTGCGGGGTGTGGAGCTCGAGAGCTTCGTCCCAGGGACGGCGGGGGTGGATCCCGACATTGCGCAATTGGCGAAAGGCGAGGAGGTCGTGATTGTCGGGCGCATGGGAGAGCTGATGGGAGGGCCCGAGGCGTTCTTCACACTCATCACGGAACAGGGCACGGAATATTCCATCCTGGCGACGCGCTGGAATACCAAAGGATACGGCGCGATCGCGGCGCGCCAGCTCGCTCGTGTGAAAGCCGAACGTTTCGTGGGCCAGGTCGAGAGTGTGTTCGTGAAGCACGGTCTGGCCCGGCCCCAGCTCCTGGCCAGGAGTTATGAGATGTTGGTCGAAGCGGATCGCCGCTGATCCCTCACCTCGCGAAGCTCTCCGCAGAAGACGGAGGAGGAGAGCGCGGCGGAAGGGAGCCGGCGTTAGGGTCCCGTCATCGAAGCGTTTGTTGCCCGAGTTGTGCGGTCTTCGCAAGCGCCTCGAAGCGGGCCAGCGCGGCGTCGAGGCGCGGCAGCAGATCGCGCATCCGCTCGCGGATGCCGGGCGAGGGCGCGAGGCTGCCGGCGATGATCGCGTCGTACAGCGCGGTCAGCTCCGGCGTGAGGCCCGGATCCCCGTCGCGGCGCAACCACGAAGGTCCTGACCCGCGCTGCGCGGCTTTGTGGTTGGCGACGTGCGCCGTCCAGCGGATGCCGGCCGACCCGGCGGTGAGCTCGCGATGCCGATGGCGGGATGGATGGCGGCGCGGACGATGGTGGCGTCCTGATTCGTGGGCACAGGGCGGCGAACTCCTGTGCAGCGTCTTTGCAGCAGTTCTGCATCCGCGGCGAGGGCGAGGGTAGAGTCGACGGCGGGCGCGGTGGCTGTAGGTCGAGGGAATCGCTGTTTCCGGCAGCTTTCGCATTGACGCCGGTGCCTCAGTCTCGGCCATGGCTCCGTTTCCCGCCGCCGCTCATCGAACTGGGCGTGCAGATTTCCCGCACCCAGCTCTCGGACGGGATTCACAACAGGGCATGCACAGGCCATCGCGGACTATCCGGCTCCTCGCGTAGGAGCCTTGCGCCTCCTGCTTGGCCCTGCCATCGAGCTTCCTCCAGCAGACCCTTGACATTCTGGTTCTAGCCTTACGGCAATGCCCTGTCTTGGCCGCCTTCCGAAGCGCTCCCGAACCAGGGCTCCCTCCCTCCACCGGCGCTACCGGCTTCACGGGTACGATGAGCCCCTCCGACTTCCACACGGCCCGAGGCTGACCATTTCAGATCACCCCGGTTGGTGGCTGCGACCCACCACCTATGTGGATCTCACACGTTGCCTCGAAGACCTTGTCTGCGCATGCTGACCCCACTACCCCGGCTGGTGAGGACGGGTTCTCCGGTCGGTTGCTCCCCCGCCCCCCGACGGCCTTCCCCTTATGGCAGGAGGGTCGGCTCCAGCGAGAAACAATCGAGGCCTGCTCAGGGTTCACGTGCTTTTCGGCCTGCGCATTTGCACCTCGGTTGCACCGAGGATTCCCCCGGAGGCTTCAGCCGGACGATTACTCGAGCTCGGCTGCTCCAGTGGCTACCGGGCGAACCGACAATTCCCCGGGCGGGACTTCCACCCGCTGGCCTTCGAGACCCAGGAGGTCTCTCTGTGATCTGAGACTCAGCTCACATCAGACCTCCTTTCGTGTCGCACTGCCAGGCACTTATTGGGGCGGCTCCCCGCGATGGCCCTGACCGCCTACGCCAGAGTCGAAGACCGTCTGCGTGCCCTCACGGAAGGTTACAACATGCACGTGCCCAAGCCGGTCGAGCCCGCCGAGCTGGCGGTGGTCGTGGCGAGCCTGACGAGGCAGAGGAAGAAGTAGTGAACGGTGGGTGTCGCGGACCGCTGGGGAGTGGACGTCGTCGCGGCGCTCGGGGCTCACGTGATGGGCTACTCCGCGATCATCAACATCAGGGGCGAGATCTACCGGCTCGCAGGGCTGGGCTGCTGACCCGCAGCGAGACCTTCAGGCCGAGGCGCCCACCCTTCCGGGCGCACCACAACGGAACAGACCGCCCTTCCGTATATTAGGCATGACAATGAATTTTTCCTCTGCGCTTGTGATCCGGAGAGCCTGGCACCTCCTCTGGGCAATCCGATTGATTCCTGCAATCGATGGGAGCTACTAATGAACCGACGCGCGAAACTGTTCCCGTTCTTGGCGGCGCCACTCGCCGCACTGATTTCATCGCAGGCATTCGGCGCTCCGATTCTCGTCTGGGGGCCCGTCGCGGCCCTTGAGGACAACTACGCCACGGCCATCGTCGGCGCGCTCGGCTCCTCCCCAGGCGCCGCGGAGACTTCCCTCCTTTACGTGTGGGAGTCGGCCGGCAATCCGCCGGGCTACGTCACCTTCACGCCCGCGCGCAAGACGAACGCCGCGAAGAATTCGAGGGCGAGCTTCATGAAGGCCGGCGAGTACGACCTTCGAGTGACGGTCTTCGACCCAGTCGTCGGCGGCTCCGTCAACGGCACCGTCCATCTGTCGGTGCCGGCTCGGCCGACGCGGATCGTCGTCAGCCCCGATCACATGTCGATGAGCGCCAACTACAGCCAGCAGCTCAAGGCCCGCGTCAAGGACCAGTTCGGCGACGACCTCGAGCCTCAGCCCGCGATCTCATGGAGCGCTAGCCCCGGCGCCAGCGTCAGTGCGACCGGCCTCTTCGCCGCCGGCCCGGCGGCGCGCGCCGACCACGTCGTGACGGTCGCCGCTTCAGGCTTGACCGGCACGGCCTCGATCAGGGTCGATGGAACGCGCGTCGTCAACGCCGCTTCCTATCCCGGCGCCGATCTGGGCGCGAAGATCAACGCCGCCGACGCCGACCTGAGCGCCGCGCGCGGCGCCGTGCGCGGCGAGATACAGGTTTACGGCGGCGGAACGATCGCCACGCAGGTCGTTCTCTCCTCCTCTCATACTCTGAGGCTGTTCGCGGGCGACTACTACTCGGCGATGCCTTCGCACGCTCCCGCCTTCCTGATGAAGTCGCATTCGAGGATCCTCGGGACGGGCTGGGACACGATTCTCTACGAGTCGCAGGCCGACTACGGATACAGAGTGATCGGAAATTACTTGAACGGTTTCGTCGTGAGCAGCAACTCTCAAGACCTCAACGCCGACGGCGACCACGATCTGGTCGTCGGCCATTTGCAAATCCGCGGTCGTAACTCCGGGTTCGACAGCGCCGCGGCCACCGTCAACATGGGCAATTCCCACGGAGTCGTCGTCGCCGACGTCTGGCTCAACAAGACCCGGACCATCGGCATCCAGGCCGGGGCCTTTGACTACCATGCAACCGACGTCTGGTACGTGAACAATCGCTTCACCGGCGTTGCCAGCCAGAATTACGGCATCGTCAACGCCGAGCGCGTGACCATCGCCGACAACTTGTTCATTGACCCGGGCCAGCCGGGCGGCCCTGGAGTATGCACGATCGACTTCGAGCCCAACACTCCCGAGAACTGGATGAACGACAATCTGATCACGCGCAATCGGGAGGTGAGCTATGGCAACCCGATGGGACAACCGCATGGAAACTTCCTCTGCTATCAGCCAGGCGCCGCCGGCGGCATCTCCCAGCTCGACGGGCCGAGCTATGTCGTGGAAAACTCCGCGTTCTCCGCGGTCGTCAACCCGAACATTCCGGAGCAGTTGAGCAGCATCCAGGTGGTGAACTGCTTGTTCATCTTCGGATCTCACAATGGTGTGTTCGCGAGCAATTACTTCGACGGCTGCGGGCAGTCGGGCGCTTCTGTCACCGGAGGCAGCGACAACTCGATCCATCACAACACGTTCATCAATACCGGAACGGGAGGGGTCGAGTCCTTCGTTGTGGGAGGCTCCCAAAGAAACCAGATCTATAGCAATTCGATCACGGCGCCTCATCTGGGGGTGGAACGAATCGTTGAAACGAGTTCCGCGGACTACAACAGCTATGCGCTCAACGACGTGAGGGGCGGCATCACGCTCACCGGGGCACATAGCGAGATCCTCCCGAACGGCCCGGCGCCCGCCGATCCGATCGTGCCCAAGACGGCCGCTCCGTCCATCTCGCCGGCAGGCGGCTATATCGAAGCCTCGTCTCCCATCACGCTCGCCACGGCCACTCCATTCTCGAGGATCCATTACACGATCGACGGCGCCGAACCGACCCTGCTTTCTCCGCTCTACACCAGTCCATTCACGCTGGCTTCGAGCGCTCGCGTGAAGGCCCGTGCCTACCGCGGAGGTCAGCTCGAAAGTAACATCTCCGAAGCCTCATTCTCGCGCAATATGATAGATCATCAGCGCTTCTTTGTCGCGCAACATTACAGAGACTTTCTGGAGCGAGAAGGAGATACTGCCGGGTTGGATTACTGGACAAGCCACATCACGGCGTGCGGCTCAAACGCAACATGTCTTGACCAGAAGCGCATCGACGTCTCCAGAGCTTTCTGGTACGCGTCGGAATTTCTTCAGATGCATCCTGGGCTCAGAAACCCTCCTGGAATCTCGCCCGATTTTGACAACCGGGAATTTGTACGTCTCTGTTACGTTGTTTATTTGCAAAGGGACCCTGATCAAGCCGGATGGGATTACTGGACAAATGAGCTAAATAACGATATTTTCAATGGTGTCGGGTATGATCACCTGATCAAAGCCTTCCTAGTTTCTTCTGACTATCGAGGTAGATTTGGCGGGTGATACGATCCCTACCGTCGCGCTTGTGCTTCGGTCTTTGCCACGGGACCGGCTTGGATTTGGCGGCCTGAGGGCGCGAGCGGAGAGGCCAAGCCTTTCGAAGGTGCGGTCGAGCAGCGTGCGGCCGGCCGGATCGACGGCGCAGAAGCGGCGGAGCTGCTCGGGTCCCATGGCGGCGTTGTTTCGATTCCCTCCTCTTTGATCGATCGATGGTTCATCGAAGCGTTTGTTGCCCGAGTTGTGCGGTTTTCGCAAGCGCCTCGAAGCGGGCCAGCGCGGCGTCGAGGCGCGGCAGCAGATCGCGCATCCGCTCGCGGATGCCGGGCGAGGGCGCGAGGCTGCCGGCGATGATCGCGTCGTACAGCGAGGTCAGCTCCGGCGTGAGGCCCGGATCCCCGTCGCGGCGCAACCAAGAGAGCTCGCCTTCGACGGCGTCGAGATCTGCGACCAGCGCCTCGGTTCCCGGTCTCTCGCGCACCTCCTCGCGCAGCGCGTCGAGCCGCGCCAGCGCCTTCATCAAGCCGTCGATGCGCGCGCCGACCTCGCGCGCCAGCGCGATTTGCTCATCGAAGTCGGCGGTCGCCAGGTCGATTCTCGGATCGGCGAGCATCGTCAGCGGCTGGGTGGCGCTCCACGCGCCCGCCGTGATCTTTACCGTGTAGTTCCCTGGCTTCACGAACGGGCCGAACGGCCCCCACGTCGGGTCGTTGCCGCCCGGAAGCTCGAACGGCACGGCGTGCCGGGCCGTCCAGCGAAATCTGTTGATGCCTTGCCGCGTTGGGACGACATCCCACCCCTCGAAGACGGACGTGAGGACGGCAGGGACATCCGATTTCCAGGGGTCGTCGGGCGCGCGGCTGACGTACCTGGCGACGAAGTCGCCGTGCTCGTCTCTGATCTCGATCGTGACGGGATGCGTCTGCGACGTGAGGTAGTACGAGATGGTGGCGCCACCGTCGACCGGAATGTATGAACCGTTCCCGGCAGGACGATATCCAGGGCGCGGCGCGAACAGGTGGCTCACCTCCGCGCGGAGGCCGCCGGCCTGCTGCACGACGCCGAGGTCCTCCAGCACCCACAGTCCGCGGCCGAAGGTCGACACGACGAGGTCCTTGCGATGCACCCGCAGGTCGGAGACCGGCGCGACAGGAAGATTGAGCTGCAACCGCTGCCACCGGCCGCCATCGTCCCACGACACGTAGATCCCAAACTCCGTGCCGGCATAGAGCAGTCCCTGGACGTCGTGGTCTTCACGCACCGCCCGCACGTAATGGCCGCTGTCGATACCATCGACGCCACCGCGCCACGAACGGCCATAGTCGTCGGTGACGAAGATGTACGGCCGGCGATCGCCGAGCAGATAGCGATAGACCGCAAGGACGGCGCGGCCCGGCGCGTGCACCGACGGATCGATGGTGCTGACCGTGCCCCACTCCGGCATGGCGGGCGGCGTCACGTTCGTCCACGTCTGCCCGCCATCGCGCGAGACGTGCACGAGCCCGTCGTCGGTGCCCACCCACAGCAGCTCCTTGGCGAGCGGCGACTCTTCGATCACCAGGATGGTGTCGTAGATCTCGCTGCCCGCGATCCCGCGCTTCAGGCCCCGACTGTGTGCCGGCTGCTGCTTCGTCTTGTCGTTCCGCGTCAGGTCGCCGCTGATCACTTCCCAGGAACGGCCGCCATCGCGCGAGCGATGCACGTGCTGCGATCCCATGTACAGAACGTCCGGGTTGTGCGGCGAGAGACGCAGCGGCATGTTCCAGTTGGTGCGGTATTTCATGGCCGCCGCCCGCTGCCCAACGCGCGGCTCGGGGTAGACCTGCAGGAGCTCGGAGGTCTTCTTTGCCGTGTCAGTCTTCGCGATCTGCCAGCCCTGCCCGCCGATCGTCGCGTACACAATGGATGGATTGCGTGGATCGACGGCGATGTTGCTCGCCTCGCCGCCGCCGACATCATAGACATCGACGAGCTCCAGCGGCATGTTGCGGTTTGCCGCCGGCACCGACACCGCGCCGGCATCCTGCTGTGCGGAGTAGACGCGGTACGGATATCCCGTGTCGACCGCGACGCGATACATCTCGCCGGTCGGCTGATTCATCTGCGTCGACCATGTCGCGCCGCCGTCGAGCGAAACCGTCGCGCCGCCGTCATTGCCGTTGATCATGATGCGTGGGTCGCGCGGATGGATCCAGAGGTCGTGATGGTCCACGTGTGATTCCGGGACCATCGCGAAGGTCGCGCCACCGTCGGTCGACTTCAACAATGTGATGTGCAACACGTAGATCACGTCCGGGGATACCGGATCCGGCGTGAGATGCGTGTGATAGGAGGCGCGCTGCGTCAACTGCCCGTCGCTGTTGACGCGCGACCAGGTGCGGCCCGCGTTATCCGATCGAAAGAGCCCGCCGGCGCCGCCCGCCGCTTCGATCAGCGCCCAGACCCGCGACGGTCGCGCCGGAGAGATGGTGACGGCGGTCCGGCCCAGCACGCCCGACGGCAGGCCGCCTGCAAGACGCGTCCAGGTGTCCCCGCCGTCTTCGGACTTGAAGATCCCGCCGTCCGTACCGCCGTTCTCGAACGCCCAGGGCTTGCGCTCGAAGGACCACGAGGCCGCGTACAGCACGCGCGGATCGGCAGGGTCGAGCGCGAGATCGGCGATTCCCGTTCTCTCGCTGATGAAAAGGACCTTCTGCCACGAGCGACCGCCGTCGCTCGAACGGAAAACGCCGCGCGTCGCATTCGGCTCCGAGGCGTGACCGAGCACGGCGGCGTAGACGAGATCCGGATTGCGCGGATGGATCCGGATGCGGCCGATCTGCCCCGCATCGCGAAGTCCCGCATGCACCCACGTTGCGCCGCCGTCATCGGACCTGTAGACGCCGACGCCGGGCGAGACGTTCACGCGCGGGCACGCTGTGCCGGTGCCGGCGTACACCACCAGCGGATTGGAATCGGACACCGCGATCGCGCCGACCGATCCGGCCTCGAAGTACCGATCCGACACGTTGCGCCAGGTGGTGCCGGCGTTGGTCGACTTCCACACGCCGCCGCCGATGCCGCCGAAGTAGAACGTGAAGGGATCGGCCGCGACGCCGGTGACGGCCGTCGAGCGCCCGCCGCGGGTCAAAGGGAGCTGGCGGTACTCGAGGCCCGCCAGCAGCGCCGGATCGGGCTGGGTCGCGGCCAGGGAGAGAAGCAGCAGCAGTGGATTCATGTCCGCCTCTTGGCGGCATCGTATCGCAGCCGCCGCACCCATGGCGCTCGTCCAGGACACGATCTCGCCGAAGCGACTCCTGGAGCTTAATTTGATGAACGTTACTTGTGGGATGGCCGCATGGAAGATGGCCGCTTCATGCCCACCCGATGGGGCATCCTGGAATGGACCGAGGAAACGATCGAGCGCCTCGACCGGGAGGCGCGGGAGAGGTTTGTGGTGGTGGAAGCTCGCTAGCGCGACAAGGCAGGAGGGACCAGGCTCTTCGAGCGTCGGCTTCTCGCCCGTTCTCCGGTGGTATTCTTATTCCATGCTTTCCTCCAGCCTGCGGCGAGGCGCTCTGGCGCTCGTGCTCCTCTCCATCCCCTCCCTCTGCCAGGCCGGTCTCGCACCGCGCCTGGTGCGCGACATCGAGGAGGTCTCCTATGCCGGCAGCTCCAGCCCGCGCCAGTTCGGGGGCGTGGAGCAGGGAGTGGCGTTCACCGCCTTCGGAGGGCGTGAGCTGTGGATCTACCCCGGGCGGGACGGCGTATTCCGGCGGGTCCTGCAGCGCGAGAAGATCCGGCAATTGCAGGGACCCTTCTATGCCGCCCGCGAGGCAGACGGCGTCTGGAGCTTCTGGCTCGCAGATGGGCATCCATACAATACGGTCTGGCGACTCTCCGACGTACGCGTGAACCGGCTCGGCGCGATCTTCCTGGATCGGCACCAGGAGAGATTTGAAGAGCGCGTGCTCTTCGAGGCCGACCAGGGATCGGGGCGTAGGCTGTGGACGATCGGGAGAGAGCTCGCCCGGCCGCTGCCGCTGGAGGACGGCCGTCTGCTGCGCGATTTGACGACCGGGAGACTGAGGAGCTACTTCATCGCCCGTGATCGCACGCTGGGCACGGCGCTGTGGCGGACCGACGGCACGAAGGACGGCACCTTTGTCCTGACCGCTCCATCCCCCGGCCAGAACATCCCTCTCAGGCTCGCCGGTTTTCTGCGCGGGCGCCTCCTCCTCGCGATCTCCGGCGGCGAGCCGGAGCTGTGGTGGAGCGACGGCACGCGCGGGAGGCTCCGCCCGTTCACCGAGATCGTCCCTGGCCGTGGAGCGGCCACGGTGTCCGAAGCGCGGGTGGTGCATGGCCGGGCGTTCCTCGTGATCGACGACGGCCGGCACGGCCGGCAGCTCTGGGGCAGCGACGGGACGGCGGCCGGCACCTTCCCGATCACGAGCTTCGCGCCCGATCCGCTCCGGCAGATCGACATTCCCCTTCTTGGAAAAGCCAGGCTCTGGTACTTCGTCGCCGACGACGGCGTCCACGGCCGCGAGCTCTGGCGGACCGACGGAACCCGGCAAGGGACGCGGCTCGCAGTCGATCTCTGTCCGGGCGCGTGCAGCAGCGATCCGCAGGACCTCTCCTGGCGAGAGTATTTCAACAGATCTCCCGACGTCTTCTTCACCGCCTCCGCGCCGGAGGGTCCACGCGCGCTCTGGCGGACGAACGGCACGCCGCAAGGGACGTGGCGGCTGACCGCGCCGGGCGTCGAAGCCACCACCGGGATCCAGTTCAACGGCGTCTTCACCGCGCGAACCGCCGACCTGGGCGACGAGATGTGGGTGACCGAGGGAACGCCCGAGACCACGAAGCTGTGGGCCGACCTGAAGCTCGAAGAGGACAGCGGCTCCCATCCCTCTCCCATCGGCGCCGCCGGAGACCGGCTCCTCTTCCAGATCCGCGCCCCTGCGGTGGGGTACGGGCTCTGGACGAGCGACGGCACCGCGGCCGGGACCTATCAGGTCCCGACTCCCCCAAACCTGCTGTTGAGCGAGTGGGAGGGTCTTTACCCAGCGAGCCTCGGCGAGCGGATGCTCTTCGTCGGATTGACCCGCCGTCCTTCGGGCTCCGGCGCCCTCTGGGCGACCGACGGCACGGCAGCGGGAATCGTGCGGCTCACACCGTCTGGAGTGGACGTGCAGCCGGAGGCTCCGCTCGTCGTCGGGAACCGGGCCGTGTTCGTCGCCACGGATGCGGAGCACGGCACCGAGCTCTGGGTGAGCGAGGGCACGCCGGAATCGACCCGCCTTCTCATCGATCTCCTGCCGAGCTCGGACCCGGACGCGGGAGGTCCGGATCTGGGCCGTCTCCTGCGTGGCCAGCTCCTCGTCAGTCTGATCGTCGACGGCACCGAGCAAGTCTGGCTCACCGACGGCACGGCCGAGGGAACGCGCCGCCTGGTCGATGTCCACCCCTTCCTCGCGCCTCTCGAACACTCCGGCTGGGTCTCATCACTGGTCGAGGTCGGGGGCAAGCTCTACTTCCTCGGGGCGGCCGAGGTCGGCGGTGACATCGGTCTTTGGGTGTCGGACGGCACGGCGGCCGGGACTGCTCCATTGGACTATGCCGATGCCAACTCGGATTATTTTGAAATGCTCTTTCCCGCCACCAACCGCCTGTACTTCTCGGTGCAGGTCTACGGTCCCGACGGCACCGTCAATCACCTGTGGACCACCGACGGCACTCCAGCCGGGACCCACCAGGTTCCCGCATGGCTGATGGAAGACCATTTTAACCCGATGGAGCCGCCGCCGGCGCCTTTCGGCGACCGCCTCGTTTTTACCGGCGACGATCATTACAACTTCTGGGTCACCGACGGGACCGCGGAGGGGACGTTCCCGCTCCTCGATGCACAGGGGAACAGGATCTCCCGGTACGGAAACCGCTCCATTGAGTTCAAGAACCACCTGGTCCTCGCCACCCTCGACGAGGACGACGGTGGAGGCGACGGCCCGTGCTATGTCTGGAACGGCGCAGGCGCCACGGCCCAGCAGCTCGGCAACCTCGCCTGCGACTCCTTCCTGGCCGTGGGAGACCGCCTCTACTTCAGCGGTTTCCAGCCGCAGACCGGGGCGGAGCTATGGGTGATGGAAGAGAAGTAGACGCAGCCGCGCCATCCCCGCGCAACGGCGGAGAGTAATGGTCGCGCCGCCCGGCGAGATACCAGAACCCCCGGCCGGTCCAGGACCTCGAGCACGGTCGCGCAGAAAGAGTCTGGCGCACCTGAAAAGGTGAGAGGACTTTCCCTCTCGGCGCAGAAGGAGTCGACATCATGAAAGCCAAACTGGTCCTCGCGCTCGCGCTCTTCGCTCTCACCCTGGCCCTGAATGTTCCCCAGCAGCACCAGTGTTCCTCGTTCTGCTCTCGCGTCCGCTGCATCGGCGAGCAGATCTGCGGCCTCTATACGAATGCCGAGGGCGAGACGGTCTGCGGCTGTCACCCTCGCTGAGATCGATTTTTTGAGGGGGAGAGGGGTTCTTGATGCGGAGAGCTGGCACCGCGCTCCCGCCCGGGGCCGTTCTACGGAAATGAGCCATGGAACCACTTGTACTTGCGATCGTCCTCATCTCGATCTTTGGCGGAGCTGTCCTCTTCATCGGCATCTGGTTCCTCGTCACGACCTTGATTCGCAGGATGGCCGGCATGACCAGGGAGCTGGACGCTGACACGGGACGGCTTCTTCGTGAATCTTCGTGGGGCTCCGGCTACGTCAACGGGGTGAGGGCGCGAAACTGTCTTCGGGTCGCCGAGTACGAAAAGGGGTGGCTCGTTCAAATCGTATGGCTTCTTGGGGGCGGAAAGCTCTGGATGCCGAAGAGCGGCGCGAGAATCCAACCCGAGAGAGGTGGCGTTTTCTCCACGAAATGCAGCGCAATCGTGTGCGGAGAGGATCATGTCCGCCTCTCAGGCGGTTTGGCAGATTTCGTCGAACAAGGCCAAGCCTCGCCATGCTATTTTCCTACGACTGCACCGACAACTTCGGAGGAATCTTTATGAGAAGGAAAAGAGGCTCGGCCCTGCTTCGCTGTGCCGGACTGTTGGCTCTGGCTCTCTGTCTTGCGGCGACGGTGGGAGCGGAGGGCGAACCGTTCAAGGTCCAATGGCCGGAAGGTTGGAAGGTCGAGCGGCGGCCAGGCCCTACCATTCCCGGCAAGTTCGTCGGCGAGATTCGGGTCACGAGTGTCGAGGGTGGACCGGCTCTCCTTGTCCTCAGCTATTTCCCCCGGCAGGAAGGGAGCAAGGCGAACCTCGAAGCGGAGATCGATCGAGAGATTCAGGCGCAAAAGGAGCGCCTGCAGAGCCTGGGGATGGCGGTGACCGTCGTCTCGCGGAAAGCCGGGGTTCTGGGCAGGCAGCCGAGTCATGAGGCTGAGATTTCTGCAACTGGCCAAGGGAACAGCGTGCGAGTGTGGCTCGCCAAGGCCATGAGCCGCGAATACCTCTATGACTTTTCGTACACGGGGATCGGAGACGGTTTCGAAAGACATCACGGCGAGCTCGAGGCGACCCTTCGCTCTCTCGTCTTGCAATGAGAGACGCCTCTTCGGTGCCGTCGCGGGAGACCTCATTTCCGTCTCCCTTGCCGTCGCCTGGGAACGATAAGCACATACCGTACCGGAGGAGTCGGGTAGAGTCCCGGCCCCCGTCGGGGTTGATATACTCAAAGACGCTGCAAGGCCGGTGAGCCGCGGCACGATCTTCGAGACCGCGCTCCGAGGCAGGATGGACACTTTAGCCCTGATTCGCCGTTCGCTGCGGGGGCTTCTCCGTGCTCCCGGCTTCACCGCCGTCTGCGTCCTTACGCTGGCGGTGGGGATCGCGGCCTCGACGGCGATCTTCAGTCTTGTCAACGGCATCCTCCTCACGCCGCTGCCCTATGCCGAATCCGAACGGCTGGTCGGCCTCTGGCATACGGCCCCGGCGTTCGGTTTCGACAAGCTCTCGCAGTCGCCGGGCACCTACCTGCTCTACCGCCAGCGCAGCCGATCCTTCGAGGACATCGCCCTCTATCGATCCGCCCGAGCCAATGTGACCGGCGACAGAGCTCCGGAACGGTTGCCTGCCGGCCTCGTTACGCCGTCGCTGTTCAGCGTGCTGCGCGTCAAGCCGAGCCTCGGCCGCGCGTTCGTGGCCGAGGAAGGGCGCCCGGGAGCGGCGCCCGTCGTGCTGTTGAGCGATCAGCTATGGCGGCGGCGTTTCGCCGGCGATCCGGGGGCGGTCGGACGCCAGGTCCGGATCAACGGCGTACCGCACGCGATCGTCGGAGTGATGCCCTCCGGGTTCGACTTCCCGCGCCCAGAGACGGAGCTCTGGCTGCCTCTGGAGATCGACCCGGCTCAGACTCAGCTCGGAGACTTCGGCCCTTCCGGCGTGGCGCGGCTGCGGCCGGGGACTACGCCCGCCGCCGCTCAGACCGATCTCGACCGGTTGCTGGCCTCCTCTTTCGAGGACATGGCCTCGGAGCCGGGCGGCTTCCGAGCGCGCGTGCGGCCGTTGCGCGACGACGTGGTGGGCGACATCGGCCAGGCGCTCTGGATCCTGCTCGGCACCGTGGGCTTCATTCTCCTCATCGCCTGCGCCAACGTGAGCAACCTGCTGATCGTGCGCGGCGAGGGACGCCGCCGCGAAACCGCCATCCACACCGCTCTCGGCGCCTCGCCGCGGCAACTCATCGGGAGCGTGCTCCTCGAAAGCCTCCTGCTTGCCACGGCGGCCGGCACGCTGGGATTGCTGCTCGCCGCGGCCGGGCTGAGGCTGCTGCTCGAGCTGGAGCCGCCCGGTCTGCCGCGCCTCAAGGAGATCGGAATCGACGGTCGCGTGCTGCTGTTCGCGGCAGCAGCGGCTGTCCTCAGCAGCCTCCTCGCCGGGCTGTTCCCGGCGCTGCGCTCGCTGCTCAAGGAGGATCTGGCGCTGGAGCTCAAGACCGGCGGCACGCGCACGACCAGCGGCCACGCTCAGCGACGCATGCGGAAGGTCCTGGTCGGCCTGCAAGTGGGACTGGTGCTCGTCCTGCTCACCGGTTCGGGCCTCATGCTGCGCAGCTTTCTTCGCCTTTCCCATCTCGATCCCGGCTTTGCGACGGAAGACGTGCTGACTTTCGAGCTCAGCCTGCCCGAGCAGGACTTCCCGGATGATGTGGCGGCGGCCGGCTTCCTCGATCGCGTCGTCGAACGCCTGGGGAGCCTTCCTGGAGTACGCTCGGCGGGGGTGGCCTCAACCCTGCCTCTGTCCGGCGGCGCCCAGGCGGCCGGCTATCTCATCGAGGACGTACCGCTCCATCCGGGAGCTCCGAATCCGGTCCTCTGGTACGGCTACGCCAGCGAGGGCTATTTCGAGGCGCTCGGCATTCCGCTGCTCGCCGGACGCACCCTGACCCGCGCCGACCAGGAGAACCGCGCCAACGTGGCAGTGATCAATCAGGCCCTGGCGCGGCACTTCTGGCCGCGCGGCAACGCGATCGGCAAGCGTCTGCGGCCAGCGGCGGAGGAGGGCGGGAGCGATCGCTGGTACACCATCGTGGGCATCGTCGGCAACGTTCGCAACCGCGATGTCGCCATGGCTCCGGACGAGATCGTCTATCACCCGCTGCTCGGCAAGGGCGCCAACGCCTGGACGGTGCGGCAGGCCAACGTCGTGTTACGCACCCGGGTGGCGCCGGAATCGCTGGCGAGCAAGGTCCGTAGCGCCGTTTGGTCGATAGCCCCGAACGTACCGGTGAGCGGAATGCGGACCATGGAGCAGATCTTCCACCGGGCGCAATCGCGCATGATCTATTCGGCCCTGATGTTCGTGCTCGCCACGGTGGTGGCCATGGTCCTGGCCGTGGTCGGGATCTACAGTTTCGTTTCCTATGTCGTCAGTCAGCGGACTGCGGAGCTCGGCGTCCGGCTGGCGCTCGGGGCCCGCGCGCGGGACATCCGCTGGCTGGTCCTCCGTGAGTCTCTCGCGATCGCCTTGGCCGGGGTCCTGGTCGGGCTCCTGGGCGCCGTGGCCCTCACGCGATGGCTCGGCAACCTGCTCTTCGAGATCAGTCCTCTCGATCCGCTCACCTTCATCCTCATGCCACTCCTGCTGCTTGCCCTGGTGCTGCTGTCGAGCGCCGTGCCCGCCGAGCGGGCCGCGCGCGTCGATCCTGTCAAGGCGCTGCAGTTTTCTTAGTGCTTCGGCTCGGAAGCACAGGTGCCTGGCCGGCCTCGAATTCGTGCAGCGACGCGGCCAGCCTCTTCAGGCCCCGGTCTTGGGCGATGAGGTCGAGATGAACCGAAGACCAGTCCGCCAGCAACAAGGTCTCGTCGCCCTGCCCGACGTACGTCTTGACGTAGCCGCCACAGGTCTCGCAGTGGTCGATGCGCAAGCTGGGCTCTCCTTCGATGGTCAAGCTCGCGAGCTGCCTGTGGTGCCAGATCTTATTCTTCGCTCGGCCGTCGCAGTCTCACGGCGGCGGCTCCCTGGAAGAGAAGGAGGGCAGCTATATAGGCTCACGGGCGACATCCAGGTTGCGGAGACGGTCACCATCTCGTCAGCCAGCGCGCGAACCTCGGCGGTCTTACCTTCCTTTAGATAGGAGATCGCAGATCCAGGTCGGCGAGCAGCGTCGAAGGGATTGCCCTCGGCGAGGAACGTCTGCCGGACCTTAGTGAGGAGCCGGCGGGCCCGTTCGTGATCGCCGAGGCCGGTGGCGGTCCTCCCCTCCACACAATCCAGGCGGAGCCGGTCCACCGCGCTCCCGTGCCTCGCGGCCAATTCCTTGAGCTTGGGCAGGAGATCGGCCGCTTCATGGAACGGCGGAGAGAAGAGGTGCCATGCACTTCTTCAGCGGTGCACGCCGTCCTCTGGTAATCCAGAGCCTGGTGGCTGTAGGCTAGTACCGCAAGGGCTGCTCCGTAAGGGCGGCCGGATCGATTGTCGATCGGTCTTGAGGTGCTTGAGCCAGGTGCGGGGAAATTCGCATGCACGGTTCTTAGAGGCGCTGGGGGCCGTAGGGTCCTCTGTCCTACTCGGCTACGAAGCAGGCGGAGTTTCGCGTCAAGTCCGGCAGCCCAAATCAAGACGCACGAATGAACTTAATTAAGCCCGACCCGCCGGGGAGAAATGGCCTACCGCACTCCAGTCGATGTGAAAGACGAGTTCCGCGCCCAACCCCGGCGCGCACTCATCATCACGACCGTCGTGCACGAGAGCCGTGCGGTAAAGGCTCACCTTAGCAATCCAGAGATGCTGATCGGCGAGAAGGGCGGACTTTATGAGTACGGCCGCTTCTCGGATCCAGCGGGAGACTGGCTCGTCGTTCATGCCCTTACCTTGCAGGGCAACACCGACGCAGCCCTCGTTGCCAGCAAGGCGCATCAGGAATTTGGCAGCTTCCATGCGGGGATGTTCGTCGGCGTTGCTGGATCGTTGAAGGAAGACATCCCAATCGGCAGCGTCGTCATTAGCGACTACGTCTACAACGGCCACTCCGCGAAGGTCGAAGACGCGGAAACGCTCGGCAGGCCTCATGGATTGGTCCCCGCACGAGAGTTCTTGACCGCCGCTCAGGGGCTCATCTACTCGGAGGAGTGGAGAGATTTGATCCGTGCGCCGGCGGGCATGGAGCTACCGACCAAAGCGGACTATCCCTGCGACTTTCCGCCTTTGGCGGTCATCAAGGGCATCGTATCCGGAGAAGAGGTTGTCGCTGGCGGAAAGTCAACCCGCTACACCTGGCTTCGGTCTCACTTCAACGATTGTGGTGCTGTCGAGATGGAAGGCTGGGGTGTCATGAACGCTGCGCATCATGAGAACACACCAGCGATCATTGTGCGAGGCATCTCGGATATGTGCGCCGGAAAGGATCACGAGAAGGACAAACTGCATCAACCGATTGCCGCAGCCCACGCCGCCGCGTTCGCGTTCAGTATTCTTTCGTTTCGGAGCAAGGTTCCGACTACGGAAGGTCCAGTTGTGGATGGTAGAACCAAAAAGCCGGCGGCCGCGGAAGCGGCAGACTCTCCTCCCCGGGAAGAGCGTCGAGTGGGGTTCGTTTTCAACTTCGAAGGTTCGAAGGAAGATTGGCCCGAAGAGAAGGTGGAGTCCGTCGTCGAACGCTTAAAGCAAGCGCTCAACGATGAAAAGCTGACCCTGATTCGCATTGAAGCCGGATCAGTTCGGCTCGTAATGAGCGTCCGCGAAAGCGACCTTGCGGCGATGGACCTGGCGAAGCTACGGGAAGCCGCGGCAGATTGCGGCGTCACCCTTCTTGGTGCGGCGCCGTTGGAATCGATGAGCGAGACAGAGAAGGCAAAGGAGGCTCTCGCTGCAGCTTCCGTTGATCTTCTTGCTTGGGAAAAGACACTTCCAAACGGCGGATGGATGGAGCGGCCCGAGCGGAACAACATCGAGACTCGTTTTCAGCTCGACACAAGCTCTACGGTGCTCCTGGGAGAGCCTGGTTCGGGTAAATCGGCCCTCCTATCGAAGATCGCATCTGACCTACTAGATCAGGGCGCTACAGTCTTTGCCCTGAAGGCGGACTTTCTCTCAGCGGACGTCCGAACCGAGTCCGACTTGCAGCGCGAGCTGCAACTGCCGGCTCCGCCCAGCGAACTCATCCTCCGCTTCGCAGCTCTGCAGCCGGTCTTCGTCTTCATTGATCAACTGGATGCTCTTGCGAGCCAACTCGACCTTCGAAGCGGGCGATTGAACGTCCTCCTCAACCTGGTCCGTCGCATCGGCGGGGTCCTAAATGTTCACATTCTGCTTTCTGCCCGCACCTTTGAATTCAATCACGATGTGCGACTGCGAGCGGTCGAAGCTGAGGCGGTGACGCTGGCACTTCCTCCATGGCATGAAGTGAAGGAGCGGCTTGCGGAGGTCGGGATCGACCCTAATGCGTGGCCCGAGAAGGCACAGGATGTAGTGCGCATTCCGCAGGCGTTGAAGACATTCATTGACCTTGTGGGGGCGGGTCGAAGCGAACCCTTCACCACCTACCAAGCCATGTTGGAGCAACTCTGGCGCGAGCGGATTGCATCAGCCGACGACAGCGAGAGCCTTATCGCGCTTGCCTCAGACCTCGCCGGGCAGATGGCGGAGGAAGAGGTTCTTTGGCTCGCGGCTTCGCGCTTCGACGATCGTCTGAATGCCCTCAAACGTCTTGAAGCGTTAGGGTTCATTGTTCGTTCGGAAAACAATCTCAGTGTCGCCTTTAGTCACCAGACGGTCTTTGACTACGTCCTGGCCAGGACGTTCGTTCGAAGTGCGGGCCTGCTCTCGACGTACGTTCTACAGCGTCAGGATTCCTTGTTTGTACGGGCAAAGGTCTGGTCGGCATTGAACTACTTGCGAGAGGCCGAAGTAAAATCCTACGAGCGTGAGTTCCTTGAGGTTTGGAATACGAAGGATCTGCGTCGCCATCTCCGTCTCCTTCTGATTGAGTTTCTTGGACAGGTACGCGAGCCGCTCGAATTCGAGACAGCACGCATGACTGAGGTACTGAATGCGGCTGAACTCCGCATGTTCGGGCTCAAGGCGATTGCCAGTAGCTCAGGGTGGTTCGTTCATTTCGCTTCGACCGCCATCCGAGATGCAATGTCCGGCACCGATGCCGAAGCAGGCCAAGCACTGAGGATTCTTGCGTTGAATTGGAAAACGGATGGGGAACGCATTATTCGGCTCATCAAGGAGCGCTGGCTGCCCTATCCGGAAAGAGACGGTTATGCGTGGATGGCCGCACACGAATGCCCCCTTTGGACTGACGAAGTTGAAGAGGTTGCAACTACCGTCCTCAGGCGTAGCCCAATCTCAATTTGGCAGGTAGATCACACCGCGATGACGATTGCGGTGGAGCAGCCTGATGTAGCGATGCGTCTCATTAGGACTAAGTTCGAATTCCTCCTTGCCGAGGCGAAAAGCAGGCCTGAACCGCCGACATTCCCGGCGGCTGACACCGGGGACGAGAAGTTCTCTTGGTACGTTGACCGTAGTCAAACGAAGAAATTTAAAGACTTGCTCGAGGCGACGGAATGGAACGATCTTCCCTCGCTAGCGGAATCTGCGCCGGCTGCTTATCTTCAACATCTTTGGCCCTGGTACGCCGCCGTCTTTGCGGAAGTTATCGTCCGCAACGATAGTGAAGACGTCAAGTATCTTTATCCTGGTCAATACGTTATCGAGATGGAATTGACACCTTCTGAGGTTCGATTAACGTCGCGAGAAAAGCCGGTGATGAGCGCGCTTCAAATAGCAGTCGAGAAACTCGCGGGAGAGACGCCGGATGAATTCTCTAAATGGGCTGACGAGAACTCAAACCTAGGGATGCTCCCTGTCCAGCAACTGATCGCACGAGGGTATGAAGTCGCAGCGGATCAATTGGCCTCAAGAGCTCTCGACTGGATTCTTGTCGATCAGCGCCGGTTCCAGTTGGGCACACTTTACGGACATCGGCACACGACAATCGCGCTAGTGCGGGCGTCTGCCCCACGTTGGTCAAATGAGGAGATCAGTCGCTTTGAGAAAGCGGTTCTCAGCTATCGCCCCCCGGTTCCGGATCACCTCAGGGAGCCTGGAAAGCGTAGGCTTTTCGCAGATGTGGTTCGCGCAACCAAGAAGGAGCTTCTTCAAGCCGTAGGCGTAGAACGGCTGGCCCCCGAGAACCGCGAGTTGGTGGCTACCGAACAACGAGCATTGGGTGATCGGTTCGATGGCTCGATGAGTGAGGGCGAAGGTGGGTTTATAGGCTCGCCTATGGAAGCCACAGCGATGGCCAAGGCAAAAGATCGCGACATCCTCAAGATCTTCCGTGAGATTCCTGACAAGACGAGTTGGCATCATCCGACGCATTGGATGCGAGGCGGCAACATCCAGCTATCTCGCGCTTTTTCTGAATTCGCGAGATCTGATCCGGATCGAGCGGTTCGTCTCATGGAACAGTTCGTGCCGCTCCAGCAGGAGCGGGCCGCCGGTTATGCGCTTGATGCGATGGCCGACGATGCTCCGAATAATAGTTCCGTCATCGACGCTCTCCTCGATCTCCATGCTCGCGGATTTCAGTCTGATGAATTTAGGGAATCAGCTGCACATGCGGTCGAAAAGATCGCGAACAGAAAGGTCGAAATCAGTGATGAGGTGATTGGAGTACTCCTTAAGTGGCTAAGTCTTTCTACCGTTTCGCTCGAGGAGAAAGCTGAGAACCAAGACGTCGAGTTAACATCAAGGACGAAGAATGAAAACCTTGAAGAAGGAAGTATTATTTGGGGCCATGGCAACATCTCATTTCTGCCAAGCGGTAATTTCAGCATACTCTCGGCGCTCGCCTCGATTTTACTAAACAGGAAGGAAGAAGGTCGTTATCGCTATCTTGCAATTCTTGATGACCATATTGCGCGCGAGCGCGATCCAAGCGTTTGGAAGGCGCTCCTCTATCGGCTTGCCAATGCCGGAGGTTCTAGCCCGCAGATAGTATCGACCTTCCTACGTAAGTTGTTTGCCCGCTTCCCTGAGATTCTCGCGACCCGAGAAGCGGTTGTCTTTTTCGCCTACGCTCAGCGCTGGGACGACCAGCTTGTATTCGACCTCATAATCGATTGGCGCAAGTCACAGCAAGCCTTCCTACAACGTGCTTACGGCGAGCTGGTTGGCTTGGTAGCAACAGTGAAAGAGAAGGCCAATTGGGCGCAGGCGCGAGACGAGATCATCGCCTCCGGCGCCGACGACATGAAGATCGGCTTGGCGCATGCCGCAGTGAACTTGTGGTCCCATGAGGAACTGCGGCAGCGTGCCAGCGAGATCCTCATCGCTGTACTGAGGGGAGGGAGCAAGGAGCTTGTGGCGGCGGTAATGGATATATTTAGGGTCGCCGCTGAGCTTACACTCGACGCACCAACAGTGGAACTGCTTCGCGCGTTAGCGGATGCTGGAACCGACGTTTCCGCTGCGCCCTCTGATTTTGTGGTGGAGCGTCTTCAGGCGTTGCTGCCACATGAGCCGGAGCTTATCGCAACCATCGCTGAGAAGCTCGTTGCTGCTTGGCGGGATAAACTGGGAGACATGCGGACCAGAACAGTCACAGTTGCTCCGCAACTCACAGACCTCGCTCTTACGCTGCATCGAATGGGCGGAGCATCGCGGCAGGCCGGCGTCGCCATCTTCGAGGCAATGATCGAAATAGATGCGTATGGAGCGCGAGAGACCCTAGCTGAGATCGACGGGCGTTTTGGCCTGCACAAGGCAGCCGCCCGGCAGCGACTTGCGCGGCGACAAAGGGTTCGCGGTCCACGTCGATGAGCGGCCCAAGGTTCGCGGGACAAGGTTCCTGCCGATTACTTAGAGCGCCTAACAAAACCGGCCCAACGGGCCGGGAGAGCATAGCCCAGGGCTGAGGCCGAAGGCCGATGCCCTGGGTTCACGGGCGCCACCTCCCGGCGGCCTGAAAGGCCGCGAGAGTCTTCAGTCCCACACGTAGCGCTCGTCAAATTCGATTTCATAAGCCTTGAGGAACGCACGGAGCTCCTCTTGAAACGACTTGACTCGATGATGCTCGCGCTGGTTGCGGATGTAGGCTCGAACGTCTTCGACCTGCGATTGGCTCACCGAGAACGCACCGAATCCCGCCTGCCAAAAGAAGCTCGCAAACTGCGGGCCTCGGCCCCCGAAGCCAGTCGTTCGAGCTTTTCTTGAGGTGGCCAACAACGTCGCTCAGCGTCTCGGTCCGTGCGAGGAGAAACAGACCGAGCAAATGGTCGGGCTCGGTGTTGATTTCGATCGGGAGACAGCCGAGGCCTTTGAGCGTACCGCCCATATAGGCATGGAGATCGGGAGAATCTCGTCAGGCAAGGATCGTTCGCGATCTTTCGTCGAGAAGATAAGATGGACGTAGATTTTGGAGAGGGATTGAGCCATGGCGTCGGTGACTGCAGCAACTGTCTGCGGATCTGTCAAGCGGGAGCTCTCGCGGCCTTTCAGGCCGCCCGGAGGTGGTGCCCGTTGACCCAGGGCATCGGCCTTCGGCCTCAGCCCTGGGCTAATCGGGATAGGGGGGGAGCCTCGCGGCTCCCACCCCTCCCACACCACCGTGCGTACGGGTCCGTACACGGCGGTTCGGCTGGTTAAGCGTTCGACCAGGTTTCCAGTGTCGGAAGACCCAGA